>C688J18823_10003119_pt1 | contig 10476 bp, 8 predicted proteins | sample HopSoiMetagenom1_FD_18823 | JGI IMG/M metagenome (IMG submission 18823) | reverse complement strand
CACTCAAGCTTCCGCGAAACCGGCAGACAAGATCATGTCAAGTTTTGTGGTGCAACCGGGCGAGCCATTGCTGCATGTCGCGCAAGACTCAGGACAGCTCTCGGTTTCCCAGGAACGGTTCTTCTCCGATCGTCAGCTTCTGAGCACCAGCCAGCAACTGTGGACGGTTCCAGTCTGCTGGCGAGCGGTTGCGCCAGATAGCGGTGGTTCCTGCGTGTTACTAAACAGCCGCGGCGAGGAGACCAAAGCCGCCGCAAATGTCCCCGTTGTAGCCAATGCCGAAGGCAGGGGATATTACCGGGTGGAGTACGAACGATCTTTGCGAGACCAGTTAGCCAAACAGATCGAGACAGGTCTGAAACCGGCAGAGCGCATCTCGCTGCTCGGCGATGAATGGGCACTCATGCGCGTTGGACGGCTGTCAATCAGCAACTACTTGGATCTAGTGGCACAGCTTAAGGGAGAGCGCCTGCGGGACGTGTGGCGTTCGGTGCTCGCGAACCTGAAATATATCGATGACAAATTGGTCGGTGACCGAGAACGTGAGCCGCTTCGTCAGTTCGTCCGCAACCTGCTGAAGCCTACGTATACCGCATTGGCCAACAGCACCGATCCAGAAGAGAAAGCGCTTCGCGCGGATATGTTTGAGATGTTGGGAATCGTGGGACGCGACCCACAGGTGTTGGCCGAAGCTCGCCAACTTACACAAAAACGCTGGACAACCCGACCTCTGTCGAGTCTTTACTGGCTGGCCCGGCGCTTGAAATTGCGGCGACCGACGGCGACGAATCTCTATTCGGGCGAATCGTGCAAAAGCTCAATGCGACCACTGACCAAACTCTGCGCCATCGCTACATGGCGCCCTTGCACATTTCGATAAGCCGGAACTCACGCAAAAGGCGCTCGCGCTTGGCGTTTCCGGAGTGATCCGCAACCAGGACTCAACCCGATATGTGACCGAGTTTCTCCGCAATCCAGCTACCCGTGATGTAGCTTGGAAATTCATCCAGACTCATTGGAGCGACGTCGAGAAGACATTCACGTTCGGCTCCGGCGGGGATCTCGTATCGAGTACAGGACAGTTTTGCGAGCTGGAGGCGGCGCAAAAGGTAAGCGCTTTCTTCAAGGTTCACACCGTGCCAGCGTCAGAACGAGCATTACGTCAGGCAGTGGAGCGCATCAACTTCCTGCGCCGACTTGAAGAAGCTGCAACAGTCGAATCTGGAGTCCTGGATTTCCCAGCACAATGGTCCCCAAGTGCCTGCAGGAGGAAATTAGCCGGGGTTCTAGAATGCAGCACGCTCCGTCTCTACGAGTGTTCCGTAGAATTTTGAATCTCCTGCCACAACTGCGCAATACCCGCCTTGGTCTTGGCCGAGCAGCCAAGAATTCGCTCTACCTGGTGCTCACGCTTGAGCTGCGCGAGCGCCTTGTTGAGCTGATTTTGCGAGAGCCGGTCCGTCTTCGTGGCTACGACTAGCAGCTCACGGTCATGATGCTGAAGCCAATCAATCAACTGCCGGTCACTCTTTTGCGCCGGCACATTCGCATCGACAAGGCAGACACAGAGCCTGAGAGGCTCGCGATTCGACAAGTACGGCTCGATGAACTTCGGCCATTCCGAGCTAATCTCACGCGAAATCTTCGCGTATCCATAACCTGGCAAGTCCGCAAGAATGATGTCAGGCTGTACTTTCTCGGGCTTGTGGCGCAGCTCGATGAAGTTGATCGTCCGGGTTCTTCCCGGAGTGGAACTCACGTGTGCAACCTTCTGTCCAAGAGTGCGTTGATCAGACTTGACTTGCCGACATTCGAGCGCCCAAGAAACGCGATCTCCGGAGCGGCTGGAGCAGGGAAGTGCTCGGGAGCCGCAGCGGATTTGAGAAAGTGGGCGTGAAGTTTCATGCATCAACTCGAAACCAATTTCACCACGAGGCACAGAATTCACGGAGAACGTCGATCGCAAGGCTAGCCGCAAAGCACCGCGCAAGGTGAAAAAGGCCCGCCACCAGGCGGGCCTCACTGACTCTTGATACAGACTACTGAAAACTAAGAACTGTTTTACTGATGCTGCACAGGAAGCTGTTGTGAAGGCGTTGTCGGCGTGACTGCCGGCAGATCTTGCGCCTCCGCTTCTTCGCTGTACTTGGGCAGAGGACCTACCAACCCGATGGCGAGCACGTCATCCATGGTTTCGGCGAAGTGAAGCTTCATCGCATTTCGCAGGTTCTCCGGAACTTCAGAGAGATCCTTTTCGTTCTCCTTCGGCAGGATTACTTCGAAGATGCCAGCGCGATGAGCAGCGAGCAGCTTTTCCTTCAATCCGCCGATCGGCAGAACCTTGCCACGTAGAGTGATCTCGCCTGTCATCGCAATGTCGCGGCGAACAGCGATCTTGCTCAAGGCACTGGCGATTGCCGTAGCCATCGTGATACCTGCCGATGGACCATCTTTCGGAATGGCGCCTTCCGGCACGTGAATGTGAATATCAATATTGCGGTAGAAGTCGCGCGGCAAACCCAGTCGATGGGCGCGTGAGCGGATATAGGACATTGCCGCCTGCGCTGATTCCTGCATGACATCGCCGAGCTTGCCGGTGAGCGTCAGCTTGCCCTTCCCGTCGACAATCGTGACTTCGGTTGAAAGGATCGACCCGCCAACTTCCGTCCAAGCCAGCCCAGTCACGAGACCCACTTCGCTCTTCTCATGCGCAAGCGTGTCGCGGAACTTGGCGACGCCCAGGAAATCCGAGATGTTCTCCCCGGTAACCGTCACCGCATATTCGAGACCTTGTTTAACGACCTTACGTGCGACTTTTCGGCACACGTTGCCGATTTCGCGTTCGAGGTTGCGCACGCCAGCTTCACGAGTGTAGGAGCGGATGATCTCGGTGATGGCGTCGTCGGCGAAGACCAGGTTCGACTCCGACAAGCCAGTTGCCTGCCGCTGCTTGCGAACCAGGAACTGCTTTGCGATCTCGATCTTTTCGAGCTCAGTGTAGCCGTGAAGACGCAACACCTCCATGCGGTCTTGCAACGCCGCCGGAATGGTGTGGAGCACGTTGGCTGTGGCGACGAAAAAGACCTGCGAAAGATCGTACTCGACGTCCAGATAGTGATCCTGGAACATGAAGTTCTGTTCCGGATCGAGCACTTCGAGCAGCGCTGCCGATGGATCTCCACGGAAGTCCGCAGCCATCTTGTCGATTTCGTCGAGCATGATCACCGGATTCTTGGTTCCGGCTTTCTTCATCGACTGGATGATCTGTCCCGGGAGAGCGCCGATGTAGGTGCGCCGATGCCCGCGAATCTCAGCTTCGTCACGCACTCCACCCAGAGACAGACGGACGAATTTGCGTCCGGTGGCTTTCGCGATCGACATTCCCAACGACGTCTTGCCGACGCCCGGCGGGCCGACAAAGCAGAGGATTGAGCCTTTCGGATTCTTCACCAATTGCCGGACCGCGAGGAATTCGAGAATACGGTCTTTGATCTTTTCCAGGCCGTAATGATCTTCGTTGAGGATCTTTTCGGCGGATTCAATGTTGCGAATTTCTTTCGACTTCTTACGCCACGGAACCGCCAGCAGCCAGTCGAGATAGTTGCGCGAAACGGTGGATTCGGCCGACATCGGCGGCATGGCTTCGAGCTTCTTTAGTTCCTGGAGCGCCTTCTCATGCACTTCCTTCGGCATGCCTGCGGAATCGACCTTCTTCTTAAGCTCGTCCCACTCGCTCTTCTCGCCGCGTCCGAGTTCCTTCTGGATGGCCTTGATCTTCTCGTTGAGGTAGTACTCTTTTTGTGCGCGCTCCATCTGCCGCTTCACGCGGGTCTGGATGGTGCGATCCATGTTCAGTTTCTCGATTTCAATTTCGAGAACGTCGGCTACCCGATTCAACCGCTCCGCCGGATCGAAGATCTCAAGCAGTTCCTGCTTCTCTTCGATCGAAAGCTGCATGTTGGCGGCAATTACGTCGGTCAGCTTGGAGGGGTCCTCCATGCGAACGGCGGCGATCATGGTTTCGTAGTTCAACGATTGACAGAGCTTTACATATTGCTCGAACAATGACGTGACGCGCTGCATCGCCTGCTCGATCACAGGCGTTGCCTCTACCGCGTACTTTGCGACCCGCACGCTGGCATGGAAGAAGCCTTCGGTATCAACGATCTGGAGAATCTTGCCGCGCTCAACCCCCTCGACCAGGACCTTGATGTTGCCGTCGGGCAGCTTGAGGCTTTGCACGATGTTGACAATCGTGCCGACCTGATAAATCTCATTGGGCTTGGGCTCGTCGACGCTGGCATCGTGCTGCGTGGCGAGAAATATCTTGCGGTCACCGGCAAGCGCCTCTTCCAGCGCGCGGACGCTGGATTCGCGTCCAACCACGAACGGCGTCATCATGTGGGGGAAGATGACGACGTCCCGAATGGGCATCATCGGCAGCTTGCGCGTTTCGAACTTTTCCCTCGACTGGGTCACTCGGTCCCCTTTGCAGTCCTAACAAACACCTTACATCAGATGCTCTGGACCGGCAATTTTCTTCAACTCACTTCTCAATGGCAAGTGTCCGCAGAGCTTCTTTTTGATGCACTTATATCTTATCCGGCCTTTTCCATCATCGGGATGGAAACGTCGCGCTTTTCCACCATTTCCCGGCTGATCTCGAACTCCTTCAGCCGTTTCTGGCTGGGGAGATGGAACATCAAGTCGAGCATCAGGTCTTCCAGGATCATGCGCAATCCACGAGCGCCGACCTTTCGCTGGAGCGCCTCACGGGCTACGGCCCGGGTGGCATCCTCGCTGAACTTCAGGCGCACATTCTCGAATTCAAACAGTCGCTGATACTGTTTGATGATGGCGTTGCGTGGCTTCGTGAGTATCTCGACGAGCGCGTTCTCGTCCAGTTCGTCCAGTACTCCCACAACCGGCAGGCGTCCGACAAACTCGGGAATCAAGCCAAATTTGATGAGATCCTGCGGTTCGACTCTGCCCAGCATCTCGGTGTCGCGCTTGGGAAGGGCTGGAACTGGTTGCTCACCTTCTTTCGCCTCTGCCTTGAATCCTAGGGACTTCTTGCCGACGCGGCGTCCAATCACCTTTTCTAAGCCGACGAATGCGCCGCCGCAAATGAAGAGGATGTTGGTGGTGTCGACCGGAGTGAACTCCTGATGCGGATGCTTGCGGCCGCCTTGTGGTGGGACATTGGCGACCGTGCCTTCAAGGATCTTGAGCAGCGCCTGCTGCACGCCTTCGCCTGAGACATCGCGAGTGATTGAAGGATTCTCGTCCTTGCGTCCGATCTTGTCGATCTCGTCGATATAGATGATGCCGGTTTGTGCCCGTCCGACATCCCCGTCTGCCGCCTGGAGCAGCTTGAGAATAATGTTCTCGACGTCCTCACCCACATACCCCGCTTCTGTAAGCGTGGTCGCGTCCACGATCGCAAAAGGAACGTCGAGCATCTTCGCAAGAGTTTGCGCCAGCAGGGTCTTGCCGCTGCCAGTCGGCCCAATCAGCATGATGTTCGACTTCGACAGTTCCACTTCACCGTTGCGATTCCGGTTCATGTGGATCCGCTTGTAATGGTTATAGACCGCAACCGCCAGCTTCTTTTTCGTCTGAGTCTGCCCGATGACGTACTCGTCGAGGAACTGCTTCACCTCGGCTGGCTTAGGCAGATGGTTGGGAGCAGCTGCGGAATGCGTTTCTGTTCTGTCATCTTCAAGGATTGAGTTGCATACCGCGACGCACTCATCGCAAATGTAGGCGCGCGGGTAGTCGCTAGGCGAAGAGATCAGCTTGGCGACTGCGTCCTGAGACTTGTGGCAGAAAGAACAACGCAGGCTATCTTCGGATCCGGAACGGGTTTTCACGATGTACTCCTGTCTACCCTAACCGCTACGACCAATCAATACTGGAAAGAACCGAGTTACTTTCGGATTAGGGCGTTGGAGCCAACCCTCTCCGAACCATCAACCCAACTGCTGCTGCGACGACGAGCCTTGGTCGAAACTAAAAAGCTGACGCTGGGGGACCTGGAGTTTCTGGTTATGAACTTGTCACATTCTAACTTCATTTCAACTCTGCAGGGGTCACCAGCACGGTTCATAGGTAATAAACACCTATGACTTTTGTGCAATACCCGTCAGGAACATCCGGATGCGATTCACCCGCCCATTATTTGTGCTTGTAGATGATGTCGTCCACGATCCCGTAATCCTTGCTCTGCTGCGCATTCATGATGAAGTCGCGTTCGACGTCCTTTTCAACCTTTTCCATCTTCTGTCCGGTGTGTTTGGCCATGATGTTGTTCATGATTTCGCGCATGCGCAGAATCTCGCGCGCGTGGATGTCGATGTCGGTCGCTTGACCAGAGATGCCGCCGCCCATGATGTGGGGCTGATGGATGAGGATGCGCGAGTTGGGCAGAGCAAAGCGCTTCTTGGCGGTTCCCGCGGCGAGCAGCACCGCTGCCATGCTCGCTGCCTGGCCGATGCAAATGGTCATGATGTCGTTTTTGACGAACTGCATCGTGTCATAAATCGCCATGCCTGACGTGATAGATCCGCCCGGCGAGTTGATGTAGAGCTGAATGTCTTTCTCGGGGTCTTCTGCTGCCAAGAACAGCATTTGAGCGATGACAAGATTCGCGATCATGTCATCGATGGGCGTGCCTATGAAAACGATATTGTCGCGCAGCAGCCGCGAATAAATGTCGTACGCGCGCTCTCCACGACTGGTCTGCTCCACCACCATTGGAACCAGGGCCATTGCAGGTAATCCTTTCCTCAGCTACGTGCGCTCATCTGCGAGTTATCAGACGAGGAGTCAGTATCTGCCGTCGTGCTTGTGTGACGAGCCGGCACTCAGGCAGAGCGTTGATATAAAAAGTCCAGGGTTTTTTCGTTGCGAATTCGTTCGCGCATGCGTTCGAGAGTGCCGTCGTCCGTAAGCTTCTTGCGCACGGCTTCCACCGGCTGCCGCGATTGCTGTGCCACACGCTCGACTTCCACGTCCAGGTCGGCGTCGCTGGCGGCTATGTTCTCCTTGTCGGCGATCTTCTCGAGGATCAGTGATGCCTTTACCTCGCGAACGGCAGCGCTGCGTTGTGCGGCACGCAGGCGGCCGAAATCCATCTTTCGCATGTCCTCGGGTCGCATCCCTTGCGCAGCCAAAGCACGGAAGCCGCGCTCCAACCGCGACGTCACCTGCTGATCGACCAGCGATTCCGGAACTGGGAAAGTATTGCGATTGATGAGCTCTTCCACCAGCTTATCTTTCGCCGTGTGCTCGATCTCATGCCGCTTCTGTGACTCGAGTTGCTCACGAATACGCGTGCGCAGCTCGTCGATACTCTTAAACTCTCCAAGCTCCTTGGCAAAATCGTCGTTCAGCTCGGGAATTTGCTTTTTCTTGATGCCTTTGATCTGAACTTTGTACTCGAGAGTTTTGCCGGCGAGACGCTTGTCTTGGGCGTCTTCCGGATAGGTGATCCTGAATGTGCGCTCCTCCCCGGCTTTCGCTCCGCGAAGATTCTCGTTGAATTCCGGCACGGTATTGGCGCCGCCAATGTCTACCAGCACATCATCCATATGAACCGGTTGAGAGCCCGTTGGCTTGGCGTCCTGTTGCCCCGAAGGGATGGGTCGTCCGGAAGGGTCGATGAGACCTGACTGCTGCTCCTCGATCGGAGTTCCGGTGAAGCTGACTTGGGCATAATCGCCGTCTGCAAGTCCGCGATCCTCTTCGATCGAGTTGTAGGTAGCCTGGTTCTCGCGCAGTGTCTGCAACTCGCGCTCGACTTCGTCGTCAGTGACTGAGACATCGCCTTTCTCGGCCTTGAGGTCGTTGTAGCCAGACACTTCAATGTCTGGCATCACTTCAAAAACCGCCTTGAAGCGGAGTGGCTCACCCTCTTCAAAGTGGAAGTCGGTGATGCGCGGCTGCGATATCGGAGCCATGCCCCGCTTCTGAACCTCTTCCCGGAAGTACTTGGGAACCAGGGACTCGACAACTTCCTGCTTTAGCTCGTCGGCGAAGCGGCGCCGCACCAGGCTGGCCGGAGTCTTGCCTCGGCGGAAACCAGGTACGCGAGCCATCTTCTGATACCGAGAAACGAACGACGCGAGCTCGCCGGAGACTATTTCGGCTGGAATCTCGATTGCAATCTCGCGCTCGCATTCCCCCAGCGGACGTGGTTCATGGCCGTGCTCATGTGGGTGGGGTTCGGTTGCGTTTTGTTCAGCGGTTGTGCTCTCTGGCTGGGTCAATTTCAGTGATCCTGGTCGCTCCGGAGTGGCCGGAGTACTCTCTCTAAAGAGCCGATGCCGACCCGAACGTCATGTGCCCGAGGCTCAAGTGTAAGACCCCTCAAACAAAGCGGTCAAACGCGGAAAGTACGTTAACCTTCCTGAATGTTGGTTCTCATGGTCGGCTTGCCGGGAACGGGGAAGAGCACCCTCTCCCGTGCTTTGGTTGAACGCTTCGGTGGATTCGTGATCGACAAAGACGTGATCCGTCCAGCCCTCTTCGGCCCTTCGCAAATCGAGTACTCAGTCGAGCAGGACGACTTCTGCCAGAACGTGATGCTCGAAACGGCCGAATATCTGCTGCAACGAAAGGCGAAGTTGCGAGTGTTCCTCGATGGACGGCCATTCTCCCGTGAATATCAAAGGCGGAGTGTTCTCACGCTCTCAGAAAAGATCCGAACTCCACTGGCGGTGATTGAATGTGTAGCGAGCGAAAGCACAGCGCTGGCGCGCATTCGGGAGGATCTCGAAGCGGGAGTCCACCTCGCGGCAAATCGCACGCCCGAGCTATACGTCACCAAGAAGCAAGACTTCGAGCGAGAACCATTGAGCGGACCACGACTGACGATTAGCTCCGATCAGCCCTTAGAAGCGTCGATACTTCAGGCCGAGCGCTACCTCGCTAGCATTGAGCCGCCAGCCGATTGCTAGCTGCCTCAGCCTTGGGAGAACTGCGTTCGCTGCATTCCCGCTGCGCTCCAGAATTGGTTGTCAGTTACTTTGGTTACTTACGTAAGCTTTACTCCGTAAAGGGCTGGGAGCCATACTGCTTGGGCAATGTCCAGGCGCCGAGAGAAGCGGAATTTTCTTGCTGTGCCCGTGCGTGCCTTCGGAATCGATGCCAGCGGTAATGAGTTGCGCCATGTAGCTTGTACGCTTGATCTCAGCGCCCAAGGCGCCCGCATTATCGGATTGCCGGAAATCCAAGTCGGTCAAGAGATCACCCTCGAACATAAAAAGAACCGGGTCCGGTTTCAGGCAATGTGGGTCGGCCAGCCCGGCACCGCGCGGCAGGGCCAAGTCGGCCTGCGCTCCCTGGATCCTCAGAAGAAACTCGCAGACATCGACGAATTCCTCGGTGGTCAATATGTCGACGATTGGTCGCCGACGGTGGTGTCAGCGCCCGAAGTTCAGGCTGACCGGCGGCAGGTGCAGCGCTATGACTGTGACCGCGGCGTAGAGTACTGGACTGAAGGCAGCAGTCCGATCGCAGGCCAGCTCGATAACATAAGTCTGACCGGCTGCTTCGTAAGCACGCGTTTTCCGCTACCTCATCGCACGCGGCTGCACATGACGCTCTCGCTCTATGGTATGAAGATTTCCGCGAAAGGCGAAGTTCGCGCGGCCTGGAACGGCCAAGGCATGGGGATCATGTTTACCGTCCTCGATCGCGACAGCGAAGTGCGCTTAAAAAAAGCGGTTCAGCGCCTGAAACAAAGTAACCAGCCCGCCGATGCTGGCCGGCATGCTCAGCCTGAGAATCGAACTAACGAACAGATTCTTGATCTGGTGCGTGGCTGGTTTGACCGCAATCTCACAATGTCATGGGACGAATTTTTTGATATTCAAGTTCGTGCCAAAGGCAATCTCGTTAGCGCGAGTGTAGATCAGGATTTCTAGTCACAATCGACGCCAATCCACGTTCTCCGATTCCGTTTTGTTCTCCTTCAAACGAATAATTGTGCGCGACTACCTCACTGCAGCCTGGCGGTGTATATTGCCGTTCCGAGGTGCTGATGATGCGCGCAGATGCTGTGGAAGTTTCATGGGACAAGGACAAGAACAAGTGGCTGGTACGAATCCAAACAGGCGAGGAAGTGATCCGCCGGTACTGCGATGCTCCTAAAGATGCGGATGACCAGAAGCTTCGCGCCGCTGCGCAGAAAACGCTGTCGGACGAGGGCTACAGCGGCGCTGCCCAGATCCTCCTAAAGCGCTGAACACGAACGGCCGCCGGAACGTGGCCCAATTTTCTGATCAAGATCAACCATCTAACGCGCCGCTGCCATGATTTACGTCCTATGGGAATTCACCGTCACACCTCAGCACCGGGTTGAGTTCGAGAACGCTTACAAAGCTGATGGCCTCTGGGCGCTCCTGTTTCGTCGCGACCCAGCCTACCGCGAGACGATTCTCTTGCGCGACGATGAGCAAAGTGGCAAGTATT
>C688J18823_10003117_pt1 | contig 10483 bp, 8 predicted proteins | sample HopSoiMetagenom1_FD_18823 | JGI IMG/M metagenome (IMG submission 18823) | reverse complement strand
ATCCTGTCGCTCGCCAGGGCGACGATTTCAGGGGGCGCCTTGTCACCGATGATGTAGAATTTCGCGTCAGGCAAACGCTCGCGAACGAGCGGGTAAATCTCCTGCACGAAAAAGAGCACCGCATCGATGTTCGGCCTGTGTTGAAAGCCGCCAATGAAAAGCCAGTCCCGTCGCAGCGCGAACGGTGTGACTGGCCCAGTGACGTCGACAATATTCGAAACCAATTGAATAGACTTGTTAGGCCAATTCTCCTGGAGCATTTGCTGTTCGATGGGACTTACAACCCACGTTTCATCTGCCTCTTTGATTAAGCGATCCTCCAGCAGCTGTCTCTCTTGTGCTTTCCGGCGCACATCGGGATCTTGAGTGAGTTGCGCTTCCCGTTCTTCGCGCAGGTAATGCAAATCAACCGTATCAAAAATGATGCGGCTCTGCGGGGCGTACAGACGAACGTCTTCAATGTGCTTGCGCGCAAAATCGCATCGGCTTAGCACCACCACATCGAACATAGGACCCTCGGAAATCAGATAATCGCGCACTCTTTTCACATACGGATGATGAACAACTTGAATGCCGCGCTTCTGCAGCTCACCCGTGTAAGGCGGTATGTCTGCTAAATTATCAGGCAGGAAAGTGACACGATGCCCCAGGCGGTGAAGAATTTTAAGGATTTGGAACATCCGCAGCGAGCCCGAGTCGCGGTCGGGCATCGGCAAATGATGGTCGATAACAAGAATGTTCTTGCCCGAGGCAGTTCGGGGCCGCTGTAAAAATGTGACATCCCCGTTAGCTGGTCTCTTCGCTAATTCATCACTCCACACTTCTGCGAAAGTTGAACGATTAATTTCTTGATGCTTCTTCGCGCCAGTTGAGATATCAGTGCCGCCAGTCGCTCCCTCGTAATGGATCACCTCGCTGAGCGGTTGATACAGAACTCGGTAACCAGCTTGGCGAATTTTAAATGCCAGGTCAGTGTCTTCGTAGTAACCGGGCGCATATCGTGAGTCGAAGCCGCCGGCACTCTCAAACAGCCCCTTGGGAACCATCAACGCTGCCGCTGAGCAATAATCCACGTCGCGCAGGTAGTTGTATTCGGGTTTTGACGGGTCATCAAATTTCCCATAATTCCATCCTGAAGCGTCTCGCCAGATTATGCCGCCTGCCTCCTGCAAACGGCCATCCGGGAAAAGAAGTTTCGAACCGACAATGCCTGCTCGCAGCTCCTCTTTGAAAGTGTCAAGCAAAGCAGTCAGCCAACCGGGCTTTACCAATGTGTCATTATTCAGGAACACGAGATATTTGCCGCGCGCCGTTTTTGCGCCCCTGTTGCAGGATGCGATGAAACCGGAATTGCTGTCGTTGCGCAGATAGACAACTCCCCGTGTTTCCGCCATGACCTCTGGAGTGCTGTCGGTCGAACAGTCATCGACCACGATTACCTCGAAAGTGGGTTGTTCTTGCACAGCTTGCAACGAGACGAGGCATCCATGCGTATATTCCAACTGATTAAAAACGGGAATGATGATGGAGACATCAACTTGCTCGTGCTCAGGAAAACAGATCTCTGTCAGGGGCAAGACGGGACCATCTGCCGCGGCCGACCGATCTGTGTCGTGCGGCCTTCCATGCACCTGACCGTCAATTCCCGCCTGCCCACTCCTCGGAATCGTTACCATCTGAGCCGCCTTGATCTCATCATCAATTTGTTTGATCTCAGGATGTTCTTTGCGCCATTTCGAATAGGCGGCGACAATCTTTTCAAGATGTCCGTATCCGGCCGGTGTTTTTCTGCGCGCCAATTTTGCTTTTAGCGCCGCGCCGGGATTAGCCAGTTGCCATCGACGAGACGTTCGCAACTTTCGGGCGGCGTCGTCGGCATCATCGAGCAGGCGCGAGAGTCGTCTCGTATTGTGTAGCTGTTTGCGCAACCGGTCCGTCAATTCTGCGATGTACTTCTCGTCTTCTGCGAGATTTACGCTTCTTTGGTGAAGCAAAGCGTTCATCTCCATGATCCGCTGGCGTAGTTCCTCAATTTCGTGGGTGTAGTGCGTGGTGAGTTCCTCCACCTGCGCTTTGTGGTCGGCTTCGGTTTTGGCCAGATGAGCGCTGATTTCTTGGATCTGCGTCTTGTACTGCTCTTCAGTATGAGCCACATGAGTTGTGAGTTCCTTAACTTGTGCTTTGTGTTGCGCTTCGGTGTGCGCCAGATGAGTGGTGAGTTCTTTAACTTGCGCCTTGTGTTGTGCTTCGGTGTGCGCCAGATGATTTTTGAGTTTCTCGACTTGAGCGTTGTGTCGCGCTTCCGTGTGCGCCAGGTGCGCGCTGAGTTTCTCGATTTCACTCTTGTGTCGCGCCTCAGTTTGCGCCAGGAGCTCACCGTACAGATGCTCGATCTGAGCGAAGCGGTCTGGAACGAACGAATCGAGCCGGCTCACCGCGCCGGTAAGTAAATCGGTCTCGTGTGACTTCGCGCCGCGGTGGGCCTTTGTCACAGGTGACTTCCTCTTCCGCGGTAACGTTTCCGCAACCAAAGCGCGATAAAGCTCGATCACTTCTCCCGAGACCCCTGCATCCACGAGTTGGTCAATCGAGAAGTGCGTATGGCGTCTTTTTGTGGCCACTAGGTCGGCAGCGCTACGTATGTTGGCATCAGCGAGCCCAAGAAAATTCGCAATCCGCTCTAACTCCTTTTCGGCTTTGTCGAAGAACAGATCGTAATGAGTAAAAAGCCGCTCATGATTGCCTGCCGTTTCGATCAACCGCCGGTTGTAGATTTCCCAGAGCCGCAGGCCGAATGCGTACGACGTTCCGTTGCGCTTTCCCATTGAATAAGCGACTTCCAGCGGATTGCGCACCATGATCAGCGTTTTTAAATCTGGCAAAAGCTCTTCCCAGAACGGCAAGGTCAAACTATTGCGTGGATCCTTCCATCCCCATACCGGTGCCGATTGAAAACCCTCGATCAGGAGCCTGGCCTTCATACGCAATGGCTCCAGCCGTTCATCGGATAAGTTCTCATTGCTCTTTGGCGGCAAATCCCATGCGCCACCGCGTGCACTGAGCAAGTCATCGTTCAAAGCGACAAAGCCGAGATGCTCCCAGAAGCCGTCGGGATTGTCCGCCTGTGGTGGCATCAAGGCATCCTTCGGACCCAGATAGAGGCCGCACCCGTGCAGTAGTCGCGTCACCATCGACGTTCCTGAACGGTGTGCGCCGGCGATGCAGATCGCCCTCCGCATTTCGGTATTACTTTTCACGCAAAGGCCTTATAGAACGACGACCCGCCGAATGCGTCAAGGCGATTGCGATGGATGGGCCACCTCCACAAAATGTACATCGCAGAAACGCCGGTCTACATCTACGTTTTACAATGATGCAGCGAAACGATGGCCGCATGCCAGATGAGATCCGTCCGATCAATTTTGAGTTGAATGTGGCGCCGCATGCCAGCGGTTCCGCTTTAGTCTCCATGGGTAAAACGCGGGTAATTTGCTCCGTCACGATCGAAGAAACCGTGCCACGCTGGATGAAAGAACAAGGCGTGACGGGTGGCTGGCTCACTGCGGAGTATTCGATGCTGCCGTACTCGACGCAGCCGCGCAAACCGCGCGACATAACCAAAGGGCGCATCGATGGTCGCAGCGTCGAGATTCAACGTTTGATTGGCCGGTCGTTGCGCGCAGTTATCGATTTGGAAAAACTCGGATCACGCACGATCTGGGTGGATTGCGATGTCCTGCAAGCCGACGGCGGGACCCGCACGACCGCGATCACCGGGGCCAGCCTGGCTCTCGCCATCGCCTGCCGAAAGTTCGTTAGAGAAAAAAAACTCGATGCGCCGCCGATGCAAAAGTTGGTTGCCGCAGTGAGCGCCGGAATCCTGGACGGCCAAACGATCGTCGATCTCAACTACGAGGAGGACAAAGCCGTTACAGTTGATTTCAACCTCGTCGCAACCGAAGACAGCGATTTTGTAGAAGTCCAAAGTTCGGGAGAAGAAGCAACGTTTACCGGTTCGCAATTGGATGAAATGGTCGCCCTCGCACGCAACGGCATCAGCGCACTAATCGGCGCGCAGCGCGCGGTCTTAGCACGAATTATGGTGACGCCGCCAGAGAGCTGAAATTCCCAAAGACATAATTGCAGTCATTGCAATTTTGGTTGGAATCATCCTACTCGGTCTCGGCGATGCTGCGATTGCGCCTTGAAGAGCATGATTTCTACGGCGTCGCTGTCAGACGCCGAGCGGATGTTGTATCATTGGCGTTTCACAGAAACGCCCTACAATACATGCCCAAATGAAGCGGGCACTGATCACCGGCATTACCGGGCAGGATGGAAGTTATCTGGCAGATTTGCTGCTCGAGAAAGGCTACGAAGTTCACGGGATCATCCGGCGCGCCAGCACGTTTAACACGTCGCGAATCGATCACCTTTACGCTGATCCACACGTAAACGACGTGCGGTTGTTTCTGCATTACGGAGACCTCAGCGACTCCGTCAATCTTGTGAAGCTTCTTTACGATTTGAAGCCGGATGAAATTTACCATTTGGGCGCGCAGAGCCACGTGCGCGTGAGCTTCGATATTCCTGAGTACACTTCCGACGTCACTGGCGTCGGCACCATCCGCATTCTGGAAGCAATCCGTGAGGCTGGATTGCGTTCGCGATTTTATCAGGCGTCCAGCAGCGAAATGTTCGGCAAGGCGCAGCAAACGCCCCAAAACGAGACGACGCCATTCTGGCCGCGAAGTCCTTACGGTGTGGCAAAGGTCTTTTCCTATTGGGCGACAGTTAACTATCGGGAAAGCTACGGCCTTTGCGCCAGCAATGGCATTTTGTTCAACCATGAAAGCCCGCGCCGCGGTGAAACTTTCGTCAGCCGCAAAATTTCGCGCGCAGTCGCTGCGATTAAACAAGGCGTGCAAAACGAATTGTTCCTCGGCAACCTGGACGCAAAACGCGATTGGGGCTACGCACCTGAGTACGTGGAAGGGATGTGGCGAATTGTGCAGCTCGGCCACGGCGACGACTTCGTGCTGGCTACCGGCGAAACGCACACCGTGCGCGAGTTCGTCGAGGCCGCTTTCGCGCATGTCGATCTAGATTGGAAGCAATTCGTAAAGCACGACCCCCGTTACGAGCGGCCCGCAGAAGTCGACCTGCTCCAAGGGGACGCATCAAAAGCGAAGAAGATCCTCGATTGGGACCCGAAAGTGCGATTCGACGAGCTAATCCGGATCATGGTGAATGCGGACATGGATTTGCTCTCGCGTAACTCGGTAAAAAAACACCTCGGTAAATTGCCCTGACGTTTTCTCATTAACACCGCGGCTTCAGCCAGGTGTTGACAAAATGAGTCCGACCAAAGCCGTTTCAACGGCTTACCGATAAACTCTTAAAACAGTTTGATATGCTTACGCGCCGTTTTGCACCGGGCTGAAGCCGCGATGTTACTAAAAGCCCAAGTGTCGCAGCTTAGCGCATGACAAATGGCGCGGTGTTTTCCGGTCCCATTGAATGGCCCGAAGCCATTCCGGGAACTGCGCTCACGAGCGGCGCGTTCACGATCGTCACCGCCGCGCCAACTCCAACAATGTTGTACAATTGTATTATGTCAGTGGATCGCATCCGAATGCATCCGTAGCTCGCGGGCGAACCGATCTTCCATTCCTCTGGTGTGCCGTGGATGTAAATGTCCCTTCCAAATGCGTTGGCATTTTGCGCTTCCAGTCCACGCAACCACAGAATACGCGTCACGATCGGATCACGACCTGGGGAATTGGCCTGCACGAGTTCACCTGTGCGTCGCCGACTCTTGAACACGGCGCCGGGCGGCGCGCTGTCGCCAATTTTTTCCGCTATCTGCAAATTGCCGAGCGGCGTAAACTTGCTGCCGCGCCAATCGCCAAGACCGAACTTGGAGGTGGAGACAGGATAAGTTGCCAGGAGGTTGCCGCGATCGAGGAGCGCCAACTTTTGATCGCGTGTGCTGATTACGATCTGGTGCCGCGTGTCTGGCGCCGCACAAGACGCAATGAATAAAGCGATGGCTAGTGCGATCCAGTGACAAGGCCTGATTCTTCCTCCCTTTGGTCCGTGCCGCATTCCTGCCGCGCCCGGCCCTCCCGTCTTCCGATTCCCGATTCTCATGCGCGATTGAACCTGAAGAACTGCTCTGCGGTTTCGGTCGTTGCTTCAGAAATTTCCTCCAAGCCAACACCGCGCGCCACAGCGATCTCTTGAGCCACGATGCGCGTCTGCGCCGGTTCGCAGCGCTTTCCGCGTAAAGGCGTGGGCGCCAGAAACGGACAATCGGTTTCAACCATAAACTTCCAGAGCGGAATTTCTGCCGCGACCTGTCGCACCGCTGCGCCGTTTTTGAAAGTTACGATTCCCGTAAACGAAACGAGATGGTTAAGCGCGAGAACTTCATTTGCCTGGTCAAGCGTGCCACCGAAGCAATGAAAAACACCGCGCAATTTCTCCGCATAAGGGCGTAACACTTCCAGTGTGTCGTCCCACGCGTCGCGTTGATGAATCACGACGTTGAACCCGAGCTCGATGGCCAGATCGAGTTGCTGCTGGAACAAGCTCGCTTGTTTCGATTTGTAAGCGCCGTCGCGGATTTGCGCTTCGATTTCTTCATCCGTTTCACTTCGCAGAGCAGTCATCACCTGGACCTGGTCTTCCTTAGCCACCTTTTCACTTGCCAAATGGTGATAGTCCAGGCCCGTCTCGCCAATTGCTACTACGCGCGGATGTTTCGCGAGGTCGCGCAGCGGCGTAATCACATCGTCCTCCGCCTCCTCCGCGTGACTGGGATGAACACCAATGGCCGCGTAAACCGACGAATATCTTTCGGCGAGCTCAATCGCACGCCGGCTGCTCTCGATTGACGTGCCGATGGTAATAACGCGTCTTACGTCAGCTTCCTCAGCTCGACGGAGCACGTCCTCGAGATCATTTGCGAAATCCGGAAAGTCCAGATGTGCGTGGGTGTCGATTAGCATCGGAACATTTTAGGGGGTTTCCGTGAAACACCAAATTCCGCTGGCTGAAAGGCTGGATCACAGCGACACAACTCGATGCAGAAAATTAGTTCATTTTTGTGGTTTGATGATCAGGCCGAAGAGGCTGTGAAGTTTTACACCGGACTCTTCAAAAACTCGAAGACCGGCAGAATATTGCGCTACAATGGAGAAGCAGCGGAAAAAACCGGTCGCCCGGTCGGATCGGTGTTGACGATCGAGTTCGAAATCGAAGGCCAGAAGTTCGTCGCTCTTAACGGCGGTCCGCTTTTCAAATTCAATGAATCGATCTCCTTCGTCGTAAACTGCGAAACACAGGAGGAAGTCGACTATTTTTGGGAGAAGCTCAGGGCAGACGGTGGCGAGGAATCGGCGTGCGGCTGGCTCAAGGATAAATTTGGGCTTTCGTGGCAAATCACCCCAACGGTGTTGATCGACATGTTGCACGACGCAGATCAGGAGAAATCGGGACGCGTGATGCAAGCGATGTTTCAAATGAAGAAGATCGATATCAAAGCGCTGGAAGATGCTCGTGAGCGGTGAGTAAATGCGAGCAAGGGTGCGATTACACGAGTAACCACAACAAACGAGCGGGTAATACAATTTTCACTTCCATTCGCTTCGTTCGTGTGTTTCGTGCCTGGAATTCACATATGAGCAGTGTTCGAATTTTAGTAGGAACAAAAAAAGGCGCGTTCGTCCTTACGTCCGATGGCGCGCGCAAACGATGGAAGGTCAGCGGCCCGCATTTCGCGGGTTGGGAAATTTACCATATGAAAGGTTCGCCCGTTGATCCCGAGCGGATCTACGCGTCTCAGACAAGTGCCTGGTTTGGACAAATCATCCAGCGCTCAGAGGACGGCGGCAAAACCTGGAATCCGCCCGGCACAAAACCGGAGGACTTGATGGGGTCGGACGGAATGCCGAAGGGCGAAAGCAACATGTTCGTTTATGATGCTTCACCTGAAACGGGCAAACCATTGATGACCCATCAGTGGTACGACGGCACGCAGCATCCCTGGGAATTCAAACGTGTCTGGCATTTGGAACCATCGCTGCACGATCCGGATCACGTTTATGCGGGTGTAGAAGATGCTGCGTTGTTTCAGTCAAAAGACGGCGGAAAATCGTGGCATGAACTGGCGGGACTGCGAGGCAACGATACCGGTCCGAAATGGCAGCCCGGCGCTGGCGGAATGTGTTTGCACACCATTCTCCTCGACCCGAACAATCCCGAGCGGATCTCCATCGCGATCTCCGCTGCCGGCGCGTTTCGCACTGACGACGGCGGAACGACATGGAAACCAATCAATCGCGGGTTGCACTCGCAATACATTCCGGATCCTAACGCGGAAGTGGGTCACTGTGTGCATCGGATCGCGATGCATCCGTCGCGACCCAACACGTTGTTCATGCAAAAGCATTGGGACGTGATGCGCAGCGATGACAGCGGCGCTTCGTGGCACGAGGTCAGCGGCAATTTACCCAGCGACTTCGGATTTCCGATCGACGTTCATGCGCATGAGCCGGAAACGATTTACGTCGTACCGATCAAGAGCGATTCGGAGCATTATCCACCCAGCGGCAGATTGCGCGTGTATCGTAGCCGGACAGGTGGCAACGATTGGGAAGCCCTAACGAAAGGTCTGCCCCAACGGAATTGTTACGTAAACGTGTTACGCGATGCAATGTCGGTCGATGCGCTCGATCCTTGCGGCGTCTATTTCGGAACGACCGGCGGCCAGGTTTACGCGTCCGTGAATGCGGGAGATCAATGGAAAGCGATCGTGCGCGATCTGCCTGCAGTGCTGTCGGTAGAGGCGCAAACACTGCCATGATTCGGGTTATTCTTCCTCCGAATTTGCGTACACTGGCGCATCTCGAGGATGAAGTAGCACTTGAGCTCAATGGAACGCTGACTCAGCGCTCGCTGCTGGACGCAGTTGAAGCGAAATATCCGATGTTGTGTGGAACGATGCGTGATCATGTCACTCAGGTTCGCCGGCCAATGGTCCGTTTTTTTGCGTGCGGAGAAGATTTGTCGCATGAATCGCCCGATGCGCCGCTGCCTGATGCTGTTGCGAATGGGGCAGAACCATTCATGATCATCGGTGCAATTGCGGGGGGATAATATCTGCAGTGATTTTGCAGGGCAGGTCCTGTTCGACGCACAGCGAGGATCGCAGCGCTTGATTGCGCGGCTCACACTCACCCGATATGATCCGGCGCATGTCTGGAAAAGTGGAGGCAATTCAACGAGCGGAAAACAGCCAANATTTTGGGAGCGCGATCCGCGCTGAATTTCCGCTGCTCATTGGATTGGGAACAGTCGCGATTCTTCTCGTAATCGGAAGCCCCCGGTTAAACGAACTTACCACGCATGCGCTACCCCTGCTCAGTGTCTTTGTCTGGCTTTTCGCCATCATCCTTTGGTCGGCCATGTGCGTGGTGCGGCATGCCGATTGTCTGGCGATCAAACTGGGCGAGCCGTACGGAACTTTGATCCTCACGCTTTCCGCGATCAGCATCGAGGTCGTCATGATTTCTACCGCGATGTTACATGGCGCGAACAATCCAACTCTCGGACGAGACGCAATTTTCGCCGTCATTATGATCGCGCTCAACGGGCTTGTGGGTGTGTCTTTGATGCTCGGCGGTCTGCGATATCGCGAACAGCATTACAACATCCAGGGTGTCAACGCCTACATCAATGTGATCATGGCCTTGGCTGTGCTCGGGCTTGTGCTGCCAAATTTCACTCTTTCGACCACCGGCCCAACCTTTTCTACGGAACAGGAAATCTTTTTCGCGTCCGTGTCGCTATTGCTTTACGCGGTCTTTCTGCTCATCCAGACGCTGCGACATCGTGGCTACTTCCTGGATGTAAACGAACCGGCGCCGAAGCATTCGCCGCATCATTTGCCACGCGTGCGGTCTACCGGTTTTCATGCGGTGGTGCTCCTGTTGTACTTGGCTGCCGTTATTTTCCTTGCGGAGAAGTTCGCCGTTCCGTTGGACAACAGCATCGAACAATTTCACATGCCGCAGGCATTTGGCGGCGCAGTCATTGCTGCGCTGGTGCTCTCTCCGGAGGGATTAGGTGGGGTCGCCGCCAGTCTGCACAACCAATTGCAGCGTTCGATAAACATTTTGTTCGGGTCGGTACTCGCTACTATCGGCCTGACGATTCCGGCAGTGCTGATGATAGGATTGCTGACGAAACGGCCGGTCGCCCTCGGTGTACAGGGTGGCAACCTACCTCTGCTACTTTTGACGCTGGCTGTGAGTGTGGTGACATTCACGAGCCGCAAAACAAATGTTTTGCAAGGGTGTATTCATCTGCTCCTGTTCGCGGTTTTCCTTCTATTGATTTTTGTGCCTTAACAAAAGGTCACAATGTCGATACGGAGCCGCACCGGTTTTTTATGTCGCCCTGTGTATCACTACGGCGT
>C688J18823_10003116_pt1 | contig 10483 bp, 14 predicted proteins | sample HopSoiMetagenom1_FD_18823 | JGI IMG/M metagenome (IMG submission 18823) | reverse complement strand
TCGATCGCCTCGCCTTCGTGGAAGTCGATCGCCCGCCGGGTATTCCCCTCGAGGCTCGAGTTGAAGAGGTGCTTCGGGTCCTCGAGCGCCGCGCCCCGGGCGAAGGTCAGCTTCACCACCTTCTTATAGCTCTCGCCGGTGCAGATCAATCCGTCGTGCGACCAGACCGGCACGTTCCACTTCCACTCCTCCACGACGTCGGGGTCGGCGTCCTTGATCAGGGCGCGGAGCCGGCCGAGCATCTCGCCCCGCCAGTCGTCCAGCTCCCCGATTCTTGCGTCGATCAGTCGTGTTGGAGACTCGCCGGCATGCGACCCGCTTTTCTTCGTCGGCATAACGTTCCTCGATACGGTGATTGGTAGCTCACCTTGGCACCCGCATGTACGCGTCCACGTTCTGCGCCAGCACGTCCATCGGCACGTTGCCACCCAGGATCACGGCGTCGTCGAAGGCCTTGAGATCGTAGCGCGTGCCCAGTGTCGCGATCGCCCGCTCTCGCAGCCGGTTGATCTCGCCGTGACCCACCTTGTAGCCGCACGCCTGGCCCGGCCAGGCGCAGTAGCGGTCCACCTCGCTCGCCACCTCCAGGGGGTTCGAGCCGTTCACCGCCACGAAAAACTGGACCGCCTGGTCGCGGGTCCAGCCCATGGCGTGGATCCCGGTGTCCACCACCAGCCGGCAGGCGCGGAACGCGATGGACTGCAGGTAGCCGAGCCGCCCGACGGGGTCGGTCTCGTACGCGCCCAGCTCGTCCCCCAGCTGCTCGGCGTACAGCGCCCAGCCTTCCGAGTATGCGTTGAAGGCCAGGAGCTGACGGATCAGCGGCATCTGGTGAGTGTACTCGCCCTGCCAGATGTGGCCCGGGATCGCCTCGTGGAAGGTGAGATCCGGAAGGCTATACCGGCTGTGCAGCTCCGTGGTTCTGAGGTTGATCCAGAACCGGCCCGGAATCCTGCCGTCGATCGATCCCGCGCCGCCGTAGGCGCCGGGCGCGCCCGGCTCTTCCTCCGGAGGCAGTCGTTTCACCTCGAGGTTGGGCTCGACCAGGTGATTGAACGCCCGCGGCATCTGGGCCTCGATCCACTTCAGCCGCTCGGCGATGGACGCCATGATCTCGGCGCGGCCTGAGTCGCCCTGGGGGAACTGGTACCGCGAGTCCTTCGCCAGCGCGGTCATCCGCTCGCCCACGGTACCGTCAGAGTAGCCGACCTGCTTCAGGATCGGCTCCATCAGGCCCTGCAGCCTCGCCAGCTCGCTCCGGCCCATCTCGTGTACCTCGTCGGGCGACAGCGTCGTCGTGGTCGAGGCCCTGAGCGCCCAGCGGTAGAACTCCTCGCCGTGAGGCCGCGCCGCGATGCCCGGTTCGTCGTTCGATACGGCCCGCTGGGCCCTGAGCTCGGCGATCTGCCGCTCGAGCGCCGGCGCCACCTGCTCGGCCGCGATGCGCCGCGCCCGCCCGGCCCAGTCACCCGGGATCGCCTTGGTGCGCCGCTCGATCGATCCGACCAGCGTCCCGCCTTCACGCGCGCCTTTCGCCGAGAGCCGGAGCTGGCCGAGCGCCTTCTCGAGCAGGAAGCCCGGAGGCACCAGGCCCGTTTCCCTAGCCGCGCGGGCGCGGCCCAGCTCGCCATCCAGCTGGGTCGCCAGTGACTCCAGCCGCGCCAGGTACGCCTCGGCGTCGGCGGCACTCTCGATCCGGTGATCGCTGTCCAGGAAGCGCGGAACGTCGAGGTACGCCCCCACGTTCTGGATCACGACGTAGGGCGTGTTGCGCCAGCCGCCCACAGTGATGTCGCCGTAGGGGAGCGCGAGCCCCTCGAGCGCGGTGGTGTAGGCGCTCCGGACGACTTCGACGCTGGTGCGCACCGGATGCGAGAGATTGGCCGTCTCGACCGCGTTCACCCGATCGAGATCCGCGCGGACCTGCCGCGCCAGCCGCTCCTTCCCCTCCGCGGAGCGATCGAACAGCCGGGACCGCAGGCCGGCGCGAGGCCCGGTATCGATGCCGAGCGAAGTCGCCGCTTCGGGAAACAGGCGAAGGAGATTCTCGCCGACCTGGTCGAGCAGGGCGAGCGCACTGGCGTCGCCCGGTGCGGCCGGACTCGCCGGTGCCGGGCTTGAAGCGGGGGAGTGTCCGCAGGCGGCCATGAGGGGGAGGGCGGCGGTGGACAGGAGCGCCGCGATCAGGTCGCGGCGGGAGACAGGCTCGGTCACGGGGTCAGCGCGGTCGCTCCGGCGTCACTCTTGCCCGCGCGGGGCGGCGAGCTCGAGCAGATTGCCGTCCGGGTCCGTCAGGAGAACGTCCTCCTCGCCCCAGGCCCGTCTGGCAGGGCCGTCGAGCTCGAACCCGAGACTCCGCAGCTCGGCCGCCGCTATCTCGAGGTCGGACACCTCCAGCTCGACATGGAACGGACGCTTGCGATCGGCGAGCAGCCCCAGACGTCCCGCTCCCAGGCGGAGCATGGCGAAACGGCCGGGCAGGTGAAACAGGACCGCCGCACCCGGCAGCCGGCGATAGAACTCGACAGAGCGATCGACGTCGGCGACGTGCAGAGTGAGTCCGACCAGGGAGATCGTCATGGGATTCTCGATTAGGCCCGCGCTCGGCGGTGCACCAGGAGGAACGCCAGGTAGCCCGCGGCTACCACGTCGTAGGAGGCGCAGAACGCCGGCCACCAGAGCGGCACGCCCGGATTGGCGATGAGCCGGCCGTGAATGGCGTCGAAGGCTCCGTGCGACGCCAGCGCGGCGACGACCAGCCAGAGCGAACGCCTGAATCCGACGAGGGTCACGGCTAGAAACAGGATGGCCACGGCAGTCTCGACCACGAGAACGTGGGTGGATCCGGCCATCGCGGCGAACAGCACGTAGTACGACGCGACGACCGCCATGACCGTGGTGTAGAACGCGCGGTCGCGATCGAGGCCCACGGCGGTGCCCAGGGCGCCGCCGACCCCAAGGGCGAGTACTGCACCGATCAGAAAGGCCATGTCGGAGGCGGGGCCAGCCGGGTCACGCGGGGTCAGGCCGAGGCGGCTCCCAAAAATCCACCCGATTGCCCTCGGGCTCCGCCACCCAGCGGAAGCGGCCGAATTCGGAGCTGTCCACCCGCTCGTCCACCCGATAGTTGATCATGAATCCATATGTCGGACATCTCCGCTCACGCGGTCGGCACATCTGTATCGATGGGGTTCGTCCAATCTGTCGCGCGACCTCGCCCCGGTCCAGCGCCTAGCGTCGCTCTTGAGAACGGCTTGAGACTTCCCCTGCAGCTTTGTCGCAGCCGAATGGGGATTTCGTTCTCATGAATAGAGGGTGTGTCCATGCCGCGAGCTAACACCATGATGTTGATCGCCTTGGCCGCCGGTGCAACGGTGGCCTGCCGGGACGAGTCTCCCGACGCCACCGGGCCATCCCCCGCCACCGGCATCCAGGCGGCCACGACCGTCACCTATACCACCAAGAAGCTGGGAACACTGGGCGGGATCCAGTCCTACGCCAACGCCATCAACAACGTCGGCCAGACGGTGGGCACCAGTCAGAACAGCGCGGGAAAGTTCCGCGCATTCCTTTATCAGGCCGGGGCCATGAAGGCGCTCGGCGCCCTGGCCGGAGTCACCAGCTCGGCCTACGACATCAACGACGCGGGCACGGCGGTGGGCTACAGCACCACGCTCGGGGGAGCGCAGCGGGCGGTCCGCTGGCAGAACGGCACCATCAAGAACCTGGGTACCCTCGGCGGGCAGAACAGCGCGGCGACGGGCGTCAACCGCGATGGGATCATCGTCGGGTGGTCCGACACCAAGGCGGGCACTACCCACGCGTTCGTGTACAGGAACGGCGTGATGACCGACATCGGCACTCTCGGCGGCACCGAGTCGCACGCGTGGGGCATCAACGACGCCGGCAAAGTGGTGGGCAGCAGCACCACGGCCGCGGGGAAGCTGCACGCCTTCTCCTGGGTCAACGGCAGGTTCCAGGACCTGGGCGACCACGGCACCCAGTTCGGCGAGGCCATCGCCATCAGCAACGGGCGGATCACCGGGGGCTTCGGGCCGCCGCCCGATGCCGAAGGCGGAGACCTCGAGCTGGTCCGGGGGTTCGTCCTCGCCTCGGGGGTCACTACGGTGTTCTCCACCCGCCGGGTCACAACCCACGTCCACGACATCAATCCCGATGGGGTCATCGTTGGAGGCAACGAGGACGTCCAGAGCGGCTACTTCGATGCCTGGGTCCGGCAGACCGACGGCACCGTGCAGTACCTCCCGGAGCTGAAGGACGGCCTCGCCTCGGCGCAGGGGATCAACCGCTACGGCACCATCGTGGGCTACAGCGAAAACTCCAGCGGCTGGCCGGAGGCGGTCATCTGGTGGCCTCAGTAGTCGAGAACGGCCGCCGGGCTAATCCAGGTCGTAGGTGAGCGTGAACGGGTGCTCCATGCCGTGGCCCACGGCGGAGCTCCCGTTTCCACGCAGTCCCGCGAGCTCGCCGGTTCCGGAGCCGGGGACGACAGTGTAGGACTCCTTCGCCTCACCGCCTTCGAAGGTCCCGGTCCGCTGGAGCACGAAACTTCCGGACTTGCCGCCGATACGTCCGACGATCCGCTCGAGCCCCACGAACGCGGCCGTGCCGTCGCTCCGATACATCATGAGGTACTCGACCGCCCCCTCGCCCTCGAGATCGCCGGTGAACGTCTTGCTGACGCTCGCCCTGGTCAGCTTCGGCAGGTCGTGCCCTTCGCTGTAGGGCTTTTCGTCCCAGGACTTGATGGCGAACCGGCCATTCGCGGTCCTGCTCATGGGGCCCGCCTCCCTCGCTACTCGGTCTTGGTCAGGACCAGATCCGTGATGTTGTGCCCGAACGTCTGGTGGCCTATCAGGCGATTGCGGTCCGCCTCGAACCTCACATCCCGAATGAAGGTATCGGGCGTCTGGTCGAAGGTGACCGCGCCGCCGCTCAGCGTCCAGGTACCCGTGAGGGAGACGTCCAGATCCCCGCCGCCCTCGCCTCCGCCGGGCATGAACAGGTGGCCGCTCGTCGTGCCGTCGGGTGCGAGGGTGAGCTCGACCTCCGATCCCAGGACCAGCTGGTCGACCGTGGTGACCGCAAGCGTCAATGTGAAGACCGTCGCGGAGTAGGTGCCGGCGACGTTCTCCGGGGTCGGGCTGAAGCTGGTGTCGTCGCCGCAACCGTGGAGTGCCAGCACCAGGCCCAGTGCGACCGCCCGTTCGAGTGGTATGCGCATACCTGCCTCAGTTGTGCTTGCCTTTGCCGCGCGCCTGCGGAGGCTTGCGTGTGGACTCCTTCACCGCGGCGGAGAGCTCCCGGGCCGCGGCTCCCAGGCCCGGCAGGTCCGGCTGGCCACCGCTCAGCTTGCCGGTGCGCAGGTCGGTGGCGAGGGCGCGGCACATCTCGGTGCCCCGGTGGGTCCGGAACCGCTCCTGAAACGCATGGGGATCGTCCGCGTTGACCGCGCTGAGCAGGCTCCACGTCCGGAGCCGCAGATCGTCGAGCGCGCCCTTGAACGCCGCCAGGTCGGCGGCGGCCGGATCGCCGGCCTTGGTCCGGCCTTCCAGGCCGTTCAGCATGTCGCTCAGGGTCGCCACCTGCTCGGGCCACGCGAACTGACTCATAGGACCCTCGGTTTCAGAGCCGTGGGGGTACTCTAACGTTACACCCTCAGGCCGGTCCGCACACGCCTCACTCGGAGTAGCCGGACTTCCCTTGGGTGATCCGCGGTCAGCGGCGCCAAGTGTAGCCCAGGCCGAGCTCGATCATCGAGCCCACCTCGCTCTTGCCGTCGGGCATTCCGGGCGCGTAGCCGAGCCCCGCACCGAGCATGGCCGTGAATCCCCCACGCGAGGCGAACTGATAGCCCGCCTCGATACCCGGCCCATAGAGCCGGTGGGGATCATCGGTCCCGCCCTCGACGAAGAGCTGAGACACGCAGAGGGCCAGGAATCCCCGATGCTTCACCCCTGGAGTGAAGGCGCGGCCACCGAGGGCGAACGTGGGCCCGGATGGATCGTCTTGATCCATGACGGGTGTGTAACCGAGACCAAGAAAGCGGAGAGCCGCTCATGGGCGAAGTACCGCTCGCCTTGCACCCCCAGCCACCCCATCGTATTGCCGATCCCCGCCGTCACCGTCGCGATGCGCGGGCGGGTGCCGGCCTCCTGCCCCATCAGCGCCGGCAGGCTTCCTAGCGCCAGCAGTATCACCAGTGGAACGATCCTTGGCACGGAGTCACGCTCCTTCGGGGCATTCAGGGGGATGGGTGCTGTTCCACATCTCGACGTTTGTGCCTTGATGCTCTCCTAGACCGGACGGCGGCGTACGCCGTCGCGACGATGGTGGCCGGCCGAACGGGCGGTTCAGCCCGAGCAGGTGCTGCGGGCGGTCATCGGAAACGAGGCGCCAACGGGTTGTGCGAACGGACGACCCACTCTTCTAGTCCAGGAGCCGCTCCGCCACCCACCAGCCTAGATAGAGGCCCGCCCCGGTGGCGATAGCGCTCGCGAACGCCGCCGTCATGACTCCAACGCGGGCGCCGGCCCACCAGCCCACGCTGCCGCCGATGGTCGCGCCAACACATCCGAGCAGCTTTCTCATGAGTGTGACACCGTCCGTTGGGGAAGACTGCGGGCCGCGGCCCCGCCCGCGGCCCGTCCCGTGGCCCAGGCCCAGAGGAAGTTGTACCCGCCGATCGGCCCGAACGCGTCGAGCGCCTCGCCGCAGATATGCAGCCCGGGCATCCGTCGGCTCTCCAGCGTGCGCGGATCGACTTCCGCCAGGCTGATCCCGCCCCCGGTCACCTCCGCCTTCTTGTATCCCTCGTCGCCGGTCCACGGCAGCTCGCCCCGGATGAGCGTCTCGATCAGGCGGGTCCGCTCGTCCCGGCGAAGCTGCGCGAGCGCAGTCGCCGGAGCCACGCCCGCCGCATCGAGCAGCGCGTCGGCCAGCCGCTCGGGCAGCTCGCGGCGCAACACGCCGCCGACGGTTCGCGTGCCCTCGGGCCGGAGCGCGCTGGTCCAGCCGTCCTCGTCGAGCGCCGACCACCGGACCTGCACCCGCGCGGCGTCCCGTTCGGCCCCCTCCACCCGCGTCAGCACGTGCGACACGTCGAGCACCGAGGGGCCGCTGTAGCCGTGATGGGTGAACAGGAACCCGCCGGTGGCCGAAGCCTGCCGCCCGTCCGCCCGCGCGGTGATGGTGACCGGCAGCGACACGCCGGCGAGTGAGGCGAAAGTGCCGGCGGCGTCGGTGATCGGCGTGAGCGCCGGGTAGGTCGGGTGCACCACGTGGCCCAGGCGCCGGAGGATCGCGAGGCCGGTGCCGTCGCTGCCGGTGTTCGGCACCGAGAGCCCGCCGGTGGCGACGATCACGGCGTCCACCTCGAGCGGCTCGGCGCGTTCGGCGAGCACCTGCCAGCCGCGCTCGCCCGGGACTAGGTCGGTGACCGTCGTGCGGGGCACGAACCGGGCGCCGCGCCGGGCCGCCACCGCGAGCAGGCCGTCACGCACGTCGCGCGCCCGGTTGGAGGCGGGGAACAGCTTGGCCGATTCCTCTTCTTCCACCAGCGGCTGGCCCAGCTCGCGCTCGAAGAACGCGATCTGCTCGGCGAGCGGCCAGGAGCGGAGGATATTGCGGAGGGAATGGGGGGACGAGTCGGTGACGAAGCGGCGCTCGTCCACTCGCGCCGGCAGGATGTTGCAGCGGCCGCCGCCGCTGATCAGGATCTTGCGGCCGCCATCGGCGGTGCGCTCGAGCAGCAGGGTCTCGGCGCCCTCGGTCGCGGCGAAGATCGCGGCCAGCGTGCCCGCTGCGCCGGCGCCGATGACGGCGACGCGACGCGGGGCCGGGCTAGGGGCGGCAGAAGAGTGAGGCGTGGCGCGGGCTCCCGCTCTGGGTGACGACAGTAAGCTACCAGAGCGCCGCGCCCACATGCCTTGGTCGACTGCGAGATGCAACACGGCCTCGCCGCTGTCGCCTGGTAGTCGTTCGCAGTGCGGACGAGGCGGGTGGGCTGGCTTGCCCGGCGTCAACGAGACTTCTCAGCCTTGCTACGAGACCTGGTGGTGGTGTCTAACGACGGCCCATCAGCTGCGACGGCTTTTGGGCAGTTGGACCTCCAACGTTCCTCTAAACCAAAGCGACTGCCAGCTGCATGCGTCGCTAGCCGGCTTTTCGGTTGAGCCGCGCGACAGCATGAACCTGGGCCGAAATCCCGAGAAGCCATCCGTGCTCGAACCTAGAAAGGGCCTCATCAAAAACGAGTGCTGACTGTCCAGGTGCCAAGGTGCTCAGTGCTTCGTCAAGACCTCGAGTCTCCTGATCTGCCGGGTATGAGTCGCCAGGTGCAGCTTGCCCATGTCGAGGACCTGCTGCATGGTCATCGGACCGGCGATGGGATGTCCGAATACCGCCTTGGCCGAGTCGCCGCGATCTAGCGGTCCGACGTACGATCGAAGCCACTGTTGCATCTCGCCCCAGTCGCGGCGCAGGTCGGGCAATGAAGACTGCCCCTGAGGAAGGTACCGGGGCGACGGCACCTTCGCGGGAAGGTGGCAAGCCAACACGAACATCACCATGCGATAGCCCGCACGGTCCCTGAGACGGCGGCGTCGGTCTACCAGCGCCGATGGGTTTGGCAGCTAATGTTGCTGCATGGCCCGCCAATCGCTAGTAGCAGAGGGGGGCTAGGTGGCGCCGTTCCGATGACTTCAGGGGGGAGGAACTATCAAATCCTGAAAGTAGTAGACCGAATCATAGAGCCGGCTTCGAGCAGCGATCGCTCGAGGCTGGCAGACCGTAACACCGGCGTCATGAGCGTCAAGCTAAACGTCGCTCACCCCGCGCGCTCGTGCGTCCGCCTGGGCCACTCGACGCGCCGCCTCGGCCCAATCCACGGCCGGCGCCACCTCCCGATCGGCCAGCGCGAGAGAATCGCGGGCGCGCTGCACCACCACGCCCCCGTCCGGTACCGCGAACCCGAACTCTAGCTCGGCCCGGCGGCAGAGTCGCTCCTCCCGGGCCGGCTGGTCCGGCGCGCGCGTCCGGCACATGCGCGCCACTCTCGCGTGAGTGGCCTCGTGCACGATGGACGCGGCAATCTCGGGCAGCTCGTGCCTCGGATTCACCGTGAAGGTGAGCTCCACCAGGCAGTCGCGCGTGTCGGGGAAGAAGGCGCCTCGGCAGGCGAAGCGCTGCACCAGGAAACCGGAGATATCGCCGCGCAGACGCCGATAGCGCCGGGGCGCGTAGCGCGCGATGAGGTCGAGCGCCGCCGTCAAGCGCTCGATCACCCGCGCGGTCCGGATGTCCGGCCGGGTGTTGAGGATGCGGACCGGCATACCTCGAACGACGTGGTGCTCGACCGGGGGCGTGACTGTCATGGCGGAGCGGTCGACGATCCCTTCTTCGCCGCGATCCAGTGCTCGATCACCTGCCGCAGCATCGGGAGCGTGATCGCCCCGTTGGCCAGCACCTGGTCGTGGAACTCGCGGATGTCGAACCGCTCCCCCAGCTCCCGCCGCGCCTCTTCCCGGAGCGCCAGGATCTCCAGCGCCCCGGTGTCGTAGGCCGTGAGCTGCCCCGGCCAGACCACGATCCGGTCGGCCATCGCCTCCGCTTCGGGCCAGCCACCGTTCCTTATATAGGAGATCGCGCTGTCCCGACTCCAGCCGAACACATGGACGCCGGGATCCACCACCATCCCGTGCCCCGGCCAGCTCCGCCGCCCGATGCGGGCGAACGGCGTGGTGTAGAGACCCATCTCCTCGGCGAGCTGCTCCGCGTAGCGTCCCCACCCCTCGACGAAGGCCGTGGTCCCGACCAGCTGGCTGATCGGGTGCGCACCCGGCTGCTCCTGCGCCAGTGCGATCTGGAGATGGTGCCCTGGATACACCTCGTGGAACGCCGTCACCTCGGCTTTCGACCGCAGCTTCTGCTCCGGATGATCCAGGCTGATCATGAACGTCCCCGGCCGGCTCCCGTCCTGGGCCGCCGAGTTGTACTGGTCGGGAGCGGCGCCCAGGTACTCGGGCTGCGGTCGAATGACGGCTTCGGCCTTCGGCAGCCGGCCGAACCACTTCGGTAGCACCGCCTTCGCCCGCGCGACCGCGTCCGTGCTGAAGGCGAGCAGCGCCTCCTTGGAGTGGAACCGGTTGGCCGGGTCGGTATCCACCCTCGCCCGCAAGACGGTCAGGTCGCCGGTGCCCAGCTCGGCCCGTCCGATCTCCGCCATCTGCTCCTGGTGCGTCGCCACCCGCTTCTGTCCCAGGGCGAACGTCTCCGCCGGCGGTCGGTCGAGGCTCGTGGTCGAACGGAACAGGGCGGCGTAGCACCGCTCGCCCGACGGCTGGGAGGAGATCGCGATCGCGGACCGGGCCTTCGGCAGGTACTCGCTACTGAGGAACTTCACGTACCGTGCGATGGCCGGGTTGATCTCCTCCGCGAGCAGCGCCGCCCAGGCCGAGCGGAA
>C688J18823_10003115_pt1 | contig 10484 bp, 11 predicted proteins | sample HopSoiMetagenom1_FD_18823 | JGI IMG/M metagenome (IMG submission 18823) | reverse complement strand
CGCAGGCCAGCTTGCCGGCGGCGCCGCCGGTGAACACCAGGGTCAGCGCCACGCCAATCATCGGCAGGTCGGCGCCCTTCATCTGCAACAGGAACGGCAGGAAAGTCAGAAAACCCATTCGGGTGGCGCTGTCGATCATCGCGATCGACAGCAGCAGCGAAAACCCGTGCCCAGTCGGCGCGGCGGCGGCGGTGTCCGGCTTGTCTGCGCTTTTCTCGATGACGGGGTCGCGACCGGGCAGGCCGCGCGCTGCCAGGATCACCACCGCCGCGCACAGGCCGACAATCCCGATGACGGTCGTCGCCGCCCGCCAATCCATCAAGGTCAGCAGCCACGCGGTCGCGGCCGGGAACGCCATCTTTCCGAGGTCGCCGGAGAAATTGTAGCCCGCCAGGGCCTGACGCGAGCGCGCGCCGGAAAATGCCTGCGACACCAGATGCGCCCCGATCGGGTGCTGCACCCCGGAGCCGAGTCCGCCGATAACGAGGGCGCCGAGCAGCATCGGGAACCCGACGCTCGCGCCGGCGATCAGAAACCCGATGCCCGCGAGCGCGGTGCCGAGACCGAGCACCAGCGGCCCGCCGAACCGTTCGGCGATCGAGCCGGCCGGGATCTGAAAGCCGGCCATCGCTCCGACATAAAGGGCGCGCAGCAAACCGACTTCGGCATAGCCAAGGCCGAACTGCGCTTGCCATAACGGCAGGAGCACGTAGAGCAGGTCGGTGTAGCCGTCGTGCAGGATGTGGGCGCCGCAGGCGACCGCCATCGTGCGCCGCTCCGGCGCGGCGATCCTGCCCAACGCGGCTGCGATGAATGACATGCCGCCCGCCTGTCCCCGTAATTCGGGCATGCTGAGCCGCAAGCGCCGTGAGCGCAATTGTTTCGGTCGTGTGACAAGGCTGCGCTGAGTGCATGCCCGGAGGCACGATGAAGCTGTTCTGCGACGAGATGCTGGGGCGCCTCGGCCATTGGCTACGCGCGGCCGGCTATGATACCGCGATTGCCGAGGGCGGCATGGCCGATGCCGAGATCGTTGCGCATTGCCTTGCCGAGAACCGCATCCTCGGCACCCGCGACCGGCATCTCGAAGAGCGCGTGCAGGGCGGGGTGCCGGTCGTCCGCCTCAGCGAGAACCGGGTCGAGGACCAGGCACGGCGCTGCGCGCGGCGCTTGGTTATGCCCGGAATGCCAGCGGCTCTACTGGCCTGGCGATCATGTGCGCCGGATGGCCCAAACGCTTCGGAATTCGCGGATGGCTGAGACAACTCGGCCCCGCGCTCCGCAACGGGCGGAACGCAGGGCCGAGGACTCATCGCGGCTAAGGCTCGGCTCAGAAGCCGCCCATGCCGCCCATGCCGCCCATGCCGTGATCGTGATCGTGCGACATCGCACCGGCCTTGGGCTCCGGCCGATCGGTGACCATCGCCTCGGTGGTGATCAAGAGGCCGGCGACCGAGGCGGCGTCCTGCAATGCAACCCGCACGACCTTCGCCGGATCGATGATGCCGGCGGCGACCATGTCCTTGTACTCGCCGGACTGCGCGTCATAGCCGAAGTTCGGCTTGTCCTGGTCGGTCAGCTTGCCGACCACGATGGCGCCATCAGTGCCGGAGTTCTCGGCGATCTGGCGGGCCGGCGCCTGGATCGCCTTGCGGACGATCTGGATCCCGACCTTCTGGTCGTTGTTCGCCGGGGTCAAGCCGTCGAGGACCCGGATCGAGTACAGCAGCGCGACCCCGCCACCGGGGACGACGCCTTCCTCGACCGCGGCCTTGGTCGCGTGCATCGCGTCGTCGACGCGGTCCTTGCGCTCCTTGACCTCGACCTCGCTGCCGCCGCCAACCCGGATCACCGCGACGCCGCCGGCGAGCTTCGCCAGCCGCTCCTGCAGCTTCTCGCGGTCATAGTCGGAGGTTGTCTCCTCGATATGCGCCTTGATCTGGGCAATGCGACCGGCGATGTCGTCCTTGCTGCCGGCGCCGTCGATCAGGGTCGTATTCTCCTTCTCGATGCGCACCTTCTTGGCGCGGCCGAGCATGTCGAGGGTCACGTTCTCGAGCTTGATGCCGAGGTCTTCCGAGATGACCTGGCCGCCGGTGAGGATGCCGATGTCCTCGAGCATCGCCTTGCGGCGGTCGCCGAAGCCGGGGGCCTTCACCGCGGCCACCTTGAGACCGCCGCGCAGCTTGTTGACGACCAGGGTGGCGAGCGCCTCGCCCTCGATGTCCTCCGCGACGATCAGCAGCGGCCGACTGCTCTGCACCACCGCTTCCAGAACCGGCAGCAGGGACTGCAGGCCCGACAGCTTCTTCTCGTGCAGCAGGATGTAGGCGTCGTCGAGTTCGGCGATCATCTTCTCCGCATTGGTAACGAAGTACGGCGAGAGGTAACCGCGGTCGAACTGCATCCCCTCGACCACGTCGAGCTCGGTTTCGAGCGACTTGGCTTCCTCGACGGTGATGACGCCCTCATTGCCGACCTTTTTCATGGCTTCCGCCAGCATCCGGCCGATCTCGGTATCGCCGTTCGCCGAGATGGTGCCGACTTGAGCGATCTCGTCGTTGGTCGATACCTTCTTCGCGCGCTTCTCGATATCACCGACGATCGCCTCGACGGCGAGGTCGATGCCGCGCTTCAGATCCATCGGGTTCATGCCCGCCGCGACCGCGCGGATGCCCTCTTTCACCAAGGCATGGGCGAGGATAGTCGCGGTGGTGGTGCCGTCGCCGGCGATCGTGCTCGTCTTGCTGGCGACTTCCTTCACCATCTGCGCGCCCATGTTCTCGAACTTGTCGCTGAGTTCGATTTCCTTGGCGACGGTGACGCCGTCCTTGGTGATGCGCGGCGCACCGAACGATTTATCGATCACCACGTTGCGGCCCTTCGGGCCGAGGGTCACGCGGACCGCGTCCGCCAGAATGTCAATGCCGCGAAGCATCCGCTCGCGCGCGTCGCTACTATGCCGAATTTCTTTGGCAGCCATGATTTACTCTCTCCTTAGGCAATAATGCCCATGATGTCGGATTCTTTCATGATCATCAGCTCTTCGCCGTCGATCTTGACTTCGGTACCGGACCATTTCCCGAACAGCACCCGGTCGCCGGCCTTTACGTCGAGGGCTTGCAGCGTCCCATCCTCGCCTCGGGAGCCCGGCCCCACCGCGACGATCTCGCCTTCCATCGGCTTTTCCTGGGCGGTGTCGGGGATGAGAATGCCACCCCTCGTCTTCTCCTCTTGACCGACGCGCCGGATCAGCACGCGGTCATGCAGTGGGCGCAAACTCATCAAGGCTCTCCTGTCGCCATCGGCAAAGGAGGATCTTTAGCACTCCCCGCTTCGGAGTGCTAACGGAAACTGCTAACAGCCTGAGAGCGGTGCCGGCTGCTGTGCCTTAGGTCGGTTCCGCGGGGTTGGGGGCTTTTGCCGCCCGCGCTCGGCGCTTCGGGGATTTGCCAGCCTCGGCCGCGGCTTTTTGCGCGGCAGCCTCTTTGTCGGCGCCCTCCTTGGCCAAGCGCAGGGCGCGCAAGCGGCTGGTCTTGGCGGCTTCGCTCTGCCGCGCTGCATCGCTCGCCGGCACGAATTTCGCGGGTGTTTTCATAGCGGAGTGCCTCGGGGCGCGCTGACCTGCAATTGCCGGCGCGCCAGAATAAGCCATGGCTCGCGGACGGTTGGCGTGCGCTTGACCCAGGCGACGCCTCCCGGATTGTGCGCCTCATAGAGAGACTGCGCCAGGGCTTCCACGGCCCGCCGCCTCACGTTTTCGGTTTCGGTATCCATTTAGGTTCGTCTCCCGGACCTACTTTATATCTAGATAAGCAAGGACAAACACTTTGCAACCACATGGATTTACAAATTATCGAGCCATGGATCCTAAAATACCGCAATCCTTCTAGGAATTGGGTAAGAAAATCTCTTTGTGGACATTTGTTTGTTTTAGCAGCGTAAAAGACCGAGCCGCCGCAAGGTCAGATACCGCTCGATATGCTGACAATAAAGCTGCCCGACGGAATGCTTGAACGGACGTTGAGTTCGCGCCGTCGCCGGGGCAAGCTTCCGTCCACCCGAGCACCAGCGGAGCAAAGACCCATGGCGATCGAACGGATGCTAACCGAGGAAGTGCCGGCCCGGGTGCTGGTCGCGCGGGTGTTGGCCGAAGCCGGCATCGAATACGTCTTCGGCATTTCCGGCGGGCACACCGGGCGCATCGTCTCGGGCCTCTCCCAGGTGCAGAACCAGGTGCGCATGGTCACGGTCCGTGAGGAATCGCTGGCCGGGGTCATGGCCGAGGTCTACGGCCGGCTGACCCGGCGTCCGGGGGTCATGCTCGGCCAGGGTCCCTGGGTGCTCGGGAACGGGCTGCTCGGGACCTTGGAAGCGCACCTGTCCTCCTCGCCGATGATCCTCTTGACCGATTTCAGCGACGCGCCGCGCTTTGCGTTGCACGCGCCCTACCAGCAGGCGACCGGCGATTACGGCAGCTGGGACGCCCGCCGCGCCTTCGGCGGCGTCACCAAGCAGGTCATGCAGGCGCAGGAACCGATCGCCGCGGTGCAGGCGACGCAGCTGGCGATCAAGCATGCTCTATCCGGCCAGCCCGGGCCGGTGGCAATCCTGTTCAGCCACGACGCGCTGGGCGGCTCGGTCGCCCCGGACTCGCAACCGATTTTGTACCCGACCCGCTACTACCTGCCGCCGGCGCCGCCAGCCGCCGACCCTGCGCAGATCGAGGCCGCGGCCGAGCGCATCGTCAAGGCCGAGCGGCCGGTGATTATCGCCGGCAACGGCGTGCGCATCGCCCAGGCCTACGAGGAACTGCGCCAACTGGCCGAGGCCGCCGGGCTCCCGGTGGTCACCACCGCCGCCGGAAAGGGCACCTTCCCGGAAACGCATCCGCTGGCGCTCGGCGTGTTCGGCACCTTCGGCACGCCGGCGGCCAACGCCTGCCTCGGCGACGCCGACCTCGTGCTGGTGGTCGGCTCGAAGCTCAGCCCCAGCGACACCGCCTGGGAGAACACCAAGCTGTTAGACCCAACCCGCCAGAGCTTCGTGCAGATCGACATCGAGCCGCGCAATGCATCCTGGAACTACCCGGCAGAAACCTTGGTGCTGGGGGACGCGGCGCAGATCCTCGTCGCCCTCACCGAAGCGGTGCAAGGCAGGGCGGATGGAAGGCGCGACGCGGCGTTGCGCCGGGTCGCACAGCATCGCGAGGCGCAGGGCTATTTCAACGATCCCGCATACACCTCGAACGAGAAGCCGATCCTGCCGCAGCGGGTCATCGGCGAGTTGATGCGCAACCTGCCGGAGAACGGCATCGTCACCTGCGACGCCGGCGAGAACCGGATCCTGATGACGCATTACTACCAGACCAAGGCGGCCGGCGGCTTTTTGCAGGCGGCCGGCTCCGGGCCGATGGGCTTCGGCATCCCGGCGGCACTGGCGGCGAAGCTCGTCTATCCCGAGCGCCCCGTCGTTGCCTGTGTCGGCGATGGCGGCTTCGCGATGACGATGAATGGGTTAATGACCGCGCTCGAGCACGACATCCCGATCGTGGTCGTCGTGTTCAACAACAAGGCCTTGGGCTGGGTATTGCACGGCTCCGGGCCGTTCGCCGCCGAGTTCAAGGATTTCGATCATGCCGCCATCGCCCGCGCGATGGGCTGCCGCGGCGTCAGGGTCGAGGATCCCGAGGCGCTCGGCCCCGCGCTTCAGGAGGCGATCGCGGCGAAGACGCCGACCGTCATCGACGTGATGACCTCGCTCAAGGTCTCCTTCGCCGACATCACCTCGCCGCTTGCTAACGAGGCGTCGCCCAGAAGGCGTTAACTCCGATTAGCAGCTCCCGCCGCCAAAGCCGCGCCGCAGCGCCGCATAGGCGCCGGATTCCGTCGCTGCATTCCAAAAGCAAGTGAATTTAGGGTCGTTGCGCAGTTCCTTGTCAGCGAAGGCCAATTGCGTCCTCAGCTGAGGGCAGCCGGCATGGCGCGCGAACTTCTGCAGCTGCTGCAGCCGGGTTCCGCCCCACTGAAAGAGGTAGCGAAAACCGCCTGGACCGCCAACACAGGCCTGAAACCCACTCTCGACTTTTGCGTGTTGGACCAGCGCGGCGATCTGAAAGTCTCGATACCCGTTGGTCGAAAGCCACTCGACCATTTCGGCGCGAGCCGCCGAGGGCGTAGGGGGCACCAGGCTATCCGGCGGCGCCGGCGGCGGCTCGGGCGGTGCCGGCAGCGGGTGAAACGCGGTCTGTAGCGGCGGCGGCTCGAGGAGATCCTCGAAGATCGAGCAGGCCGATACCGACAACAGAACAGGAATCCACACCAGGATCGCAGCGCAGGGTCGAACCGCCCACATATGCCCAACCGTAAAGCACTGAGCCGCGGAGGGCAATCCACCCCGCCGCGAAGCGGACCTATGTCGCAGGTTGACGCGCCGGCGCGGCGGCGTCACCTTGCCGTTACGCCGGGTTCTGAACGTCGTTCGGAAAGGAAGAGCCATGAAGCTGATGTGGTTTCACCTGATGCCCTATACCGAGCTGCCCGACGATTTCCGGGAGAAGAACCCGAGCGTGTGGGTCGACATCCACAGCTCGCTGTTCGACCCGCGCCGCGCGCACCACATGTACAACGACTTCATGGACGAGCTCGAATTCGCGGCCGAATGCGGCTTCGACGCGATCTGCGTCAACGAGCATCACAACAACGGCTACGGGCTGATGCCCTCGCCGAATTTGATCGCCTCGGCGCTGGCCCGCCGAACCACCGACACCGCGCTGTGCGTCCTCGGCAATTCCTTGGCGCTCTACAACCCGCCGACCCGGGTCGCCGAAGAATTCGCGATGATCGACGTGATCTCCGGCGGGCGGCTGATCGCGGGGTTCCCGGTCGGCACGCCGATGGATACCTGCTTCGCCTACGGCCAGAACCCATCGATGTTGCGCGAGCGCTATCTTGAGGCACACGATCTCGTCGTCAAGGCATGGACCGAGTCCGAGACCTTTGCCTGGAACGGCCGCTTCAACCAGCAGCGCTATGTCAACATCTGGCCGCGCCCGGTGCAGAAGCCGCGGCCGCCGATCTGGATCCCCGGCGGCGGTTCGGTCGAGACCTGGCGCTGGTGCGCCCAGATGGACCACGTCTACTGCTATCTCTCCTATTTCGGCTACAAGGCCGGGCAGACGACGATGACCGGCTTCTGGGAGGAGATGAAGCGGCTTGGCAAGGAGCCTAACCCCTACCAGGCCGGCTTCCTGCAAACCGTCGGCGTCGCCGAGACGCGCGAGGAGGCCTACAAGCTCTACCGCGAGCCGGCCGAGTATTTCTACGGCCGCTGCCTCCACATCGACGCACGTTTCGCCAACCCACCCGGCTACACCAGCGAGGCAACCTTGCGCTCCGGGGTGCAAGGGATGGTCTCCCGGGCCGCGGAAGCCGCGTCCGCGCCGCCCAAATACGCCGACAAATTCACCACGCTGGCGCGCGAGATGGACGGCATCGTCGACAAGGGCTACGTGATCATCGGCTCACCCGACGAGGTTGCCGCGCAATTGCGGGAGGTGGCCAAGAACCTCAATGTCGGCCACCTGATGACGCTTTTGCAGTTCGGCAACATGAGCAAGGATGTCGCCAACTACAACACGCAGCTCTTCGCCGAGAAGGTGATGCCGCAACTGAAGGACGTCTTCGCCGAGTGGGACGACCGCTGGTGGCCGCGGCCGATGGCGCGGAGCGAGCGCGCCGCGCTCCCCTCCTTCCAGTCGGCGGCGATCGCGGCGGAGTGACGGCGTGCCCGAGCCTGATACCTTTACCGTCGAGCTGAACGGTTTCTCCTCCCGCGTCTGGAAAGCGGGGAGCGGGCCGGCGCTCGGCTTTCTCGCCGGCTTCGGCGGGCTGCCGCGCTGGATGCCCTTCCTCGACGTGCTCGCCCGCGAGCGCACCGTCATCGTGCCGTCCTTGCCAGGCTTTCCCGGCGGCGAGCGCGGCCACACCGTGCTCGACAACCATCTCGACTGGGTGCTGACGACGCATCAGCTGCTGCACAAGGCCGGACTCGACGGCGCCGATCTCGCCGGCAGCTCGGTTGGCGGCTCGCTCGCCGCCGAGGTCGCGGCGATCTGGCCGCTATCGGTCAAGCGCCTGGCCCTGATCGCGCCCTTCGGCCTATTCGATGAGAAGGAGCCGGCGACAGATCCCTGGGCGCAGCGTGCCCCCGATCTGCCGGGCCTCCTCTGCGCCGACCCGCAGCGCTGGGAGGCATTGAAGGCCGAGCCCGAGGGGCAGAACTCGCCGGAATGGCCGATCGAGCAGACCCGCGCCAGCGAGGCAGCAGCGCGCATCTTCTGGCCGCTCGGCAACACCAAGCTGGAAAAGCGCCTGCCGCTGATATCGGCGCCGACCCTGCTGCTCTGGGGCGAGCAGGACCGCATCATGCCGCGCAATTACGCCGACAAATTCGCCCAAGGCGTCGCCGGCAAGACCGAAATCCGGGTAATCCCCGGCGCCGGCCACTTGGCCGAACTCGACCAGCCCGACGCCGTGGCCCAGGCGATCCTCGCCTGGACCCGGTAGCCCTTCCTCCGCGGTCATTGCGAGGAGCGCAGCGACGAAGCAATCTGGTCGGGATTGCTTCGCTCGCTCGCAATGACAGCGACGGGAGGACCCGATGAGCCGGCTCGAAGACTACGCCAACAAATACCAGACCGTGCGTTTCGAGCGGCGGAACGGCATCCTGCAGATGACGCTGCACACCGAGGGGCAGTCGCTGCGCTGGGGGTTCCTGCCGCATGGCGAGTTGCCGGAAGCCTTCTACGATGTCGGCGCCGACCGCGAGAACAAGGTGGTGATCCTGACCGGCACCGGCGCCGAGTTTTCCGGTCCGCGCGCCACCCCGGGCACCTCCTCCTTCCCGATGCGGCCCGGCCCCGAGCGCATCGACCGCATCCATTGGGAAGGCCGGCAGCTGTTGATGCGGCTCCTCGAAATCGAGGTGCCGGTGATCAGCGCGATCAACGGCCCGGCCTGGCGCCATTCGGAGATCCCGCTCTTGTGCGACATCGTGCTCGCGGCCGATACCGCGCAGTTCCAGGATTCGGCGCATTTCCCGTCCGATGTGGTGCCGGGCGACGGCATGCATATCGTGATGCCATTGCTGCTCGGGCTCAATCGCGGCCGCTATTACCTGCTGACCGGGCAGACCCTCGACGCCCAAAAGGCGCATGAGCTGGGTTTGGTCGCCGAGGTGTTGCCGCCCGACCAGTTGATGGCCCGCGCCTGGGAATTGGCCGAGGATCTTGCGCGCCGGCCGCTGCTGCTGTTGCGATATACCCGGCTCTTGCTGACCGAGTATCTGCGACGGCAGATGCAGGATCTGCTCGGTTACGGCCTCGGCATGGAAATGCTGGCGCTGATCGAGAAGCCGGAAGCGCCTCCGGAAAGCCGCTAAGAGATCCGCCGATGCCGCTCGACCACGACGCCCAGACCCTCCTCGACATGGTGCGGGTGGCCAACCGCCCGGCCTTCGAGACCGTCGGCGCCGCCGAGGCGCGTCTCCTGTATATGGCCGGGCGCCGGGTGCTGGCGCCGGAGCCGATGCCGGTCGCAGAGGCGCGCGATCTGACGATGCCGGGACCGGCCGGCGCTATCCCGCTGCGGCTGTACCGGCCCTCCACCGATCGCGTGCTCCCGGTGCTGGTGTTCTTTCACGGCGGCGGCTGGGTGGTCGGCGATATCGAGACGCATGACACGGTCTGTCGCCATCTCGCCAACGGTGCCGAATGTGCGGTCGTCTCGGTCGATTATCGCCTCGCGCCCGAGCACAAATTCCCCGCGGCCGTCGAGGACGCCTTTGCCGCGACCGCATGGGTCACCGACAACGCCGCCGGGCTCGGCATCGATCCGGCCCGGCTCGCGGTCGGCGGCGACAGCGCCGGCGGCAATCTCGCCGCAGTGGTTAGCCTGATGGCCCGCGACGCTGGGGCGCCGCGCATCTGCCATCAGCTCCTGATCTATCCGGCCACCGACGCTGCGATGCGGCACGATTCAATCGCCCGCTTCGCCGAGGGTTATGTGCTCACCCGTTCGACGATGCGCTGGTTCTACGAGCAGTATCTGCGCATGCCGGAGGACGCGGCCGATTGGCGGGTCTCGCCGCTGGCCGCGCCCGATCTCGCCGGATTGCCGCCCGCCCTGGTGCTGACCGCCGGCTATGACCCGCTCTGCGACGAGGGCGATGCCTACGCCGAACGGCTAGCCGCGACCGGGGTCCGCGTCCAGCACCGCCGCTTCGCTGGGCAGATCCACGGCTTTGCCACCAACGGCAAGATCATCCGAGCCGCCGAGACCGCCCTCGACGAAGCCGCCGCCGCCCTGAAGCAAGCCTGGAAATAAAGGTTACTGCTTAGCCAACGGGCATTTCGAGCGCGACAGCGGGGCGAAGGCCTGCTCGCCGGGGATCGTCGCCACGGGCCGCAGATAATCCCAGTCCGC
>C688J18823_10003114_pt1 | contig 10486 bp, 13 predicted proteins | sample HopSoiMetagenom1_FD_18823 | JGI IMG/M metagenome (IMG submission 18823) | reverse complement strand
GTTGTCGTACGCGGCACGCACTTCGCTCGCCAGCCGGCGATACGCAGCGATGCGCTCGGCCTCATCCGGCCGCGCGGCGAGCCACGCCTCGACCGCCGCGCGGCGGCCCTCGGGCAGCCGCCCATCGGCGTAGGCCTGCAGGTCGCCTTCGGTGATCGACGCCTCGCTCACTTGACCACCTTTAGCTTCGCGCCGGTCGGCTGTCCGGCCATCATCGCGCGCAGCTTCTCGCGCGCGCGAGAAAGCCGCGACATCACCGTGCCGATGGGAATACCCAGCGTGCGCGCCACCTCGTCGTAACTCATTTCCTCGAGCGTCACGAGGAGCAGCACGGCGCGCTGGTCGGCAGGAAGGAGCGCGATGGCGCGATCGAGATCTCGAACGAGGAGCGTGTCCGGGCCGCGCTGCGGCTGAGCGAGCTCAGGCATGTCGTCCTCGAGAGGATCGACGGGGCGCGTCGCGCGAATCCGATTGACGTGTACGTTATGCATCACCGTGAATAGCCAGGCCCGCAAGTCTGTTCCGCGGCGGTAAAGGTGGAGCTTCGCCCATGCCCGCTCCAGCGTGTCCTGGACCAGATCGTCGGCGGTGGTGCGGTCGCCGACGAGCGCCCGGGCATAGCGCCTAAGGCGCGGGATCAGTTCCACCAGCCGCTTCGCTTCGTCCATCGGGGAACAGGCCTCCGTTGCCGGCTATTCCACGTTATTTCGGCTCATCCGGCAACGGCGGCACGCTGAGAAGGTAAGCGATCAGGGCGTCCAAGTCCGCGGCGGTGAGCTGGCTCGTCGTGTTCTTCACAACTTCTGACATCGTCTCGCCCATGACGTCGCCGTCAGGATAGAGGCCGCTCGTCAAGATGTCCTTCAGCTCCGCGCCGCCGTACTTCTTAAGGCGAGTCGGCGTGATGTTGGGCGAGTTGGCGTCGTCGCCGAGCTTCGCGCCGCCAAGATAGCGACTTCTCTTGGGCCCGCCGAACAAGTTCCGCGGCGTATGGCATTCGCCGCAATGGCCGAGCGCATCGGTGAGGTAGCGACCGCGGTTCACTTCGATGCTCTTCGCCGGATCCGGCACGAGCGGCCCGACATCGAGGAAGAGCCACTTCCAGAACGTGACGAGGAAGCGCCACCGGTAGAGGAAACCAAGCTCGTGCTCTTTGCTGGTCTGCGCGCTCGGCTTGAGCGACCGAAGGTACGCCCACAAGTCGCGCAGATCGGCATCGCTGATGCGCGTGAACGATGGATACGGGAAGGCTGGAAAATAGTTGGAGCCGTCGCGCCTTTTGCCTTCGCGCATGGCGCGGATGAAGTCGACCTCGGTCCAGGCGCCGATACCGGCCTGCGGATGCGGCGTGATGTTCGGCCCGTAGAACACGCCGAACGGCGTCTTCAATGCTCGGCCGCCGGCGTAGGGCTGCGCCTCCTTGCGCGTCTCGGTGTGGCAGCCGATGCAGCCGCCGGCCTTCGATAGGTACTCGCCGCGCTTCGCGTCGCCTTGCGCGAACGCGACGAGCGCGAAGACCAGAAAAAAAAGCCCCGCCAACGCGGGGCTTCCTCTCGGCATCAACGGTTACTGCTTTTGGCGGAAGCTTTCGTGGCAGCCGCCGCAGGCCTTGCCGACGGCGCCGATCTGCGCCTTCACGGCCGCCTCGTCGCCGTTCTGCGCGACTTCCCAGAGTTTGTGCGCCTCATTCTCCAGACGCGCGCCGGCATCTTTGAACTTGGCCTGCTGCTCGTAGACAGCCGGCAGCGCCGCGCTCTTCACGTCCTTCGTGTTCGGGTCGAACCCATCCCACGCCATGCGGCTGAGGTTGTCGAGAAAAGCCGAGTTGCGCTTTACGACGTCGGCGTTGTAAGGGATCTTGCCCTGCGCCATGCCGGCCATCGGCCCGAAGTACTTGCCCTGAAGCGTCATCACCGCCTGCCGTTGCTTAACCAGGACCTCGGGTTTCTGCTGCGCGAATGCCGTGCCGGCGGACATGCCCGCAGTCACGCCGATTGCGACTGCCACCACCGCTGCCAAGCCGCTTCTTTTCATTAGGGTCTCCTAGAGGGGTACCTGCGTGCGAACACTGGTCCGGCCGGTCTATTCCCGGCCTAACGCAAACCCGCCGCGTATTCGGCGACGGCGCGGATCTGGCGATCGGTCATGCGCGCGGCCACGCCGCGCATCATGCTATTCGGATCGTTCGCCCGCCGCCCTTCGCGGAAGGCGCCCAATTGGGCGGCGACATAGTCCGCGTACTGGCCCGCGAGGCGCGGGTATTGCGCCGGCACACCGGCACCTGCGGGCCCGTGGCAGCCAGCGCAGGCCGGCACGCCGTTTGCGAGGTCGCCGCCGCGCCACAGTTTCTGCCCGAGCGCCGCGAGGTCCTTGTCGGCGGCCGCGGCCGGCTTCAGCGCTTGCCCGGAGTAATAGGCGGCGAGGCTCTTCATGTCGCCTTCCGATAGGTTCGCGACCATGCCATTCATCACCGGACTCTCGCGCAGCGGCTTCTTCCCGCCAGCGGCCTTGAAATCGCGCAACTGCTTGTTCAGGTAATCGGCACCTTGGCCCGCGATTTTGGGATTCGCGGGCGCCGTGCTGTTGCCATCGGCACCGTGGCAGGAGGCGCAGACCTGGCTTGCAGCGGCCGGGACCTTATCCTGCGCGAAGGCCGCGCAGCCGATTCCCACCGCTACTGCAGCCGCGAGCGCCCTGACCCGGATAGCGATCACTGAACCATCCCCTGAGACGAAAGGCGCGATTTTATTAGAATTTCCCGCTTCCATGACGGTCTTCGCCCAAGCCGCCTTTCTGCGCGCCGCAGCCCGCGCTGCCGACTTCCCGCCGCCGGACCTGCCCGAGATCGCATTCGCCGGGCGCTCGAACGTCGGCAAGTCGAGCGCAATCAACGCCATCCTCGGCCGCCGCGCACTGGCCCGCACGAGCAAGACGCCCGGCCGCACGCAGACCATCAACTTCTATGGGCTCGGCCTGATGGAAAATGCAAAGGAGGAAGCTCGCCTCGTCGACCTGCCGGGCTACGGATATGCGCGCGTGCCGCAATCCATGCGCGACGCGTGGCGAGCGCTGGTCGCGGACTATCTCGAATCGTCGAGCGTGGTAGGAGTCGTCGTGGTGATGGATGCGCGCCACCCGATGACGCCGCTCGACGAGCAGCTCGTGCAATGGCTGGGCGACGTGCCGCAGCTCGTCTTGCTTTCGAAAGCCGACAAGCTCTCGCGCAAGGAGCAGTCGGAAGCGCTTCGCGATGTTTCACGCAGGAGCAGTCGTGTGAACGCGACGCTTCTTTTTTCGAGCGTGACGAAACAAGGAGTGGAGCAGGCGCGCGACCTGCTGGAGCGATGGCTCCTAGCAGGCCGCGAAATAAAAAACCCCCGGTAAAGGGGATTAAACCGGGGGCGAAAACGCCTTAACTTTGAATTAAGGCACCCGCTCAGGGAGGAGAAGCGGGAGACGATCAACTCGTCTGAAGGTAAGATGCGGCGCGTGCCGGAAAGTTCAAGCCGCGCCATAACCAAAACCCCTAATCGATGAAGGTCTACGGCAGCTTCCCTGGCGTGCGCATGCGACGCATGCGGCGCGCTGAATTCTCGCGCCGCTTGATGCGCGAGAACGTGCTCACCGCCGATGACTTCATCTACCCGGTGTTCGTGATCGACGGCAAAGCCCGCACGGAAAAAGTGGATTCGATGCCGGGCGTGGACCGCTACACGGTCGACAAGCTGCTGCCCATTGCCGACCAGTGCCTGAAGCTGGAGATTCCGGCGCTCGCTCTGTTCCCCGCGATCGATGCCAGGTTGAAAACGCCCGACGGACGCGAAGCGTTCAACGCCAAAGGGCTTATCCCTCGCGCGGTATCCATGCTGAAGAGACGGTTCCCGGAGCTAGGCGTGATGACCGACGTCGCGCTGGATCCGTACACGTCGCATGGACAAGACGGCGTCATCGACGAGTCCGGCTACATCCTCAACGACGAGACGCTCGACATCCTGGTCAAGCAGGCGCTCGCCCAGGCCGCGGCGGGCGTCGACATCGTCGCGCCTTCGGACATGATGGACGGCCGCATCGGCCGTATCCGCAGCGCGCTCGAGAAAGCGGGGCACATCCACACGAAGATCATGGCGTACTCCGCGAAATACGCCTCAGGGTTTTACGGCCCGTTCCGCGACGCCGTCGGATCCGCCAAGTTCCTCGGCAAGAGCGACAAGAAGGCCTACCAAATGGATCCGGCCAACTCCAACGAGGCGCTCTGGGAAGTGGGCCTCGATCTCGCGGAAGGCGCCGATATGGTGATGGTCAAGCCGGGAATGCCCTACCTCGACATCGTGCGGCGCGTGAAGGATGAGTTCAAAGCACCCACCTATGTCTACCAAGTATCCGGCGAGTATTCGATGCTTCGCGCAGCGATTGCAAACAAGTGGCTGCCCGAGTCCTGCATCCTGGAGGCGCTGCTCGCGTTCAAGCGGGCGGGCGCCGACGGCATTCTCACGTACTTCGCTATGGACGCCGCGCGCGCATTGCGCAAGCGCTAGCTGAACTCGAGGCGCACGCCGTGTGCTTCGACGTTGTTGCCGCTGCCTCTCAAGCGCAGCGTCGCCGGTCCGCCCCATTGGATGCTCGGCAGCAATCCTTCCACCCGTTGCATCATCGGCATCGTGACGCCGACGAGCTCCTGCGTCCCGTTCGCGTGCGACTGCCATTCCGGCCGCCATACCAGCTCGCGCGTCAGGTGCTGGCAGACGAACACGCTCGGCACGTCCTCGATCTGAACGAGACGAAAGCGCGCCACGCCGCCTTCCACCGGACGAGACAAATCGATGGGCGCTTTCCCGCCGAGGGCGCGCGCCGTCGCGTCTGCATCGTCGGTCGACAGGGCAATGGCCGCGAGGCCGTCGCCGCGCTCGAGGAAGGCGCGGTAATAGTCTAGCCACGGGTGCGCCTCCGGCGCGGCCAGCAATTCGACATAAGTGCTACGAAACATGATGCAGTGATTCTGCGAGCCCATGCTGTGGTGGCCGCGCGGTGTCAGGGTGAAGCCGAGCGCACGAAAATCGTCCGCAGCCTGCTCCAAATTGCGCACCGCGATCACGACGTGATCAATGGCTAGCTGCAGTGCCAAGCGTTTTCAGGAAGCGATCCGGCCCCTGGTAGCCGATCACGCGCAGGCCCGCAATTTCGCGTCCCTGCGCGTCGAAGAAGATGATGCCAGGGGGGCCGAAAAGGGAAAAGCGCTTGAGCAGTGCCTTGTCCGCTTCGCTGTTTTTCGTCACGTCCGCCTGCACGAGGAGCATGCCTTCCATCTCGCGCCGCACGCGCGGATCGGAGAAAGTAAAGCGCTCCATCTCCTTGCACGACACGCACCAATCGGCGTAGAAGTCGAGCATCACGGGGCGGTCGGCGGATTTCAGCTTTTCGTCCAGGTCGGCCAGCGATGCGACGCGCGTGAAGGAGGTCGCGGCCAGTCCGGGCTGCGCTTCGCCGAGAACGCCGGCGAGCGGACGCAACGGGTCGCGGCTCCCGGCAAGAGCGCCGATCAGCATCGCGGCGCCGATCAGCAAGGAAATTACGCCGACGCCTTTCCAGACCCGCCACCAGCCGGAGGCGTTGGCCGGCAGCGCGTCGAGTGCACGCAAAAAGACGCCGGAACCGATGAACAGGGCCGACCACGCCACCATCTGCACGACGATCGGCAGCACGGGCGAGGCGATGTAGAGCGCGACGGCGAGGAGCAGCACGCCGAAAAAGCGGCGCACGCCTTCCATCCACGCCCCGGCCTTCGGCAGGAGCGCGCCTTCCGATATGCCGACCACCATGAGCGGAATGCCCATGCCGAGCGCCATCACGAAAAGCGCAGAGCCGCCCAGCACCACGTCGCGCGTCTGCGAGATATAGAGCAGCGCTCCCGCGAGCGGCGCCGCGACGCACGGACTAACGATGATTGCCGATAGCACGCCCATAGCAGCCACCGATGCCACGCGCCCGCCCTTCAGCGTCGCGTGGGCGCCGTGCAGACGTTGGTGGATGAAGCCGGGAAGCTGCAGGTCGTAGAAGCCGAACATCGAGAACGCGAGCGCGACGAACACCAACGCAAAGGCGCCCAGTACCCACGCGTTCTGCAGGGCAGCGGCGAGAAGGCTGCCGGAAAACCCCGCCACTACGCCGGCGACCGCATACGCGAGCGCCATGCCGAGCACATAAGCGGCGGAAAGAGCGAGGGCGTGCATCTTATTCAGCGCGCGTCCCTCGCCAGCGATGATGCTCGACAGGATGGGAATCATGGGCAGCACACACGGCGTGAAGGCAAGCAACACGCCGAAGGCGAGAAAGCTGGCCAGCACGAGGGCCACGTTGCCTTCGAACAGGCGCGCGATGTCCGTGTCCGAGGCGAAGAGCGATAGCCTCGGCGTCGCGGCCTTGCCGCCCGAGAGTTCGAGCGAGGTGCTCGAATCCATCGGCACGTAACACACGCCCGCGTCCGCGCAACCCTGCGACGTCACCTTTAGCTCGAAGCGACCGCTTCCTTCCACTGGCAGCCGGATCGCCACGCCCTTGCGATAAGTCTCCGTCGAGCCGAAGAACTCGTCCTTGTGCGGGATGCCCCGCGGCAGCTCTGCCGCGCCGAGCTTGATCGACGAATTGCCGTCGACGGTAAACTTGAACCGCTCGCGATAGAGGTAGTAACCCTCGGCGATGGCGAAGTGGACCTCGACGGCCTGGTCGTCCAGCACGCGCGCGGAGAATTGGAACGCTTTCTCCGGCTCGAGGAGATCGGCCGCCTTGGCCCACAGCGGCACGAGGCATAGGAGGAGGATGACGAGACGCTTCAAGCGTGCGTCTCCACCGCAACCCATTCCAGGTAGGCCGGCAGGCCGCGCTCTATCGGCAGCGCAATGATCTCCGGCAGCTCGTACGGGTGGCCCGCGCGCAGCGCCTGCTCGAGCGCCGAATAGCGCTCGCTTGTCGTCTTGATGAGCATCGGATGCTCGTCGTCGTGCTGCACCGCACCCTTCCACCGATATACCGAACGGCACGGCGCAAGGATATTCACGCACGCGGCCAGGTTCTGCTCCACCACCAAATCGGCGAGCCGCTCAGCCGCCGCGCGGTCGGGCAGATTAGTTAGTACCAATAGCGTGCTCATGCGAGAGCCCTTCGTGGACCGTGGGATAGCGAAGCGCTAGCCGCAACACGGACTTCATGCGCCGGTTGTCGAGCCGGCGCGATTCGCTCATGAAGCTCAGCACGGTCGGCGAAACGTGCTGGGCGACGCGGGCTTTTGCCACCCGCGGCGCCTTGGGCAGGCCGGTATGCCGGGCGACGAGATCCATCCATTCGCCCATGAGCAGGCCGCTGTCGTCGGACACGTTATAGACGCCCGGCGCCGCGTCTGGTTCAAGCGCGCGAACCGCAGCGGCAGCGAGATCGTCGGCGTGGATGTGATTCGTATGAACGTCCTCCTCGGGCCGCAGCACGGGCGTGCCGACGCGCAAGCGCTCGATCGGTAGTCGATCCGCGGCATAGATGCCTGGCGCGCGCAGGATCACCAACGCTGCGCCGCGCTCGGCGCACCAGCGCGCGAGCTGCCGTTCTGCATCCACCCTCCTGCGGGCGCGGTCGGTCTGCGGATTGACCGGTCGCGTCTCATCGACGCACTCGCCGCCGCAATCGCCGTAGACGCCGCTCGTGCTGATGTACACGATGCGCCGTACACCCTGGAGCGCCGCGAGCAAGTGGCCAGTGCGGGCGTCACCTTCGCCTGTCGCTGGCGGCGGCGCGCAGTGCAGCACGGCATCGCCCGCGCGAGGCGCGAGCGGCGCGTCGAGGTCGACGCCGTATTGCCGCGAGAGCGGCGAGATCTCGAAGCGCGCCGCCAATGCCGGCAACGCGCGCCGCGCGATGTCGCCGAAGCCGGCAATGAGCAAGCGCTCCATGGCGCTATTTTATTCGCCGAGGTAAGCCTCGCGGACGCGCGGGTTGTCCAGGAGCTCCTGCGCCGGCCCGGCGAGGGTAATCGCGCCCGACTCCATAACGTAGCCGCGGCGCGAGATCTCGAGCGCGAGGCGAGCGTTCTGCTCCACCAAGAGAATCGTCATCCCCTGGTTGGCGATGTCTTGTACCAGCTCGAAGATACGCGTCACCATCATCGGCGCGAGCCCCATGGACGGCTCGTCCAGCAGCAGCAGCTTCGGCCGCGTCATCAGCGCGCGCGCAAGTGCGAGCATCTGCTGCTCGCCGCCCGACAGCGTTCCCGCTATCTGCTTGCGGCGTTCGGCGAGGCGGGGGAACCGGTCGTAATGCGCGGACGCATCGCCGCCACCATGCGCATACGCGCCCATGGCGAGGTTCTCCTCGACGGTGAGCTGGGCAAAAATGCCGCGGCCCTCGGGCACCATGACGAGGCCTTTGCGCGGCAGCTCATGCACGGCTGCATGGCTGATGTCTTCGCCGCCGTAACGGATGGCACCGCTCTTCGAACCGATCAGGCCGCAGATGGCCTTCAGCGTGGACGTTTTGCCTGCGCCATTCGCCCCGATCAGGCAGACCAGCTCGCCCTCGGCCACTTCGAGATTCACGCCGGCGACGGCACGGATGCCGCCGTAGTGCACTTCCAGCTGCCGGACTTCAAGCAGCACGCGGTGCGCCCAGATAGGCCTCGACGACTTTCGGGTCGCGCTGCACCTCGGCCGGCGCTCCTTCGGCGATCTTCTGCCCGTAGTCCAGCACCATGACGCGGTCGCACACGTTCATCACCAGCCGCACGTCGTGCTCGATGAGCAGGACAGTGATCCCTTCGTCGCGAATGCGGCGCACGAGCTTGCCGAGCGCGAGGCGCTCCGCTGGATTCATGCCGGCTGCCGGCTCGTCGAGAGCGAGCAGGCGCGGTTCGGTCGCCAGCGCGCGCGCTATTTCCAGTCGTCGTTGGTCGCCATACGGCAGGCTGCCGGCGCGATCGTTTGCACGCGGCCGTATGCCGACGTAGTCGAGGAGCGCGAGCGATCGCGCCACGATGCCCTTCTCTTCCTGGAGCGTGCGCCGGTCGCGCAGCACGGCGCCGACGACCCCGGCGTGCGTGCGCACGTGGCGTCCGATCATCACGTTTTCCAGCGCGGAAAGATTGGCGAACAGGCGGATGTTCTGGAACGTGCGTGCGATTCCAGCCGCGGCGATTTCGTGCGGCGCGAGCCCCTCCAGGCTGCGTTCCTCGAAGTGGAAGCTGCCCGTATCGACCGGGTACACGCCGGTGAGCAGGTTGAAGAGGGTCGTCTTGCCAGCGCCATTCGGGCCGATGAGGCCATAAATGTCGCCTCGGCTGATGGCGAACGACACGCCTTCCAGCGCTTGCAGGCCGCCGAAGCGTTTGCCGACCTGCCGCCCTTCGAGAAGCGCCCTCACGTCGTGCTCCCCGTGAACTCGCGCTTGCGCACCGCCGAAGGCAATAGCCCTGCCGGGCGGAAAAGCATGATCAGCACCAGCGCGAGTCCGAAAAGCAGCATGCGGATCACTTCCGGATCGATCACTGAGCGCCCGAATAGCGCGTGCTGCACCGGCTCAACGGTCCAGCGCAGGATCTCCGGCGTAAATGAGAGCAGCACCGCGCCGAGAATTACGCCCCAGATGTTGCCCATGCCGCCGAGCACGACCATCGACACAATCATGATGGACTCGACGAGCACGAAGCTCTCCGGCGAGATGAAGGCCTGGATGGCGGAGAACATGCCACCCGCGACGCCGCCGAAGGTTGCGCCCATGGCAAATGCGAGAAGCTTGAGGTTGCGGGTGTTGATGCCCATGGCGCGCGCGGCGATCTCGTCCTCGCGGATGGCCTCCCATGCGCGCCCGATGCGAGAGTTCTGCAGGCGCAAGTTGATGCCGATCACCAGAAGCATCACCACCAGCAGCAGGTAGTAATACTTGATCGGGCCGCTGAACTCGAGCCCGACGAGGGTCTCCGGTCGGGCGAAGCTGACGGGGCCGATGTTGAACGGATCGATGCGGGCGATGCCCTGCGGACCGTTCGTCACATTGACCGGGCGCGAAAGATTGTTGAGGAAGACGCGCACGATCTCGCCGAAACCGAGCGTCACGATGGCGAGGTAGTCGCCGCGCAGCTTGAGGGTCGGCGCGCCGAGCATCACGCCGAACAGCGCGGCGATCGCCGCGCCGATCGGCAGGATGACCCAGAACGGCAGATGCAGGCCAAAGTGCGGGCTCGCGAGCAACGCGTAGGTGTATGCGCCGACGGCATAGAAGGCGATGTAGCCGAGATCGAGCAGCCCGGCGAAGCCGACGACGATGTTCAGTCCCAGCGCGAGCAGCACATAGAGGATGGCGTAGTTCGTGATGCGCACCCAAGAGGTCCCGATCTGTGCCAGACCGAACGGCAGAACCGCGAGCGTCAGCGCGATGATCACGCAGCCGGCCCACAGCGTTGCTGGACGGCTGCGCCAGCCGCTCATGCGCGGTCGCCCACCCGCTCGCCCAG
>C688J18823_10003113_pt1 | contig 10487 bp, 19 predicted proteins | sample HopSoiMetagenom1_FD_18823 | JGI IMG/M metagenome (IMG submission 18823) | reverse complement strand
GCACGGGTGCGCGGTAGCCCGGTAGAGGCGCCAGTTGCGCCCAAGCCAGCCGCTGAGGCGGCGCGCGAGTGGCGCGAAATGGAAGCCCGCGAATACGAGCGCGAGCAGCAAGAGCGAGCCGAAAAACGCCTGAAGTCACAGCAATGCAAGACCTCATCGAAGCCATAGCCAGTCTCGAAGCGCGCCTCCTGGGCACCTGGACACGCCGTCCCGCACTGCGCGCGGCGTGGACTCCGGACCCTGCGGAGCACTTCACCACGCGCTCCCAGGCCGTTGCCGCGGCATGCCGGGCTGTGGCCGACATGGGCGCCGGAGACCTCGGTGTTTCGGTTGCGGCGGCGCTAGCTCAGGCCGGCAAGCTCAGGCTCTGGTCGCTCGGGGAACCCGTGCTCTCGCACGAGGACGAGATTGACCCGATGCGCGCATTGGAGCGACTGCGGGAGCTGCGAGCGCTGGCCGTGCTCCAGAAAGGGCTCGCCAATGCGCTGGCGAGCATCGGGACGGGCACAGACCTGTCCAGCGCACGCGGAAGCGTCCTAGAGGCTCTGGCAGCGTCGGAATCGGGGTCTGGAGTGGTTTCCTACAGCGACGAGCAGCTGATGGGGCTCGCGCTGGCCGCCGCCACGACCCAGCGAGCTGGCGGGCACACGACTGGATTCGCATCCCTGGATGAGTTCACCGGCGGTCTCCGCCCGGCGCACGTCTGGGTGCTCGGGGCGCCGACCAACTGGGGAAAATCTAGTTTGCTGCTGGCGCTGCTCGACCACTGCCTCGGCATCGGTCGCAAGGCGCTGATCGTGACCTGCGAGGATGCGCCGGAGCTCCTTGGTGGGCGGCTGCTGGCGCGGCGCGCCGGTCTCCCGGGAGCAGCCATCCGTGACGGCAATCTGTCCCGGAGCCAGCTCGAGCAAGCGAGCGACCAGGTGGTGTTGGCCAAAGCGCGCGGCCCAGCGCCGATTCTGATCGACGGCCGCGGCCGCGACGTAGAGCACCTGGCCGGCGATATCCGCTCTGCGGTTCGAGCCCACGATATCGGTGTGACGCTGGTGGATTACCTGCAGTGCGTCACGACGTCCCGTGAGTCTCAGGACCGACGCGCAGAGATCAATCACATCGCGCGCACGCTGACCGATGCGATCAAGACCAGCGGGTGCGCAGGCGTGCTCGCTTCGCAGCTGACCGGTGAGGACATCCGCGAGAGTCGCGACGTAGAGCACGCCGCAGAGGTCGTGCTCATCGGGCGCAAGACGGACGATGGCATGCAACTCTTCGTGAAGAAGAACAAGTGCGGCCCGAAGGATCAAGTCATCGACCTATCGTGGAACGCGCTCAACGGCAGCTTCCGAACAGAAGTCGCTGACGGAGTCAACTGGGACTCGATGAGCGACCCGCGACCGGAGGAGTGGAATGACTACCGCTCGTGAGATCAAAATGCCGCCACCGGACCTGCTCGAAGACCTCATCGTGCGTCCAGACCCGAGCATCGGTGATCCACTTGGTCAGCGACCCCGCCGCTGCTTACCGCGCCACGAGCGTCTCTACGTCGCGGCGTGGATGCTGCACGACGGCACCGCTGCTGACTACAAGCGCGCGCTGCGCGAGGCGTACGACATGTACGAGCTGTCCGGCTCTGGATTGCTCGACAAGGCTCGCGAGCTCACGACGGCGGACATAGTGACCGAGGTGTTTTGGTTGCTCGAAGGGAGAGCGCAGTGAAGATCGTTTACATCGCAGGGAAGTTCCGTGGTCCCACTCCGTGGGACGTAGCGGAGAACGTCAGAGCTGCAGAGCGCTGGGCTCTCAAGGTTGCGCAGTGCGGAGCTATGCCGCTCTGTCCGCACGCAAACACGGCGCACTTCGATGGTCAGCTAGATGACCGATTCTGGATCGATGGCACGCTTGAGATGCTGAAGCGCTGCGATGGGGCGTTGTTTATTCCCGGCTGGACGGAGTCGCGCGGATCCCGCGAAGAGCACGCATTCGCTAAGCGCAGCGGCATCGAGGTCTGGGGCTTCACACACGTTGGTTCTCCAGAGTTCAGCGGATGGTGCAAGTCGTGACCGACCCAATCAAGCCCGCGCCCTGCATCTCATTCCCCGAGAGCGGAGTGCCTGCGACGCGGGTGATTCTGCGCGCGTTCGCCTGGTACGCGGAAGAGCCGCGCATCGTTGTGCGGCGTGGTGTCGGTGCCGAGTCGAGCGTACGCATTATCAAGAGGAGCTGGGAATGAACACGATTGCAAGAGTCGCAGAGTTTCACCACGCCTTCGGGCAGCCATCGGCGGAGACGCCGGAGCTTCCAGAGTCGCGGCAGCAGGCTGTCATCAACGAGGCAGTGGATTGGTTGGATGAAGCGTTAGACCACTTTAAGTACGCAGCTGGGCTCGGCTGCCGGCGCAGTTTGCGCCTGTCGCTCATCACCGAAGAGATCCGCGAGCTCGCCGAAGCGCTGCGCGACGATGACCTGACGGGCACACTCGATGCGCTGGTTGACTTGCGATACGTGACCGATGGCACGGTCGTGGAGTTCGGGTTCAACACTACCTGCGACGGGCCGTTTCCGCGAGCCGCAGACCGCCCAATCTTCGAGCGCGCGTTCATTCGCGTCCACAACGCGAACATGGCCAAGCTCGGTCCCGACGGGAAACCGGTGCTCGACGCCACGGGCAAGATCAAGAAGCCTGAAGGCTGGACGCACCCAGACCTATCGGATCTAGTACTATGACCGCGGTGCAGCTGCTCTGCGCCCTGGCACGCGAGCTCGAGGTCAGCGTGGATGACCTGCGCGGACTCGACCGTAGCAAGTCGATTCGCATCCGTCGCAGCCTAGCGATGCTGACGATTCGCGAAAACACAGAGCTGAGCTTTTCTGAGATCGCGCGGCTGTTCGAGCGCCACAACCATACCACCGTGCTCGCGTCGTGCCGGAGCGGCGAGCTCTATCGGGCTGCGTATCCGGAACTGGCTGAGAAGGCCGCGCGTGCTGCGCGGACGGAGAGGAGGACGGCGTGACCTGGAACCTATGCAGAAGCAAAGTCGTATCGCTCCGCAGAGGAGCCACGCGACTGATGCGAGGCGTGTGCAAGTGGCACAGCTGGCGCAAGAGCGCGCGCCGGCTCGACGGGTATTCGATCTGCCTGAGCAGGAAACCGAACTGCAGAGCAGGGAGGAAGGCATGAGCTATGAGCAGAAGTGGCGCGGCATGCTCGACTCGGTGCAACAGCGTTCCGCTGGTGGAACAGATGCGTACGCAGAGTTTTTGGCCAAGAAGAGCGTACAGCATGCGGCGACGGGGATTGCCGACCCGCCGCCGCTGAATCCGAGGCTGAAGCCGCACCAGCAGCACTGCACGCGCTGGGCTCTGCAGCGAGGTCGAGCGGCGCTGTTCAAGGGTTGCGGCATGGGCAAGACTTGGGATGGTCTGGATTGGGCGCGCGTCGTGGCTCGATTCACGAAACGTCCGGTGCTCGTGCTCACGCCGCTAGCTGTGGCTGGGCAGTGGGTGCGCGAAGCCGAGAAACTCTTGGCTCCTGGTCACGAGTGCATTCCAGAGCACATCCGAGATTGGTCCGGAGATGTGCCACAAGACGACTGCTCGCACATCTATGTGTGCAACTACGAGAGACTCGGAAAGCTTAGCGGTCTGGTGCCGGAGCTGGGAGGAATCGTGCTCGATGAGTCCAGCATCCTTAAGAACTCCACCGGCAAGACACGCAACCAGCTCATCGACACCTTCAAGGATACGCCGTTCAAGCTGTGCCTGACGGCTACGCCGTCCCCTAATGATCCGGCAGAGCTCGGATCGCACGCTGAGTTTCTCGGCGTCATGCGCCACGTCGACATGCTGCAGAGGTTCTTCGAGCACGACTCGGCAAACACCGGAGATTGGCTGCTGAAAGGCCATGCGCGCAAAGCGTTCTGGCGCTGGTGCGCGACCTGGGCCATGTGTCTCAACAAACCAAGCGACCTAGGATTCAGCGACGAGGGCTACGACTTGCCGCCGCTCGTGCTGCATGAGCACGTGGTCGACGTCGACCAGAAAATGGCCAACAAGGCAGGACTGCTCTTTGCCTACGAGGCCGTATCGCTGAGCGAACAGCGAGATGTCAAGCGCGCGTCGATGCTGGAGCGTGTTGCGAAGGCGGCGGAGATCGTCAACGCGGACCGCGAGCAGTGGATCGTGTGGGCATCACTGAACAATGAGAGCAAGGCGCTGGCCAAGGCCATCGACGGAGCAATCGAGGTTACTGGGTCGATGACGCTGGAGGCAAAAGAGTCGGCAATCGAGAGCTTCCTGTCAGGAGCGGCGCGCGTTTTGGTCACGAAGAAGGAAATCGCAGCCTGGGGCCTAAATGCGCAATGCTGTGCGCGCCAGCTCGACGTCGGAGTCGATCACAGCTTCGAGGCACAGTTCCAGGCGATTCGCAGAAGCTTTCGCTTCGGGCAGACACGCGCCGTGCACTTTCATCAGATCTGCACGAGCGCTGATGGGCGTGTGACGTGGAACCTGGGTCGCAAACGCGATGAGTTCGAACGAATGCATCAGGAGATGGCGAGCGTGCTGAGGGAGGGACGAGATGTCCGGAACTAAAGCGGGCGGACTGAAGCATCGACGTGATCCGGTGGTGCGGTTCTGGGAGAAGGTAAACAAGGATGGTCCAGTGCCGCAGCATCGCCCGGAGCTGGGCGCTTGCTGGGAGTGGACGGCATGCACTGACGGTTGGGGCTACGGGACTCTGCAAGCTGAACGCTTCAAGGCGCTGAAGGCGCACAGGTTCTCGTGGATGCTACACAACGGAGCCGTTCCAGTCGGTATGCGCGTGCTTCACAAGTGCGACAACCCTCCGTGCGTGAATCCAGCGCACCTGTTCCTGGGAACGGATGCCGACAACGCATCTGATCGCGTAGCCAAAGGGCGCTGCAATTCCGTGCGCGGCGAGCGTCAGGGCAAAGCGAAGCTGACTGACGAGATGGTCAGAGACATCAGAAGGCGCGTCGCAGCAGGAGAATCTCAAGTCGCGATCGCGCGCTCAATAGGGGCACACACAGCGACCGTCAATTGCGTCGTCAAAGGCAGAACGTGGAGGCATGTATGAATGTAGAGCATGGAAACAGCTGGACGCTGGCAAACGCCGATTGCATCGAGTGGATGCGGACTCTGGCTACTGAGAGCGTCGACTACTCGGTCAGCTCGATTCCGTTTTCCAGCCTGTTCAGTTACTCGGATAGCCCGCACGATCTATCCAACTGCAACAGCCACGAGCACTTCTTTGAACACTTCGACTTCGTTGCGCGCGAGTTGTTTCGCGTGCTCAAGCCGGGTCGCCTCGTGTCTACCCACGTCATGACGCTGCCGACATCCAAGGTGAAGGACGGAAAAATTTCCCTCTATGATTTTCCGGGCGACACCATCCGCTCGTTCGAGCGCGCGGGGTTCCTGTTTCACAGCAGAGTGGTGATATTCAAGAATCCAGTTCAAGCCATGCAACGCACGAAGGCCCGCGGGTTGCTGTGGAAGGAGCTCCGCAAGAACTCGGCAGTGTCCAGGATGGGCTTGCCGGATGACGTGCTGACGTTCCGTAAGCCCGGTGAGAACGCGGAGCCAATCACTCACTCCAAGGAGGAGTTCCCGGTGTCGCAGTGGCAGCAGTGGGCATCGCCAACCTGGCAAGTTCCGGATTGCGAGCAAGACATCGAGTTTTTCAAGCAGTGCCTACTGCTCTGGGATGACATCGACCAAGGCAACGTTCTGTCTTCCCGGGCCGCCAAGGAAGAAGACGATCAGAAGCACCTGTGCCCGCTCCAGCTCGACGTAATCCACCGATGCATCCGACTGTGGAGCAACCGCGGCGATGTGGTGCTCTCGCCGTTCGCTGGCATCGGCTCTGAGCTCTATGTGGCGCTCCAGGAAGGCCGCAAAGCCATCGGCGCCGAGCTCAAGGCCAGCTACTGGAGGCAAGCCGTAGCCAACCTCCAAGCCGCCGAGCGCCGCACGGGCGACCTCTTCGCTTCCCTGCCCGTCCAAGCCGCCGCGCCCTGAGGACTGAACGTCCATGGGCCGATTCCGCGCGGCCTCACACAATTCGACCGCGCACGCTTGCCTGTACACCGATTAGGTGTACAATACTCATATGACGCACGTTGCACCGGCGAGTCACTACGAGATGTTTACTCGTGACGGAATCACGCACCTGTTCAAGACTGCTAACGCGGACAGCCGCAACCCGGCTGCGTGGGCCAAGGTGGTGGGCGCAACGGATGGTCTGCTGAGCACGGAGCTGCAGCGCCTGAGCGGCTCCGACAATGCATGGCTCCCAGGTGCCTGGCCGCACCGGGAGCTGGCGCAGGAGACGCTGGTGGACATCTCGTGCATCTGCGCGGCCATCGGAGGGGACTGAGATGAGGCAGCTCGAAGTCGACGGGTATCTGAACTACCGAGGCAACCTTCGTGCCTCGGTGCGCGTCGGCCGCAGAGAGGTGGCCGTGATGGATCGCGCGGAGCTCTCGTCGCTGCGCGCGCTCATCGACACCGCTCTGGCCATTAAGGATACGGACCATATCGAGATCGAACAGGGGGAACCATGCGAGGCGTGAAGGACTTTTTCATCGGCTTCTTCGGAGCCGTGTTTCTGGTGGGTGTTTGCCCGATGAGTGGCGCCGTGTGCGCGCTCTGGCTGATGGGAGGGCTTTGAGATGGATCGGAACGAGAAGAGGACGACGCCGCCGCCGCCGACGGACATCAACGAGCGACTGCTCAAGCATGCGCAGGAGTTGCGGACGCTGGCGCAGTGCATCGAGTACGTAGTCGAGCGCGCGGGCATCACCAGGGTGGACCTGTTGAGCAAGGTTCGAGAGCTGCGCGCAACGGCCACCGGCATACTCACCATCGCCGGAGAGCAGGTCGAGATCGCGGAGGAGCTACCGTGATCCGCTTCGCAATCCCTGCGGTCTGCGCGTGCGGCGCCGTGCCGATCTTCGGCAGGGGCTCGCCATACAACCCGGAGCTCAGCATCACGTGCCTGTGCATGGATTGCTACGACGGCTCCGACGACGCGAGCGGCTCTCAGCGCATCGTCGGCTACGGCGCGACCGATCAGGAAGCGCTGGACGACTTCTGGAGCGGTGTCGCCGAGGAATGGGAGGCTGTGCTGTGAACGAGTCTCACGAGAGGTGGCTCGCAGAGCAGATGCTCAAGTGGGCCAGGTCAGAGTACACGGCGATGTTCCAGTCCGAATTCCGGCACGCTTCCTTCGCGGGGTACTTGTTTGCCAAGGCCGAGATGAGCCTCGAAGAGCACCTCGAGATCGTCGAGGCGCTGAACGGGAGCGAGAAGGCAAAGGCGGCGCAATCGTGAACGCGCGCATGCCTTTCACGAAGTGGGAGCGCGACCGCGGCGGCAAGCTCCGCCTGGTCACCGGCACCTACAAGATAATCGGTGCCGACGAGGTGCCGTTCCCGCTGGTGCGCCGTCGCCCCGGCTGGGTCGAGACGACCTGCGAAGCCATCGGCGCCGTGCTGCTCATCGGCGTTGCGGCGCTGGTCATCTCTTCCGCCTCGGGCTGTGGCGGGCTCGACGAGCGAACCTTTCTGGGCAACGCCTCTGCGGACAGCTCCGACTCTCCCCCCGAGTCAGCGTCGCCGGAGGCGTTGCCCACCTTTTCCGAGGTCGTTCTCACACACGCCGAGTCGACCTCAGCACCGGTGTTGAAGACGCTGCTGCTCGACCCTGCGGAAGAAGTGAGCGAGCTCACCGAGGCAGCCGCAGAGGACTTCCGCGAGCACGGATTCGCGGTAGAGGTCGGCGCCGGCGGCGTGCCCATCGTTGTCACCCATGAGGTCGTTTACGGCGGACACCAAGTCGACGCGCTCGCTCACTTCGACAGCTGGTGCTACTATTACGGCTGCAACGACCGGGCGAGCATCGACGTCTCGCGGGTCATGCTGGAGAGCAAGCCGCAGATCGCGCAGCGCACGCTCGAGCACGAGATCGCGCACATCATCTCGGGCTGGGGCCTCTGCGTGCAGGAGTCAGACGCGCTGCCGATGGCAGACGCGCTCCACCTGACGGTGGGACACCTCGTGAGCAACGGGAACACGCATTACGAGGCCGTGCAGTGGACGGCTGAGGACACCAAGCTGATGCACACGTGCATCGAGGGAGGCAAGCATGAGTGACCTTATCCAGCTGCGATGCAGCAAGCTGCCATTGGCATTCAAGTGCCCGGGCTCAGTCCGACCCGGCAAGGTGTCCGTCAACGAGTCGCACGAGGCAGCTGACACAGGAACCGCCGCCCACGATGGCGCGCGCAAGCTGGTGCGCACAGGCTCTGTCGACTGGGAGTCTGTCTCTGACCTCGCTAAGAAGCACGGCGTAGACGAGAAGGAGCTCCGTGTCCTGCTCGCGCTAGCTGCCAAGCTCTGGGAGCAGGTCAAGCAGAGCTTCCCGAACGCGAGCACGGAGCTCGAGCTTAAAGCCGATCTTGGATTCGGGGTGGTGCTCACGGGTCACGCCGACATCGTCAGCTCGCTAGGCGACTTGGCTCGCGTTCCGGACTGGAAGTTTGGCCGCTTGGACTCAAACTACCGCGAGCAGCTGCTGGGATACTGCGCACTGCTGTTGCTCAAGTACGGACACTTGGCACGCGCCGAGGCAGCGGTGCTCTGGGTCAGAGAGCAGGAGTACGAGCCGCATGCAATGGATCGCGCTGGTCTCTACGAGTGGCTGGCGCGCGTTCAGAGCGAGATCGCGGAGTGGAACGGGGAATTCCGTCCAGGTGCGCACTGCCAATACTGCCCGCGCTCGCACGAATGCAGCGCTGCCAATGCGCTGGCACGCAGGGACATCGAGATCCTGATGAACCAGGAGCCGGGTCTTCTCGAAGACGCGGAGACGGTGCGCGCGCTGGTGCGGCAGAATCCGGACAAGGCCATCTCTCTGCTGGAGATCGCGCGCACAGCACAGAAGAAGGCAGAGCGCGTCATCGCAGCTCTAAAGGACGAGGTGGAGCGAGCCGGCGACGTGGTTGGTTCCGACAAGCGTCTGACACTGCAGAAGGCAGAGCGTCGAAAGCTCGATGCCTGGGCAGCGTTCCCGGTGCTCCAGGAAGTCCTGGAGGACAAGGAGATGGCAGAGGTCATCGACATCAGCCTGAGCAAGGTTGAGGAGCTGGTGGCGAAGAAGGCTGGGCGCGGAAACGGAGCCAAGGCGAAGCGCGATCTCGAAGAGAAGTTGGCAGCCGCAGAGGCTGTGAAAACGTACGAGACGGCCAGCCTGGTCGTCAGGAGGCAAGCATCATGAGTGACCTGGTGAAGCGCAGCGGTGAGTTGACATCGCTGCTAGAGAAGATGAAGCCCGCCATTGCACAGGCGCTGCCGAAGCACGTCTCTGCGGAGCGCATCGCGCGCATCGCGCTGACCGCGATCCGGAGCAACCCGAAGCTCGCAGAGTGCACTCCGCAGTCGTTCCTCGGTAGCCTGCTGCAGGCGAGTCAGCTCGGGCTCGAGGTGAACACTCCACTCGGACAGGCCTACCTCATCCCCTACAAGGACGTGTGCACGCTGGTGGTTGGCTACCAGGGCATGCTGGACCTGGCACGGCGCAGCGGGATGGTGAAGGCCATCTACGCGCACGCGGTGCGCGCGCAGGATGTCTTCGACTACGAGCTCGGGCTGGAGCCGAAGCTGCAGCACAAGCCAGCGGAGGGCGAGCGCGGAGACCTGACTCACGTGTACGCAGTGGCGCGACTGACCGGCGGAGAGCCCATTTTCACCGTGCTCACGCGGGCTGAGGTCGAGCGATTCCGTGCGCGCTCTCGAGCGAAGGACAGCGGGCCTTGGGTCACGGACTACGAAGCGATGGCGCTGAAGACGGCGATCCGTCGCATATTCAAGTGGCTTCCGAAGAGCGCCGAGATGAGCATCGCGTCGACCATTGACGAGGCTGACGACATCACGCGCCAGCAGGCGGAAGCGTTCTCGCCCGAGGTGGCGCTGGCGCTCGGAGCCGCCACTGACCAGCCGGCGCCGCCACCGGTTCCAGAGGGCATGCCAGAAGGGCGCAGGATGAAGCTGGGTGCCAAGAAGGCAGAGCCAGCAGCTGCGCCTTCGGAAAAGCCGAGCGAGCCGCCTCCTAGTCCGGAAGACGACGGGAGGATCACGTGAGCGCCCTGCAGCAAGTCACCCTGCAACCCTTCACGGAGCCCGACCTGCTCGAGCTGGAGGGCATCACGCACGGCTTCCGGGTGCAGCTGGCCCGTAGCCTGCTCGACAACGCGCTTACCGGCGGCGGCAGCCCGGAGTACATCGCCGCGCTTCAGGGAGCTCTCTGGCGCCGCGTCACGGAGCTCTGCGAGGCGCGATGCTCGGAGGTGTACTCGTGACCCGCTGGATGACGCACGCTTGTCGAGCGGACCAGGGCGAGTGCCCCTATCCGGAGTGCCCGACGCGCCAGGCGAAGGACAAACCGGAAGGGCTGACCGCGGAGGAGCG
>C688J18823_10003112_pt1 | contig 10490 bp, 6 predicted proteins | sample HopSoiMetagenom1_FD_18823 | JGI IMG/M metagenome (IMG submission 18823) | reverse complement strand
CCGGCCGGTTCGCCGGAAAGATGTTCGTCGAATCGGCCGATGCCGACGCCTTCCCCGGCTTCGACGCGAGCTGCGCGATCACCTCGCCCGTCGCCTTCGCGGTCTGCCCTTTCGGCGAGAACTCGATCAGCTTCGCCTTCAAGGTGTCGCCTTCGGAGACGACCGTCGGATCGAATCCCTGATCGGCGGTGAGCACGACGCGATCGTTGACGATGTCGTAGTTCGCGCGCATCGCGGTCGCGTCGTGCGTCGGATCGTGGTACTTGAAATTGCCTTCGACGATCGACGACGTCGCCTTGTGCGTCGCCTGATCGAAAAGGACGGTGAGGTGATCGCCCGTCACCTGCCGCGTGACCGGCCCGAGCTCCTTCATGACGACGTGGTCATCCGCCTTCATGTCGTTGACGGCGCGATTGACGAGGCTGACGCGGAAGCGGTTCGCGACGACATCGCGCTTCGGCGGACCTTCGATGATCGCGTGTGCGATGCCCGCATCGCCGAACGCGTTGAGCGCGCTGATCTGGCCATCCGGCCCGATCTCGCTGTTGAAGCGCTCGCAGGTGATCTCTTTCTGTCCGCCGAGGTTTTCGCCCGGGTTCGCGACGGCCGCCATGACCATCAGGACGTGACCGTTGCCTTCGAGTGCCATCAGACGTTTGCGATCGATGGTGAACTTGCCGACGGCGTGATCGCAATTGAGACGATCGGCCGCGCGCGTGACGACGACGTGCTGTTCGAACGTGACGTCGTTTTCCTTGCGCCGGAACGTCCCCTCTTCCGAGGCGATGGTCATCATCGCTTCGTCTTTCGTCTCCGGCGTCATCGTCGCGTTGAGCTTCGCGAAGAGGCGCAGCGTTTCGGCCGGGACATCCATGTCGAGACCGCCCGCGTTGCCGGTCCAGCGATCGATCTTGAACTGCACCGGGATCTTGTTCGTGAGCCGGTTGCCGTCGTAGTGCATCTCGGCGGTGGTGACTTCGACGCCGTCGCTCGACGTCACTTTCACGCCGCCTTTGAGGTTGGCTTCTTTCGTCGCCGAGTTGAACTCGGCGTTGGGACAGAGGATCTGGTACTGCAGCCCGGTTGGACGATAGATGGTGAGGCTGACGTCCTCGAGTGTGTTCCAGCCGCCGACGAAGCTGACCACGCGCTGTGCGTGGATGTGCATGGCGATGCGGCCGGCGATCGTCTGCGTGTCGTCGAAGATCTTCGATTCGACCTGCGCTTTTCCGGGACGATTGGTCAGCACGGGCTCGGTCGCAGCTTTGTCCGGAATCTTGCGCCGGTTGAAGCTGAACACGAGGAGGAGCACGAATCCGAAGAACGCGATCGGGATGACGATCTTCAGAATGCGAATGGTGCGCTGCACGCGTCTCGCAACTCCTCGGCCGTGCTCATCATTCCGCGAGCGCGGTCATCGCATTGTCGATGCGGCGATGCCATTCGGCGGAGCAGTTCGGTTGTCCGAGCGCGCGCTCGAGCGCATGCCGCGCGCCGTCGCGATCGCCGCCGCCGCGGCGCAGCGTGGCCAGCTTGAACAGCGCCGGAACCGCGTTCGCCGTCCCGCTCTCCAGCACCACGAGCTTCTCCAGCAGCTCGATCGCTTCGCCGCGATTGCCTTCGCGCTCGCGCAACGCGGCCGCGCGCGCGAGGAAACGTCGCGGCTCGCCGCTCCGCGTCACACGCGTGATGAGCGCCGATGCGCCGGCGTAATCTCCAGCCGTCGCGTAAGCCTCGAGCAGTCGCGTTGCCAGCAGGTCGCTCTTCACGTAATCCCGGCCGCGCAGCGCTGAGTCGACATCCGTCCGCAACGCTGCAACATCATCTGCTTGCGCGGCTGCGACGCGTTTCACGCCTCGCCGGCCGCGCGCCAGCCGGATCATCGCCGCAAGAACAGCGCCATAAACGAAGCCTGCAACGTGCGCCGTGACCGCGACGCCGGAGTCGAGCTCCGCGGGAATGGAGACGAGCTGCTCCAGAAACCAGATCGGCAGGACGATGAGCGCCGGCAGCGAGAATCGGAAGTTCCAGAACGGCAGAATGAGAATCGGAATGACCATGAATCGCATCCGCGCCAACGCGAAGCGGACCAGATACGCGCCCATGACCGCGGAGATCGCACCCGAGGCACCGACCAGCGGCGTGATCGCATCCGGAAAACGCGCGGCAAACGCGAGCGTCGCGACGATGCCGCCGGTCAGATAGAGCGCGGCGTAGAGAATTCGGCCCAGCTCATCCTCGACCAGCGGTCCCATCGCGAAGAGAAAGAGCATGTTTCCGGCGATGTGAAACAGTCCGGCGTGGAGAAACATCGAGGTGAGGATGGTGAACCAGCCGCCGACGGCAGGGATGTACGCCAGCCGCAGACTGCTCGTCGTTTCGTAGAGGCCGCGCAGCTCGCCCGCCATCTCGATCGCTTCGCCCTGTTCGTTCGACGCTCGCCAACTCGGCACGTCCGGATCGGCGACCGGCGTGCGTTGCTGCAGATCGCGCGGCATCAGATCGGCGATGCGCGGCGGCACGGAGAGATACGGCCGCTCGCGCAGATACGCGACGGTGTCGCGCCACTTGCCGATCAGCGCCATCTCCTGCTCGTCGGACGCACCGACGCAGATGAAAAGAAACGCGAGGATGTTCAGCGCGATGAGCGCGTACGTCACCCACGCGTATCGCTGGATCGCGTCGTCCTCGCGCCCCAAAGGAATGATGAGCATCGGGTGTAGAGTAAACGCAATCAGCACAATTTCCTGACGAGCGAGAAGGCCATGAGCGACCGAACCTGGACGGTGGAAGTCGGTGGTGTGAGCCACACCGTGGTCGTCGATGTCGACCCGCAGACGAAGCGCGCGGGCGTGCGCGTCGACGGCCGGATGGCCGCGAAACCGCTCGCTGCGGACGAGGACGAGCGCGAGCTGAAGATCGACGGTGCGCCGTATCTGCTCCGTCGCGTGAAAGACGATTTCGAGCTCGACATCGCACCCGACGCGTTCCTGAATCAGCGCACCGCAGCACCGCCGCCACCGAAATCGCGCAAGCTCTGGATTGCCTACGTCGGCGCCGCTCTCTTCGTCCTCGGACTGATCCGCGTCGGCATGCACGGCTTTCAGTACATGCGCGTGCCGTGGCAGCCGTACTCCGAATCCGACGGCAGCTTCAACGCGAAGTTCCCCGCGAAGCCGGACGAAAAGGAGACGACGCAGAACATCAATGGCGATCTCTGGACCGTGCATTCGCGCTACGCGACGTTCAAGGATCACTTCTACGCGGTGGAGTATCTCGATCTGAAAATCGTCGTCGTCGATGCGAACTCCGAATCGGTCATGAACCGCTTCCTCGATGGCTGGGCGCATGCGCTCGGCGGCTCGATCGCGTCGCGCGAAAAGAGCTCGCTCGGGCGCAATCCGGCGATCCGTTTCGAGATCGCGCTACCGAAAGGTGCAGGCGCCGAGGAGCACAAACTGCCGGTCAATGCAAGAGTACGCGGCGTGGAGACGGTGCGCGGAACGCGGCTCTACCTGACGTGGACGATGACCGCCGAGGCGGACAGCGCGACGGCGGACGTGCGGCAGTTTCTCGATGCGTTCAACATTCCGCCGCCCGGAGCGCCGGCATCGTTCGAGTCAGCGGTCGCCGATCGTCACGCGGAGCCGGTGCAGTCGGCGGCGGTTCCGCCCGCCGCAACCAGCACGCAGCCGGATCCGAATCAGCCGCGCCTCGGAATGACCGCGCCCGCCGAGCCTGCGCCGATCGTCTACCTCGAGCCGGCGTTCGTCATGTACCACGTGGCCGGCTGTCCGAAGGTGACGCCGAACATGCAGCAGGTACCGGTCGATCTGCGCCCGAACGGTTTCACCCCGCACGACTGCGTGCCGCAGAAGTTGCGCACGTGGCCGATTCGCTACCGGCGCAAGTCGTAACGCCCCCGCGTCATCGCGAGCGTAGTCGAGCGACCTGGGAGGGTGGTGGCGCGCTCGACATGCCGCCCCGCGGAGCGCGGACGTCTCGTCCGCAGTGAGCGAGCGTCTCGCTCGATCACTTTCTTTGTCGCCGGGCGGGACGCCCGGCGACTGCGGACGTGGACGTCCGCGCTCCCAGTTGCGTCACTGTGCGGCGCGCGCGTCGACGAGCGTGAGCCGCACGCACGCGCTGCACGAACGGCAGGTGCCGGTCGATCTGACTGCGTGCCACAGAAGTTGCGCACGTGGCCGATTCGCTACCGGCGCAAGTCGTGACGCCCCCGCGTCATCGCGAGCGTAGTCGAGCGACCTGGGAGGGTGGTGGCGCGCTCGACATGCCGCCCCGCGGAGCGCGGACGTCTCGTCCGCAGTGAGCGAGCGTCTCGCTCGATCACTTTCTTCGACTGCGGACGTGGACGTCCGCGCTCCCAGTTGCGTCACTGTGCGGCGCGGGCGTCGACGAGCGTGAGCCGCGCGCCCGCGCTGCACGAACGGCAGGGGCCGGTCGATCTGACTGCGTGCCACAGAAGTTGCGCACGTGGCCGATTCGCTACCGGCGCAAGTCATGACGCCCCCGCGTCATCGCGAGCGTAGTCGAGCGACCTGGGAGGGTGGTGGCGCGCTCGGCATGCCGCCCCGCCGCGCAGGCATGGACTGGAGCGCGGACGTCTCCCAGTTGCATCACTGTGCGGCGCGCGCGTCGACGATGGTGAGCCGCGCGCCCGCCGGCGAGTACGTATCGGGCTCGACCTGATAGAGCACGTCCGCACGCACGCGCTGCACGATCTCCGCTGCGAGTTGTTTGACCGACGGCCAGACGACCGCCGCGATTCGCGCGCTTCCGTCGTCCAGCATCAGCTCGCAACAATCGCCGGCGAACATCCGCGTGCCGACGACCTCCACGCGCCGCGTCATGAACAGCGGCTGCAGATTGCCCGCGCCGAATGGCTGCAACTGCTCGTGCATGTCGATGAACGCGCGATCGATCTCGGCGAGTGTGAGCACCGCGTCGACTTTCGCTTCTTTGACGAACAGCGTGTCGTCGAGCTCTGCGAAGTTCGTGGCGAGCCGTTCGCGCAGCGCGTCGAGATTGTCGCGTTGCAGCGAGAAGCCGCACGCGAATTCGTGTCCGCCGAAGTGCGTGAAGAGATCGGCGACCGCTTCGAGCTGCGCGTGCAGATTGATCGACGCGATCGAGCGCGCCGAGCCGATGCAGCGATCGCCTTCGATGGTCATCACCAGCGCCGGCCGGTGGTACTTCTGCGCGATGCGGCCGGCGGTCAGGCCGAGGACGCCTTTGTGCCAGCCTTCGTTCGCGAGCACGATCACGCGCTCGTCGCCGCCGATTTTTTCTTCTGCCGCCGCGCGCACCTGCTGCTCGATCTCCTGCCGCTCCGCGTTCATCCGGTCGAGCTCCGCGCAGACGACCCACGCCGCGTCTTCATCCTTTTGATGGAAGAGATCGATCGCGGTGTTCGCCGATGCGAGCCGTCCCGCGGCGTTGATGCGCGGTCCGATCTTGAAGCCGATATCTACCGATCGTAGAGGCCGCCCGAGCAGCCCGGTGCGGCGGATCAGCGCGCGCAGACCGGGATTACGCGGATCGGCGAGACCGGTGAGTCCGAGCCGCGCGATGGTGCGGTTCTCGCCGACGAGCGGCGCGACGTCGGCAATCGTGCCGATCGCGGCGATCTTCAGCAGCGAGTCGATGGAGATCTTTTTCTCGTTCCGCTTGATCAATTCGCAGCAGAGCTTGAACGCGACGCCGACACCCGCCAGATCTTTGAACGGATACGCGCAACCGGGCTGACGCGGATTGAGCACCGCCGCTGCGTCGGGCAGCGTGCCGGGCGGCAGATGATGATCGGTGATGATGACGTCGATGCCGCGATCGATGGCCAGCCGCACCGGCTCGACCGAGGTGATGCCGCAGTCGACGGTGATGACGAGCCTGACGTTGCGATCCGCGAGCACGCGCTCGAGCACTTCGATCTTCAGCCCGTAGCCGTCGACGAGCCGATGCGGTACGACGAAGTCGACATCCGCGCCGATCGAGCGCAGCACGGTCTGCAGCAGCACGATCGACGTGACGCCGTCGACGTCGTAATCGCCGTAAATCAGGATCGTCTCGCCGTCGCGCACCGCGCGCTCGATGCGCTCGCACGCTTCACCGATGCCGTGGATGGTCGATGGATCGTGCAGATCGCCGATGACCGGCGCCATGAAGCGGCGGAACGAATCGTCATCGATCACACCGCGCCGGATGGCGATGCGGCGCAACGCATCATTCGCAATCGGGATGGGGAGATCGGGGTTGGGTGGTTCGGCGAGGGTCCAGGAGTCGAAGATCATGGAAGAGAGTGATAGAGGGGGAGAGTGATAGAGGGAGTAAGTAAGTCCGCCTACTCTTTTCCTCTATCACTCCTGCCCTCTATCACTCCTACCCTCTATCACTTTTCAAAGTACCCCATCTTCCTGAATTTCTTGTACCGCTCTTCAGGGAGTAGAGACAACTTGATCTTCTGCAATTCCTTCAGCGCCTTTTCCAGGTACGGCGCGAGGATCTCCGCGGCTTTCGGCGGATCCGCATGCGCGCCGCCGGGCGGCTCGGGAACGATCTCGTCGATGACGTTGAGCCTCTTCAAATCGGTGGCCGTAATCTTCATCGCGGTCGCCGCTTCGGCTGCCGCGGCCGAGCTCTTCCACAGAATCGCCGCGCATCCCTCGGGTGAAATCACCGAGTACACCGCATGCTCGAGCATCAGCACGCGATCGCCGACACCCAGCGCCAGCGCGCCGCCGCTGCCGCCCTCTCCGATCACCGTCACGATCAGCGGCGTCTTGAGCGCCGCCATCTCGCGCAAGTTCACCGCGATCGCCTCGGCTTGTCCGCGCTCTTCCGCGCCGACTCCCGGATATGCCCCCTGCGTGTCGATGAAGCTGAAGATCGGCAGGTCGAACTTCTCCGCCATCTTCATCACCCGCAACGCTTTACGGAATCCCTCGGGGCGCGGCTGGCCGAAGTTGCGGAAGATCTTGTCCTTCGTGTTCCGCCCCTTCTGATGTCCGACCACGCAGCACGGCGTGCCGCGGAATCGGGCGAAGCCGGTCACGATCGCGGCGTCGTCCGAATACTTTCGATCGCCGTGGATCTCGGTCCATTCGTCGAACAGCGCGGCGATAAAGTCGAGCGTGTACGGGCGCTGCGGATGCCGCGCAACGATCGTCTTCTGCCACGGCGTCAGATTCGAGTAAATTTCCGCGGCGGCTTTGGTAAGCTTTTGCTGGAGCTCGGTGATCTCAGCTTGCCTTGCGGGGTCGGCTTCCATCGCTGAAAGCTCCTCAATTTGCCGCCGCAACCGGACGATCGGCTCTTCGAACTGCATCGGATCGCCGTTCATGGAGCGTGACCGTAACAGATGACTGCGACCGAAGCAACGACAGAAAAACCACCTGAGAAACCATCGCTCCTCGAGACTTGGGGGTCGAATGAGGTCATGCGTCACATCCCCTCCAGCGAGTGGATGAGCCGCAAACTCGATAGCGATGTGCGGCGCCGGATCGACATCCTTTGGGCGCCCGTCGCCTCGATGCCGAACAGCGATCCGCGCTATCCCGCGGTCGAGCACGCCTTCCGCGCACTCTGCCGCGCGCTCGATCATTTCGCCGACGTCGCGAAGCACATCCGCAACTCGCACGCACCGAACGAGCTTGCGCTGCACATCCCCTGGGCGCTGAACCACGCAGCGAGCTGCCTGAAGACCGTCGATGCGCACACGTTCGGACGCCGCAACCCGGTCCAGACGCACGAGCGCTCGAAGGCGGAGCCGCTCTACGCCGCGCTGCTGGTCGTGCTGCACGATCTCGACAAGATCACGCCGGTCATTCGCGAGATCGATCCGGCCATCGACGAGCAGCTGCTGCAGCCGCCGGCGCATGGGTAGGGCGCTCCTTGGGGAGCGCGGCCGTCCCGGCCGCAGCGGTCGGGCGTCTCGCCCGATCGCGGTGAACCTGTCGCCGGCCGGGACGGCCGACGACTGCGGGCGGGACGCCCGCGCTCCGAGGGCTCACAACATGTTCAGGGGGTCGACGTCGATTGCTACGTCGACGCCTTTCCATCGGTGCGGCACCATCACTGCCTCGACTGCCTTCCGCAGCGCGACGCGATGCGGTGAGCGGACGAGGATGTGGTAGCGCCACACGCCTTTGATGCGCGCGATCGGTGCCGGTGCCGGTCCCTGCATGCGCGTGCCGGCGAGCGGCGCGACGGCTTCTTCCAACCGGCGGCCGGACTCGATCGCGGCGCGTTCGACGTCCTGCAATTTTTCGCCGCGAAAGACGAGCGCGATCATCGACGTCACCGGCGGATAGTGAAACATCTTGCGGAACTGAATCTCCGATTCGTAGAACGCTTCGTAGTCGTGCCGCAGCGCGTGCTGGATCGCGTAGTGCTGCGGAAATGCGGTCTGGATCATGACCTTGCCGCGTAGTTCGCCGCGACCGGCGCGGCCCGCGACCTGCGTCAGCAGATAGAACGTTTTCTCGGCCGAGCGGAAGTCGGGGTAGCCGAGGATCGAGTCGGCGTTGAGGACACCGGTGAGCGTGACGTTCGGGAAGTGATGGCCTTTGCTCAGCATCTGCGTCCCGATCAACGCCTGCGTCTGTTGCGTGCGGAAGCGATCGAGGATGCGCACGAGCTCGCCCTTCTTCCGCGTCGAGTCGCGATCGAGCACTTCGACGGAAATGCCCGGAAAATCGCGCAGAAATCGCTCCTGGACTTTCTCCGTTCCGAAGCCGACAGGCTGCAGCACTTCGCCCTGGCAGAGCGGACATTTCGCCGGGATGCGCAGCCGGAATCCGCAGTAGTGGCAGATGAGCAGTCCTTCGCGGCGATGCACGGTGAGCGTGACGCTGCAGTCTTTGCAGCGGAACTCGTGACCGCATTCGCGGCAGAGGAGAAACGGCGCGTAGCCGCGGCGATTGATGAGGATGATCGCCTGCTCGCCGAGGGCGAACGTCTGTCGCATCGCTTCACGCAGCGGTGCGCTGAAGATCACGAAACTGCGGTCTTCCTTCTCCGCGCGTTCTTTACGCAAGTCAATGACTTCTACGTCGGGTAGCGGACGCTCTTCGACGCGGTTCAGCATCTTCAGCAGCGTGTACTTCCCTTTCGCCGCGTTCTCGCGCGACTCGAGCGACGGCGTCGCCGATCCGAGGACGACCGGGATCTTGCGCGAGGCCGCGCGCACCACCGCGAGATCGCGCGCGTTGTAGCGCGGCGTCTCCTCCTGCTTGTAGGCCCCGTCCCCTTCTTCATCGACGACGATCAATCCGAGCCGCGGAAACGGTGTGAAGAGCGCCGATCGCGGACCGATCGCCACGTCGACTTCGCCGCGCCGCGTGCGCCACCACTGGTCGTATCGCTCGCTCGGCGAGAGGCTGCTGTGCAGGATCGCGATGCGCTCGCCGAAGCGCTCCTTCAATCGCGCGGCGAACACCGGCGTGAGCGAGATCTCCGGCACGAGCAGCAACGCCTGCTCTCCCCGCTTCACCACTTCCCGCATCAACTCGATGTAGACCTCGGTCTTCCCGCTCCCCGTCACGCCTTCGATCAGGAAGGGCGCAAACGTGCCGATCGCTTCTTTCACCGCATTGATCGCAACGCGTTGTTCGAACGAATGACGGATCTCGCCGAGCGATGCGGCATCGAGTCCGGCGAGAAATGCATCGAGCGTGTGCCGCCGCGGACGCCGTTCGATGCGCACGATCTTCTTGCGCGCGAGCGTGCTCAACGTCGACGCGCCGATGCCGGCGTTCTCGAGCGCACGCACCGACATCTCGCCGCCGTGCGATTGCAGCAGCTCGATCGCCTCGGCCTGTTTGCCTTTCAGCTCACCGGCCGCCGCATCGAACACGACGAAGCGGTCGTAGCGAACGCCTTTCGCATCCTGCAGCCGCTCGCGCACGGCGATGATGCCGGCGTCGCGCAGACGATCGATCGTCGATCGCCGCACTTTCAACTCGTTGAGGATCGTCGACAGCGGCAGCGGACGTTTGCGCAACTCGTCGATCAGCGGGTCGTGTCCGACGCCCGGATCCATCACCAGCACGACTTCGCGACGTCCGCGCGCCGCCATGTTCGCGGGCAACGCCGTGCGCAGCATTTCGCCGAGCGGCGCGATGTAGTACTCGGCGGCCCAGCGGCAGAGGTCGATGATCTCCGGCGTCAGCGCGGGCTCATCGTCATCGAGCAGCGCGCGGATCGGCTTCAGCTTCGATTCGTCATCGACGCGATCGATCAGCGCGACGACGAATCCGGTCGTGCGCTTCGTGCCGAGCGGCACTTCGACGCGCGATCCGAGCCGCACACCATCACGCAGCTCCTCGGGGATCGAGTACGTGAAGCTGCCGTGCACCGCAACCGGCACGGCGACTTCCGCGAAGGCGGAGATGCCGGACGGCATCAGCTGCTCCGCCTCCCGAAGATCACCGCGACGATCAGCGCGGCGCCCGCGACGATGTACGCCGCGATCT
>C688J18823_10003111_pt1 | contig 10491 bp, 8 predicted proteins | sample HopSoiMetagenom1_FD_18823 | JGI IMG/M metagenome (IMG submission 18823) | reverse complement strand
TTCTCGGTCCCAATGGAGCGGGAAAGACGACCACGATTCGTATGATTGTGGGTCTTATAAGCATATCATCAGGGGATATCGAAATTGACGGAAAAAGTATCAAAAAGGATTTTGAACAAGCGGTCAAACATGTTGGAGCGATCGTAGAAAATCCGGAAATGTACAAGTTTCTTACTGGTTATCAAAATTTAATTCATTACGCACGGATGACAAAGGGCATCACAAAGGAAAAAATTTCCGAGGTAGTTGACTTAGTTGATTTAACTGGCAGAATCAACGATAAGGTGAAAACCTATTCACTAGGAATGAGGCAAAGACTCGGATTGGCTCAGTGTCTTTTGCACGATCCAGATGTATTGATTTTAGATGAACCAACAAATGGATTAGATCCAGCCGGAATGAGAGAAATCCGTGATCATCTTCGCATGCTTGCAAAAGAAAAAAATATGGCTGTCATTGTTTCTAGCCATTTATTATCAGAGATGGAAATGATGTGTGACCGGATTGCTATTATTCAGGACGGGAAACTTGTTGATGTTCAGCAGATCCATGATTTTGTCCAAGGGTCTGAAAGGGTATTTGCATTTGAATTGGATGATCAAGAAAAAGCTTTACAAGTAATTAGGTCGCAAAATCCAAATATCAAGACTGAACAAACAGATTCTAGCTTAGTTGTAACCCTTAAGAAAGATCAAGTACCAGTTGTGGTCAAAACTCTTGTTGAAAGTCAGATTAATATCTATGGGATTCAAGAGATAACGAAAACCTTAGAAGATCGCTTTTTAGAAGTCACTGGGGAAAGGGTGGGAAACGATCATGCTTAATTTAATTAAAAATGAATGGATGAAAATTTTCCGCAGGACTGGAACTTATGTCATGATTGGACTTCTCATCCTGATGGTTACTGTTACTGGGGCCTTTATTAAATATCAAGAACGAGGCGGATCGGTACCCGACAATGAGAATTGGGAGCAGGGACTACGAATGGAAAATACAAGCCTTAATAAGCAACTTGAGGAGATGGGAAACACTGTCCCAAATAGTAAGATCCATTATTATGAAAGACAAATTTCTCTTAATGAGTATCGAATCGAACATCAAATTTCACCAAATGAAGAGTATTCGATCTGGGGTTTTGTGAACGATACTTCCCAAATGATTGATTTTGCTGGATTATTTACCATTATCATCGCTGCAAGTATTGTTGCGAGTGAATTTAATTGGGGGACGATCAAACTCCTCCTCATTCGACCGATAAGGCGTGGAAAAATTCTAGCTGCAAAATATATGTCAGTCATATTATTCGGTTTGCTTATGCTCTCTATTTTGTTTGTATTTTCAGCGTTGTTAGGAGCTCTTTTATTTGGTTTTCCTGAGAACCCATCTCCGTATTTAAGCTATTATGAAGGAGTAATTACGGAGCAGAGCATGTTCACTCATTTACTTATTTACTATGGATTGAAATCGGTTAGTATGTTTATGCTTGCGACAATGGCGTTTATGATTTCGGCGGTATTTCGAAATAGCTCTCTTGCCATTGGATTATCCTTATTTCTTATGTTTACAGGGGGGCAAATTTCACAACTCATTGCGTTGAAGTTTACGTGGGCGAAGTATATCCTATTTGCTAATACGGATTTAATGCAATATTTCGATGGGATGCCAATGGTTGATGGCATGACTCTGCCATTTTCGGTCGCTATGTTAGTGATCTACTTTATTCTGTTTCTCATCCTCGCCCACATTGTTTTCAAGAAGAGAGATGTTGCATCATAACCTTAAATGAAAGTACCTGTTAAACTAGACAGGTACTTTATTTGGTTTAACGAGTGAGCTCAGATATTATCTGGGCGCAAATACGCCGAGGTGTATTTGATTTCCTAATCTGAAATTGTCCATCCAGAAAGAACAAATACACTGAATTTGTTCTTTTGCAGTGCCTGACACCGTCATGTATAATGTAAGGATAAGGGTGAAATCGGAACAAAAATACGCCAAGGTGTATTTGATTTGGAGGTTATCGGATTGAATGGGGAACCACTTGCCTATCGGATGCGTCCGTCATCCATTGATGAGGTTGTCGGACAAAAAGAGATTATCGGAAAAAACACAAGTTTGTATAAAATGATCAAAAACGGCTACGTCCCCTCTATGTTGTTATATGGGGAACCTGGGATCGGTAAAACATCACTTGCCTATGCGATAGCAGGGACGACGAAAATCCCATTTATCGCTTTGAACGCAACTACATCCGGCAAAAAGGATGTGGAAGAAGTCGTTCAAGAAGCACGTATGACTGCAAAAGTAATTCTTTTTCTAGATGAAATCCATCGCTTTAATAAAGCGCAGCAGGATTATCTTCTCCCGCATGTGGAAAACGGTACGATCATTTTAATTGGAGCAACGACAGAAAATCCGTTTCATGATGTGAATCCAGCCATACGAAGCAGATGCGGTCAAATCTTGCAATTAACAAGATTAGCGTCTGAAGACTTAAAAGAGTTGATTGATCGTGCATTAAAAAATGAGAAAAATGGACTTGGTAAATTGTCCATAAAAATAAACGAACAACAAATAGACCAAATTGCTAATGGAGCAGGGGGGGATGCAAGGAAAGCATTAACGATGCTCGAATCGATCGTATATTCTTCAGACATGGAAGATCAAACGTATATCGTTGAAAGTAGTACGATTGAAAAAATGATCAAAAAAGTGGGTGTGTTTGGAGATAAAAAAGGCTCCCACTATTATAATTTGTTATCGAGTTTGCAAAAAAGCATTCGAGGTAGTGATGTCAACGCTGCGCTTTATTATTTAGCACATCTACTGGAGATTGGGGATTTAGTCTCAGTAAACAGGCGTTTGCTTGTCATCGCCTTTGAGGATATTGGTCTCGCAAACCCTAATATGGGAGGTCTTGTTTTAGCAGCGGTTACAGCTAGTGAACGACTAGGTCTTCCGGAAGCACGTATTCCATTAGCAGTGGCAGTGGTCGAAATGTGCTTATCTTCAAAATCAAATTCAGCCTATAAAGCATTGGACGAAGCAATAGAAGGGATTCGTGCAGGACTAGTAGGCGATATACCCAAACATTTACGTGATGCACATTATTCTGGGGCGAAAGAACTTGGCCACGTAGGATACGAATACCCACACGATCATCCACTCGGGACCTTTGGTGGCTGGGTCAATCAGGAGTATTTGCCAGCAAATTTAAAAGGTACTCAATATTATCATCCGTTAGAGGCAGGAGAGGAAAGACGACTAACTGCTATCTATCAGAAATTAGAAGAATTTAAAAATAAAAAATAACGAGGTTATTCACTTTCGACGTTTTCTATATGAAATCCATGTATAGAAGAAGAAAATTGTGTTATAATGGCAAAAACCTATCTATTTACTATGGATTTTGTTTATTTAGGCAATTATGAAGTGTTTTATTCAAGGAGAAATCATGCAAAGATTAAAGAACAGAGGTCAAACGGGACCACGGTTTATCATTTATTTATTTGGATTACTTGTTATGTCTCTCGGGATTGTCCTTCTTATTTTAGCAGATCTCGGACCATCTCCGTGGGATGTTTTACATGTTGGACTTTATTATAAATTCGGTTTAACGATTGGAAGCTGGAATGTTATTGCAGGTTTTTTTATTTTAGGTGTTTCAGCGATGATTTCAAAGTCAATTCCCCAATTTGGGGCATTCTTAAATATGATCCTTGTTGGATTATTTATTGACATGTATCTGATGATTCCTTTTTTGCAGACCCCATCATCATTAACAGGTAAAGTAGTGATGTTCGTTGTTGCGCTTCTCATAAATTGCTATGGAATGGGTCTTTATATTTCCGCACAACTTGGGGCGGGCCCAAGGGACAGCCTGATGCTTGCTATTACTTCGAAAACAGGCTGGAAGGTTGGAAAAGTCCGTAGTACAATGGAAGTTTTGGTCCTCATCATAGGATGGCGGTTAGGTGGGCCTTTGTTTTGGGGAACCATTGTCATTAGTTTAATGATTGGTGTCATTGCAGGCTTTTCCCTTCCGCAATGTCAGAGGTTTACAAATTTTATCCTACAACGTTTGAAAAAGAACAATCCAAAATCGAATCAATATAAAGAAATAAGTTGAGGTGTCTATAATGAAAATATCAACAAAAGGTCGTTACGGATTAACGATTATGATTGAATTAGCTAAAAAGTATGGCGAAGGGCCTGTATCCCTTAAATCAATTGCAAAAGCAAATGATCTTTCTGAACATTATTTGGAACAATTAATTGCCCCCTTACGAAATGCGGGACTAGTAAGAAGCATTCGTGGTGCATATGGAGGTTATGTATTAGCGGACGAACCTGGTAACATTACATCAGGCGATGTTATACGTGTTCTTGAGGGCCCTATTACTCCGGTTGAAGGAATTGAAGAGGAAGAACCAGTAAAGAGATCATTATGGATCCGTATTAGAGATGCTGTTAAAGATGTACTAGATAATACGACCATTGAAGATTTGGCTAATCATAAAGATGAAGGCGAAATCGACCCATATATGTTTTATATTTAATTCAACAAAAAAGTAACCATTTAAGAGGGTGAAGTGTTTGGAACGAATCTATATGGATCATGCTGCGACAACCCCAATGCATCCAAGCGTCATCGAACAAATAACAAGAACAATGACAGATCATTTTGGAAATCCATCAAGCATTCATTCTTATGGCCGGGATGCAAGAAAATTGGTTGATGAAGCTCGTATAGGGATCGCCCAAAGTATTGGTGCACAGGAAACGGAAATCATTTTTACGAGCGGCGGAACAGAAGCGGATAATTATGCTATTTTTGGTATTGCTGAAGCAAATCGTGAAAAAGGCAAACATATTATCACAACGGTTATTGAACATCATGCCGTTTTACGAGCGTGCCAACAATTAGAAAAAAAGGGTTTTGATGTCACCTACTTACCTGTTGATGAAACAGGTGTGATTTCTCTTGAAGATTTCAAGCAGTCGTTAAGAGATGATACAATTCTTGTGACCATTATGTACGGAAATAATGAGGTTGGAGCTATTCAACCGATTGCTCAAATTGGTGAATTGCTTGACGAACATCAAGCTATTTTTCATACAGATGCTGTTCAGGCTTACGGGATAGAAAATATTATCGTAACTGAGTTAAAAGTGGACTTGCTGAGTGTTTCTGCCCATAAATTAAACGGACCAAAAGGAATGGGCTTCCTATATGCAAGAAGCGGTGTGAAATTTTCACCTCGCCTATTTGGTGGTGAGCAGGAAAGAAAACGACGAGCAGGAACTGAAAACGTTCCGGCGGTAACGGGCTTTTTAGAAGCTGTGAAAATTGCACAGGCTAAAAAAGAGGTAAGAAGAGAAAAATATTCTCAATTGAAAGAAATGCTGATCACAACATTGAAGACAAAACAAATAGAATTTGAAATAAACGGAAATCTTGAAACCTCCCTACCACATGTATTAAACTTAAGCTTTCCGGGTACTCAGGTTGAAGCAATGCTCGTTAATTTAGATTTAGCAGGCATTGCCGTTTCAAGTGGATCTGCTTGTACAGCAGGTACCATTGATCCTTCACATGTTCTTGTTGCCATGTTTGGTGAAAAGTCTGATAAATTGAAGAATTCGATTCGATTCAGCTTTGGGTATACAAATACGGTTGAACAAATAAAGAAAACCGGGGAAGAAATAGCTAAAATCGTTCAGCGATTCCATCATAAATAAGTACAAAGAAGGGAGGATAAAAATGAAGAAAGATCCGAAAGATACCCGTGTAGTCGTTGGAATGTCAGGCGGGGTTGATTCATCTGTTGCAGCACTTTTATTAAAACAACAAGGTTATGAAGTGATCGGCATTTTTATGAAAAACTGGGACGATACCGATGAGTTTGGTGTATGTACGGCAACTGAAGATTATGAAGATGTGATCCGGGTTTGTAATCAAATCGGGATTCCTTATTATGCTGTGAATTTTGAAAAACAATATTGGGACAAGGTGTTTACGTACTTTCTTGATGAATATAAAGCAGGAAGAACACCGAATCCGGATGTGATGTGTAATAAAGAAATTAAATTTAAAGCGTTCTTAGAACATGCCATGAATCTGGGGGCTGATTATCTAGCAACGGGTCATTATGCTAGAGTTGAATTCCGTGATGGTGAGTATAAAATGCTTCGTGGTGTTGATGAAAATAAAGACCAAACGTATTTTTTAAATCAGTTAACACAAGAACAGCTTTCTAAAGTTATGTTTCCGATTGGCAATATTGAGAAGCCAAAAGTTAGGGAAATTGCCATTGAAGCAGGATTAGCTACTGCAACCAAAAAGGATAGCACGGGAATTTGTTTTATTGGAGAGCGGAATTTTAAAACCTTCCTAGGTCAATATTTGCCTGCTCAACCTGGCAATATGGAAACCTTTGATGGTGAAGTAGTCGGCAAGCATGATGGTCTTATGTACTATACAATAGGGCAACGTCATGGTCTGGGTATAGGTGGAGCTGGTGATCCATGGTTTTCCATGGGCAAGGATTTGGAACAAAATGTCCTTTACGTTGGGCAAGGGTTTCATAATGAAAAGCTTTATTCAACATCCATCATTGCTACTGATATTAGCTGGGTTTCAAAAATTGAAAAGCCTGCAACGTTTCAATGTAGTGCTAAATTTAGATATCGTCAGTCTGATAACCTAGTGAATGTCGAAGTATTAGACGATCAAAAAGTAAAAGTTATTTTTAATGAACCCATCCGTGCGATCACACCGGGCCAAGCTGTCGTTTTTTATGACGGTGAAGTTTGCCTTGGTGGAGGTACCATCGATCAAGTGTTTAAAAATAACGAACGCCTTACCTATGTAGGTTAATATTCAGCCCAGATTCCTTTAGGAATCTGGGCTGTTCTTAAATAATGGGATAAAATATGCTATACTTTCTAGTTAGAATATACAAGGAACAAAAAAACAGAATGAAGTGAGTGACATATATGGATAAAAATCAAATAGGTATTGGGTATATGCAAGAAGGAAAATGGGAGGAAGCCGCTAAAGCATTTATGGAGGCCATTGAAGAATCGCCAAATGACGCAGTTTCATACATAAACTTTGGGAATGTGTTGACAGCCGTTGGAGATACCAAAAGGGCATTGGACTTTTTTCAAAAGGCGATTGCTTTGGATGAAAACGCAGCAGCTGCTTATTATAGTGCAGGCAATATATTTTATGAAAATGAGCAATTTCAGCAAGCAAAAAACATGTTTGAGTCTGCATTAAAAAAGGGACTAGATTCAGCTGATAACTTTTTCATGCTCGGTATGTCACTGCTTGGTCTTGAACAACCTAGACTCGCTTTACCCTATTTTCAGCGTTGCACAGAACTAAATGAAGAAGATAGCGAAGCGCTTTTCCAATATGGCTTATGCCTTGCAAATCAGGAATATATAGATGAAGCGATTATTCAATTAGAAAAGTGTATACAACTTGATCCTCAGCACTCGGATGCCTTCTACAATTTAGGTGTCGCATATGGTTATAAAGAAGATGGTGTTAAGGCTCTACGAATGTTTGATAAAGCATTAGAAATTCAACCTGATCATGTATTAGCCGGACATGGTAAGTATTTAATTGAACAAAGTAAAAATGATATAGACAAATAATGTGAAGTCATATTTCGTAGGAATGGAGGTGGATTGAATGGAAAAGCAGAATTCACTTGATCTATTTGCCGAACAGGGAAAGTATATGAAAGGTACGCCTATTGTGACTATTTTTCATAACGAAACGAATTTGTATACCGTTTTGCGGATCAGGGTCGAGGAAACAAATGAAAATTATAAAGACAAAGAAGCCGTCATTACTGGTTATTTTCCAAAAGTACATGAACATGAAAATTATATTTTTTATGGAGAAATCAAAGATCATCCAAAGTTTGGACTGCAATTTCAAGCTACTCATTTTCGAAAAGATATTCCTCAAACAAAACAAGGGGTCGTTGGTTACCTTTCAAGTGAACTTTTTAAGGGAATCGGCAAAAAGACAGCAGAGAAAATTGTTGATACACTTGGCGAAAATGCAATTTCAAAGATATTAAACCAACCATCCTTATTAGATTCCGTTCCAAAGCTGCCACCAGACAAAGCAAAGGATTTATATGAGACCTTGATGGAGCATCAAGGTCTTGAACAAGCTTTGATTGCCTTGAATCAATATGGTTTTGGACCTCAATTATCAATGAAAATTTATCAAGTATACAAAGAAATGACCATTGATATCATGCAAAGCAATCCCTATAAATTAGTGGGAGATGTCGAAGGGATTGGATTTGTTCGTGCTGATGATCTAGGTCATCAACTAGGTATTACCGGGAATCATCCAGATCGAATTAAAGCGGGCTGTCTTTATATATTAGAAATAGAATGTGCGCAAACAGGACATGTTTTTGTTCATGCAGAATATCTGCTGCTTCAGGTTCAGAAGCTATTAGAAGAAAATAAACGCGATTCCATAGAGTTCTCAGACATTACAAAAGAATTATTGCAGCTCGAAGAAGAGGGGAAAATAATTGTAGAAGATAAACGCATTTTTTTACCTTATCTTTATTACTCTGAAAAAGGGCTTGTAACAAGTATAAAGAAGCTTCTAGAACAAACTGAATATGCCGAACAATTTCCAGAATCGGAGTTTTTATTGGCTCTTGGAAGTCTGGAAGAACGACTGGGCGTTCAGTATGCTCCAACACAAAAAAAGGGGATACAGACCGCATTAATGTCACCCTTATTAATATTAACAGGTGGTCCAGGAACAGGAAAAACGACAGTTATTAAAGGGATCGTCGAGCTCTTTGCTGAACTTCATGGATGTTCGTTAGATCCAAAGGATTATAAAAAAGAAGAACCTTTTCCATTCTTACTTACTGCACCAACAGGAAGAGCCGCAAAACGAATGACGGAATCAACGGGACTTCCTGCTGTGACCATACATCGTTTGTTAGGATGGAATGGAAGTGCAGGCTTTGACCATGACGAAGAGAATCCTCTGGAAGGGAAAATTCTTATTGTGGATGAAACCTCGATGGTAGATATTTGGCTTGCCAATCGTTTATTTAAAGCTTTGCCAGAACATATACAAGTCATCCTGGTAGGGGATGAGGATCAACTCCCATCTGTGGGTCCAGGTCAAGTATTAAAAGACTTGCTTAAATCTGAAGTGATTCCAACGGTACGGTTAACCGATATCTATCGACAAGCTGAAGGGTCATCCATTATTGAATTAGCACATGAAATAAAAAAAGGAAAACTTTCACCTACTATTTCTGTCCAACAAAAGGATCGTTCTTTTATTAGATGCAGCACTGGTCAAATGACAAATGTTATCGAAAAGGTTGTACTAAATGCGAAGAAAAAAGGCTATTCCCCTCACGATATTCAAGTACTGGCACCGATGTATAAAGGACCTGCAGGAATTGACCGTCTAAATGAGGTGCTGCAGGAAGTCTTAAATGGAAACCCGGATGGATCTCGTAAAGAACTGATCTTTGGTGATAAAAAGTATCGGGTTGGTGATAAAGTTCTGCAACTGGTGAACCAACCTGAGAATCATGTTTATAATGGGGATATGGGTGAGGTAGTAGCTGTATTTTATGCGAAGGAAAATACAGAAAAACAAGATATGGTGGTTGTTTCTTTTGATGGAATTGAAGTAACCTATACGCGGCAGGATTTAAATCAAATTACGCTTGCTTATTGTTGTTCAATTCATAAATCACAGGGGAGTGAATTTCCCATTGTCATTTTGCCTATTGTAAAAAGCTATTATCGGATGTTAAGGAGAAATCTGATCTATACAGCCATCACAAGGAGTAAGCAGTTTTTAATTATTTGTGGTGAAGAAGAGGCGTTGCGAATTGGTGTCGAACGCGCGGATGAGCAAACTCGGCAAACCAGCTTATGTGATAAACTGAAGAATATAAGTGAAAATCATGAAATGAACAGTGACGAGGAAATCAAGAAAGACAAGGAAATGGACAACGATAGGTTGGGAGAAAATGAAAATAATTCAAATCTGACGTATGATGAAATGATGACTTCGGTGGACCCAATGATCGGAATGGACGGCATAACACCGTATCAATTTATGGAATAGAAAAGATTAAAAGAGCTTTGTTAATAGCTACTATTAACTTTATTCAGCAGAAGTCTATCACTTCTATAAGTGGTGAGATGAATGCAAATCGTTATGAATTTTAAACTCCGGCTGAATAAAGTTAAAGCCTTCGGCGGATGCCACAGATTTTCAGGAGGGAATTTATCGAGCTTGCTCGATAAATTCTGGGCGCAAATATGCCAAGGCGCATTTGATTTCATTTTAGCACCTAAGATTATAAGGTGCTTTTTATTTTGGAAAACCTTGCTTCTTATGATTGAAAAATAATAGGTGATAATAAAAATGTTCGGGAGGGTGGGGATAATCTTTGCGGACAT
>C688J18823_10003110_pt1 | contig 10491 bp, 8 predicted proteins | sample HopSoiMetagenom1_FD_18823 | JGI IMG/M metagenome (IMG submission 18823) | reverse complement strand
CCCTTCAGCGATCGCGATGAGCCGGTTCATGCAGCGGCTGCAGAGCAACATCGCCGTCAAGGTCGGGCGCCTCGTCGGTTGGCGGGGGCGGTTCTTCGCCCGTCGCTACTCAGCGGAGCCCATCGTGGACGAAGGGGCCCAGGTCGAGCGCCTCACCTACATTCTCAGTCACGGCGTGAAGGAGGGCCTCGTCAGCCGATGTCAGCAGTGGCCGGGGCTAAGCTGCGCCCGTGCGCTCCTCGAGGGAGGAAGAGCGTCGCTGCACCGATGGCGTAACTGGACGAGGCGCTGGGAGATGGAGGTCGACGAGAACGTCAACGTCGATCGGTTCTCCGAAGAGTGCCCGAGCGAGACGGAGACACTCGAACTTGCACCGCTCCCGTGCTGGGTGGCGCTCACGGTCCCGGAGCGCAGTTGCCTCGTCGCCAAGTTGGTCGCGGACATCGACGCGGCCGCGCCGAACGCGACCACGACCACCGAGGACACGTCGCACATCACCGCGCAGAATCCTCTTGGAAGCCCCATCAAGACCAGCCACACTCGCCGTCCCAAGGCGCACGCTTCGACCAAGCGGCTCTGGATCGAGGCGGTTCGTCGATATCGGGACTTCCTTTCTGCTTTCCGCCAGGCGTCGAGCGAGTGGCTTTCTGGAGTCTTCGAAGTCGAGTTCCCGCCCCATTCCTTTCGCCCCCCGCCTTGGAGCGTGCCGGCAAGAATCGTGTGAGATGTGTTGCTGCGCTGCGCGCGAATCGTGTGAGATGTGTTGCGAGAATCGTGTGAGATGTGTTGCTGCGCGCTAGTCGGCGCGGCCGCCGACCTCGGTGGTCTAGAAGACGACCACTCCGAAGTCCTGCAGGGCGGCCGCCGCCGGGTCCAGCTGGAGCACGACGTAGCGCTCCGAGCCGTCCGATCGATAGAAGGCGAAGCGACCGTTCCAGTGGAACGAGTTCGGCCCCAGCACCTCGGACGGGAAGGGCACGGATTCGATCTGCGACAGATCGCTTGCCCTCCAGCGGCGCAAAGCCTGGTCGTCCGGCCCATTGAAGAACGGGCTATCGGCGCCAGTCACCGCCGAGATCTCGCCGGCGGCGGCGGAGTCGGAGAGGTGGCGGATCAGCACCGTCGCACCGTTCGGATGCCCCAGGGTGCCGCCTGCGGTGAGATCGTCTGCTGGCGAGCTGGAGACCCGCAGCACCGACTCGCAGCGCGTGAACATGCGCGTGCCCGCCTCGGAGAGCCAGATGTTGCCGCAGGTGTTGCTGCCCGCCCCCGGCGCCAGCGGCACCAGCACCGGCTTGCCCGCGGCGAGCGCGTATTTCTCGATCCCTCCGAATCCGAATCCCTGGTCGGTGGTGACGTAGAGCGCGCCCGCGCCGTTCCGCACGCGCGCATGCGGCACGCCGATCAACGCCGAGGTGACGGTGGTCTCCGTTCCCCCGGCCAGCGGCTGGGCCTGGATGCGGACGTGGTCGCCCGCCGGCGTGCGCGGAAAGGCATAGACGAACGCGTTGTCGCCGGGAACGGCGAGCGCCAGGTCGCCGAGGAAGGGCAGCGTGGTGACGACGGTTTTGGCAACGAGGTCGACCTGCGAGACGGCGCTGTCGTGCGCGACGATCGCGAACCGGCCGTCGGCGGTGAGGTTCACGCTCGCCGGCACCAGCGAGAGGGAGACCACGTCTTCGACCTTGGAACGCGGATCGTAGATGTAGAGCGCGTTCGGATCGGTGGCCACCGTCACCAGGCGATCCAGCGCCGTGGAATAGGCGGCGTCGGTGACCCGGTGAGCGAACCGCTCGACCGCGGGCCACACGGCCACCGAGGTGGCGGCCTGGGAGCTGAGGCCGCCGGCCGTGACGGTGAGTTGCGCGCGCCAGGTGCCAGTGACGTCCGGCGTGAAGGTGGGCCGCGGGCTGGCCGGGTCGCTCAGCGTGGCCGTGCTGCCGGGGGGTCCCTGCAGCGTCCAGGCAAAGGTCATGGCGCGGTGGCTGGGATCGTGGCTCGCGGAGCCGTCCAACGTCACCTTGGCGCCCAGGCCGACCGTCTGATCCGGCCCGGCGACCGCCACCGGCGGCAGGTTCACCGCGGTGAAGCTGGTTGTAGCCGGAGGGCTCGAGGCGAGGCCATCGTTGACTACCAGCGAGACGGTGTACGAACCCGGCAGATCGGGCGAGAAGCCCGGCGATCGCGCGGTGGCGTCGGCAAAGCCGGCCGTGCTGCCGGCGGGAGCGGAGACGATCTGCCAGGCGAAGGTGAGCGGATCGTTGTCGAAATCGAAGGTGGAGAACTGGAAATCCACCGGCGCCAGGATGGGCACCGGGCTGGAGGGGGAGAACAAGAACACGTTCGGCGGATTGTTGGCCCGCGTGATCTTCACGGTCGCCGGCGCGCTGTCCACGCAGCCGTCGTTCACCACCAGGGTCACCACGTACACTCCGCGGCGGTCGACGAAGAACGACGGCCGGGCGGTGGTGTCGGAGTCCAGCCTCGCCGTGCTCCCCGAGGGCACCGAGGTGAGGGTCCACTTGAACTTGAGCGCGCCGTTCCGCCCGGTGGTGCTCTGGGTCCCGTCGAGCTGGACGGAGCTGGAGAACGAGAGGCTCTGGTCGGGGCCGACCAATGCCACCGGCGGCGCCGCGGGGCTGCAGTTGCCGGTCGGACCGGTGACGCCCGCCCGCACCACGACCGCGGCGGGCGTGCTGGTCGCGGCGCCGTCGGTCACCGTCAGGAGGGCGACGTAGGTACCGAACTGGTCGGGCACCAGCGTGGGCTTTTCGGCAGTGGCGCTGGACAACGCCGTATTGCTGCCCGCGGGCCTCGAGACCAGCGACCATTGGAACGAGATCGCATCCTGGTCCGGGTCGCTGCTGCCGCTGCCGTCCAGCGTTACCGTATCGCCCGGCAAGGCCTGCTGGTCGGGGCCCCCGGAAGCGACGGGCGCACCGTTCGCGACCGCGACCGCGGTGACGGCTGGCGCGCTGGGTCCGCAGGAATCCTGGGCCACCACCGACGCGACGTAGACGCCGGCCTGGTCGGGGACGAAGCTTGGTCGCGCGCTGTCGGCGGCGGACAGCGAGGCGGTGCTGCCAGGCGGGACGGCGTCCAGCCGCCAGACGAAGGAGACGTTCCCGCGCACTCCAACGGCGCTGCCATCCAGCTGGACCGTGGCATGCTTTGCAACCGATTGCGCCGGGCCGGCACCGGCGGCCAGCGTCGCGGGCTTGCACGGGTCGGGGCTTGAGCCGCCGCAGCCGGCGAGGAGGACGCAGACGGCGAGAACAGCACGGGATCCGGATGGCATGGAGGCTCCAGCGATGAGAATGGCAAGGGCGGCGCGCAGAATCCTTCCCCGCATGGGGTGGCGTCAACGGGCGCGGCAACGGTCATCCAAAAGCGGACGCCAATCAAAGGATAGCCACCTCCGGGAAGACCCGTACGGCGCCTCCGGCGCCACACGCTCCCGGTCGTTTCATCTTGACAGTGTCCCGAGTCAGAAATCCGACGACATTCCGCCGCCGCCCTGGTCCTTGCCCGGCAAGCCCAGGGTCCAGCACGGAGAGGCATCCGTAACAATGTATTTTTTCATTGCGCATTGCCATGCAATGCGCAATGAATGCTCACGGGCCTGCGCGGCCCGGCATGCCTGCCTTCCTCCGGATCGCCGCCACGGTGGGCCGAGGCGTGGTGGCCCAGCACATGGAATGACACAGCCTCCAGATCCGGACGCAGCAGCACGCGGTCCAGCCGCAGCCAGGGCAGCCTGGCGGGGTTCGTGTAGCCCAAACCCCAGCCCGCCTGCTCCAACGCATCTCCGAACTTCCCGAAGTACCGCTCCAGGATGGCGCGGGCATGGTCGAGGAGACGCGGCCGGGTGGCAGGAGCGTCATTCCTCGCGAGACGAAGGCGCGCTACGAGGCCGCGAAGAAGAACGGGCTGACAGTACAACCATGGTCCAACAGACAGGGCTCTTCCCGACGGGAAACATTCAAAGCGGAGCCTTGCGGCCCCCGAGAGGGAAGCGCGCTTGTCCACCCTCACCTCGATCGCCGCCCTCTGTTTCGCGTACCCGTTCTTGATGGCGTGGTACTGGATGTTTGGCGGCCTGATGTTCGGGCTGATCCGCCGCAAGGTGCCGCCGCACTGGAAGCCGCCTCCGCTCGAATCCTATCCGCTCGTCTCCGTCCTTGTCCCCTGCCACAACGAGTCGGAGCAGCTCGACGAGACGCTGGGCGCGCTGGCCGCGCTGGCCTACCCTTCGTACGAGGTGATCGCCGTCGACGACGGCTCGACGGACGACACCTGGGCGAAGCTCGTCGAGGCCGCTGCGCGATACCCCTGGCTACGCGCGATCCGGCTCACCACCAACCAGGGCAAGTCGGTCGCGCTCAACGCGGCGGTCGCGCTGGCGCGTTCCGATTCGGTGGTCTGCATCGACGGCGACGCGATGCTGGACCCTAACGCCCTGCACTGGATGATGTGGTCGTTCCAGTCCGATGGCCGAATCGGCGCCATCAGCGGCAATCCCCGCATCCGCAACCGGAGCACGCTGCTCGGGCAGATGCAGGTGGGCGAGTTCACCTCGATCATCGGACTCATCAAGCGGACGCAGACGCTGTACGGCGTGCTCTTCACGGTCTCCGGCGTCATCTGCGGGTTCCGGCGGCGCGCGCTGATGGAGGTGGGCTTCTGGTCCCCCGAAGCGCTCACCGACGACGTCGACGTCACGCTCCGGATCCAGCTCGCCGGCTGGAAAGCCGTCTACGAGCCGCGCGCGCTCTGCTGGATCCTGATGCCCGAGACGCTGCGCGGGCTGTGGGGACAGCGGTTGCGATGGTCGGAGGGCGGCACGCAGGCCATCGTTGCATCCTTCCGCAGCCTCTCGTCGTGGCGCCAGCTCCGGATGGCGCCTATGTGGATCAACTACGCGGTGAGCGTCGCCTGGGCGTACGCGATGCTGCTCTCGACCGCCGCGTGGTTCGCCGCATTGGTCTTCGGGCAAGGGCGATACGCCGAGTACGGGCTGAGCCCCGTACCAGGCTGGTGGGGGTCGATCCTGCTCTTCACCTACCTGCTGCAGGCGCTGGTGAGCGTGCTGCTCGACACCCGCGCCGAGCGAGGCCTGGCCGCCTCGCTCTACTACGTCATCTGGTACCCGTTGGCGTTCTGGGTCATCCAGGCCCTCAGCGCGGTCATCGGTCTACCGCGTGCGTTGCTGCGCCAGGCTGGCCAGCGCGGGATCTGGCTCAGCCCCGATCGAGGGGTACGGTGACGTCCCCTCCTGGCAGGCCCGTTCCGCCGCTCATCGAGGCCGCACCGGCCTCGCGGCTCATACGCCTGCGCGACCAGCTCCTCACCCTCGCCGCCTGGGGCGTGACCGCGCTGCTCGTCCGCAATGCGCTTGCGCTGCTCTGGGATTTTTTTCGACCGCCGATCTTCCAACTCAGCAAGGACCAGCCGGAATGGGACGTGGTGCTCGAAATCGTGCTGCGTTACCAGCTCGAGTTGCAGATCCTGACGCTCTGGATACTGGGGTGGGCGCTCCTCTTCTCGCTCCATCGCCGCGACGTGAACCGCCGCGATCCGACGACGCCGCCGGTCCTCCGCTCCGAGCTGGCCGGGGCGACGGGCGTTCCCGAGGCGACGCTCCTTTCCATGGAGGAAGTCAAGCTCATCGAGGTGGACATAGGCGAAGAAGCCCGGATCGTCGCGGTCCGACCCTCGGCGCAACCTGAATCGGTGGCGTGATGGCGGCGCGTCCGGTCACCTACGGGCTCCTGCTCGCCTGCGCGGCCGGGGCCGCGGCCGCTCCCGACCCACCGGTTGCGACCGAGGCAGACGTCGAGCAGCTCGTCCGCTGGGGCCGGATCGACGATCGACAGCTCGAGGGCCCTACGCGCTTCCGCCGCTACGACGAGGCGATCGCGATCACCCAGCCCGACGCCGACGCCCTGGCCAGGACGCCGGACCGCGACCCTGGGTGGCCCGCCTGGAATCGTCTCTGCAACCGCATGGTGGCGCTGCAGGAGAGGCGGCGCGCCGCGGATGCCGTCGCGCTGCACGACCTGCTCGGTCGCGTTCCCGGCCGCAAGCGTCCTCCGTTCGTCCAGGCTTCCGCAGCTTCCGCATGGGCCGAGCTGCGCGAGCCGGAGCGGGCCATCCCGCTCTTCGAGGAAGCGCTGTCGGGCTACGAGCCCGGCTCGAACGACTGGGGTTTCGTCGCGGACCAGCTCGCCTGGGCGCTTGCCGACGCGGGGCGATCGGTGGAAATGGCGGAGCGGCTGGATCGATGGATCGCCGCCACCCCGAAACGAGCTTCCGCCTGGCTCGACCTCCGCCTCCATCGCGTCCAGGCCAACCTCCAGCTCGACCGGCTCGACGCCGCCGAGGCGGAAGCGAAGGTCCTCCAGGAGCAGGCGCCGTTCAACTCGTCCGTGCGAGAGGCCCTCGCGGCCGTGGCCCGGGCGCGGGGTTGGCCGCGCCTCGGCCTGGAGGAGGCGCGGCTCGCGATCGCGGCCGACCCCGCGGATCTCGAGGACCGCGTCGGCGAGTACGACCTCCTCCTCGATCTCGGGCGCAACTCGGACGCCTACCAGACGTTGGACCGCGCACGCGGGCGCCGTCCCGACGCTGCCGAGGTGCGACGCGCCCGCGCGCGCTGGGACCTCTTGCACGAGCCCGAGGTGCCGCTCGAGGCGAGCTATACGCGCGCAACCGACAGCAGCCCGTTCGGGTCCCAGGAGTGGCATGTCCTCGCCTGGGGTTTCACTCCGCCCATGCGCGACGTCTGGCGGCTCTTCGCGCGCGTCCTGACTGCGGGCGCGACATTTCCCGACCAGACCGTGACCTGGCAGCGCGGAGCCGTCGGGGCCGAGTGGACGCCGCCCGACTGGCGATTCCGGCTCGACGTCGCGGCGGGCACGGACGCTCGACCGGGCGGGACCCTGTCGGGAAGCTGGTCGCCTTCCGACCACTTGGGCTTCGCGGCCCACGTTGGCACCACGACCGACGCGATTCCGCTGCAGGCGAGGCGCGACGGCGTCCTCGTCGACCTCGACGCCGAGGTGGAGGCGGCCTACGCCTGGTCCGAGGCGACGCGGGTCGCGCTGACCGGCGATTCGTTGCGGTTCAGCGATGGCAATGTCCGTCGCTCGGTGCTCGCTTCGTTGAGGCAGCGCCTCGCCGGGGGTGCGCCGTTGCGGATCGAGGGCGCCCTCTACGGTTCGATCGGTGCCAGCAGCGCGACCGGTGTCGGCTACTTCAACCCGCGCCGGTCGGCGAGCGCGAGCGCGGAGGCGACGGCGGTCTTTCGCACCTGGGAGCGGCTCGATCGGAGCTTCGAGCAGCGGCTGACGATCTCGGGCGGCGCCACCGGGCAGGCGGACTTCGGCACCAGGCCGGCCTTCGGCGGCCGCTATCATCATGCCTGGCGGCTCGGCCCGGCCTTTTTGCTCGAGTACGGGGTGAGCTACACGAGCAACCCGTACGACGGCGTACAAACCCGCGCCCTCGGCACCTACCTCACCTTCGACTGGCGGATCTGACCAATGATCGCGCCCGCCGCCGTGCTCCTCGCTTCCGCCCTGGCCACGCCTGCCACGAGCCGGCTCGTGGTTCTCTGCTACCACAGCGTCGCGGACACCGGACTTCGGTATACCCTGCCGGTGCGGAGGTTCACGGAGGAGATCTCCTGGCTGCGCGGCGAGGGATGGCAGCCGGTGAGCTTGCAGCAGGTGCTCGACGCGCGGGCGGGACAGCGGCCCCTGCCGCAGAAGGCGGTCCTCCTCACCTTCGACGACGGGTACGCCGATCTCTACACCACGGTCTTTCCCATCTTGAAACGGCACGATTATCCGGCGGTCGCCGCCGTGGTCGGGTCTTGGCTGGAGGTCCCCGACGGCGGAAAGGTGGATGTCGACGTGCAGCCCGTACCGCGAAGCACGCTCCTCTCCTGGGAGCAGATCCGCGAGCTGCAGGCCTCCGGGCTCGTGGAACTGGCTTCGCACTCCTGGGACCTGCACCGCGGCGTGGTCGCCAACGCGCAGGGGAACGCCCTACCGGCGGCGGTCACTCGCATCTGGCGCGGTCCCGGAGCCGTCGAGTCCCCAGACGAGCTACGGGCGCGGGTGCGCGCGGACCTCGAGCGCAACTCCGCGCTCATCGAGCGCAAGACAGGGCGGCGTCCGCGAGCGATGGTGTGGCCGTACGGGCGCTACAGCGGCGAGGCGCAGGAGGCGGCGCGTGCCGCAGGCCTCGAGGTGATGTTCACCCTCCGGGAAGGAGCAAACCGACTCGACACGCCGCTCGACGAGCTCCGCAGGTACATCATCACCGGGGACCGGTCCCTCGCGGAATTCGCCGCTCTCATGCGAGGCTCCCAGAGCGAGGCCCCCGTGCGCGCAGTGCGCGTGGATCTCGATGCGATCCACGATCCGGATCCCGCGGTCACCGAGCGCAACCTCTCCGCCCTGATCGATCGGATCGCGCGGCTCCACCCGAGCCAGATCTACCTGCAGGCCTACGCCGACCCGAAGGGCGACAGCGTCGTGCGCGAGGTCTACTTCCCGAACCGCCACCTGCCCATGCGCGCCGACCTCTTCAACCGGGCTTCGTGGCAGCTCCAGACGCGTGCCGGAGTCCGGGTGTTCGCCTGGATGCCCGTGCTCTCCATCAAGCTTCCGGAAGGGCACCCGGTGGCCGCTCTGACGGTGCGCGATGCGCGCGGAAACGACGCGACGCTCCGGCTCTCGCCGTTCTCCCCCGAGGTGCGGAGCGTGATCGGGGAGATCTACGAGGACCTCGCCGGCGCCGCCATCGTGGACGGAATCGCGTTCCACGACGACGCCGTGCTGGGCGACTGGGAGGACGCGGGTCCCGCGGCGATCGAGGTGTACCAGCGCGAGTGGGGTCTCCCCGGTTCGATCGAGGCGATCCGAGCCGACCCCGCGCTCCTTCTGCGCTGGACGACCCTCAAGACGAAGTCGCTGATCGACTTCACCGCGGAGCTGACCCGCCGCGCGGAGCGTTACCGCAAGCCTCTGCTCACGGCACGCAGCCTCTTCGCGCGTCCGGTGCTCACGCCCGAGGCGGAGGGCTGGATGGCGCAGGCCCTCCCGGCGTTCCTCGACGCGTACGATCAGACGGCGATCGAGGCCATGCCGCTCATGGAAGGCGAGAAGGACGCGGAGAAGTTCTTCCGCGGGCTCTTGCAGAAGGTCGCGGCGCAGCCCCACGGGCTGGAGCGGACGGTGTTCGAGTTGCAGGCGCGCGACTGGCGCACAGGCAAGCCCGTCCCGACGAAGACCCTGGCGGCGTGGATGCGCCAGCTCGAGCTAGGTGGCGGCAGGAACCTGGCTTACTACCCGGACGATCCGATTGGGGGGCAGCCGGTGCTCGACCTGCTCGCGCCGCGCTTTTCCCTTCGAGCATGGCCGTAGCGCCTCAGTGCTCCTCCTCTTTCTTCCTCGAGCCCCACCGGATCGCCCGCCCGCACAACGCTGACGGCATTGCGGATTGGACCGCTGCCATGGTTGCGCAAGCAAATCGAAGAGTCCGCACCTGACCCGCTGAAGACCATGCTCGTGGAGATGGTGAACTTGAGATGTGCCGCGCCGCGCCTGCTGCCTGATGTGTTGCCTGAGGACGGATTCAAACTGTTCGCCGCTCTCTAGTCCCTGCTGCGCGCAGGGGGTCCATTGATAGCATCCGACTCGGCGAAAAGGCGACTTCGGACCTCGATGTATGTCCGGTACCCGTCATCCGTCCGGTCTGCAAGATCGCCTTCGAAAGAGCTCGTCGTAAATTCGGGTGGCCCCAAGAGTATTCCATCACTGTTGTGGGTCGCAACCCAAGTCTTGGAAAGCGTACCGTCGACGATATCGATCAGGCGGAGCGGCACCGGAATGACAGTGGAGGAGGCGTCGAACCAGAAGAAGACGCCTTCACGCGCTAAATTGATCGCCAGCACAACCATCTCTTTCCACGAACCGAATCGGTGTATGAACCGACGGAGTTCGGTGTTTGTAGCATCATCGATCCTCGGTTCTTTGAGTTTAGCCAGCATCGACATCACCTATGTGATGTTGCCCAGGTCGCTGTAGGCGTACTGCGTCGGGGTCGCCGCCGCGGTGTCCGGCGTCATGTTGGTCCAGGATCGCGAGGCCTGGGTCAGGCGTTGCAGCTCGTCGTACTGGTAGACCTCGTCGGCCGCCGCGGTGATCGGCGCGCAGGCATTGAAGATCAGGGCGCCGCCGGCATCGCGCTTGTAGAAGTTCTTCTCCTGCCGCGCCAGGTTGAGAAAGTGGTCGTACTTGTAGGTGAGTTGCCGGAGGAGCGGCGTGGAGGCGGAGGGGCACGCGGTGGAAGGCTCGTGCAGGCCGGTGGCGCTGATCCACTGGGGCAGGCCGGTGGAGTCGTCGTAGTCGGTGGTCTCGTCGATGCCGTTGCCGAAGACCTGCTCCATCACCTGGCCTCGCACGGACATCGATTTCACCAGCC
>C688J18823_10003109_pt1 | contig 10492 bp, 11 predicted proteins | sample HopSoiMetagenom1_FD_18823 | JGI IMG/M metagenome (IMG submission 18823) | reverse complement strand
GAAAGCACGGCTTCGTCCGCGTGTAGCAGTGCCGGGAACTTGTCGAATGGCACGCGCGCCATGCCCACGGCAAGCGGCGTGCCTTGGACTACCACGTCGCCCGCCTTCACGCGTTGCAGCGTCACGATTGCGTCATAAACGTTATGCACTTCGTCTTTGATGTCGGTCAATCCGTTCACTTGCTCATTGAGCAATTGAATTTGATCGTCCATGACCGACACGCGGCCCGTCGCATAGCCTTCGACCGCTTGAAATGCGTCCATCACGCGCGCGAAGTCGTTTTGATATTGCGATCCCGAAGAGAAAAACGACCGGGACATTTCGAGCAGCGTGTTTCCGGCGCCTTCCAATTGCTGTTGCGCCTTTTCGTCGCCCGCAAGCGCGGCTTGCTTCGTCACGTTGAATTGCTGCACGGCTTCTTCGTACCGTTGCTGCGGCGACAGGATCGAAAGATTCGCGTTAAGCTTGAGATTGTTTTGCGCCGAGCGCATCGATTTCGCGAGCGTATCCCAACCCGCTTTCGCGTCCTGCAAGACTTTCAATTGATCGGTATATGCCGAATTCAATGCGTCTTGTGCTTCGGTCAGAGTGACAATATGCCGTTGCGATTCGTCGGCGTTTTCCGTGATGGACGCGAACGTAGACGCGACGCTCATGAGCCCGGCGAATGCCTTTTGCGCCGCCTCGTCTGCGGGATTCGCGGCCATGCGCGTTTGCATGTCGTTCACTTCCTGAATGAACGCGACGCGATCCATGATGCCCACTTGTGCAGCGGTCAAATTGATCCCGGCTGCATTGAGCGTGCGCGTGATCGAATTGACTTGCGCTTGACGGCGCGCCGATTCGGGAAGCATCTGCATGTATGCAGTCAAGCCCGCCGACAAATTTTGAATCCCGCCCGCGAAGTCTGCGACGCGTCCCTTTACGTCAATGGTCGTTGATGCGAACGCGCCGAAGACGTTATCAGCATCCTTGATTGCATTCGTCAGGTTCGCCATTTGAATTAGCGTGTCGAATGCGGCTAGCTTCGCGTCACCTTCTAGGCCCGCGCTGATCTTGTCGAAGTATGCGAAATACTGTTGATCAATTCCCGATTGCCGAAGCGCTTCGATCATCACGTCGGCGGATTGGCTCGCAATCGCCTTCGTCAATTCCTCCGCCGTGCGACCGACGTTCGTATTCATATTCCCGGCGATGCGCTGACCATTGCGCGACGCACTCATTTCGACAAAGGATGGCGCCGTGCCTTGCGGATCGGTGGAAAGACCCATCCCGAATTGCACTCCCGCACCGTTGCCGCCGAGCGCGCGGGATACGCTTTGGAATACCGAATCCATATTTTTCAGCGACGCATTCGCTTGCTGCGTTAGCTGATCATTTTGCGTGTCGGTATGCCCGATGGACACATTCGGCCCGAACGCGCCGCCTTGCTTCGGCCCGCCGCGCTTTCCCGAAAATAAAGAATACAGCGCGTAAACGCCAAGCGCGATAGGCCCGAGTGCGCCCGCAATCATGCCGATCCCGGCCGCGACTTCGCCACCGGCTACCAGCGCACCGCCCGCGCCCACGGCGCTTCCGATTGAAGTCGTGCCGGTGAGCCATCCAGCGCCCGCAGCAAGGCCCCCTGTGAAGCTCCCGCCACCTACCAACCCCGCGAGGCTCGAAAGCCCGCTGATGCCCGAAATGGAGCTTCCGGCGCCCGCCATCGCACCGGCCGCGCCGCCCGCTCCCGAGCCGCCGCCCAACATGCCCTGAATGTTGATCGTGATCGCGTGTTGGAACAGACTTCCGAGCGCATTCCCGATGGCCCGCTTCGCGTAGTCGCCGACCTTCTTGAATGCGTCGCGGCCATCGCTCCAAACGATATCCCACAAGTCTTTCGCGTACCCGCCGATTGTGTCGAAGGATTCGCGCGCCTGCGAAACGGCGGCATCCTTGTTCGCCAATTCGATTTGCTTATCCCGAATCTCAGCCGCTTTCTGAATCGCCGCTGCGCGCGCGACGACTGACAAGCTCAGATCGTGGCTGATGTCGTCTTCCTCGCGCGTGTATTCCATCATCGCTTTTTGAATCGCGAGCGCTTGCTGACGTTGCGTATTCGTCGCGCCGATAAGCGATGCTTCCTTGTCCAATATTTCGGATTGATCCTTGATGCTTTGCAGCGTGCTTGCCTGCGCCATTTCCATTTGCTCGAAATGCTCGCTCGACTTCACGGTCGCATCATTGATTTCCTTATTCGTTTCCTCGCGCCAGTGCGCGATTTCCATAAGGCTTTTCAGTTCCAGATTGTGTTGCTTCAGGTTCTTTTCGGTCTGGATGTTTTCCGCGAGCTTCGCGCGGACGCTTTCCTTTTGCGCTTCATTGAGCTTCGAACGCGTCGAATTCAAATCCGTTTCGACCTTCGATTGTTCGGCTTCGGCCGCAGTCAGTTTGCGACCCATTGTGATTTCGAGATTCTGCGCGTCGATCTTTTCCTGAATCGACTTGATCAGTTTTTGGTATTCGTTTTCCGCTTGAATCGCCGCCTTGTCCGGCTTTGCATCGCGCGTCGTGTATGTCGAAACGTCAAGCTTCGGCGTCGTCTTCTTCGTCGTTTCGACATCGCTCTTGATCTTGTCAAGTTGCTCTTTATACGTTTGCGAGATTGTCTTTCCCTCGCGCGACTTGACGATATCGGCGTTGACATCCTGCCAGATTTGCCGAATCGCCCTGCCGCCCGCTGCGATTGAATTCTGATCGGTCAAGTCGATTGACAGGAACGCGCCCGCTGCGGCGCCTAGCGATCCAAGCACCTTTCCGATATTCGTGATTTCGCGCACCGCGCCGACGACGACATCGGCGAGCCATGCGACCTTCGCGCCCGCCGCTTCGGCGAAGTCTTGAATTGCGCGATTGCGTGAAAGCGCGTCGCTCTTGTCGCTCACGCCCACCAGTTGCAAACCGACTTCCATGAACGCGTTTTTCAATGCGGTCATAGTCGGTATCGCAAGCGTCGAAGACACTTGGATAAGTTGCATCAATTGCGACCGGCTCTGCGCCGCCGCGTCTTTCCAGTTGTCGGCCGCTTCTATCTGATCGTTCGTCACCTTCACGGATGAATCGCCGACTTCGATATATTTCTTCATGACGGCTAATTGCTCTGCGCCGCCGCGTCCCATGATGTCTTGAATCAATGCGACTTTGCCGCCGGATTCCGCAACGCCGTCCATCCCCTTCGCAATCGCCTTCCACTGCGACACGGGATCAAGCTTGCGGATTTCTTCGATGCTAAGGCCGATGGTTGACAGTGCGCGCGCGGCGCCCTTGGATTCATCGTTCCCGCGCGCCAATTGACGCTGCATCGTATTCAGATTGTTCGCGAATTCATCCGTTGACTTGCCCGTCATGTCCATAACGGTTTTCAACGTCGCGAGCGACGAGTAATCAACGATGCCCGCTTTTTCCGCCGCGCCCTTGTAATCGGAAATGACGCCCACGGCATGTTCCCATGCGAGATACAGACCGCCGATTGCAACGGTTGCAGCGGCGACGCCGCGCTTCGTCCATGTGCCGATGTCGTCGCCGATTTGCTTATACATCTTGGCGCGTTCCTGCGCCTTTTCGTGCGCCTTGATCATGAATTGCGCACCGGCCGCAAGATCAAGTTGCTCTTTGTTCGCGCCCGCCAACGCGATCTTATACATTTCCACTTCATGCGCCGTCATCTTCAGCGTTGCCGCTTTCGTGACGAGCGCTTTAACTAGGTTCTGCGCAGAGGCTTCCGCATCCTTCCCGCGCGCGGCAAGCTCTTGCAGCACGCGATTCGCGACGATGGTATCGCGGGAGTCAATCTTTATCCCAAGTTCGGCGATGTCTACTGCCATTGCTAATCCTCTTGGGTTGATTGATCTTCCATCTTCACTTCGATTGCGATTTCATCCAGCCTATCAATCATTTCGACTTCCCACGGATGCGGGATGATCTTGCGGTTTCTGAAATAACTTTCAATTTCCGATTCGGCTAAGCGGCACACTCCACCGAATCCGGATTGGCGCTTGTTATGCAACGCTATGAACCATTGCCAAAGATATTCGAACCCGGCCGGGCAATCCGGCATGTCTAGAAGTTCGTCAGGCACGCGGCCCAATGGGTCCAAGCGTGCCGCGTCCATGAGCGTTTGCCGATAACTTACGCCGTCCTTTCCTCTGCGAGAGTAAGAGAGTTCTGCGCGCGCGAAATCGCAGAATTCGCGGGCGAGAGTTTCAAAAAACCGTCTTCGTTCTCCAATTCTGCGGAAATGCGCTGCGCCCACGATTGGCGCGCTTCCAGCATCCGGCGCGCGATGCTCTTGTCGAATGCCATCAATTCGCCGTTACGCGTGAAGCCGAACCAATCGACAATGACCGAACACGCGAGTTCGAATTCATTTTGTTGGATGACTTCCGCGAATTCCAACGCGCCTTCCTCCGTCTTCGTATCGATGCGCGTGCGCTTGTTCGCCTGCCGACGAATGCCGGTCGCGCGAAGATCGTTCGCGCACTTGCGGTATTCGTCCGAATCCTTCCCGACGATGACGAATCCCGAAGTGGGAGCGCCATCGTCATCGAAGGCGATGCCGACCTTCTTGCGAAGATGCTGCGGCGACGTGGCTAGTACGTCATCCACGTCCATTTCGGATTTCATACCCTGTTTTTCGGTTTCCATAGAGGCTTTCCCTTTTCATAGTTTATGAAATAACGCCCCTGCAAACTTGCGGTATGCAGAGGCGTCTACCACGCGGCGCACCGCACTACTTTACGCCAACGAATCCTGCATTTCGACGGTCGTTGCGAGAGTCGAGAGCGCGGCGCCGCCGACCTTGTTGAAGAGCCCTTGAAAATTGAAAGTGCGCTTCATGCCGGTTTCCGGATCGTCGCCGTCGGCAGACGTGAGCTTGATCCGGTTGATAGTGAGCGTGATGAATTCGGCGTTGCCCGTCTTGTTCGTCGTGAGCGCGAGCGCAATCGCGATTTCATCTTCGTTGATGAAGTTGTCGGGAATCGTGCCGTTCGTGAAATAGGTCGTGAGCGATCCCGTCACGGCGACTTTGCCCAAGAAAACATCCGGCCGCACGTCGGTCCCGACAGCGGCATCGCCGACGGCGCCGCGCGCATCGAACGTCACGGTTGCATCCGTGACGACGGACATGAGCGTGCCGCCCACGTACAGCGCGCCAGACGCGGCGACGAGCGTGTCCGATGTCGTTTCCGCCAGCGGCGCAACGAAATAGGCGATGTCGCCGGGATTCTTGAATTGATCAAGCCCGAGCATCGTGAAATCCACCGTCGCATTGCCGCTTCCCGGAAGACGCAGCGTTGCAGCAGTGAATTTCAAATCGGACGAAACTTGCGAGCGCGGCACGTCCGGAAACCACTCTTCGCCCGTGTAGTAAACGTCGGTATGGCCCGTCGTCGGGACATACGTCACGCTACCCGGAAACGTCGCCGTTGCCGCAGCAATCGGGCCTTCCGCGACCATCGCCGACTTGTTCATCGGAAGCACGGTCAGCACGGTTGCGGTTGCGCCAATGACAAGCAAATTCTTGTTCAGATTTGCTGCATTGAATGCGCCCGCCGTGAGGCGCACGCCGCGTCCGATCTTCGCGCCGTCGGCGAGCCAGTCGCCCGCAGCGCGCGTGATCGTGTACGTCGGCCCCACGCCCGCGACCGTGATCGATGCGCCCGCGACTGCCGCAATCGGCGCGAAATCGCGCATGAGAATCGCCGAGAAATAATCGGCATACGTACCCGGCGACAGGTTGCCCGAAAGCGAACCGTTGACCGTCTTCGGACCGTGACGAAGCGACGTGACTTGACGTGCCGAAGTCTGTTCGTCTTCGGTCGTGTATGTCTCTTTCGCGAGCAGCAGATTCGAAGTACGGCGGCGCACGATTTGCCCGCCCGTCGTCGGAATAGCGAGAGTGCCCTTTGCGGGTTGTCGCTTCAGACGAAGTTGCTTGGCAGCACCTTTTGCAATTGCCATGTTTCAACTCCAAAAATGAATCTAAGACCCGGATACTTCCGCCTGCCATGAGACAGACACGGGCACCCGCCAAATCCCGTCCGCATTGAAGCTTGCCGCCAACGCCGGAACAGTCGTGACAGTCGTCACTACGCCGCCCTTAGCGACGCCTGTTCCACGCGCGAAGCGTTGTCGTAGCAACTTCGCTTTCGAGTCGGAATCGCCCGCGCCTCTCCCTTCGGGATAGCACAGGGTCAATTGATAGATTCCACGTTCGATGTATTGGTCGCCCATCATCGAACTATCGGGAGTGGAAAACATCAATCGCGATTCCACATACGGCCCGCCATCGGCAGGACGCGTGAAGGGGACATTTTCATACGCAATCGGCAAACCTAATTGCGGCGTGTCGGTCAAATGCCGTTCCAACGCCTGTCGAATCAAGTCTACATCGAAGCTCATAACGGTCGCAGTTCGCGCGACGCCTGCACGGCGCCGTCTAGGAACGATCTGAATTCCAGCACAGTCAACCGCACCATGCCTTGCGGCGCCTGTTTCGAATGTCCGTATTCCAAAGGAATCGCGTAGGGAAGCGAATTCGAGAGATAAAAAACGGTCCCTGATCGCACGCCTTGCAAGATTCCTTCCGTGATTCGGTTGATACTTCCGTTTCCCGACGGATCGGTAATATCCATGTGCGTTTCGGGATTCAAACTTCCAACCCCGAGCATCCAATTGCCACGGAAGCGGCCCGTATCGACAGGCGACTTCATGATCAGCGAGCGCGCAACATCAATCCCGACTTTGCGAACAATCGCGTCCATTTGCCCGATTGAGCGTTGCGCGAAGCGTTGGATTTGCTCTGCGAACGCCATATCAACCCCGCGCGATGACGGTATATGCAAGCGGCACGCCCGCAGGATTGAGAGGCTGACACGCGACCACTGTCAAGCGCTCGCCGAGCCAATCCAACGCATCGCCGCTCTTCGGCGTCACGCCTAAATCCGGCGCAATGAAAAAGCTTCGGTCGTTCGCTTCGATCAGCGATCCCGCTAGGTCGCGGAAATTCAATTGGACCTGAAGTGCGAGTGCGCTATGCACTTCGCCTGCGACATCAACGACGGTTGACGTATCGGGATCGTAGACGCCGCCCGCGCCTGCACGCGTGAGCGTGATAGGCCGACCGAATTCGGCGAGCGCATCGGTCACGGTCGCGGCGATGTCGTCATAATCGAACGTCGCCACGCCTTACGTCCTTTCGAGGAATACGGGTCCGTAACCGCTTGAATACGTCATGCCGTAAAGCAAATCATCAATGACCTTCACCATCGGATCATTCTGCGGCGTGTCATAGACGATTGTGATCGGTCCCACCGTCTTTTGCTTGACGGCGCCACCTGTCGGCGGATCGCGATACAGCACGCCTTTCGAAATGCGATAGGCCGCTTCGCATGTCGCCGCAAGGATGTTGCCGTGAAGCGGCGACAGATACTCCGGACGAATGCGTTTCGCGAAGATGTATTGCGTCCCGCGACGCAAATTCGCCTCCCGCGTTTCATCGGCAAGCGTTGCCCAATCGGCATACCCCACTGCGGCCAGATATCCGTCTGCATCGGCAAGCGACACAAATGAATCGTAGCCCGCAGCGGGATAGATCGTGAGCATCGCGCTTACCGGGCGAAGCCCCAGCCCATTTTGCGATGCGCTTCGATGTCGCGAAGGCCCACGTCGAGTTCGTTCCCGTCCTTCACCATGCGGACGGTCCCGATGTCTTCAGCGGGTTGCACCGGCCCGTCTTCCGCGCCTTCGACCGGCAGCGCGCGCCGATTGGCGGCGAGCGCGTCGGAGTTCGTCGGCACTTCGCCGGTTTCGGGATCGCGCGGCGTGCTGCCCGAAGTGGCAACGCGGGACATGGCTTGCGCGTCCGGATCGGTTTCGCGCTGTGTGCGATTTGGCATTTCAATTCCCTTCCAAAAAGCCCGCGCGTTGAGATTGAGTCGCGGCGCGGGAAGCTCTTTCGCCTCTACGAAAGATTCGCTAGGAGAACCCGATTCGGTTTAACGCGCTTCGGGCGGTTGCTTGTCGAGCAAGTCGGCGAGTTCCGCCTTGTTCGCGTCGCGTTCGTACTGCACGCCGCGCCGATCCAGTTCGGCTTTCAGTTCGTCCTTCGTCAGCCCTTCGGACGCGGGCGCGCCGGGTCCGTCTTGCTGGCTGAAGCGAGCATCGCCGCGACCGTCTTCGGTGTTCGGATCGCGCGCGGCATCCAGCGACAGCGGGCGCCCCGTCGTCGTCATCGGCCGCATTGCCGTCGGCGCGAAGCCGTCCGGAACCGCCTTGACCACTTGCGAGCGGCCATACTTTTCGTGGGACAGGCCGGTTTGCAATTCCTCGTCGCCCGATTGCAGTTGCGGCACCGAAAGCCCTTGCGTGCGCGGCTCGAAATACACGCCGAGCAACTTCGCCGATTCCTTGTCCGGCTCGTATTCGTTGCCCGGCGTCGCGAGGATTTCGCGCGCATCGACGGGTTCGACGTACAGCACGCCGTCCGTTGCCTTCAGGCGAGCGATTTCGCGCTCGTTGCTTCCCGTGTAGCGAAGTCCGATCTTTTGAGACATGGTTTTCTCCCTTACCGCTTCGACAGGAACACGGTGGAATTGATGGATGGCGTCGTGCCGCCCACGTCGTTGTAAGCGCGCATGTAGCGATAGTTCAAGCCGCTGCGCATGTTGGTCACGGGAGCTTCCACGCGACCCGCCGCCGTGACGGCGATGCGCGCGAGTTCCACCACGCCGGTTGCGAAACCGATGGTCGTGCATCCTTGGATGACGACGAAATAGGTTTCGTCCAGCGAAGTCGTATCGATTGCCGACGTATCGACAACCGCATTGCACGGGAATTCGGCGTCGCCGACATCCACCACGCGCGGTTGTCCGCCCACCGTCGCGGGACCATCCGCGACGATTGCGCCTGCGTCTTTCAGCAAGAGCAAGTTGTCGTAAGTGCGTTGGGGCATTTCAATTTCCCTTGAGTGTTGCCGGTCTGCGCTTACGCGACGATCGGACTGTTTGCGATGTAGCGCACACGCGCAGCGGCGCGCGCATGTTGCAGCAGAATGCCGGTGTACCATTCGACGCGCGTGCGATAGACCGGCGCCGATTGCAGTTCGCCCATGTCGCGCACGTTCATGCCGCCGTTCTGGATGCCTTGCAGGCGCCCGGCGCCGATGCTCAGGACATACAGCGACGTTCCCGTCGCCGGACCCGATGCCGTCGCTTCATCGAACGCGAGGATGTCGTCGCCGCCGTTCGCACCGTATGCGACGAGAATCGGCAGATCGTTGTAATTCGCGACGCGGCGACCGAATGCGTCCGCCGTCCACGTCAGGTTCCCGGCGACGCTCGTCGTGCGCGCGGCGATGGTGAACTTGCGCCGAAACGCCTTGGACATCATCAAATGCGTCGGGTTGTCCACCGCATCGATTGCTTCGTCCAGCGTTGACAGCGACAGCGGCGAACCGCCTGCGGTCAATCCGGCCGGGAGAACTTGCGCGTTGACGAGCCGCTTTTGCAGACCGTCGAATTCGCGCGGGTTCGTGGACGAATCCCCCTTGAGGAATTTTTGCGTCCATCCGGCCGCAAGCGCTTTGACCTTCATGCGTTCGTGTGTCGCACGCACGCCCGCGCCTTGCGTCTGGATGATGAAACGATCCACGTCCAAGTCGCCGCCAGCGATGACGAGCGCTTCGGTTGCGGGATTGATGACGCCGGTGGATTCCGGGAATGCTTCGTTCACGCCACGGAACGCGATACCGGGAAGAGCGGCTTCGATGTTGTAGCGAAGTGCGTTGCCCGCGATGTCATCGAATGGCAGGACACGCAGGATGTCGGATTCCTGCGCGAACATTTCGATGACGGCGGACTGCACCACGTCGCCGCTTTGCAATTTTGCGGCTTCGACAAGGGTCAGTGCCATTTCAAATCCTCTTGGGAAAGATTGATCGGTACCGGATCAATGGCGTTGCGCCGCCCCTTGGGAGCGTGCATACGTCAAACGAGCTTCCGGCGACATATTCGAAAGGTCTGCCCCTTGGGCATTCACGCGGGAATTTCCCGGCGCGTTGGAACCTTGAGCCCTAGGCCAAAGGTGCGGAGCGGCTTCGCGCAGCGACTCGGCCCATTCGAGCGGAGTCAATGCGGTTTTGCCGTCCTTTCCGAAAATGATTTCGTTGTCGCGCATGGCAACGACTTCACCTTCGTCATTGATCGTCCATCCTGCGCCTTGCGCACGAAGCACGATATCTTCTGCCGCCTCCGGAAGCGCTCCCGCCTTCGTGGCGGCTTTGATGATCGCTTCCGAAGTTGCCCGCGCTGCGAGCTTGTTCGCTTTGGCTTCCAGTTTCAGCGCACGCGCCTTTTCCGCGTCCACCTTCTTTTGCCAATCGGCTTGCATCCGTTCGGTTCGCCGATTCAATACTTCATCGATCTTGCCCGCCTTGATCAAGCCCGCTTCTTCG
>C688J18823_10003108_pt1 | contig 10493 bp, 8 predicted proteins | sample HopSoiMetagenom1_FD_18823 | JGI IMG/M metagenome (IMG submission 18823) | reverse complement strand
CCTACCGGCACAAGGAGCTGGACGTTCTCCGACTCTCGCGACTGGGCGGGTTGGGTTACCGCCCTGCGACCCCAGTGAAGTTGACCTTCGAGGCGGGCGGTAGCGCAACGTGGTGACAGCGCCACCGCCGGTGACGTCGGGTCTCCGGAGACGGGCCGCTGCCCTGACCGGTGACCGGCTGGTTCGCACCTCATGGCCTCTCCTGCTCAACACCGGTTCGAACGCCCTGCTGGGGGTTCTCTTCTGGATGATGGCGGCGCGGCTCTACGACCAGACGACCGTCGGCACGAACATGGCCGTCATCGCTGCGATGACGACGATGTCTGGGATCACCCAGCTCAACCTCGGCCCGAGTCTCGGAGTGCTGGTTCCACGGGCCGGCGAGCGTGGACGTCTCGTGGTATTCCAGGTGTACGTCGTCGTCACGGCGTACGCCGTAGTGGCCCTGGCTGTTTTCTACGCCTTTCTGCTTCCGCATTTCGACCAACTGCACCAGGTGCTGGGGTCGGCTTCTCGCATGTGGCCCTTCGGTCTGGCGGTCATTGCCTTCAACATCTTCGCGCTGCAGGATGCGGCGTTGGTCTCGTTGCGCCGGGCCATGGTGATTCCCCTGGAAAACCTGGCTTTCGGCGTCGCGAAGCTCGTGCTGCTGATCGTGCTGGTGCAACGCCTTCCGACCTTCGGCATCTTCTCCAGCTGGTTGATTCCGATCCTGGTGATCGTTCCGGCCATCTCGGGCCTGATATTCCTGCGCCCGACGAAACGAGACGCCTCGCCCTTGCCGGAGATCAGTGCTCGGGCGTCGGTGCCGAAGCTGGCGCTGGACTATGTCGGCTATCTGTTCCAAGTGTGTTCGACGTTCTTTCTTCCGGTGGTCGCGCTCGAGCTCCTGGATCCGATTGCGGCCTCGGTCTTCGCTGTTGCCTGGCTGACCAGCTCCACCATGGACCTGCTCGCCACGAATATTGGCACCGCCCTGATCGTCGAGACGTCGTACGGTATGGATCCTGCGGTGTTGCGTCGCACCCTGTTCCGGCGCGTGATGCCGATCGTCGCCGGGGTGACCTTGCTCGGCATGGCGGCCACGCCGGTAGTGATTCGTCTGTACGGCGCCGAGTACACCGCCGACGGCATACCGACCCTGCTTCTTCTGCTTCTTGCCAGTGTGCCCAGGTCACTGGTGACGTTCGCGATCGCGGAGTCACGGGCGCACCGCAACATCGGGGTCATCGTGTGGCTACGCGCCCAGAACGCGGTGCTGGTTCTCGGACTCTCGTACGTGCTGACGCCATACTTCGGTGTCGAAGGAATAGCCCTGAGCTGGCTGATCGCTCAGCTCGCCGGGGCGCTCACAGCGCTCAGGACGGTGTTCCGAAGGAAAGTGGGCAGTCTCAAGGGGGAAACATGACATCGTTCGTTACGCAATCCAGGGTCGGCGTCCGTAGCGTCTTCGCCGCCTTGGATGACATAGGCGTCAGATGGGCACTTCTTCGAGGCCGGGATGGCCTGGAGACGTCTGCTCGGGACGTGGACCTTCTGGTCGGGCGCGACCACCTATCCTCGTTCGAGGACGTGGTATTCGAATTGGGTGGCGTGGCATTACCCGCCAGGATGCATCCGTGGCACAGGTTCTACCTTCTCGAAGACCCGGTCTCCGGCGACAGCGTGAAGCTAGACGTGGTCACAGAGCTGGTGTATCACCGGGACCGTCCCCTCTATTCGAGACTGGAGGCCGGATGCCTGGACCGTCGCGTGCGCGACGGTGACGTCACGGTACTCGCGGACACCGACATGTTCTGGACCGTTCTGTTGCACTGCCTGCTGGACAAGCACGCGATCAACGAACGTCGCAGTGCCGAGCTCGAGGCAACGGTGGACGGCGTTCTCCGTCCCAGCGCCGGTGAGGCCTGGTTCGAGACGCTGTGCCCCCCCGACTGGACCGTCGAGCGGGTCCTCGAGGCGGTCCGGGCCCGCGACTGGAACGCCCTTGTGCGGCTGGGTGAACAGATGGTGTCTTCGCCCGCTGCTGCGCCGGCGTCCTCGGAGCTGAACCGTCCCGCGACAAGCGCGGCGCTTCCTGGAGTGCGCCAGGCTCGGAGCATCGCGATCTCCTCGCGTCGCAGGACGGCTGACCTCGCGCGAGCCGCCTATCCGCTGCTCTGGCGACGAGCGGGACTCGGTGCCAGCCCAGGGATCCTTGACGTCGCAGAGGCAGCCGCCGTCGACGTGCTCGTGACCAGGCTGTGCCGGCGGCCTGGAAGGGTGGAGGTCGAGGTTCTCGTCCACGACGGACAGGTGGAGGCCCTGCTCGACGCCTTGCGCCACCAGAGGTACCGACGGCTCGGACGTGGCTGGACCCGGGTGGCCGCCAGCGGGACCGAGCGCGTCCGGGTGGTTCCCTCATCCGACCTCGGCATGTCCGGACCGGCGTGGGAGAACCTGCGCCGCTCGTCCTCGCAGATGTACCAGCGCGTTCACTGCCGGCGAGTGACGTCCGGGCCGGTGACCCACCACCGGGTGGTCGAGCCTATCGAGTCCACGGTGACCACGGAGCCCATGGAGCCCACGTCTGTCACGCGACAGGTCAGGGTCTCCTTCTCCGGCCTCGACGGCGCCGGGAAGACTCGGCAGATCGACTCGCTCAAGGCCGCCCTGGGGGAGGGCCGTTCCGTTGAGGTGCTGTGGGTGCCCTTCCGGATCTGGCCCGAGCCGTTGTTGAACCGGCTCCCGGCCGAGTTCCGAAGCAGGCTCGGGCCCAAACGGCGGCTCGAGGGAGACACCGGCACGGAGGGTGACCAAACTGGCGAAGAGCGTGGCGTGTCTCGGGATACGCGCGCAGCCGATATCTGGCACGGTTCGCGGCGTGCGCTGCGGGGAGCCATCTGGTCCAGCATCGGAACGGCCGCTGCCGTCTCCGCGGGCCTCGCGCTACGTCGCCGTCTGTCAGGGAGCTCGGCGGACGTCCTGGTGCTCGACCGGTATCGCCTGGACTCGATGGTCAAGCTCGGATTCTGGTACTCCGAGGTGTCGACGGCCTGGCTGTCGCGGGTTGTCGCCTGGATCGCTCCGGCACCAGACGTTGAGATCCTGCTCCGCGTCGACCCCTCCGTAGCGTACGCACGGAAGGCCGAGCAGTGGTCGTTGGACGAGCTCTCGCGGCAGGCGCGCGTATACGACGACGCCGCCCGTCTTCTGTCTGTCGTGGTGGTCGACGGGAACGAGGAGCCCGAGGTGATCGCGCGACTCATTCAGTCACGGGTCACGGCAGCTCTCGGCGGTGTCGTTGGGTGAGTGAGACCGTGAACGAGGCCGAAGTCCTCGAGCATCTTCGGGAGGCCCTGGTCGGGCATATTCCTGCTGCGGACTTGGAGAGGTTGGCGGTAGCGCGCACGGGGCCGAGCAGACGACGATCCTCGCTGTACTTCGTCGGGCTCGCCGGCGAGGATACCTGTCGCTGGGTCGTGAAGCGGCCGACCAGTGAGAGTCAGCAGGACGACCTGACCTCACCGCTCCCGGCGCCTTTGCAGTACAGCGCCCTTCAACGGCTGTATGCACATCTCCAGGGCGTGGACGATGGCATGGCGACCCCGCGACCGATTGCGCTTCTCCCGGACATCGACGCTTACGTCATGGAGTACGTTCCCGGCCCCACGGTGACCGACCTGATGCGCCCCCGAGCGGTGGCAGATCCGAGTCGCCTCCTGGATTCGGCGGTGGTGGCGGGACGCTTGCTGCGGGCAGTGCACGCGCTCGAGCCTCCGAAGTCGGACACCATCGACCTGAGGAAGCTTCAGCAGGACACGAGTACTCGGGCCCGGCGGTTGCTGGCTGCGGCAGGACTGCCAGTGCGGGATCACTGGTTCGTCGACGATCCCGTGTCGACGACGACCACGGGCTCCGAGGTTCTGCTGCACGGTGACTACGCTCCCGAGAACGTGGTGCTGTCTCCGACGGAGGTTGTGTGCCTCGAGCCGGACCTAGCCGAACGAGGCTGGCGCGAGCACGACGTGGTCAGATTCCTGCTGATGCTGGCCGACGCGCCGCTGTTCGTGGCCGGGACTGAGGTTCCGGCCGTGCGGCGCCTGCGACGCCGCGTTTCGGCGCAGTTCCTCGATTCGTACTACGAAGGGCCGCGCCGGCCAGAGTTGCTGCATCACCTGATGCTGCTGAGCGTGGCCGCCCGCTGGTCGACCCGTCACACGGATGTGACGCGACGAAACCCGCGGCTGGGTCGGGCCAGGCAGCTGTTGTTGCATCGGCACTTCACCCGGCTGCTCGACGAGGTCAGCGCTTCCCGTCCGTCGCTTCTGTCCGTGTGATGCCGGGATCGTCGGCGGCCGCGAGCAGCGAGCTCTCGATCGCCTGACCCGCAGAGCCGCTGTAGTCGCCCCACATCATCTGCACGAACGCGTCGTCGGACTCCCTCCAAGACCAGGTCGACGGGTCGGTGAGAACCCCGTCGAGAGCGTCCAGCAACGCTTTGGGCTCGCGAGTCACCAGGCCAGGAAGGGCCAACGGGTCGACCTGGAAGCCGCGGGTCTCGGCGTAGTGCTCCATGTCAGGCATGAAGTAGACGACGGGTCGGCGCATCAGCAAGAAGTCCAGGGCAACCGAGGAGTAGTCGGTGACCAGGACGTCGCAGTAACCGAGATACGCGTGGAGATCGGCGTCAGAGGGGAGCAGCACGCAGTGCTCGGTGGGTACAGCGGTGGGTGCAACGTTGTAGTGCGCCTTGTAGGCGAGCAGGCCGCCGTGTCGTCCGCAGGTCTCCGCCAGCTGCCGCACCAGGTCGGCATCCACCGCGTCGTCCACCTTCTCGTCGCGCCAGGTGAGGAAGAGGCCAACAGTGAAGCGCGCCGACGTCAACCGGTTCCTCTCGTCTTCGTGCCACAGGAGAGCCGCCGGTGGGTTATGGGGGTCCGCGAGCAGGTGGTCATTGCGCGGATACCCGTGCTCCCAGCAGTGCTCCGGAGGAACACCGAAAGCACGGGAGAACGCCTGGGTCACGAACTCGCTGGAGGTGAGTAGGTACTGCGGCGGAGGCTCCCGGCCGGCTTCGATCAGGCGCTCGAACCAGCTCTTTCGCTGCGGATTCGATGAGCCGGCGCTCGCCTCGACACGCTTGATCGGCAGCCCGTGCCACAGGCACAGCGTCGATGCTCCGGGGGAAAGCCACCGGTTGATGTCCGAGCGGTAGCTGGAGTACACGAACGTGCCGGCGCGCAAGCACGTGAGAACTCCTCGCCACGACCACCGAGTCTCGGCGCGGTAGCCCTGCTCACGCAGCCGCCTCACGATCTCGCTCGAGCCGCTGATCCAGACCGGCCGCAACGGGCGCTGCCTCTCCGACAGGTAGACGTACAGATACGCCGCATTGTCCGAGAACCGGTCGAGAGGCGAGCCCAGGACGACGAGGTGGCGATCGCGGGGGACCCGGCCGAACAACAGTTCGGCGGCCTTGATCGCGGGAAGCTGAGCCAGCCCTAGCAGGAGGGTGACCCGGTGCACGCCTATCCGCCTGACCACGATCCGCGCGACCCGGGACTGGCGGAGGCGGGTAAGCATCGATGACCTCCAGCTGAGGTGGAATGCGGGAGGGCGTCTGTACCCACCCGGATGAGTACGGGTGCGCATCATCTCACTTTGTTGTAGCGTCGTTGAAAGCTCAGAGGACGTACCCTGTTGACGCTGGCATGACCCCTCGAGCGGTTTCGTCGATCCGGGCCACCGACGTCAGTTCTCCGGTCGAGCCCTCGAGCCCCGGCACCCTAAAGGAGTATTACCAGTGATCCTCCTGTCCCGATCTGCGATCGTTCTGGTCGCTCTCCTGATTGCGACGCTGTTGGGCTCGCCCGCGCCCGCGGCGACCTCCTCCTGGCGGAATGTCATCAACGACTCGTTCCCTGCGGGCACGGCGGTCCCGTCGCACTGGAATATTTACGACGGACCATATGGGTCAGGGGAGAGGAACTGCGCGGCCCCAAGCCAGGTCTTCGTGAACTCCGACGGGAATCTCGTGCTGCGTGAGTCCTATCGGCCGACCGGCAAGTGCGGTGCGGGTTGGTACACCGGCGGCATGAAGATCAACTCGGCGTACCGGGGAGTGGACCAGCGCATCACCCTTCGCTCGCGGCGCACCGGAGCGGTGCACTCGCACCGCAACATCCCCATGCTGTGGGACGACGACAACAACTTCATCGCCCAGCAGGTCGAGACCAACTTCTGTGAAGGAGAGTCGCCAGTCGGCTGCACCACCTTCCTGCACTATGGAGTCGGCACCCAGCANGTCAGCCACAAGCACTTCGTCGACCAGAACACCTGGCACACCTACCAGTTCACCATCCGCGACCACCGGGTCAGAATCGTCGTCGACGGCACACTGGTGTGGGAGTTCCAGGGCACGGTGCTCACGGTCCCCGACGCGTGGCGGCGTCTGGTGCTACAGCAGGAATGCGCGTTTTCGGGCACCCGCACCTGTCCGACCGGCACCACCGGCCGGGAGGACATCTTGATCGACTGGATCAGGCTGGATCACCTCGTCACTTCCTGAACCAACCGGAGCCCCCCGGGACGCGTGAGCTGTCCGAACTCCGTCACCCGGGCCCGCATCGCCTCACGTCCAAGATCGAGATGTTCGAGGACGGTGTACCGGTCGGGCCTGGTAGCAGGCGCGCGCAGCACGGCCTCGAGGAACTGCTCCTCGTCGATGCCGATGTCGGCGGGGTGCACGGGCAGCTCATGCTGGAGTAGGCATCGCAGCACCTGGTCGAAGCGTCGCCGGTCCTCCCGAAGGAAGAACGCGAAGAGTGCCCCGAGGCCGGCGAGCTCGCCGTGGTTGGAGACCATCGGGTAGAGCGCGTTGATCGAGTGAATGATCTCGTGGCAGGCGCCACTGCAGGGGCGCGAGGTACCTGCCACGGACATGGCCATCCCCGAGAGGATGAGGGCCTCGGCCAGCGCGATGAGGAAGTCGTCGGAGGCGATGTCGTCCCGACGATGAAGGATCGCCTCCGCCGCCGTACGAGCGAACGTCACGGCCAGCCCGTCCACCGACTCACCGCGATGGCGATGGGCAAGGTTCCAGTCCTCGATCGCGGACAGGTTGCTGATCGCGTCACCGATCCCGGAGCGAACCATCCGCGGTGGTGCTCTGTGCACGTAGTCGAGGTCCACCATCACCGCGAGCGGCATGGCCACACCGTACGAGCCGTTGCGACCCGAGTGCTCCAGGGACGACACCGGAGAACAAATCCCGTCGTGTGCGAGGTTCGTCGCCACCGCGATCATCGGCAGTGCGGCACGGGTGGCGGCGTACTTCGCCACGTCGAGGGTTCGACCGCCACCGATACCGACCACGGCGTCGTAGTCCCGCTCGCCGAGACGCTTCAGCAGCTCACTGGCACAGTCGAGACTGGCGTTCTGGACGACGAACACCCCTGCGCGCGGCAGCGACGTCTCGAGTTCGGCCCAGATCGCCTCTCCCTGCCCTCGCCCGAGCGCGACCAGCACGGTGCCGTCCGCGGAGATGTGCCGTTCGGTCAAGAGCTCCGCGAGCCCGTCCACGGCCCCCCTTCGGATCTCAACGAACAGGGGACTGCCGAGCATGCGCGTCAGTATTGCCATGCGATCTCCCGGGCCTTCGCCAGATCCGCGTGGTTGTCGACCTCGACCCACGCGGTCCCCTGCGGGATGGCGGCGGTCATGACCAGATCCCCCGAGTCGACCAGTTCCTGGAAGGCGTCCTCGTAGTAGAGGTTGGGGTTCCGTCGCCACGTCGTCTCGAGTGCACGGACGAGTTGGGGCGCCGCAAAGGCCTCGACCAGAGTCGCACCGATGTACTCCCCGAACGCGACCGCCGGATCCATCAGCTTGGTGATGCGGGTGACCGCTCCATTGTGGTCGACGGTCACCTTCATCTCCTCCTCGGCCAGCGCCTTGGAGGAGTCGACGGCCAGGAGCACTCCCGGTCCGCGTGAGGACAGCAACGTCTCCTCGACCGAAACCGGGTGCACGGTGTCACCGTTCAGGAGCAGGACACCGTCGCTCATGTGCTCGCGCGCCGTCCACAGCGAGTAGGCGTTGTTCCACACCTCCGCCCGGTCGTTGTGCACCAGGCTCAACTCGACTCCGTGCTGACGTTCCAGACTCGCCTTCCGAAGCTCGACCGCCTCAGCGGCGTACCCGACGACGACCACGACCTGCTTGATGCCGACGGCGGCGAGGTTCCGCAGCGCGATGTCGAGAATGGTGGTGTCCCCGTCGACCGTCATCAACGCCTTGGGAAGTGCGTCGGTGTACGGCCGCAGCCGTCGTCCGGCCCCGGCAGCGAGGATCATCCCTATCAATGTGGGTTCCTTCCGTGAGGGCTCACCGAGGTGACTCCGTCAGTGTGCGACCGTAGGCGTCGTCGTACCGGACGATGTCGTCCTCCCCGAGATAGGGGCCGGTCTGGACCTCGATCAGATGGAGCATCTCAGGCCCCGGATTGCCGAGTCGGTGCAGGCACCCGACCGGCACGTCGATGGACATCCGCTCGCCGAGGGTCAGCGTGTCGTCGCCGCGGACGACGTCGGCAGTGCCGCTGATCACCACCCAGTGCTCGGCTCGGTACGAATGCGTCTGCAACGACAGCCGGTGGCCGGGGCGTACGGTGATGTGCTTGACCTGGTATCCCGGGCCGGCGTCGACCGCTTCGTACGTACCCCAGGGTCGGTAGACCACGCGCGGCGCCGAGGCCTCGGACCGTCCGCTGCCCTTCAGCTTCTCCACGATGCGCTTGACCTGCTGGTCCTGCGACTTGTCGGCCACCAACACCGCGTCCGGTGTGGCAACGACGATGGTGTCCTCCAACCCCACGGTCGCCACGAGGACATCGTCTGACCGGACGTAGCAGTTGCTGCTGCCTTCGTCCACGACGTCGCCGGACAAGACGTTTCCCGAGGTGTCCTGGTCACCCATCCGCCACAGCGAGGTCCAGCTGCCCACGTCGTCCCAACCGAACTCGGCGCGGACCACGGCGGCTCGATCCGTGTGCTCCATGACCGCCTTGTCGACGGAGATCGCGGGTGAGCCTTCGAACTCCGAGGCGCCGAGACGTACGAAGTCAAGATCCGGCTCTGCACAGTCGACCGCGGCGAAGACGCTCGAGGCGATGTCAGGGGCCAGCCGCGCCAGCTCGTCGAGGAAAAGCCGCGGCGGGAACAGGAACATTCCGCTGTTCCAGCTCCAGCCGCCTTCACCGAGCAGGTGACGGGCGACCTCGACGCTCGGCTTCTCGACGAACTCTCCCACGCGTGCGGGCCGAGGATGGTCGGGATGGGCGTCCGCCTCGGCCACCTCCAGCGGGGTGGTGGCACGGATGTAGCCGTAGCCGGTTTCCGGGCCGGTGGCGGGAATGCCGAAGGTGACGAGATAGCCCTGTCCGGCCACCTCGGCGGCCGTGCACACCGCCGCTCGGAACGCATCAGGGTTGCTGATGCTGTGGTCAGCTGGGCAGACCAACATGAGTGCCTCGGGGTCGGTCTGCGCCAGGAGCATCGCCGCGGCTGCGATCGCGGGAGCCGTGTTGCGCGCCACGGGCTCCAGCATGATCGTCCGCGGAGGGATGCCGATCGCGCGCATCTGCTCCGCGACGACGAACCGATGCGTGTCGCTCGAGACGAGGATCGGTGGCTTCAGGCCTGGACCCGACACCCGCCGGGCCGTCTCCTGGAGCAGACTCAGCTCACCCAGCAGGGGGAGCAGTTGCTTGGGATGCAGCTCGCGCGACATCGGCCACAGGCGCGTACCTGTGCCGCCCGACAAGATGACGGGTACGACAGATCGACGCTCGGTTCCCAAGAATCCCCCTCGTGCCCCCGGCGACCAGTCGACGGTGTGTTCCCCCCGGAACGATGTCGAGCAGCCTAGAGGCCCTCACCCTAAAGGCAACGAGCGGGATACGACATCCCTAGATCGGACTCTTTACCGTTTCCCGCCGAGGGCAAGCATTCCATTCCTCAGCGGGCTCTCAGGTGTGACGTCCCGGGTTCTGGTTACCTTCTGACCTTCAACTGCAAGCAACTGCACCGCCAACCCAGGAGAGCCATGACCCACGAGGACGAGCGAAGCTCCGACCTGACCCGCCGGACAATGCTGCGCGGAGCCACCGTCGGCGGCATAGCGCTGCCTTTACTGGCCGCGTGCGGAGGCGGCGACACCAGTAGCTCCGCCTCCGGTGACTCAAGCAGTGAGTCCGACCCCAGCCCGTCGAGCACCGCGTCGGCCGGAGACGGTGGCGGGGCAGCGGGCATCAGCGTGTCCGCCTCCGACGTACCCGTCGGCGGTGGCACCGTGCTGGAGAAGGACAAAGTGGTGGTCGTCCAGCCCACCAAGGGCGCCTTCAAGGCGTACACCGCCGTCTGCACCCACCAGGGCTGCACGGTCGGGAAGGTCGAGGGTGGTCAGATCATCTGTCCGTGCCACGGCAGCCACTTCTCGATCAAGGACGGCAA
>C688J18823_10003106_pt1 | contig 10498 bp, 13 predicted proteins | sample HopSoiMetagenom1_FD_18823 | JGI IMG/M metagenome (IMG submission 18823) | reverse complement strand
GCGCGATCGGCGCGGATCGTCGCGGAGCTCGACAAGCCGATCGCGCGGATCGCGGAAGCGGCGAGTTTGTCAATTGTCGAAGCGCTGGATGACGCGTCGGTCGACATCCTTACGGAATGGCTCGAATCAGGAACTGCCGCGTTCCTGACGCGCATCGACGAGATGTGGCGCCTGCGCCGCGATTAGGAGCGCGGGCGTCCTCGCCCGCAGCCGGCGGGCGTCTCGCCCGGCGGCATTCGCGATCGAGCGAGACGCTCGATCGCTGCGGCCGGGACGGCCGCGCTCCGTCAGCGCTTCTTCCACGCGCCGTCGATGACGGTCCAGAAATCGAAGTCGGCGAGGCGGCGATCGCCGGCCGCGTCGAGCGACAGCGGACCGGTCACGCCCCAGTAGCGCTCGACGTTGCGCACAAACGACGCGCGGCGCAGCTCCGGCGCGTTGCGCTTCGATGGCGGAGAGCACCGCGGCCCACGCGCCGTCGTAAACCGAGAGCGAGAAGGCGTCCGGTGCGAAGCCGACTATCGACTGGATTTCGGCGCTGAGCGGCTCCCAGCGATTGCGCGTCGTCTCACTGAGAGCAACCGAGGGCGCGGTGAATTTCGTCGTCGCGGCGAATGCGGCGATCGGCGCGGATGCAAGCAGTGCCTGGCTCTGCGTCAGTCCGTCGCCGCTGTACCAGTTGACGGCCAGATCGGGATCGAGCCGCGCACGATCGAGAATCGATGCGCCTTCTTCGAACGAGGCGATGAAGACCGCCACTTTCTTGCCTGGATTCGCGCTCTTCGCGGCGCGCACAGCGTTGCCGAGGCTGGTGACGGTAGCGGTGAAGTCGGTGGTCGTCGGCGCATACGAAACGCCGGGTGCAACGGTGCCGGTGAAGAACGCCGATGTATTGGTTTTCAGTCCGCCGTTGCCGGCGTCGTCGCGCCAGATCGGGACGAGCACGTCGATGCCGTCGCTGTGCATCAACGACGCGATCGCCGCGCCTTCGAGCTTGTCGTTCGGCGCGAGGCGGAAGAGGTAATCGTCCGCAATCGCCAGCGACGATGCCGTGCTTCCCTGACTGATGACGATGATCGAATTCGCATTCGCATAATCGACGATCGCTCCCGCTTCCGCGCTCGATTGCGGACCGATGACGATTGTCGCACCCGCGACCTGCAGCGCGTGGATGCCGTCGACGGCGCCGCTCGGCGTCAGCTTCGTGTCGGCGAGCACCAGCTGCACGTTCCAGGGCACGCGCAGCGCTTCGAATTCGGCGTTCATGTCGCACACCGCAAGCTCGAGCGCGGCTTTGCTCGCGTTGCCGAGCGTGGCGCCGTCGCCGGTGAGGGAGAAGAGGCCGCCGATGACGATGGTGTCGCTCGCCGACGATGCTCGGCGACGTTGGGCATGCGCGGAGAGACAGAGAGACAGAGAGACAAAGAGATAGAGGAGGACGAGGCGGCGCGTCATGCGGTTTTTCGGTGGGTCACTTTCACTTTGGTCGAGATGCCGCCGCGCACGTAGAAGTCGCCTTCGACTTCGAGGTAGCGGGGATCGATCGCTGCGATCACATCGTTCGCGATGCGGTTGGTCACCGCTTCATGGAACGCGCCTTCATCACGATAGGACCACAAGTACAGCTTCAGCGATTTGAGCTCAACGCACGTTTGATCCGGCGTGTAGCGGATGCGGATCGTGGCAAAGTCGGGCTGCCCGGTCATCGGACAGAGACAGGTGAACTCCGGCGCCTCGAATGCGATCTCGTAATCGCGCTCGGGGTTGGGATTGGGGAAGGTGGCGAGAGTTTTGGTGGGCTGTGAAGGCATGGGTTCGTGGGCTCGTGGGTTCGTGGGAGCGAGCGGGGGTTACCTCGAACCCACGAACCCGCGGCCCCACGTACCCCGTTATCGTTTCACCTGCGGGCTCGCCGCCATCAACTTCTGATTCAGCTCTTTGATGCGCTCCTGCAGCTGCGTGATCTTGGCCTGGGCGTCGGCGCGGAGGCGGTCGTTCTCCGCCTTCATGCGCGCGAGCTCTTCGCTCTGGCCGGTGCTCTGCGAGGCTTCCTGCTTCGCGGCCTGCACGCGCCACTCCATGTCGTGACGGAGGTTCGCGAGCTCCTCGTCCTTGTCGGCGAACCGCTGGCGCCACTGCACTTCCTGCTCTTCGTAGAGCCGCTTGATGTCCATCAGCTCCGTGATCTGCGAGAAATCGGAGTAACTCGGGGCCATGTCTCCTCCCTGCCGCACGCGCTCTTCGATCTGCGGGAACAGCTTGCGAATCTTCAGCGAGAGATCGTCCGAATCGCTGGAGAGCGCCATCGCATCTTCATACGAGATCTTCTGGTGCACGAGGAGTGCGACCAGCGACTGATTCATCGACTGCATCCGGTACAGCCCGACCGACGACTCGATCTCTTCGAGGATGTCCTTCGTCGCGCCTTCCTCGATCAGCTTGGCGATGCGCGGCGAGTTCTTCAGCACCTCGACCACCGCCGTCAGCTTGCCTTCCCTCGTCTTGACCAGCTTGAGCGAGATGATGCCGCGCAGGACGAGCGAGAGCTGCGAGCGGACCTGCTTGTGCTGATCGACCGGGAAGGCGTCGATGACGCGATCGATGGTCTGCGCCGCGTTGTTGGTGTGTAGCGTGGAGAAGACGAGGTGGCCGGTCTCCGCCGCGGTGAGCACGGTCTGCATCGTCTCGATGTCGCGCATCTCGCCGACCATGATCACGTCCGGATCCTGGCGCATGGCGTTGCGCAGCGCTTCTTTGAAGTTCGGCGTGTCGGTGCCGACTTCGCGCTGGGAGATCGCGGCGACGCGGTCGGTGAAGAGGAACTCGATCGGGTCTTCAATGGTGACGATGTGCAGCGGCTCGGTCTCCGAGATCTCGGAGATCATCGCCGCGAGGGTGGTCGACTTGCCCGATCCGGTCGGACCGGTGACGAGCACGAGGCCGTCCGGGATCTGCGTCATGTCGCGGATCGCGCGCGGCAACTCGAGCGCGTCGACGCCCATGATCTGGATCGGAATGCGGCGAAACACCGCGCCGACCGTGCCGCGCTGCATGTAGAGGTTCGCCCGGAAGCGCGCGATCCCCGCGACGCCGTAGCCGAAGTCGACCGACTGCTGGTGATCGAACTTCTCCCGTTGCGCGCGATTGAGGATCGGCAGCAGCATCTTCTCCAGGTCGGCCGGCTTCAGCGGCACCGACCCCACCGGCACCAGCTTCCCCTGCACCCGGATGAGCGGCGGCCGCATCGGCTTGAGGTGCAGGTCCGACGCCTGCTGCTTGGCCATGAAGACCAGCAGGTCGTTGAGTCCGAAGGCAGGCTGCTGCTCGGGTGGGGCGGTGGCCGGAGTGGGCGACGTCACGGTGGGGATTATAGGAAATTGAACGCAGAACGCAGAACGCAGAGTGAGAATTGAGAAGCGCGCGAAGCGCCACGTCAGTTCTAAATTCTCATTCTGCGCTCTGCGTTCTGCGTTCAATCCCCCGCGGATTGTCTGCAGGCGCGTTGTAAACTGCGCTTACCCATGGCGATCGGCAACGCGCGCGTGATTCCTCCGTCGGCGATTGTCACGCTGGACCCTGCGCGTGTGATGGGCGGCCTGAACGAATTCGAGATGCGGCATGCACCCGCACACCTCTACGCCTGCGGCGACGTCTCTCTCCTGAGTGCTCCGGCACGCGTTGCGGTAGTGGGCTCACGGAGTGCCTCGCTGCCCGGTCGCAAGCGCGTTGCACGACTGGTCGAGGCACTAGTCGAACGCGACGTGGTGATCGTCAGCGGACTTGCGGCCGGGATCGACACCGCCGCTCACGAAGAGACGGTGAAACGCGGCGGCCGGACGATTGCGGTGCTCGGAACACCGCTCGACGAAGCACATCCACGTTCGAATGCACCGCTGCAACGGCGGCTGATGGACGAGCACCTCGTCGTGTCGCAGTTCCCAGCCGGGCATCCAACGCTGCGCTCGAACTTTCCTCGGCGCAATCGGACCATGGCCCTTCTCTGTCATGCCTCGGTGATCGTCGAGGCAGGGGAATCGAGTGGAACGCTTTCGCAGGGATGGGAAGCGCTGCGGCTCAATCGGCCGCTGTTCATCCTCAAGTCCGTGTTCGAGACGGCAGGCCTGAGCTGGCCGGAAGAGATGCGCGCATACGGCGCGCAAACGCTCGAAGACGTGGAGCAGATTTTCGACGCCCTCCCCTTCGGCCTTCCGCCGCTGGAAGAAGTTGCTTTCTGAAATTCGCTTCGGCTCGTTCCTGGTCTACGCTCCGCGTGGAACGAACGTCATCTCGCGCAGAGCGCAGCAATTCGTTCGCGCGTTGAAGGAAGAGCGGTTCATCGGAGCTCCTCCTCAGTCACCTTCGGTCTATGCCGCACGCCGCCTCAAAGAGGAACATCCCGGCGCTCTCTTCGATGTTCTCTTCGCTGATTCGCCCCTGCTCGTGCCGGTGCCACGCAGCAGCCTCCCTGTCGAAGGAGGTATCTGGCCGGCTTTCAACATCGCTTCCGCGCTCGTGCAGCACGGAATCGGCGCAGCCGTTCTCCCATGCCTCGAAAGGACTCGGGCGGTACCAAAGTCCGCCTTCGCCACTTCCGGAACGCGGCCGAAGCCGGTGGATCATTACGACTCCATTCAAGCCACGAGCATGGTGACCGACCGGTCATCGATATGCCTGGTCGATGACGTGATCACAAAGGGAGCGACATTAATCGGTGCGGCGACGCGCCTTCGTGAAACGTATCCGCAGGCAACGATCACCGCGTTCGCGCTCGTGCGCACGCTCGGATTTGTGGATGACATCGATGAGATCGTGGAGCCTGTCATTGGAACCATCGTGCTCCGCGGCGGTGAATCGTTTCGCGAGCCGTAGATGACGGTGTCGTGATCACGGCCGTGGATATGGAGCTCATGCCATGACAATCAGCAGTCCACAGCCATGGCCGTGCACGAGCACACGTGAATGGGGCGTTGTTACATCCGTGGCTGTGGATTCAAGGGATGCGTGTCATGCAGCGACGTTCGCGTATGTAACGCGCAGGCACGCACCTCATTCGGTCACATCCACGGGTGTAATCGTGTGACTCGCACTTCACCTGTTCACATCCGTGGATGTGATTACATAGCGTTGCTCGTCATCACGCCACATCCTCGGCTGTAGCCGCGACGCGTATTCTTGTCCGATGCCGAAACTCACCTATGCGCATCGCGACGCGATTCGGTTCGGGGAGATCCTCAAGCGGCTTCGCGTCGCACGCGGGTGGACGATTCTCGTGGCTGCGCGGCGCTGCGGCATGAACGCGAACTATCTCGGCGCACTGGAGAAGGGCGGGAACATGCCGAGTGTCGAAACGTTGCTCGAGATTGGCGACGTTTATGGGATTTCGGCCGCCGACATCGTGCGCGAAGTCGAGGAAGCGCGGCGCCGCGCGTGATCAGCGGCGCATCACCGAGTCGAGGATCATCAAAAATGCTTCCTGCTGCTTGGCCTCGGTCTTATTGATGACGGCGATGGCTTCGCCGAGGCGGAAGCGTTGATGGAGCTCGTCGGCGGAGTGGGAGGAGGTGACGATGATGCGGCGCGGCGACAGGCCTTTTTGCCGCGCGTAGTCGACGAACTTCTTGCCGTCCATGCCGGGCATCTCGAGGTCGACGATCAGGAGGTCGATCGATGCGTCGATCTTCGGGAGCGCTTCGTACGGATGGTTGTAGGTCTCGACCTGCGCCCGGTCTTCGTAGCGTTCGATGATGAAGTTCGACCAGAGATCGCCGTACGCGGGCGAGTCGTCGACGATGACGATGCGCTTCTTCGCCGGCTGGTCGGTCATCGCTTCGTTTTCTTTTTGACAGGCGAGGGCGCCTGGCCTCCGGCGGGACGGATGTCGTACTTCACGGCGCCGGCGACGATCGTCATCACCGCGCGGCCGTGCAGCGTCTCGCCGATGAACGGCGAGTTCGCCGCCTTCGAGGCGAACGTGTTCGTCACCGCGTAACGCGTGTCGAGATCGAGGATCGTCACGTCGCCGAGCGCGCCTTCGCGCAGCGTGCCGCCGGGAAGGGCGAACGTGCGCGCGGGGCCGCACGAAAGCAAATCGATGAGTCGCGGCAGTGCGATCACCTTCTCGCGCACGAGGCGGTCGTAGCAGACGCCGAATGCAGTCTCCAGTCCGATCACGCCGAACGGCGCGAGGTCGAACTCGACGTTCTTCTCGTCGAAGTGATGCGGCGCGTGATCGGTGGCGATCGCATCGATGGTGCCGTCGGCGATCGCTTCGAGCAGCGCCTCGCGATGCTCCGCCGAGCGGAGCGGCGGATTCATTTTGAGATTCGTGGAGAACGACTGCACGGCGTCGTCGCCGAGGGCAATGTGATGCGGCGTGACCTCACACGTGACGCGCACGCCGCGCTTCCGCGCATCGCGCACCACCGCGATTGCACCCGCGGTGGAGAGATGCGCGATGTGCACGTGCGCTTTCGTCAGCGCGGCGAGGATCACGTCGCGCGCGACGAGCGTCTCTTCCGACGCCGCCGGAATGCCGGCCAGGCCGAGGAGCGTGGAGTAGTAGCCCTCGTGCATCACGCCGCCTTCGTTGAGGTTCGCGTCCTCTTCGTGCGCGACGATCGGCATGTTCAGCATCGAGCAGTACTCGAGCGCGCGCCGCATCAACTGCGCGTTGTAGACCGGCTTGCCGTCATCGCTGACCGCCACACATCCAGCGCTGCGGAGCTCCGCAAGCTCGGCCAGCTCCTCGCCTTTCAGTCCGCGGCTCACCGCACCGATCGGATAGACGCGGCACGCGCCGTTGCGCGCCGATTCCGCGATGATCATTTCGGTCACCGCGCGCTCGTCGTTCGGCGGCACGGTGTTGGCCATCGCGCAGACCGCGGTGTAGCCGCCGGCGACCGCCGCACGCGTACCGGTGGCGATCGTTTCCTTGTGCTCCTGTCCCGGCTCGCGGAGATGCGTGTGCAGATCGATGAAGCCGGGCGCGACGACGAGTCCGCCGGCATCGATGACCGTCACGTTCGACGCTTTGATTTTCTTGTCGACGCGCGTAACGAGTCCGTCCTCGATCAGGAGGTCGAGTTTGGCGTCGAGGTCCTGGGAAGGATCGACGAGGCGGGCGTTGGTGATGAGGAGGGCGTTCATAGAGACGAAAAGCGAATGCAGAATTCAGAATTCAGAATGAAGAATTGAGAAAAAGAACGCGCGCGAAGCGCCACCTCAATTCTTAATTCTTCATTCTGAATTCTGCGTTCTGCATTCATTGTTTTACTCCACAACGTGCGCTCCTCCGAGGAGATACAGCACAGCCATCCGCACCGCCACGCCGTTCGTCACCTGTTGCAGGATCACGGAGCGCTCGACGTTGTCGGCCACATCGCTCGCGATCTCCACGCCGCGGTTCATCGGGCCGGGATGCATGACGATCGCGTCCTTGTTCGCGCGGCGGAGGCGCTCGGGGGTGAGGCCGAACGTGTTGTAGTACTCGCGCAGCGACGGGAAGCTGAGCTTTCCCTGCCGCTCGAGCTGGATGCGCAGCATCATGACGACATCGGCGCCTTCGATCGCTTCGTCGAGCGAGTGCACCACGCGCACGCCCATCTTTTCGATCTCCGCCGGGATCAGCGTCGGGGGCGCCGCGAGTGTGACCTTCGCCTTCATCTTCGTCAGCAGGTGAATGTTCGAGCGGACGACGCGCGAGTGCGCGATGTCGCCGATGATGGAGACGTTGACGCCGTTGAGGCGCCCGAGGCGCTCGCGGATGGTGAAGGCATCGAGGAGCGCCTGGGTCGGATGCTCGTGCGAGCCGTCGCCCGCGTTGATGATCGATGCGGGCAGGCGATCGGCGAGCATCTTCGGCGCGCCGGGGTGTTTGTGGCGGATGACGATCATGTCGGGCGCCATCGCCATCAGGTTCTCCGCGGTGTCGATCAGCGTCTCCCCTTTTTCGACGGACGATCCCGAGGCTGCGAAGTTGAGCGTGTCGGCGCTGAGGCGCTTCTCCGCAATCTCGAAGGAGACGCGGGTGCGCGTCGACGCTTCCATGAACAGGTTGATGACCAGCTGCCCGCGGAGGGCGGGCACTTTCTTCACCGGCCGTTCACTGACTTCCTTGAAACCTTCGGCGGTGTCGAGAATGAGAGTGATTTCTTCGGGAGTGAGAGGTTCGATGCCGAGCAGGTGGCGCGATTTGAGTGAGGAAGTCTGTGTGCGCATTCGTTACCGGGTTGCTCGGTTTGCGGGTAACTACTTCTCCATGATCAGCACTTCATCCTCGTCGTCGGTCTCCGCGAGCTTGACCTTGATCACTTCGTTCGCGTCGGTCGGCACGGTCTTGCCGATGACATCGGCGTGAATCGGCAGCTCGCGATGACCGCGGTCGACCAGGACCGCCAGCATCACTTTCTTCGGACGGCCGAAGTCGATCAGTGCGTCGAGCGCGGCGCGCACGGTGCGGCCGGTGTAGAGCACGTCGTCGACGAGCACGACGACCTTGTCATCAATCGGCTCGGGAAGCTTCGTCGGCTTCACCACCGGATTCGGCGCGATGGTGGTGAGGTCGTCGCGATAGAGGGTGATGTCGAGAATTCCGAACGGAACGGGCGTTCCTTCCATCTCGCCGATCTCTTTCGCCATCCGCTCGCCGATCGGCACGCCGCGGCTGCGAATGCCGACGATGATCAGGTCTTCGATTCCACGATTTTTTTCGACCGTTTCGATCGCCATGCGGCGAATCGCGCGGTTCATGCGGGCGCCGTCGAGCAAACGTTTTTTTACATTCATGCTGGATCGGGCCGGGAGAATATCACGGCGTACCGTTTGCACGATCGGGCTTGGTGATGCGGGCGCGACAGCGCGTTTTGATCGTCGATGACAACTCCGACATCCGGAGGTTGTACGCCATCGGCCTCAACCAGCGCGGCTTCGAAGTGAAGCTCGCGGCCAACGGCGCGGAGGCGCTGGAGCGCATCGTCGACGAGCAGCCGGACGTGGTCCTGCTCGACTGGTTGATGCCGCTGATGGATGGCGGCGAATTGCTCGATCGCATCGGCGATCCGATCCCGGTGATCGTGATCAGCGGACAGCCGGCGCCGGCGACGCTCGACCCCCGCATCCAGGCGTGGCTGATGAAACCGGTCACCGTCGATGAACTGGTGCATCAAATCGAGCACGACATTTAACCCTGCTATCATCGGTGCCAATGGCGAGGATCTTCTTCGTCGGGCTCGACGGGACGGAGAAAAGCTACCGGCTCCAAACCCACCGGCCGTTCACGGTCGGGCGCGACCCCGGCAACGACATCATCCTTCGCGACCCGAAGGTATCGCGGCATCACGCCGAGATCGTCTTCGAGCGCGGCTTCTTCGTCCTCCACGATCTGGCCAGCGCGAACGGCACGTACATCAACGGCAAACGGATCCGCGTCGCCCCGCTGACGCACGGCGCGAAGCTGCGCATGGGCAACAGCTACGGACGTTTTTCCGAGGAGCTGCCGACGGAAGCGGATGCAGCGCCGTCGGCGCAAGAGCCGATGGAGACGCCGATTCCGCAGCAGGCGACGATCGCCATCGATCCGGGCGAGATCGACGAGGTGCCGACGGATGAGAATTCGCGCATCAGCATGGAGACGCTCCCGCACGAGCAGCTCGGTGACGAAGAGCTAAAAAAAAAATTGGATTAGGGCCCTCCGATTCTGAGGAGCCGGCGGCGCCGCTCCCTGCGGACGAGCCGCCGACCGAACCGATCACCGGCGCGGAGCCCGATCGCCCAAAAGTCGTCGCTGAGGCGGAAGCGCGGCGGACGCCGTTTGCCGCCACGCGCTTCCGGTTCACGACCGGACTTCCGGCCGGCGAGATGGCTCGCATCCGCGACGAGAACGATCATTCGAGCCTCAGCTATCGCAGCTTCGCGAGCGTCGTCGGCATCGTCGCCGCGCTCACGGCCGCAATCGTGTTGATCGCCGGCTTCGCCGCGACGGCGTTCCTGTTCGCGGAGCATCGTCCCGGTGCGGCGCTGGTTGCGCTGCTGCTGTCGATCGCGTTCGCGCTGCTGATCGCGATGCTCGTGCCGCCGACGAGCGTCACGATCTACGACGGTCAGTCGCCCGCGCTCACGATCGCCCAGGATTCGCGGGCGAGCTTTCCGGTGATCTCGTTCACGATCGTCACGCCCGACGGCATCCGCCTGGCCCGCATCCGCCGCTCGTTTTTCTCGCGATTGGGCCGCAATCGCTGGCACATCCTCGACCCGAACGGCCGCTGGCTCGGTGAGGCGGTGGAGGAGTCGTTCGGCCGCGCGTGGGTGCGCAAGTTCCTCGCGAAGTTCAATCGGCGCTACGACGCCGATGTGCGGATCGTGATCGGAGGGACAGTCGCCGGGACGATCGTGCGCCGCGATGTGGGACAGGGCGAATTCGACGTGCTCGATCTGCCGGCGAATTCGCCGTTGGATCGGCGGGTGGCGGTGGCGCTGGCAGCGCTAGTGTTGGGCAGCGAGC
>C688J18823_10003104_pt1 | contig 10500 bp, 12 predicted proteins | sample HopSoiMetagenom1_FD_18823 | JGI IMG/M metagenome (IMG submission 18823) | reverse complement strand
ATGCCACAGTCTTTCATGGATGACGCGCTCGCGGAGGCGCGTGCCGCGCAGGTGGCCGACGAGGTTCCGGTCGGCGCCGTGATCGTGCGGGATGGCGGCCTGATCGTCGCGCGGGCCGGCAATCGCACCTTGCGCGACCGCGATCCGACCGCGCATTGCGAGATGCTGGCTATCCGGCAGGCGGCGGCCGCGCTCGGCACCGAGCGGCTCCCCGACTGCGATCTCTATGTCACGCTCGAGCCCTGTGCGATGTGTGCGGCGGCGATCTCGTTTGCGCGCATCCGTCGGCTCTACTACGGCGCGGCCGATCCCAAGGGCGGCGCGGTCGAGAACGGCGTGCGCTTCTTCGCGGCGCGGACCTGCCACCACCGGCCGGAAGTTTACAGCGGGATCAACGAGAGCGAAGCGGCCGCGCTGCTCAAGGAGTTCTTCAAAGCGCGGCGCTGATCCTCAAGCGCACTTCCCAAGCTGCGGCTGGTGAGCACTCGCCCGCTCGATCGACGCGAGCATGTCCTCCGCCGGGAACGGCTTTGTGAAGAATGCCGAGCAGTCGAGCGTGCGGGCGGCGCGCCTGAAAGTGTCGTCCGGCGAGGCGGTCATGAAGATGACCGGAAAGGAATACCCAAGGTCACGCAACTCGCGCACCAGCTCAATTCCCGTGATGTCGCCAAGCTCGATATCGACGACGAGGCAGTCCGCCTGGCTGACATCGGCCGCCGCGAGGAATTCCGGCGCGGAGGTGTACGATTCCACGCCGAATCCGGCCGAGCAAAGCAGGTGGACCATGGCGTCGCGCATGATCTCGCTGTCATCGATGACGGCGATGGTACGTTTCGTCATGATCTTCCGGGCTCCAAGTCAACGAGCCGGACGGACGTTTCAGTCCTGTCCCGGCCCATCGCTGAGATAGTGCGACGCCCGGAAGGAGCCTTGCTATTATGCGCCAAAGACTTGGCCGTATCTGCCAACCTTGCGCAATCCGGGGACGATCGAATGGGACGCAAAGCGCCGCCGTCTGCTTCCCGCGCCGAGCGGCTTCCGAGCGCACATGGCGCGATGAGCCGGTTTGCCTACGCGCGGGTGAAAAGTGCGGGCATTGCGCTCGACCCGCTTCTCAGCGAGACGGGCGTCACGCGTCAGCAGCTCGATGACCCCAAGTCGCCCATCTCGGTGCGCAATCAGATCAAGTTTCTCAATCTTGCCGCGGTGGCGCTGCAGGACGATCTGCTCGGATTCCACCTTGCGGACATCCCGGATCTTCGCGCCGTCGGGCTGTTGTACTACCTGCTGGCCTCCTCGGAGACCCTTCTCGACGGCCTGCAGCGCGTTGCGCGCTACAGCACGATCGTCAACGAAGGGATCATTCAGACCTGCGCCCACGGAAGCGAGCTTTCGATGTCATTTCGCTATCACGGCGTCGGCCGCCATCTCGACCGGCACCAGATCGAGTGCTGGACGGCCGGCCTAGTGCGGATCTGTCGTGAGCTCACGGGGCTGCGGCTCGTCCCCTCGCGCGTGCGGCTCATCCACCACCGGAGCGAAGATCAAGGCGCCGAGCTCGCGACTTTCTTCGGCAAGAGTATCGAGTTCGGCGCGTCGGTCGACGATATCGCATTCCCGCGCCGTACCGCCGAGGCGCGCATCCTCGGCGCGGACCCGTACCTCAACAAGCTGCTGCTCTCCCATTGCGAGCAGGCGCTCTCGCATCGCAAGCGCGCCGGCACGTTTCGGGCAAGCGTCGAGAACGCGATCGCGCCGCTGCTCCCGCACGGAAAAGCGAGCCTCGAGGGGGTGGCGCGGCAACTTGCCGTGAGCCCGCGCACGCTTGCACGCCGGTTGAGCGAAGAGGGCACAAGCTTCTCGCTTGTTCTGGAAGGACTTCGAAACGATCTGGCGGCGCGCTACCTCGCGGACAAGGAATTCGGCATCGCACAGATCGCCTGGCTGCTCGGGTATGAGGAACCCAGCACGTTCTCGCGCGCCTTCAAGCGCTGGACCGGGAAGACGCCGCGCGACATGCGTGTGCCCCGAAAGCCGGGCGACACGTTACGAAAGAGTTCTTCAAGGCGCGGTGAAATCAGCAAAAGTTAGGCGGAACTTTCGACCGCGTTGAGACTTCTCTCCCGGAGATACCAATCTGAGGAGAGAGAGATGGGTCGAGGAATTCTCTTGTGGCTTCTCGGCGTGCCAATTCCGATCATCATCCTGCTTGCGCTGTTTTGGCACTGACGAGCGAACACCTGCGTTGAAATGAAAAGGCCGGACCTCGCGTCCGGCCTTTTCGCGTCAGATGAGCGCCCCCAGCCTTTCCCTCATCTCCGCCTTGATGGGATCGGCGGCGCGCAGGATCGCGCTCGCCTGGAAGAAGTCGAGCATGCGGAAGATGCCGATGTTCGGCCGCAGCACGAGATCGGGCGCGCCTTCCTTGAGCTTGTGCGCAACGATGGTGTGGCCCATGACGGAAATCGTCGCCATCAGGCTGCTCCATGGATCGAGAGCGCTGCCCGCTTCTTCGGCGCCGGACACATCGATGGCCACGATCACGTCCGCCGTGCCGCGCAGGCACCCGAAGGGCAGCGGATCGACCGCGCCGCCATCGACAAGCACCCGGCCCTCATGTTCAAGCGGTCGCACAAGGCCGGGCACCGCCATCGCGGCAGCGACCGCAGGTCTGAGCGGACCGGAGGTGAAGACCACGCCCTCGCGTGCGTGAAGATCGGTCGCTATCGCGATGAATTGTGTCTTCAGGTCGGAGAAATCCGGAGGCAACATGTCGGCAAGGAACGCGTCGTAGAATTTCCCGGCATCGACAGCGAGCGGATTGCCGAAGCCCGCACTCAGGAACTGGGACCATGGAACGGCGCGCGAGCTCGTTATGCGCCGCCAAACCTCGCCGGGATTGTGCGCCAGGTTGAGCAGGTGATGCCGCATTTCGCGCCCGCTGAGGCCTGCGGCGTAACCAGCGCCGATCACTGCGCCGATCGACGAACCCGCAATCGCCGCGGGCTTCACGCCCATCTCGTCGAGCGCTTCGACGATCGCGATGTGCGCAAGACCCCGCGCACCGCCCGCTCCGAGAGCGAGGGCGAACGATTTCATTTCGCGCCTGCTTGCCTCGCAAACTCCCACGCGGTCTGCGCAAGCGGCCGTACCATTTGCGCGCGGGCAGGCGCATTCTCATTCGTAGCGGTGCCGTCGCGCACGCGCCCGACAATGCCCTGGAGGATCGCGGCGAGGCGGAAGAAATTATAGGCTGAGTACACGTTGATGTAGGGCCGCGGATCGAGTCCGGTGCGCGCCACGTAGGCGTAGACGTACTCGCTCATCGACGGAATGCCGAGCGCCTTGAGATCGAGGCCGACCAGCGAGCCGGTCCCTGCGCCGGAGTCGGACGCCGGCATGTGCCACTGCATGCAGTGATAGGTGAAATCGGCGAGCGGATCGCCCAACGTGGAGAGCTCCCAGTCGAGCACGGCGAGCACTTTCGGCTCGGTCGGATGCAGGATCATGTTGTCGAGGCGGTAGTCGCCATGCACGAGACGCACCGGGCCGGCCGGCGGCAGATGTGCGGGGAGCCATTCCATAATGCGCTCCATCTCGTCGATCTTCTCGGTCTCCGAGGCGCGATACTGCTTCGACCAGCGATCGACCTGGCGCGCGACGTAATTCTCGCCGCGGCCGTAGTCGGAAAGGCCGATCGCCGCCGGGTCGTATGAATGCAGCTGCGCCAGCGTCGCGTTCATCGCGTCGAACACGGCGGCGCGCTCCTTCGGGTTCGAACCCGGCATGTCCGGCACCCAGATCACGCGGCCTTCCACATAGCTCATCACATAGAAGGCCGTGCCGGCGACGCTCTCGTCTGCGCAATAGACGATCGGCTCCGCGACCGGGAAGCCTTGCGGGTAGAGCGCGCTGATGGCCTTGAATTCGCGATCGACCGCATGCGCCGACGGCAGCAGCTTTCCCGGCGGCTTGCGGCGCAGCACGTATTTACGCTCCGGCGTTTCCAGCATGTAGGTCGGGTTCGACTGGCCGCCGCGGAACTGCGTGACGCGCAACGGGCCCTCGAAGGCTTCCGCGTTCGCCGTGAGGTAACTTTCAAGCCGCGCCACATCGATGCGCAGCGGCGCCGCGACCTCCTTCGTGCCCGTATAGGCGGCCTGCCGGTCGATGGTGGTCATGCGTTCCCTTGGTCGAACTCGCTATGGACGCCAAGCTGGCACGATATCGGTCTTGAGGAAATCGGCGCCTATGAAGAGCAATGGTTCATCCCGAGTTTTAGCGAGCGAGTAGGGAAAGCAATCAGCGAGGTTAAGCCCTGCCGCATGATAGCCCTTACCGAAGCGCAGATATGCGGCACGGGCTGCATGAGCCCCCTCAACATCGACAGAGATGATCTCGACTCGAAGATCGCGGATGAAATCGTCAACCAGTTGAACCGCGAGCGGGTCTTTCTTCTTGCCGGCCGCGACGACCGATGCCTCGTGGATGCTGACAGCCGAAATCCTCAAGACCGGATCGCCGGCCGCGGCCTGTGAAAGGCCATTCCATTCTGGCTCGCGGAAAATAATGGCGATGATCGCGGAAGTGTCGACGACCATCAGTCGAAATGTCCCTTGTCGTTGTAGCCGATAATCTCGTCTGCAGACCGATGATCGCGCGTTGGCATTGCATCGGCACGTGCGATAATGGCCTCAATCTTTCTGCGCCGTTCCGCAATCTCCGCCTCCGACAATGGCGTGCGGGCAAGCTTCTCGGAAACAGCGCCCTTCACCGCATCCGTGATCGTCTCACCGGTGCGTTCGGCAAGCTGACGGATCATGCGATCGGCGTCTTCGTCTCTGATCAACACAGTCATAGCAACAGCTCGTATATACGAATTGGGTGGCAATATATACGCTTTGCCTCAGGGCCGCTACACGATTGTTCTATCTGGATTTTTTTGCCTCATGGCTAAATGCCCGATATCCCTCCTGCAAAATCCTTCCGGCCAGTGGATCTTGTCGACTGCCGCATAGGCACGCTGCTGCGCGTCGGCGAGCGACTTGCCCGTGCCGCAAACATTCAGGACGCGGCCACCATTCGCGGTGATCTTCCCGTCCTCATTCTTCGTACCTGCATGGAAGATCTCGACGCCCTCTAGCGCCGTAGCCGCATCGAGCCCGCAGATTGCCGAGCCCTTGCCGTAAGAACCGGGATAGCCCTTGGCCGCCATCACGACGGTGAGCGCTGCCTCGTCGTACCAGCGCAGGTCGAAGTTCTTCAGTTGTCCATCGCGTGAAGCGATCAGCGCGGGCACCAGGTCAGACATCAGCCGCAGCATCAGCACCTGGCATTCGGGATCCCCGAAACGTACATTGTATTCGATCAGCTTCGGTCCCTGCGCGGTGAGCATCAGCCCGAGATAGAGAATGCCCTTGAAGGGGCAGCCCATTTCCTTCATGGCGCGCATTGTGGGAAGCACAAATGCGTCCATCGTTTGTCGGGCGAGGTCCTCGGTGAAGGCCGGCACGGGCGAATAGGCGCCCATGCCGCCGGTGTTCGGCCCTTCGTCGCCGTCGAACGCGCGCTTGTGATCTTGCGCGGAGGCGAGCGGGATCGCGGTCTCGCCGTCGCATAGCGCGAAGAAGGAGACTTCCTCGCCGCTCAAGAATTCCTCGACCACCACTTCGCTGCCTGACACGCCAAAGGCGCCGCCGAACATCATGTCGATCGCGGCTTCTGCTTCCGCGATGGTCTGCGCCACGACGACGCCCTTGCCGAGCGCGAGACCATCGGCCTTCACGACGATCGGCGCGCCCTGCGCCCTCACATAGGCCTTCGCGGACGCCGCATCGGTGAAGCGTCCGTAGGCGGCGGTGGGAATGCCGTACTTGCGGCACAGGTCCTTGGTGAACCCCTTCGAGCCTTCGAGCCGCGCCGCCGCCTTGGTCGGCCCGAAGGTGCGAAAACCCGCGGCCTCGAGGTCGTCGACGATGCCGGCGACCAGCGGATTGTCCGGGCCCACCACAACGAAATCGGCTGCGAGTTTCTTGGCGAGCGCGATGACGGCCGCGTGGTCCGTCAGGTCGACGGGAATGCACTCGGCCTCCTGCGCGATGCCGGCATTGCCCGGCGCGCACCACAGCTTGGTCGTGAGCGGTGAGGCTGCGATCTTCCAGGCGAGTGCGTGCTCGCGTCCGCCGCCGCCCAAGAGCAGAATTTTCATGGCGGGGCTTTAACACGGGCCATAGTCCCGGCAAGCACCGCCGCACTGCAATCCTCAGGCAATTCGCATGCTTGCAGGTGTCCCGGGCGGCAGCGCGTGGGAGTCGACCTCAATGACGCCGTCGCGCAGCCGCACTTGGTAGGTCGCAAGCTTTTCTGTGAACGGCGGCGGCGCGCATCCGTCGGCGAGGCGGTACTCGTAGCCGTGCCATGGGCAGGTGACGAGGCCGTTGATGATGCAGCCCTCACCGAGCGGCCCGTTCTGATGCGCGCAGAGGTTGGTCAGCGCGCCGATCTGATCCCCGTCGCGGAACACCGCGATGCGCTCGCCGTCGGGCGCAACGACGATGCGGGCCCGCTTGTCCGGGATCGAGTCAGGCGACCCGACCACAATCCAGTCGCCGCGCGATGCATGCGCCGCATCGCGTTCGCGCCACGCCGCCGCGATATGCAGAGCCGTAACGAGCGCGAACGAGCCGCCAAGTAGCAGTGGGATATGAATGCGCTGATCCTCCTGCATCACGCCGAGCGCGACATGCATCACCAGCACGCCATAGGCCACGTAGAGCAGCATGTGGAGCGCCTTCCAGATGCGCGGTGTGAGGAAGGCGAGCCAGAAATCATGGCTGGTCGCAGCGAGCAGGAACAGGATCGAGAGGCCAGTGAGCCCGAGCGCCTTGATGGGGAAGCCGATGAACTGGCTGAACTTCGGGTTGTTGGTCATCTCGGTAACGAGGTCGCCCATCGCACCCTGCACGGCAAACCAGTCCACCACCGAGTAAGCGTGCGCGAGTGCGATGAAAAACGTCAGCACGCCGAAATGGCGACGGTTGTAGAGGAGCGGCAGGAAACGCGGGGAAAGCCGCGTGAGCGGACCGATCATCAGGATGATCGTCAGCATCGTGAACGCGCAGGTGCCGAGCGCCTTGATGCGCAGGCCGATCCAGGCGGGATAGTCGGCCGGCGGATTGCGCAGCGCGCCCACCGTAAGGAATGTGCCGACGAACAGCACGACGCCGGCAATCAGAATTGCGTCGTAGACGATCTTGCGCCGGTTCCACTGCACGGCCTGGAAACGGGCGCTCATTTCGTCGTCTCCGCTTGCATCGGCGCCTCTGGCGGCGGGCGTTTCATCAGCGCCATGGTGAAGCCAAGCGCGACGGCCACCGCGAGCAGCGGCCAGAGCAGGCGATGGACCATGCGATGCCCGCGCGTCATCGCGCTGCCTTGAGCCAGCGCGCGAGCACATAGGGCCACAGCGCCGCCGCGCCCGGCAGGATCAGGATGCGCGCGCCGAGGCTGACGCTTGCGCGCTGCACACGCGTCACGCCGAACGTCACGAAGGCCACCGCAGTCGCAGCGCCGATCGCCGCATAGAGGGCGAGAGCGTTGAGCAAAAATGCGACGGCAGGATGCATGAGGTCCGACCCCGGTGCCCCACTATACGGCACAATCAGCCCGCCGGTTTCGGGACAAATTGGACTGCCGGAACCCCCTAAAAACCGCTATTCAACACCCCCAATGAACCAGCCCCGCGTCAACATCCCGGAATGGACCGTCACCGAGCTTTCTGCGGCGCTGAAGAAGACCGTGGAAGACGCCTACGGCTTCGTGCGGGTGCGCGGCGAGATCACCGGCTATCGCGGCCCGCATTCCTCAGGGCACGCCTATTTCGCCCTGAAGGACGAGGGAGCGAAGATCGACGCGGTCATCTGGCGCACCGCCTTCGGCCGCATCCGCTTCAAGCCGCAGGAAGGCCTGGAGGTGATCGCCACCGGGCGCCTCACCACCTATCCGGGCCGCTCGTCCTACCAGATCGTGATTGAGAATTTAGAGCCGTCCGGCGTCGGCGCACTGATGGCGCTGCTCGAAGAACGCAAGAAAAAGCTCGCCGCCGAAGGCCTGTTCGATGAGGCGCGCAAGCAGCTGATCCCGTTCCTCCCCGCAGTGATCGGCGTGATCACCTCGCCGACCGGCGCGGTCATCCGCGACATCCTGCATCGCTTGTCGGATCGATTTCCGCGCCGCGTGCTCGTCTGGCCGGTGCGCGTGCAGGGCGACGGCTCGGCCGAGGAGGTCGCGAACGCCATCCACGGCTTCAACGCATTGCCGGAGGGCGGCCGCATTCCGCGACCGGACGTCTTGATCGTCGCGCGGGGGGGCGGCTCTCTCGAGGACCTCTGGTCGTTCAACGAAGAAATCGTCGTTCGCGCGGCGGCGGAAAGCATGATCCCGCTCATCTCCGCGGTCGGCCACGAGACCGACGTCACGTTGATCGATTTTGCGTCCGACAAGCGCTGCCCGACCCCGACGGCGGCTGCCGAATGCGCGGTGCCGGTGCGCTCCGACCTGCTCGCGCAGATCGACTCGCTTGCGCGGCGGCACTTTTCCTCGTGGGCGCGCGGCATGGAAGCGCGGCGCACCGAACTGCGCGCCGCGGCGCGCGCGCTTCCGGGCGCGGACGAATTGTTGGCAGAGCCCCGTCAGACCCTTGATCGGCTCGCTGATCGCCTGCCGCGCGCCCTGCATGCAAATGCGCAGATCCATCACAAGCAATATCTTCGCTGCGCGTCCCGGCTCTCGCCGCCCCTGTTACGCGGACGCGTCCAGCGCTCGCGCGATCGGCTCGCGAACGCGGGCGGGCGGCTCACCGCCGCCGTGCGCGCCAATATCGCGGCGCACCGCCAACGCATTGTGCGCGACCGCGAGCGCGTCGGCGCACTCTCCGAACGCAGCGGGCTTGCCATCAACCGATCGATCGAGCGCCAGTTCGCCGCACTCGACCGCGCCGACAAGCTGCTTGCCGCGCTCTCTTACCAGGGCGTGCTCGCACGCGGCTTTGCGCTGGTGCGCGATCCGGCCGGTCCGCCGATCCGCAGCGCGGCGGCAGTCACGCCCGGCAAGGCGCTCGACATTGAGTTCAGCGATGGGCGCGCCACCGCGGTCGCGACCGCCGCGCACGGGACTCCGCCGCGCCGCCCGATCCGCCCGCGCTCCCGCAGGTACGGGAGCGGCGAGGGGCAGGGGAGCTTGTTCTAGATGGCGGCTTCTCAGATCGACGTGACTCACGTCGGGAGCCTGCCGCGCGGCGACGAGCTGACCGCGCTCCTGCTCGCGAAGGATCATGGCAAGCCATACGACGCCGCCGAATTCGACCGGGTCGTCCAGAATGCCATTGACAACGCCGTGAGGAAACAGGTTGCCGCGGGCGTGACGATCGTCAGCGACGGCGAGCTGGGCAAGGTCGGCTACTCGACCTACGTCACCGAGCGGCTCACCGGCTTCGGCGGGCACGTCGACCGCAAGCCCGCGCTCGATCTCGCGGCGCATCCGGCGCTGGCCAAGAAGCTTGCCGCGATCATGGGCAAACAGGAGTTCGTCCGCGCCGCCTGCATCGGCCCAGTGCGGCTCCAAACGCTGGAGCCCGCACGCGATGACATCCGCCGCTTCCGCGCCGCGCTCGATCGGCATGGCAAGGGCGTGCGCGCGTTCATGAACGCGGCTTCGCCGGGGCTGGTGACCGCGTTCCAGCCCAACAAGCACTANGCCTCGCACGAGGCCTATCTCGCCGACCTTGTCGAGGCGATGCGGCCCGAATACGAGGCAATCGTGGAGGCCGGCTTCGACCTTCAGCTCGATTGCCCCGACCTCGCGATGGCGCGCCATACCGGCTACCAGGATCTGGACGAGGCGAGTTTCCTGCGCGTGGTCGAGGCCAATGTGGAGGCGCTGAACGCCGCGACGGCGAAAATTCCGGCCGATCGCATGCGCCTGCACATCTGCTGGGGCAATTACGAGGGACCGCACGACTACGATATTCCCCTCGAGAAGGTTCTCGCCGCGGTACTCAAGGCGCGACCCGCGACATTGCTGTTCGAGGCGGCCAATCCGCGCCACGAGCACGAGTGGATCGTCTGGCGCGACGCCAAGATTCCGTCTGACAAGAAGCTCGCTCCGGGACTGATCGACACCTGCTCCAACTATGTCGAGCATCCCGAACTGATTGCGCAGCGCTTGGAGCGCTACATCGCGATGGTGGGCGCCGATCGTGTCATTGCGAGTACGGATTGCGGGTTCGGGACGTTCGCCGGCTACGGCAAGATCGATCCCGACGTCACGTGGAAGAAGCTCGCGGTGTTGAGCGAGGGTGCGCATCTCGCAGCATCACGAGCCCCTGCGCAGGCCGCCTAGCGCTTCGGCAGCTGCAGCAATTCATCAAGCTGCGCCGGCGTGAGCGCGGCCGGGATGTACTTGAACGCGATCGCGTCCTGCATCAGCTCCGGCATGCCCTTG
>C688J18823_10003103_pt1 | contig 10502 bp, 7 predicted proteins | sample HopSoiMetagenom1_FD_18823 | JGI IMG/M metagenome (IMG submission 18823) | reverse complement strand
CGTACCCGACACTGTCTTCTTCAGGATCGAGTTCGACGATGTTGACGCCGGCAATCAGCGCCTCGAGAACGTCGTCTCCTTTGGTGATCCTGGCAAACGCCGTCTCGACGCACGTCTTGTCGCCGCCGTTCTTGAACTTGTGACCGTTCGCCGAGGAGATCACGACCGGTTTACTGGAGGACGGCGTCACGACCGCGGGTGCCTGACCGAAGGCGCGCGGGGCAGCCGCGGCCGCAAGGCTTGCGGCAGTACCGGTTTTGACGAACTCACGGCGATTGACTTTGGGCGACATGACGACTCTCCTGCAGTTCGTGGCCGCATTACTTACTTTGCGCTGGGGCCCCACCCTCAGCGCCTGCCAACGCTCGCTCCTTCGCTCGCGCCGCGCCATCGTACGGGCCGGGTGCTTAGTGCGGCACCTCTCTCGCGCGCGCACAGTGTACCCGTTTATTGACGAGCGAGCAGCAGCCGACTACGATTGCCGTCTGTGCTTCGTGACGCCGGCCCTGCCCTCACGCGACGGATTTCTCTCGACACGATACGCGAGGCGCTGGAGACGGTTTATCGCGCCGCCATTCGGACGCCGCTCGTTCGACTGGACGTGCCAGGCAGCGGCACGAAGACGCCGGAGATATTTCTCAAACTCGAGACCCTTCAGCCGATTGGCTCCTTCAAGATCCGTGGCGCGCAAAACGCGGTCGCCCGGCTCAATCGGAACGAGGTAGCTGACGGGGTGTGGACCGTGAGCGCGGGCAATGCCGCGCAAGGCGTCGCCCTGGCGGCACGCCTCGCCGGCGTGCCGTGCAGCGTCATGGTCATGGATACGGCGCCGGAAACCAAGCTCCGCGCGATCGAACGGCTCGGCGCCGCGATCGTCAAGGCTCCTTACGACGAGTGCTGGCGAACGGTGGAAGATCACGGCTCGCCGCGGATGCATGGGCGATTCGTCCATCCATTCGATGACGATGATTTCATCTCCGGCAATGGGACGATTGGTCTCGAGATCCTCGAGGATCTGCCCGACGTGGAGGCGATTGTGGCGCCGCTTGGCGGCGGCGGACTGCTGACTGGCATCGCCGTCGCAGCAAAGTCGATCCGTCCGGGCACCCGGATATACGCGGCGGAACCTGAGACAGCGGCGCCATTGTCCGTTTCGCTTCGTGCGGGAAAGGCCAGCCGCTTCGATGCCTGGCGGGCGTCGTTCGTAGACGGAGCCGGCGGGAAATCCGTGGTCGCCGGCATGTGGCCGTTGCTGCAGACCTGGGTCGATGAGTCGATCGTGGTCACGCTGGATGATGCGGCCGACGCGATGCGAACGGTCGCCGATCGCGTTCATGTGATCGCGGAAGGGGCAGCGGCCTGCGCGGTGGCCGCGGCGTTGTCACCAACGATGCAGGCGCGCGCTCATCGAAAGATCGTCGCCGTTGTCTCGGGCGGCAACATCGACCTCGAGCGCTTCGCCCAGTTGACACGTGCAAATTGATGGCCGGCCGTTCGATCGGCCGCGACTGAACACCGGCCCGAATGCCGGGCGGATTTTCGAGAACAGTGAAAGGGCACAAACCGTTTGAGTACCCCAACGATCCCTGAACGGCTGCGTCGGCTCCCCGAACTCGCGAGAGATCTCTGGTGGACCTGGAACCCTCAGGCGCGCGAAGTGTTTCGAAAGCTGGATTATCCGTTGTGGCGCCAGACGGCTCACAACCCCGTCCTGATGCTGCAGCTGGTGTCGCAGGACATCCTGACCGCGGCCGCGACGGACGAGCGGTACGTGGCCATCTACGATGCCGCGATCGACGCGCTGGACGACGCGCGATCAGCGCGCGACACCTGGTGGCGGCATCGATTCCCCGAGGCGAGCGGCCCGATTGCGTATTTTTCCGCCGAGTTTGCGCTGCATCAGTCGCTGCCGATCTACGCTGGCGGGCTGGGCGTGCTCGCCGGTGACCACTGCAAGGAGGCGAGCGATCTCGGTATCCCGCTGATTGGCGTCGGCTTCATGTATCCACAGGGCTACTTCCACCAGACCGTGTCGCCCGAAGGCTGGCAGCAGGAAATCTACGAAAAGCTGTCGTGGGAACATGCGCCGATCGAGCGCGCCACGACGCCGGAAGGGACGCCCTGCATCGTGGCGGTGCCGCTTGGCAACCGCAGCGTCCTGGTCTCGGTGTGGCTCGTGCGCCTGGGCCGTGTCAGGCTGTACCTGCTCGACACCGACCTCGAGGAAAACGCGCCGTGGGATCGCGAATTGTCGGCACGCCTGTACGGCGGCGATCGCGAGACACGGGTGCAGCAGGAAATCATTCTCGGGATCGGCGGCGTACGCGCGCTGAAGGCACTCGGCATGACGCCGACTGCATGGCACCTGAATGAAGGACACGCCGCGTTCGTCGTCCTGCAGCGCATCCGCGATCACATCGAGCACGGTCACTCGTTCGACGCCGCCCTCGAAGAGGTTCGCAAGACGACCATCTTCACAACGCATACACCGGTACCTGCCGGACACGATGCGTTTCCGTTTCATCTCGTCGAAACGCACCTGGCCAATGCGTGGGGAACGCTGGGAAGCTATCGCGACGCCTTCATGGCGCTCGGACATTACGACAGCGGACACGGTCCGCTGTTCAACATGACCGCCCTCGCATTGCGAACGGCCGGCTGGACCAACGCCGTCAGCCAGATGCACAAGCAGGTCACGCGAGACATGTGGGGACCGATTTGGCCGGGCCTCGAGGAGAATCAGCGGCCGGTGCGCGCGATTACCAATGGCATCCACGTTCCGACGTGGCTGTCGGCGGAGATGACCAAACTGCTCGACGATCATCTCGACGCGGGCTGGCGGGATCGCCACGACGACCCATCGGTGTGGAACCGGATCCTCGAGATCAGCGACGAGGATCTGTGGAACGCGCGCCAGGCGCTGCGCCAGTACCTGTTCGCCTTCATCAGGGAACGCGCCCGCTCGCGCTGGAAAGAAGAACACGTCACCGCCGCACGCGTCGTCGCCGCGGGAACGCTTCTCGATCCAAACGCGCTCACGATCGGTTTCGCCCGCCGGTTCACCGGCTATAAGCGGCCAGAGCTGATCTTTCGCAACCCCGACCGTCTGCTCGGCATTCTGAACGCGTCGCGTCGGCCCATGCAGATCATCTTCGCCGGCAAGGCGCATCCAGCCGACGAAACGGGCAAACATCACCTGCAGCAGGTCTACAAGCGGGCGACGGATCCGCTGTTCGCCGGCCGCATCGCCTTCGTTGACGACTACGATCTGCACGTCGCCCACTTCCTGGTGCAGGGATGCGACGTGTGGTTGAACAACCCGCGCAAACCGCTCGAGGCAAGTGGCACGAGCGGGATGAAGGCCTGCACCAACGGCGTGCCGCAAGTCAGCATCGGCGATGGGTGGTGGGCTGAAGGCTACACCGGCCGGAATGGATGGCTGATCGACAGCCGCCCCGAATCGACCGACTACGATGCCGTCGACGCGGCCGACGCCGAAGCGCTGTATCAGTTGCTCGAAAACGAAATCGTCCCGGTCTTTTACGATCGCGACGCCGAAGGGATCCCCCGACGCTGGCTCGACATCGTCCGGCAGGCGATGCTCAGCGTGACGCCGCGTTTCAGTGCACGTCGAATGGTCAAGCAGTACGCGGAAGAAATGTACGGGCCGGTCGTGCAGCGGCAGCAGCCACAACCGCAATAGAAAGGCTCAGGGCTCAGGGCTCAAGGCGCAAGGCGCAAGGCGCAGGGCTGAAGGCTGAAGTAGTACAATCGCTCCATGTCCCGCAAAACAGTCGTCCAGGCACGCTGTGCCCTCTGCGGCGCGAAGGAACTGTCCGAGCCTCGCGGTGAAGAGCGCTATTGCCGCGACTGCTGGGACAAGAAGATTGCGGTTGAAGAGATCGTCGCGCGCGAGTTCGCGCTGAAGCGCTACATCCGCGCGCACAGTGCCGAGAAGTACTTGATCTACCACTCGACCGTGAAGCGCCCCTGCGGTCAGCTGATCGTGGTCGACGACGGATACGACCTGTTCCTCACCATGGTGCTCTACCCCTCATTTGCCTGGGATGAAGCCGCCTATCATCTGGAAGGCGATCCGGAAGGCCGCACATTCGCCGAGATTCTTGTCGATGTCGTTGCGGCTGAGGTGATTGAGCCCTGGGGAGGCGGCAAGTGGCACTTGGAAATCTTCCGCTCCTCGAGTCCTGAAGCAGAGGACTGGAATGGAGAGATGTAGAGGCCTATAATGCCCCCGTTCCCCCGGTTCTCCCCCATCCCCTGGGAGGTGGTCATGAAACGCTTTGCGTTTGCGTCCTCCGTTATCGTTCTTCTCGCGTTCACCGCCGTTTTCGCGTTCGCTCAAGCCAAACCCGCGCAGGCGACGCCGGCGAAAGCGACCACTCCAACCACACAACAGGCACCGGCGGCGCCGGCCAAGTTCATCAAGCCGCTGAAAGGCACCGCAGACATCCAGTTCATTCCGTCCCAACCCAAGAAGGTGGGCGCCGACATCGTCACGGTCTTGAAGATCAAGAACCTGTCGACGGCTCCTGTGTCGCTGCTGAAAGTGGATGAATACTGGTACAACAAGGCCAATCCGCCGACCGTCGTCACGGGCGACTCAGAGGCTTACCGTAAGCCGTTCATGCCGGGAGAGGTCATCGAGTTAACGATGAAGTCGCCATGGAAAGCGGATCTCGGAGCCAGCCAGTACCAGTTCTCACACGCCGGCGGGCAGGTGAAACTGAAGAAGGTCACGAAGTTCGACTAAAGCCACAAAAGAACACAGAGCAACACGGAAAATACAGGCCGCGGAAGAACACAGACATATCAGTGTTTGTTCAGTGTTCTTCAGCGGCTTTGTTCCGCGGTGCGAGGCGCTCGGCGTAGCGGCCGGCGAGCGGCATGTGCCAGCGGGCGCCGCTGAATGCTTTGATCAGGCAGACCACCCACACGACGACCCACACCAGCGCAAGAACCTCGGACAGCCGGTACATCAACGTAAAGACCACCGGCGAGATCAGAAGCGTCAGGAACGAACACACCAGTGTGCCCGCGGACAGCAGTCCTAATCCGCCGAGGCCGAGAACCGCCTGCCAGGCGTGAAACCGCACGAACTCGTTACTGCGCTCGACGAGCAGGATCAGGATCCCTGAAAACGGCCCGGCGAGATACGACAAGGCCGCCGCGAAATTCGGTTCCAGTCCTGTTGACGACGGGACCGCCGCGTCGGCAGCGGCGCGGACGAATACGCGATCGACGGGTGAGAGTTCCGGCTGACGCGCGGGTGTACCCGCCGCGAGCGGTTCCCGAAATGAAGCGCCCGCGCGATCGGTGAAGCGAACCTCACCGTCGTAGCGCGGCAATGTTGCGATGTGAAACGGCGTCACGATCATCTGCGCCGCAACGGCGCCGCGCGAGGGCTGGGCTTCCTTCACCATCACGGCCAGCGAGGCACTTTCCTGGCGCGCCCCCACGATCTCGATTGCGTATCCGGCGCTCGGCCGCTCCCCGGCGAACGCTGCAACCACCATGGTCGTAGAGAAATCAACTGCCGGCGGCTGCGCGCTCGTGCCTGCGTGCGCAGACCACAACGCGTGCCATGCCGCGGCGTCGCGCACCACGACACGACCGGAGTCGAGGACTCCGCTGCTGTCTCCCCTGGCGATGGTGGTGAGGCCGTCGGCCATCATCGGATCCGGAACTCGACTTCGCGCATCGCCGTACCGCCGTTGCCGACCAGCGACTTCGCCGTGACCCGCAGCACGTATCGACCGGGCGTGAGATCGCCGAGAGGCAGCTCGCGGGTGTATCCGTAGCCGCCCTTTTTCCCCTGTAGCTCGTCGCTCGAGCGCTCGTCGGCCGCAGCGAACATCTCCCGGCCATCATCGGTGATGATGCTGCTGGCAATCGAGACGCGATGGGATGGAGAGGGCTGATTGTCGTAGACCTCGGCAAAGATCGCGAGCGTGTCGCCGCGCGGAAAATCCCGCACGGCGGTGGGCGCGCCGGGGAGTACATCTTTCAGCTGCGGATCCGGGTTGGCGGTCGGCGTATGAATCGTGGACTTCGCGGCAATCGCGATACCACTCAGGACAACTGGAGCCTTGGCGAAGTCGGGGACATCAATCGTCTGAGTCACAGTTCCGATCGCGCCTCCGTTCGACTCCTTCGCCGCAACACGAATCTGATAGCGGCCCGGCGGCACGGTTAGACGCCTGAGCACGCGAAATCCGGTTTCGGCGACGGCAGCGTGCGTGGCGGCACTGAGTCGCAGCGGCACCGTTGTCGGACCGCCATCCTGCATCTTGCCAGAGGCATCGATGGCGAGGACGTGCAGTTCGATGTCTTCGTTGAACTTGCCGCCCTGCTCAGCGAATCGCAGCGTCGCCGGCGCAAATTCGACGCTGAGGGCGACTGACGCTTTCGCACCCGGCCCGCTGAACGGCGCCGCGAATATCGACAGCCCCACACCCGGGGCAGGAATGGGATTGGCGAGCGCGTCGATGATGTCCGGTGGAACCTTGGCGTCAGTTTTCGCCGTAGCCCCCGCCGGCTTCCCCTTCGGCGCGGTGTAGCCGTTGCGCGCCTGCACCTTCACGCCTGGACGGGCAACCCGCACGTCGACCTTGCGAAAGCGCCCATCCCGCTTATCGTTGGTCGGGTAATACCCCAGGACGTAGTAGCTGCTGTTCTGTTCGATGATCCGCTGGAAGCCGGCGGTGAAGTCGTTTTGATTCACGATGGCGAATCCACCGGTCTGTTCGGAAAGAACACGCAGACTGTCCTGCGCGCGTCGCACCTCGTTCTGAATCATCGCGGAGGGAGAGGACAGCGAGGGATCGTCGACCGGCACGCCGCCGATATCGATGGCCTCGTCAAGACCGGCGCCGAGCCCGCGAGCATCCACTCCGTAGAAGCTGACGCCGGCGCGCGTCGCTTCATCGATCGCTTCCTTCATCGTCTCGCGCAGGACCGCGTTGTCGGGCGTGAACGGATTGTCCATGTCGTAGTCGATTCCCTCGCCGAACCACACGACCGCCTTGTGCCGGCCGCGTACGTTCGCCAGGTACTGCGCCAGGTCTTTCAGCGTGATGAGGGAGTTCCGCGCTTTATATCCGCGCTCGGCAAGACTGGTATCTCTCGGCTGTTCCCCCGACTGCTGCGCGCGGTAATAGTCGTCGAGCTTCGACATCAGCTCGGAGGGCAGCTTGCTGCCGGAGAACTTGTCGACTGAGGCGAGGAGCCTGGCGTGGCTGCTGGTGAACTCCTGACCGCGATCGGCCGCTCCACCGGTGAAGACCACGGCGGCGAGATCATTCGCGCCAATGTAGCGCTCGATGAACTGACGCGCGGCGCGGCGAACGCGGATGGAGCGGCGCGAGTCGGTCTGCAGATCGTCGAGGACGAGCACGAAGACACGGCCGTTGAACTCCTGGTGATTACTGGCCACATCCGGATCGATCGGCCCGGTCTTGAAAAGCGGTGGGTCCTGATGTTCGACCGGCAGATTGACGCGCGTGAACACCTTGATCTTCTGAGGCGCGCCGTCCTCGACGATCTGGAAATCGGCCTCGGTCAGATCAGCAACGAACTTCCCCTGCGCATCAGTGGGGCGCGCATCAATCTCTACGTAATTGACTTCTACTCTGAAGGTCGGGGGCGTCTGCGCGGGACTCTGAGTCGTCTGTCCGGCAGCAGCCGCACCGGCCATGGCCATGGCGATTGTCATCAGTACGAGGTGAAGCCTGCGTAACATGCGTCTCCCGGCCTCGATTATACGAGGCAGGTGTTTACAAACTTAACAACTATACGAAGACTTTCGTCGTCTTATGCAGTACTGACCGCTTGTTATACTCAATTGATGACGTTGCCGATACCCGCAGTACAGAAGGCGCTGAAGCAGGACGGACTCGACGGCTGGCTGCTTTACGACTTTCACGGCTCGAACCCGATCGCGAGACGGCTGACCGATCTGGTGTCGTCGCCAAAGCTTTCAACGCGCCGGTGGTATTACCTGGTGCCTGCGGAAGGCGCGCCACGCGGGCTGGTGCATGCGATCGAACGTCACAATCTGGACGCGCTTCCAGGCGACAAGCAGCCGTACGCGGGACGCGAACAGCTCGCGGCGGGATTGAAAACGCTGTTGCGCGGGATGAAGCGGGTCGCGATGGAATATTCGCCAGGCAACGCGATTCCGTATGTATCGCGGGTCGATGCCGGCACGGTCGAGGCGGTCAGGCAGTTGGGAGTGGACGTGGTGTCCTCGGGAGATCTCATCCAGCGTTTTGAGGCGATTTGGTCGGATGAGGCACTGGCGACTCACCGGGCGGCTTCGGAGCGACTTTACCGGATCAAAGATCGCGCGTTCGAGCTGATCAGCTCACGCAGGGACCAGAAACTGAGCGAGTACGACGTGCAGCAGGCGATGGTGAAATGGTTCGAAGAAGAGGGCTTGATTACCGATTCGGCGCCGTGCGTCGCGGCTCAGGAAAACGCCGGGAACCCGCACTACCAGCCGGGCCCGACGGCATCCCGCGCCATTCATCGAGACGAGATAGTCCTGCTGGACCTCTGGGGCAAGCTTGCTACTCCCGGCGCAGTCTTTGCTGATATCACTTGGGTGGGGTTCAGCGGCTCGCGGGTCCCCGAGACATGTGCCCGAGCGTTCGCGGCGGCGCGCGACGGACGCAACGCGGGCGTCGATCTCGTGAAGACGGCGGCGAGCCAGCGGCGAGAACTCCGCGGCTTTGAAGTGGATCGAGCGACGCGAGACGTCATCGAGCGCGCCGGCTACGGCCCCCAGTTCATCCACCGCACCGGCCATAGTCTCGGGGAAGAGGTGCACGGCAATGGCGTTCACATGGACGATTACGAAACCCACGATGAGCGCCGGCTGATCCCCGGCACGGGCTTCACGATCGAACCGGGAATTTACACGCCGGAATTCGGCGTGCGGACGGAGATCAACATGTATGTCGGCGACGGCACCGCGGAGGTGACCGGGCCGATGCAGAACGACATCGTGACGCTGGCGTAAGGGCGCCGGCCAACCGATACGAGGGGAAACTGACAACCGGACGAATCACGATTCACTCGCGGATCGTCATCACAACGAACACAGCACTACAAGAACATCGGAGAACTATCAATGTCCACGCGCAAGACCACACTTTTTTACGCTGTCCTTATCGCGATCGCATCGATCGCTGTCGGGATGGTCATCGCATCACGCCTCGATTTGACGCCGGCTTCGTCGGCGCAGATGGTCGCGATGCCGGCGATGAACAGCACGCCGCTCGGCGGGCCGCTCGACGCCACGACATTCCGCAACATTGCGAAAAACCAGATTCCCACTGTCGTCAATATCCGGACCGAATCGCGGCAGCGCACGCAGGACCTGACCGAATTCTTTGGCGGTCAGGGAGGCGATGAACTGCTGCGCCGGTTCTTTGGCGGACAGGCGCCCGACTCACCTTCCCAGCGCCAGCCTCGCCGGCGGTCGCCGCAGGGACAGCTGACCGAAGGCGCCGGGACCGGGTTCGTCATCGACAAGGCCGGGTACATCCTGACCAACAACCACGTCATTGAAGGCGCCGACAAGATCACCGTCGCCTTCGTCGGCGCAGCCCGGAACGAGGAATATCCGGCGAAAGTTGTCGGACACGATCCACTGACCGACAGCGCCCTGCTCCAGCTGACCGAGATGCCCTCGGCGCCGCTGCAGGAAGCAAAGTTCGGCGACTCGTCGCAGATGCAGCAGGGCGACTGGGTCATGGCAATCGGGAACCCGTTCAACCTCGGTCACACCGTCACGGTTGGCGTGGTCTCCGCGCTCGACCGTCCGTTCGGTGGAACCGCGACGCGTCAGCAGCCGATGATCCAGACCGACGCGGCCATCAATCCTGGCAACTCGGGCGGACCGCTGCTCAACGTCCGCGGCGAAGTGATCGGCATGAATACAGCCATCTATACCGATGCGCAGCGCGCCGCCAACATCGGCATCGGCTTCGCGACGCCAATCAATACGATTCGCGAGCTGCTGCCGCAGCTGCGCGCCGGCAAGATCTCGCGCGGCGTGATCGGCGTGTCGATCAGCCGCGATCCGATCACCAAGGAGCTGGCGAAAGAGTTCGGACTGCCGAACACCAACGGCGCGGTGGTCTCGTCGGTCGCGCCGAACACGCCGGCAGCCAAGGCCGGATTGAAACCGGGCGATGTGATCGTCGAGTACAACGGCCGTCCAGTGACTGATAGCGATTCGCTCGTCTCGATGGTGGTCGCGACCAAGCCGGGCACCACCGTGCCGGTCACGCTTTATCGGGACAATCAGCGACAGACGATCAGCATCACCCCTGATGAACTCGATCTCGAGGCGGAAGCGAACGGCGGACGTTCGCCGCGACAGAACAGTCCGGAGCGCGAAGCGCCGACCGCGACTGACTTCGGCATGCAGCTCGAGCCGATTACGCCTGAGGTCGCACGCCAGCTCGAACTGCCCC
>C688J18823_10003102_pt1 | contig 10504 bp, 12 predicted proteins | sample HopSoiMetagenom1_FD_18823 | JGI IMG/M metagenome (IMG submission 18823) | reverse complement strand
CGCCAGTGATCGAACACGACGGCGCGGTCGATGACGAGCAAGGCGAGCGGCGGGACCGGCGCCTCGCCGGCGTGCGGGGCCGGATGGCCGTCGAGCAACGTCGCGGCCTCGTAGCTGACGCACCCCATCAGGCCGCCGGTGATCGGCGGGAGCCCTTCCGGGCGCGGTGCGCGCAGCCCGTTGATCACCGCACGGAGCGACTCACGCGGGGTGAGCCGACGCGACGGCTCGCCGGTCGGGAGCTGCCGCGCGAGGTCGNGCAGGTGCACGCCGTCGTCATCGGCGACCAGCACTGCGGCCGGGTCGCCCGCNACGAACGAATACCTGCCCCACCGCTCGGACCGTTCGACGGACTCGAACAACACCCCCGGCCCGTCGCCCGCGATCGCCGGGAACAGGCCGACCGGCGTACCGACATCGGCGAGCACCTCCGCCCAGACCGGCACGAGCGGCCACGTGGCCGCGAGCCCGTCGAAGGTCTCGCGGTCTGGGTGCACCTGCAGCGATGGCATCGTGTCCATCCTCTCGTAGGGGTCATGGACATACGTGAACCCCGGACGTCCGTCCGGGGCTCGTGGGTCGCGCGGCGTCGGAACTGACGCGTCAGGCGCGCATGCGCGCCGGGCTCCACGAGCCCTCGCGCCACCGCCAGCATGCCTGCCGCGTCGTCATCAGGTCGGGGATGGTCGCATGCACTGTGGCCACCCGTCAACGAAACGCATACATCCGGCGGCGCGTCAACGACGCGTTCGCCGTGCGACGGAAGGTCCTCCGACGCGAGTCGGCCGCGCTATACTGCCTGCGTAAACGTTCCTCGGTCGTGTTCGGAGGTGGGCGTCGGCCCACCTTTCGTGTGAGAAGGGGTGGATCGTGGTGGATGCCGAAGCGTTGGTTCGGCCTGTCGTGGAAGGGGCCGGCTTCGAGCTGTTCGACGTCACCTTCGGCGGCGGCGTCGGCGGCCGCCCAACGCTTCGCGTCACCGTGGACCGCGAAGGCGGTTTGGACCTCGACACGATCTCGGCGCTGTCGGACAAGATCGCCCGCCGCCTTGACCTCGAAGGGTTCGGCGACGGCCGCTACGAGCTCGAGGTGAGCTCGCCCGGCATCGAGCACGCGCTGAAGACGTTGGCCCAGTACACGCGGGCGATCGGGTCGCGCGTCAAGGTCAAGACCGACGAGGCGGTCGACGGCGCGCGCGTCCACGAGGGCCTGCTGCGTTCCGCCGACGCCGACGGGATCGAGGTCGACGTCGACGGCGTCCGCCGCCCGATCCCCGCCGCGGCGATCCGGTCGGCGCGCACGGTGGCCGACTGGAGCGCCGAGCTGAAGAAGGACGCGGTATGAACGCCGACATGATCACGGCGCTGAAGGAGCTCGAGCGAGAAAAGGGTGTCGCGTTCGAGACGATCCTGCAGGGCCTCGAGGAGGCCATGGGCGCCGCGTACAAGACGGCGTGGAAGCAGGAGCACCCGGACGCGGACGACGACTTCGTCGGGTTCCGGGCAGAGATCGACCCAGACAACGGCGACATGCGGATGTTCCAGCAGGAGCTCGAGGAGGTCGACACCGAAGACGGCGAGGGCGTCGAGATGAAGGTGCTGACCGAACGGGAAGTCGACGTCACCGAGGACTTCCGCGGGCGGATCGGCGCCAGACGGCCAAGCAGGTGATCTTCCAGAAGCTCCGTGACGCCGAGCGCGAGATGACCTATGAGGAATTCGCCGGGCGCGAGGGCGATGTCGTCACAGGCATCGTCCAGCAGTCGGAGCGCCGCTACACGCTGCTCGATCTTGGGAAGGTCGAGGCGCTGCTGCCGCAGGCGGAGCAGGTCCCATCCGAGCCGTACCGCAACGGCGAGCGCCTCAAGGCGTACATCACCGAGGTTCGCCGCGGCGTGAAGGGCCCGCAGATCGTCGTCAGCCGCACACATCCCGGGCTGCTCAAGCGGCTGTTCGAGATGGAGGTGCCCGAGATCGAGGACGGCGTCGTGGAGATCCGCGGCGTCGCGCGGGAGCCCGGCCATCGGTCGAAGATCGCGGTGTGGTCCAACGAGCCCGCGGTCGACCCGGTCGGAGCCTGTGTCGGCCCGAAGGGTTCGCGGGTCCGTAACGTCGTGACGGAGCTCCGCGGCGAGAAGATCGACGTGGTGCCGTGGTCCGACGACGCAGCCGAGCTCGTCGCCAACGCGCTGCAGCCCGCCAAGGTCACGCGCGTGATCGTCGACCCCGATTCGCAGACCGCCCAGGTCATCGTTCCCGATTACCAGCTATCGCTGGCGATCGGGAAGGAGGGCCAGAACGCGAGGCTCGCAGCTCGGCTCACCGGCTGGCGCATCGACATCAAGTCGGAGTCCCAGGCGGCGGCCGCGCCGGAGGCTCCGGCGGGCCGATAGTGGTGCGGCGCGGGCACGTCCCGCTCCGCACGTGCGCCGGGTGCCGCGCGACGGTTCCTCGACCGACGCTGATCCGGGTCGTGCGCGCCCCCGACGGGTCCGTCGAGTTCGACCCGGCCGGCACGCGCCCGGGCCGCGGCGCGTACGTCCATCGGTTGCGGACGTGCATCGAGGCGGCGGTCCCGCGAGGGATCGCACGGGCGTTGCGGACCGGCATCAGCGTGGAGCAAGCAAGTAGGCTTACGGAGCGGTTGTTCGAGGTGAAGGAAGACACGTGAGGGTTCACGAGCTTGCCAAAGAGCTTGGCGTGACCAGCAAGGAACTGCTGGCTGCGCTGGCAGACATGGGCGTGACCGGCAAGTCCGCCTCCTCCAGCGTGCCCGAAGACATGGTTCCGCGGCTGCGCGCGTCGGGTGGCAAGGCCACCACGGCCCCTGCGAAGCCGCGCGAGGTGCTCGAGCCGCCGCCGCAGCCACGGAAGCCCCGGGCGAAGCCGAAGCCCAAGCCGGCCGCGGTGGCCGCGGTGCCGGCGCAACCGGTGGCCGTCGCGGGCACGCCTGCGGCCGCCCCGGCTGTCCCCGAGCCGAAGCAGCCGCCGAAACAACGGCGCCGGCCGGAGCCAGCAGCGCCGGTGATCCCCTCGGGTCCGGTGTTGCAGGTCATCCATGGGGCGACCCCCCAGACGATCGCCGAGAAGACCGACCGGTCGCCCGCAGAGATCGTGAAGATCCTGTTCATGGGGGGCGACATGGCGACCGCGACGACGTCGCTCACCGACGAGCAACTCGGGCTCGTCGCCACCGAGCTCGGTTACACCGCGGAGATCGTCGGGCTCGAGGATGAGCTCAAGGAACAGCAGGACGGCGAGGACGTCGACATCGCGCAGCTCGTCGCGCGGGCCCCGGTGGTCACGATCATGGGCCACGTCGACCACGGCAAGACGAAGCTGTTGGACGCGATCCGCTCGACGGACGTCGTGGCGGGGGAGTTCGGCGGCATCACCCAACACATCGGCGCGTACCAGGCGCATGTGGGCACGCGCGAGATCACCTTCATCGACACCCCCGGTCACGAGGCGTTCACGGCGATGCGCGCCCGCGGCGCGAGCGTCACCGACATAGCGGTGCTCGTCGTCGCGGCCGACGACGGCGTGATGCCGCAGACCCTCGAGGCGTTGGACCACGCGAAGGCGGCGAACGTCCCGATCGTGGTCGCCGTCAACAAGATCGACAAGGACGAGGCGGACCCGAACCGTGTGCGCACGCAGCTCGTCGAGCGCGGCGTCATCCCGTCGGAGTGGGGGGGCGACTTCGAGTTCGTTGACGTCTCCGCCAAGGCGAACCTCAACCTCGATACGTTGCTCGACACGCTGCTCGTCGTGGCTGACCTCGCGGATCTGAAGGGCGATCCGACGGGGCTCGCCCGCGGCACCGTGCTCGAGGCACACCTCGACCGTGGGCGCGGGCCCGTCGCGACCGTCCTGGTGCAGAAGGGATCGCTCGAGGTCGGCGACGCGTTGATCGCCGGCACCGCGTACTGCCGGATCCGCGCGATGCAAGACGAATACGGCCAGCCGGTCGACCTCGCCGGGCCCGCCAAGCCCGTGCAGATCCTCGGGTGGAGCCACGTGCCGAGCGCCGGCGACGACTTCCGCGAGGTCGAGGACGAGCGCGAGGCGCGGCACATCGCCGAGGAACGCGAAGCCAAGTCCCGGCAGGCTGAGCTCGTGACCGCTCGGCGTGCGACGCTGCAGGACCTCCTGCGCCGCACCGGCTCCGATGCGGTCATCAACCTGAACATCATCGTGAAAGCCGACGTCCAGGGCTCGGTGCAGGCCCTCGAGGACTCCTTGTTGAAGCTTCCGCAAGATGAGGTGCGCGTGAACATCGTGCGGGCGGGCGCCGGTGGGGTCACCGAGAATGACGTCACGCTCGCGATGGCCTCGGAGGCGATCATCGTCGGGTTCAACGTCCGGCCGTCGTCCGGCGCGCGCGAGCTTGCCGAGCGCGAAGGCGTCGATATCCGCACCTATCGAGTGATCTACGACGCGATCGACGACATCAAGTCTGCGCTGTCGGGCCTGTTGAGGCCCGAGCAGCACGAACGGGTCCTCGGTGAGGCCGAGGTCCGGCAGACGTTCCGCGTTCCCAAGCTCGGCGTGATCGCGGGAAGTTACGTCCGCTCCGGCACGATCCGGCGCAACGGGCGCGCTCGCCTCGTCCGCGACGGCGTCGTCGTCTACGACGGCAAGATCGCGTCGCTCCGCCGGTTCAAGGACGATGTCGGCGAGGTGCGCGACGGCTACGAATGCGGCATCGGCCTGGAGAACTATCAGGACCTCAAGGACGGCGACATCGTTGAGGCCTACGACGTCGAAGAGGTCGCTCGCAGCATCTAGCGCCGTGGTCGTCGCCGTCGAGCGGTTCGACCTGCGGATCGCCGGCTCTCGTTCGCTCAAGCAGAAGCGCCACGTCGTCAAAGGCCTGACCGCGGCGCTGCGGCAGACCTTCGCGGTGAGCGTTGCGGAGGTCGATCACCAGGATCTGTGGCAGCGGTCCACGATCGCGGTGGCTGCGGTCGGTCCGGATCAACACCAGCTCAGGCGTGTGATGCAGGCGGTCGCCAGGCGGGTCGACGCGTGGGCCGAGGTCGAGGTGATCGACCGCGACCTGCAGGTGTGGTGGCCCGAAGACGAGTAGCGACGCCGGTACCCTTGAGGCATGCCGCAGGGACCACGTACCGACAGGGTCGGCGAGGAGTTCCGCGAGATCCTCGCGGAAGCCATCCAGGGGTTGAAAGACCCGAGGGTCGGCTTCGTGACGGTCACGGGCGTGAAGGTCTCGCCCGACCTGCATGTGGCATGGGTCTATTACACGGTCCTCGGCGACGAGAAGGCGGCCGCGGGCACACGAGCGGCGCTGCGCTCCGCGGCGCCGCATCTGCGGCGCGAGCTCGGACGCCAGATCCGATTGAAGGTGACGCCCGAGCTGCGGTTCGAGCAGGACGAGATCTCGGCGTCGGCAGACCGGATCGACGTCCTCCTGGAGCAGGTCCAGGCTGACGGTGACCATGACTGAGGAGCTCGAGCGGGCCGCGACGGTTCTCCGGGAAGCCCGGGAGGTGGCGATCGCGTGTCATGTGAACCCGGACGCAGACGCGCTCGGCTCGAGCCTGGGGTTGGCGCATCACCTCGTCGCCGCGGGCGCGAAGGTCGTGGTCGGCTTCCCGAACGAACCGCTGGAGCTGCCGGGTTGGGCGGCCGAGCTGCCGGTCGACGGTCTCGTCGTGCCGGTCGAGGCCTTTCCACCCTCGCCGGCGTTGATGGTGACGTGCGACTGTGCGGCGTTCGACCGGCTGGGGACGCTCGGTGCATCGGCGGACGCCGCCACAGAGCTGATCTGGATCGACCACCACCGGTCCAACGACGGCCGAGGGACGATCCGGCTGGTCGACCCGGACGCGTCGAGCACGTGCGAGATCGTCGCGCGCCTGCTCGATGTGATCGGCGGCGAGCTCAACGACGCGAGCGCGATCTGCCTGTACGCCGGGCTCGTGACCGACACCGGCCGGTTCCAGTACGAAGCGGCGACGCCCGAGACGCTGCGGCTCGCGGCGAAGCTACGCGAGCACCCCTTCGATCACGCGCGCCTCTCGCAGGTGCTGTACGAGGACAACCGCGCCGGGTATCTGAGCCTGCTGGGCGTCGCCATGGCGCGTGCCGAACTGGACTCGGCCGCAGACCTCGTGTGGACCTATGTCCTTCGGTCGGACTTCGAGAGCGCTGGCGCGAGCCCGTCCGACGCCGACGACGTGATGGATGTCTTGCGGGCGACGCGCGACGCCGACACGGCGGCGCTCGTGAAGCAGCAGGCGGACGGACGGTTCAAGGTGAGCGTCAGGTCGCGTGGGCGGCGCGACCTGAGCGCCGTCGCCGCCGCCTTCGGCGGCGGCGGTCACCGCCTAGCGGCCGGCTACACGAGCGAGGCGGGGCCCGCGGAGACGATCCGCCGGCTGCGCGAAGCGGTCACGGCCGGCGCGGCCGCGCCGTGAGCGATCAGCGGCGAACCGTCGGACCCGACGGCATCGCGCTGATCGACAAGCCGCCCGGCATCACCTCACACGACGCGGTCGCGATCGTGCGGCGCTCCCTCGGCACGCGCAAGGTCGGACATGCCGGAACCCTTGACCCGATGGCGACCGGCCTCCTCGTGATGGGTGTCGGACGGGCCACGCGGTTGCTGCGGTTCCTCGGCGACCTCACGAAGGTCTACGAGGGCTCCATGCGGCTCGGCGTCGAGACCGGGACGCTGGATGCGGACGGCGATGTGACGCGCACGGCGCCCGTCGACGTCGACGACGACGCGATCGACGCGGCGATGGCGGCGAAGCTCGGCGCCAGCGCGCAGCGGCCGCCGGCGTTCTCCGCCGTCAAGGTCGGTGGCCGGACGTTGCATGAGGCGGCGCGCAAGGGCGAGGTGCTCGAGGCGCCGGCCCGCATCGTCCGAGTCGACCGGTTCGAGCGCACCGGTCGCGACGGCGCCGACGTGACGTTCGTCGCGGCCGTCAGCGGCGGCACATATGTCCGCGTCCTCGCCTCGGACGTCGGCGCCGCCCTCGGTTGCGGCGCCCACCTCACGGCTCTGCGGCGCACCGCGATCGGGCCCTTCGAAGTCGCCGACGCCCGCCCGCCGGCCGACCCCGGCCGGCCGCTTCCGTTGGACCGCGCGGTCGCGCACCTCCCGCGCTGCGAGCTGATCGCCGAGGAGGCCGTCGCGGCCTCGCACGGCAGGATCTTGGGGCCTGCGGCGATCGACGGGCCGTACGGCGTCTACGACCCGGACGGCCGGCTCGTCGGCGTCTATCGGGACGACGGCGGCAAGGCCCGGCCGCTCGTGATCCTTGCGCCTGCGTAGCTCAATCGAGCACGCGGAAGAACACCGCCAGCGACCAGATGGTCAGCACCAACGTGCCCCCGACGACCGCCGCGGTGAGCCCGATGCGCCGTGAACTCCACCGTTGGATCGAGATCGGCGGACGCGACGGCGCGAGCGTGCGGAACTCGCCGATCAGGTCGCGTGGATCGTTCTTGAGGTGCCGTTGCAGCTCTGTCGGGATCGCCATGCCCTGGGCGGCCGCGAACGCCTCTGCGACGTCGTCGGGCGTGAAGTGTCGCAGCGCAGCGTCGTAGACGCGCTGCGCGTCGGTGCGGAGCGCCAGGACCAGCATCATGTTTGCGAGGTCGACCGCCTGGCGCCACGGCGACGGCCGGATCTCGAGGCCGGAGACGTCGATGACCTGCAGGTGCCCGTCGACCACCAGCATGTTGGCCGGCTTGAGGTCTCGATGGGCGAGGCCCCAGTCCCACAGCCGCCGAACGAGCCGGATCCCTTGATCGATGATCGTGTCGTCGACCGTCGCGTGCCCGAGCGTGTCGGCCTTGTCGAAGAACTGCTCGGCCAACAGGTACTCCTGGTTGGGCGTCAGCTCGACGATGCCGTAGGTGTGGGCGACGCTGAACCCGTCGTCGTCGAGCAGTCGCAGCGCGTAGTCCTCCTGTCCGATCAGCTGGCGCACCGACGAGAACGATGTCTCGTCCTCGAGGCGTCCGTACATGATCGTCCGCATCATGCGGTACCAGCGATCGGATCTGACGTGGCTCGTCGCGAGGATCTTGCCGAACACTCGCGAGCCGTCCTGAAGCGTCATCAGCAACGGTGTCGAGCCGCCGGAGCCTTCCTCGCCGAACGGTTCGACACCCGTGACGGTGAGCCCCAGCTGACCCCGCAGCGCCCGGGTGATGGCCTCGACGCGGTCGTTCGTGAGGTCGAGGTGCGCGGCGTTCCCGCCGCGCCGGTACGAGACCGGGAAGGCGTCGTCGGGCGCGAGCCACCCGAACGCGAAGGCCGCGACGGTGAACCCCAAGGCGACCGAATACGCGCCGGCGTACAGGTAGGTGGCACCGAGGATGGCGCGCGCGAGGACGACGCCCGCCGCGAGGGCAAGCGCGACGGCGAACGCCCGGCGGCGCCACATGCCGGTCGGCGCGAGCGAGAAGACCATCACGCCGAGCGTGATCGAAAGCGACGCGATGGCGGATGCCGGGAAGTACCAATGGCCGCTGGTCGGCGGCACGATGACCGGACTCTGCGGCGCGTTGAGCTCGAACCGCACCAGCGGCGAGGTGACGATCAGGTCCATCAGCCCGATCGCGACGATCGCGACGACCAGATGCCGGACCCGCAGGAACGAGATGAGGACGATCGCCATGGCGATCCGCAGCGTGATGATCCCGCCCTTCGTAGCGAACCAGTTCAGCACCTTGGCGATGTCGACGAACGGATCGTGCTGGAAACGTGCGAACCATCCGAGGAGCCCATACGGCGGGTTCGATCCGAACGCGGCGACCATGACGAACCCCAGCAGGATCACGACGGCGACGATGGCGACGATCCGCGGCCACCACGTCGCCTTCGGAAGCGGCGGTGGTTCGCCGGAAGGGCGTCGCTGCACGCTTCGGCGCGTCACGTCGAAGGCCCGACGTGCCGGCTCCGCTGTCCGGCCAGGTGCATCCCCCACGTCGCCGATGGTAGCGGAGGCGTCCGTGCCGGGCGTTCGGCTAGCCTGCCCGCGATGCACGTTCTGCACGGTGTCGCGTCCCTTCCGCTCGATGACGCGCCGAGCGTCGTCACCGTCGGGTTCTTCGACGGGGTCCATCGCGGGCATCAAGCTGTCTTCCGGCGGGTGGTCGAGGAAGCGTTGGCCAGAGGCGTCCGAAGCGTGGCGATCACGTTCGATCGGCATCCGCGCGAGGTCCTGTCCCCGGGTGATCAGCCGCGGTTGCTCACGACGGTCGAGCGCAAGGCCTCGTTGATCGAAGCCGCCGGCATCGACGTGCTGATCGTGCTGGCGTTCGACCGGGACTTCTCCTTGATCCCCGCGGAGACGTTCGTCTCCGAGACGCTGGTCGACGGGGTGCATGCCGTGCACGCCGCGATGGGAGCCAACTTCACGTTCGGGTTCAAGGCACGGGGGACGATGGCCACGCTCCCGGATCTCGGCGCGTCGTACGGCCTCACCGCCGAGGCGGTCCCGCTCGTCGAGATCGAGGGGCGGACCGTTTCATCCACGTCGATCCGCGACGCGCTCGCCGCCGGCGACCTTGCCTGGCCGCGGGAGGCGCTCGGTCGCCGGTTCGTCCTCGACGGTGAGGTCGTGACCGGGCACGGGCGGGGCAAGGGTCTCGGGTACCCGACGGCGAACCTCCGGACGTGGCCGCGCCTGCTGCTGCCGGGGCAGGGCATCTACGCCGGGGTCGCCGAGCACCGCGGTCGCCGGTACCGCACCGCCTTCGACGTCGGCACCAATCCGACGTTCGGAGTGGAACCGCTGCACGTGGAAGCATTCCTGCTCGATTACGACGGGCCCGATCTTCCCGGCGAGCCGCTGTCGATCGAGTTCTGGGCACGCCTGCGCGATGAGGAGCGCTACGAGGACATCGAGGCGCTGGTCGAGGCGATCGAGACAGACGTGGCTCGGACCCGCGATGCGGTCGCCCCCGAGGCGCTCTTCTAGCCGGTCGGGCGTCTATCCGCGCTGGTAGCCTGGGTCGCGACCATGACGCTGACGAAAGAAGACAAGACCGCGATCATCACGGAGCACGCCCGCTCGGCCGGCGACACGGGCTCGGCCGAGGTGCAGATCGCCGTGCTGACCAAGCGCATCACGGATCTGACCGACCATCTCAAGAAGCACAAGCAGGACCACCACAGCCGCCGCGGCCTGCTGATGCTCGTGGGCCGCCGCCGCCGACTGCTGGAATACCTCAAGCGTGAGGACATCGCCCGGTACCGCGACATCGTCGCGACGCTGGGGCTCCGCCGCTGAGCCAGCGCTCGTTGGGGGCCCCGCTGGCCCCGTTCCACACCCAGGGGGGTGATATCCGAAGCAGAAGCCCGGCCCCGAGGGAGGCCAACCCGACGCCGGTCGGTTCTCAGTCGCGAGTCCCCGCAGCCATGCGGTTCGGAGGCTCACCACTGACAACCGGCCGCCGCCCTCACTCACACCCGGCGCGCGTCGCGCGCCACTGAGTCCAAGGAGGACCCGACCGGATGG
>C688J18823_10003101_pt1 | contig 10504 bp, 12 predicted proteins | sample HopSoiMetagenom1_FD_18823 | JGI IMG/M metagenome (IMG submission 18823) | reverse complement strand
AGCCGATCGGATCGCCGCCTATCACGAAGCGACACGGCTCGCCGGCTTCGCGCGAGAGGAGGCGCTGAAGTTTTTCGGCCGTCCCGATCTCACCCCGAACCTGGTCGCCGAGTATCTCACGCCCTGGGAGATCGGAGCGGCACAAGCCCGGTATGTCGCGCGTTTCCGTGATCTCATGGAGGATAGTTCCGTGGTTCGTCGCGTGCGCGATAGCGAACCTCGTCCGGTCTACGCTCAGATCGATTTGAGCCGCCTCAAGCTGGACAGGCAGCTTCGGTCGAAGATCCTGCTGCTGCGGCGCGCGATCAGAGACCGCAAGCAGGTCACCGGCATCGAAAAGGGGTTCCCGCGCGAATTCTGCCCCTACACGCTCGGGACCAAAGACGGTGAGTGGCGCGTCTTCTCTTGGCAGTTCGGCGGCCGGTCCTCAAAGCCGATCGGGAACGGCGTCTGGCGCTGCTTCCGGCTTGAGAAACTCGTCGACCCGAAGCCACGCGATGGCGAGTGGCAGCACGGCGAATACACGGGGCAACACGCCAGCAACAGCTGCATCAGCGAGATCGACACCGACATCGCTCTGAAGCCCAAGCTCCTCGGCTGATCGTCATCCGTGCCAGAACGGCATCGTCGCGAGCGCGATCGCGGCGCAGAGCGCGAGGGCGGCGCGGCGGTAGCTCTCGTCGGTCGAGCGGTCGAAGAGCCGTGACCCGAGCGCCATCGCGCCGGCGTAGAGCGGCAGCAGCGCCAGCGCCCCGATGAGGCGCGGCGCCGTGAACAGCCCGGTCCACCAATAGCCGGCAAGGCTCACGATCGAGAACACGCCGAAGAAGGCGAAGATGTTCGAGCGCACCCGCGCGGCGCGCTCCGGGCCGCCGAGCCAGAACAGCACGATCAACGGTCCGCCGAGCCCGATCGCGCCGGAGAGGAAGCCCATCGCGAGCCCGACCGCGAAGGTCTGCCCGATCCGCGGCTCGCCCTTGTAGCGCAGGCCGCTCGCCATGGCGGCGGTCGCGACCAAGATGAACCCGCTCAGCACCCAGCGCGTCGCGACCGGATCGACGCTGAGCAGGAACAGCAGCCCGAACGGGAAGGCGAGCGAGGCGGCCGCCGCCATCGGCCCGACCTCGCGCCAGCGGCAGTTGCGGAAATGCGGCGGCAGGATCGGCGCGCTCGCCGCGGTGTCGATGAGGAACAATAGCACGATCGCGACGATCGGATCGTAGATCGCGCTTGCGGCCGGAATGAAGACCATGCCGGCGCCGAAGCCGGAAAAGCCGCGCACGAAGCCGGCCAAGATCGCGACCGCGGCGACCGCATAGAGCCGCGCGTCCGACCAGTCGACGGTCGTCAGGATGTCGGCGAGGGACTGCAAAGGCGCGATTCGGGGAGCGTTGCGGGTAGGCAGGGCGGGCGCGCCCGGCTAGATGTTGCGCCTGTCTAGCCGGAGCCGGGACTTGGCCGCAAACTCGCTGTCCGAAATCGACCTCCAGGTAATGTGGAGCCGCCTCATCGCGGTCGTCGAGGAGCAGGCGCAGGTCCTGTTGCGCACCGCCTTCTCGCCGATCGTGCGCGAGGCGGGCGACCTCTCGGCCGGCGTGTTCGATCGCGAGGGCCGGATGCTGGCGCAGGCCGTCACCGGCACCCCCGGGCACGTGAACTCGATGGCCGAAGCGGTGCGCCACTTCATCGCCCGCTTCCCGCTCGAGGCGATGAAGCCCGGCGACATCTACATCACGAACGACCCCTGGATGGGCACCGGCCATCTCAACGATTTCGTGCTGACTACGCCGTGCTTCCATCGCGGGCGGCTCGTGGCGCTGTTCTCCTGCACCAGCCACCTCATGGACATCGGCGGCATCGGCTTCGGCCCGGACGGCACCGACGTGTTCATGGAGGGGATCTACATCCCGCACCTGAAGCTCGCCGATGAAGGCCGGCTCAACGAGACGCTGATGGCGATGATCCGCGCCAACACGCGGCTGCCGGTCGACACCGAGGGCGACGTCTACTCGCTTGCCGGCTGCAACGACGTCGGCTGCCGGCGCCTCGTCGAGATGATGACCGAGTTCGGGCTCGCCGACCTCGACCGCCTCGCCGCGCACATCTGCGAGCGCTCGCGGGAGGCCGTTCTCGCCGAGATCGCGACGCTGCCGAAGGGCTCGTGGCGAAACGAGATGACGGTCGACGGCTACGACGCGCCGGTGACGCTTTTTGCGACGACGACGATCCGCGACGACGGCATCCATGTCGATTACGCGGGCACCGGGCCGGCCTCGCCGCGCGGCATCAACGTGCCGCTCGCCTACACGACCGCCTACACCGTGTTCGGCCTCGGCTGCATCGTCGCGGCGCGCATTCCGAACAACGCCGGCTCGCTTCTGCCGCTCACCGTCTTGGCCCCTGAGGGCTCGATCCTCAATGCGCCGAAGCCGGCGCCGGTCGCCTCCCGCCACGTCATCGGCCAGATGCTGCCCGACGTCGTCTTCGGCTGCCTGCGCCAGGCGATCCCGGACCGTGTGCCGGCCGAGGGCACCTCCTGCCTGTGGAACCTCAACGTCCGCGGCCAGAGCGCCGAGGACACCGGCAACTACGGCTTCACCATGACGGTGACCTCGAACGGCGGCACCGGCGCGCGCCCGATGAAGGACGGGCTGTCGGCGACGGCCTATCCCTCCGGCGTCAAGGGGACGCCGGTCGAGATCGCCGAATCGGTCACGCCGCTGATCTTCTGGCGAAAGGAGCTCCGCCCCGATTCCGGCGGCGCCGGCCGCACCCGCGGCGGCCTCGGCCAGATCATCGAGATTGAGAGCGGCATCGGCCGCCCGTTCGACCTCCTCGCCGCCTACGACCGCATCGACCATCCGCCCCGCGGCCGCGACGGCGGGCGCGACGGCGCTGCCGGCTACGTCGGCCTCAAGTCCGGCCGGAAGCTCAAGGGCAAGGGCTTCCAGGAGATCCCGACCGGCGACCGACTCGTCGTGATGACGCCGGGCGGCGCCGGCATCGGCGCGCCGGCGGAGCGCGAGCTGCGGCTCATCGAGAGCGATCTGGCGGAAGGGCTGGTCTCGGGGGAGAACGGCGCCGCCGCGTACGGCGCGCTTGACAAAGCCTCGATGTAGCTACAAATTGCTCCATGCGGATCGTCTGGGACGAACCGAAGCGGCTCGCCAACCTGGCAAAGCACGGGCTCGATTTTCAGGAGCTGGATCACGGCTTCCATTTTGCCGAGGCGATCATCCGGCCCGCGCGGGTGAGCCGCCACGGGCATCCCCGCTGGAGGGCCACGGGCCCGCTGAACGGCTGAATCGTCAGCGTGATCTTTTCGACGCTTGGCTCGGAGGCGCTCGCCGTCGTCAGTCTGCGGCCGGCACACCGGTCCGAGAGGGAAGAGCATGACCGCCGCTAAACGAGGCTATCAGCCAAACCCCGACTACACCCAGGAAGACTGGGACGAGGTCTCCGACAATCCCGAATGGACGGCGGAGGACTTCAAGAAGGCGCGGCCGTTCAAGGAGGTCTTTCCGGAGCTCTACGAATCGTGGAAGCGGACGCGCGGCGCCCAGAAGGCGCCGACGAAGCAGCTCGTCAGCCTGCGGCTCGACCCCGACGTCATCGCCCATTTTAAGGCGCAGGGCGCCGGATGGCAGACGCGCATCAACAAGGCGTTGCGCAAGGTGATGGCGGACGCCAGCGGAGCGAAGTAGGTCTCGACCGGACGCGCGCCAGCGGTTTACGGTGAGGCGCCGCGCAGGAGCCGCGTGCGGATCGGCGCAACCGGAGACCTCACATGCTCGCACGACGTCACCTCATCATCGGCCTTGCGGGCGCTGCCGCGCTCGCGGTCCAGGCGATCCCGGCCGCCGCGCAGGTCAAGTGGGACCTCTCGACCGTCTGGCCGGAGACGAACTTCCACACCCAGAACGCGCGCCGCTTCGCCGACGAGGTCAAGAAGGCGACGAACGGCGCCGTCGAGATCACGGTCAAATCCGGCGGCCAGCTCGGCTTCAAGGGGCCGGAGCACCTGCGCGCGGTCCGCGACGGCCTCGTGCCGATGGCCGACATCCTCAACATCCAGCAGATCGGCGACGAGCCGCTGCTCGGCACCGAGGGCATCCCGTTCCTGGTCGGCAACGGCGACGAGCTCAAGGTCCTGCACAAGTACCTGCGGGCCGAGTACGAGAAGGTCGCCGAGAAGAACAATCAGAAGATGCTCTACACCGTGCCCTGGCCGACCCAGTATCTGCATCTCAAGGCGAAGTCGGACACCGTCGACGGGCTCAAGGGCATCAAGGTGCGCGTGCCCGACAAGAACGCCGCCGACATGGTCAACGCCTTCGGGATGTCCGGCATCCTGATCCCCTGGGGCGAGACCATCCCGGCGCTCGCCTCGGGCGCCGTCGCCGGCGTCTCGACCTCGGCGGTGTCCGGCGTCGACGGCAAGTTCTGGGAGTTCCTCAAATACGTCTACCCGACGAACCACGTCTGGTCGTCGCAGATCGTCACCGTCAATCTCAACGAGTGGAAGAAGCTGAAACCCGAGCAGCGTCATGCGATCGAGGAGACCGCAAAGCGCCTCGAGCCCGAGTTCTGGGCGGCCTCCGTTAAGGCCGACGCCGACAGCCTCGCCCGCCTCAAGGAAGGCGGCATGGAGGTCGTCGAGATCCCGCCGGCGATGATGGCCGAGTTCCGGGCCCGCTCGGCGCCGCTCCTCGACGCCTTCCTCAAGCGCGTGCCCGCGGCCGAGAAGGCGGTGCGCGCTTATCTCGCCGAGATGAAACGCAGCTCGTGAACGAGGCCGGGGTCGCGGCGCGCAAGGCAGCGGTGCCGGCGCCGCTGCGGCAGATGCTCGATTTCGTCGACCGGCTCAGCCGTCTCGACGGCTGGCTCGGCGCCGTGTGCCTTTCCGCGCTGACGCTGCTGATGCTGGCGAACATCACGGTGCGGGCGCTCTCGAACGTCATCCCGTGGCTTCCGGCCGACATCCCGGTCGCCTGGGAGTACAGCTCCTATCTCATGGCCGCGACCTTCACCTTCGGGGCCGCGATGACGCTCAGGGCCGGCGGCCATATCCGGGTCTCGCTCGTGCTCGCGCATCTCTCGCCCGGACCGCGGCGCCTGCTCGAGATCGGCGCCTCGGTCGTCGCCGCGGCCTTCACGGGATTTCTCGCCTGGTCGATGGTGAAGTTCGCCTTCGCCTCGTTCAGCCGCGGCCAGACCTCGTATGCGAGCGACACGCCGATCTGGCTGCCGCAGGCGGTGATCGCCTTCGGCATGCTGCTCCTGACGCTGCAGTTCGCGGCGCGCTCGGTCCGCGCCGTTCTCGGCCTGCCGCTCGAGGACCACGCCATGCGCGCCGCACCGGTCGAATAGCCGCGTGGGCACGATCGTTTTCTCGATGTTCGGCGTGCTGTTTACAGCGCTCGCCGGCGGCATCTGGATCGGGCTGACGCTTGCCATCACCGGCACCCTGATGCTCGGGCTGTTCCGCAACATCCCGCTCGACAAGCTGCTCCCGCAATACGCCTGGAACATCCTCACCACCCAGGAGCTCCTGGCGCTGCCGCTGTTCATCGTGATGGGCGAGATCCTGTTCCGGACGAAGCTCTCGCGCTCGCTGTTCCAGGGGCTTGCGCCATGGACGGGCCTGCTGCCGGGCCGGCTCCTGCACGTAAACGTCGTCGGCTGCTCGATCTTCGCCGCGATCTCCGGCTCGTCGGCGGCAACGACGCAGGTCGTCGGCCGCATTGCGCTCGCCGAGCTCCTCAAGCGCGGCTACGGCAAGGACATCGCCATCGGCAGCCTCGCCGGCGCCGGCACGCTCGGCTTCCTCATCCCGCCCTCGAACATCATGATCATCTACGGCGTCCTCGGCGACGTCTCGATCCTGAAGCTGTTCACGGCCGGCTTCATCCCGGGGGCGCTTTTGGCCGCCGCTTTCATGGCCTGGATCATGATCCACACGGCGCTGAAGCCGGCGCTCGTGCCCGCCGCCGAGGCGGCGCTGCGCGACGTGCCCTGGTCCGAGCGCTTCCGGGCGCTGAAAGACCTCGGGCCGGCGATCTTCCTCATCGTCGCCGTGCTCGGCTCGATGTATGGCGGCATCGCGACGCCGTCCGAGGGCGCGGCCGTCGGCGTGCTCGGCGCGCTGATCGTCGCCTGGCTGCAGGGCGGGCTGACGCTGCAGGCGCTGCGCGAGGTGGCGATCGGGTCCGTGCTGACCTGCTCGATGATCGCGCTGATCGTGCTCGGCGCCTCGATCCTCGGCAACGCCGCGGCGTTTCTCGGCATCCCGGGCGCTGTCGCCGACTTCGTCGCGAGCCTCGGCCTGTCGCCGTTTCTTTTGATCCTGGCGCTGATCGTGTTCTACCTGATCCTCGGCTGCTTCCTCGACGGCTTCTCGATGATCGTCATGACGCTGCCGATCGTGCTGCCGATCGTGAAGGCCGCCGGCTTCGATCCGGTCTGGTTCGGCGTCTTTCTCGTCCTCGTCGTCGAGATGGCGCAGATCACGCCGCCGGTCGGCTTCAACCTGTTCGTGATCCAGGGACTGACCGACGACGGCCTCGGCTACATCGCCAAGGTGACCCTGCCCTACCTTATCATCATGGTCGCCTTCACCATGCTGGTGACGCTGTTCCCGCAGATCGTGCTGTGGCTGCCGGCGGCGCTCGCCCGGTAGCGCTTGTCATTCCGGGGCTCGCGAAGCGAGAACCCGGAACCCAGTCGCCGCACCAGGGCAGCCGGAGATGGCGTCAGGCGTATTGCGCGAGCGCCGAATAGTCGTGCGTGGCCTCGGCCTTCGCAAGATCGTGCGCGTCCTGGAGGTTCAGCCAGAACTGCGGCGTCGTCCCGAAGCGGCGGCCGAGACGGATGGCGGTGTCGGCGCTGACATCGCGGCGCGCGCGGATGATCTCGGTGATGCGGTTCGGCGGAACGTCGATCTCTTTCGCAAGCTGACGGGCGCTGAGCCCGAGCGGGATCATGAACTCCTCGTTCAGAACCTCTCCCGGGTGGGTACGGATGCGAGGCATCGTCGGTCTCCTTCAAACGGTTTGCGCTCTACCGGCGTGACCGATGTTTATGGGTTCCGGGCTCGCGCCGTTGGCGCGCCCCGGAATGACATTATGGCGCGAACGGCGCGATCGCGATCCCCGCGCCCTCGAGCTTCGCCCGCAGCGTCCTTGCCGTCGCGACCGCGGTCGGCTCGTCGCCGTGCACGCAGATGGTGTCGATCTCGACCGGGATGGTCTTGCCGCTGACGGTCTCGAGGCTCTTCGCCTCAAGCCAGCGCAGCATCCGCTCGGCGGCGAAATCGGCGTCGTGCAGCACCGAGCCCTGCTTCTTGCGGCTCGTCAGGTTGCCGGTGTCGTCATAGGTGCGGTCGGCGAACACCTCGCGCGCCATCTTGAGCCCGAGCTTGTCGGCGACGCGCTCGGTCGGCAGCGTCGGCATCACGATCATGACGAGCGAGGCGTCGACGCCCTTGATGGCGCGCCCGAGCGCCAGCGCGAAATCCTCCTCGTCGTTGGTCAGGTTGCCGAGCGCGCCATGCGCCTTGACATGCGTGACGGTGTGGCCGGCAAGCGCCGCGCAGGCCTGCATGGCGCCGATCTGGTAGGCGATCATGCGCTCGAGGCTCTCCATCGTGTCGCCGCGGATGACGCGCCGGCCAAAGCCCCAGAGATCGCCGAAGCCCGGATGCGCGCCGATCGAGACGCCGTTCTTCTTCGCGATCGCGGCGGTGCGGGCCATGATATCCGGGTCGCCGGCGTGCCAGCCGCAGGCAATGTTCGCCGAGGTGACGATCGAAAGCATCGCCTCGTCGTCGCCCATCCGCCAGGGCCCGAAGCCCTCGCCCATGTCGCAGTTGATGTCGACCTTCATGACGCACCTTCTGTCATTCCGGGGCTCGCGAAGCGAGAACCCGGAACCCACGAACAAGCTCGATGGAATGGCTGATAGCGCGGGTCGCCATGGGTTCCGGGTTCGGCCCTTCGGGCCGCCCCGGAATGACGGCGGCGCAAGCGCGGCGTTCCCCGCTCACACCAGCACCGGCTGCGCCGTTTGCACGCCGACGTCGAAGACCCGCTTGTAGCGCTCGATCTCGGCCCTCGGCCCGATCGCCTTCGTCGGGTTGTCGGAGATCTTGACCGCCGGCCGGCCGTTCGCCGAGAGCACCTTGCAGACGATCGAGATCGGCGCGAGCCCGTCGTTCGGCGCCAGCCCCCGGAAGTCGTTGGTGAGCAGCGTGCCCCAGCCGTAGCCGACGCGCACGCGGCCGTGGAACTGCCGGTGGATGTCGATGATCGTGTCGACGTCGAGCCCGTCCGAGAAGATCGCGAGCTTCTCGTGCGGGTTCTGGCCGCGCGACAGCCACCAGTCGATCGCCTCCTCGCCGCCCTCGATCGGATCCTTCGAATCGATGCGGATGCCGGTCCAGGACGCCACCCAGTCGGGAGCGTGCTTGAGGAAGTTCGTGGTGCCGTAGGTGTCGGGCAGGATGACGAGGAGGTTGCCCTGGTAGTCCTCCTGCCAATCCTGCAGCACGAGATAGGGCGCGCGCGCGAGCTCCTCGTCGGAATCGCTGAGCGCCGCGTAGACCATCGGCAGCTCGTGCGCGTTGGTGCCGATCGCCTCGACCTCGCGGCGCAGCGCAATGAGGCAGTTCGAGGTGCCGAGAAACGACGTGCCGAGCCCCTCGATCATCGCCTGCACGCACCAATCCTGCCACAGGAAGCTGTGCCGGCGCCGCGTGCCGAAATCGGAGATCGACAGCTCGCTGAGCTGCTTCAGGCGGTCGATCTTCTCCCAGACGCGCGTCATGGCGCGGGCGTAGAGCACCTCCAGCTCGAAGCGGCCCATGCCCCTGAGCACGCCGCGCGAGCGCAGCTCGTTCAGGACGGCGAGCGCCGGGATCTCCCACATCGTGGTCTCGACCCAGGGGCCGTGGAAGCTGAGCTCATATTGGCCGTCGCGCTTCTCGAGCTGGTATTCAGGGAAGCGGAACTTCTCGAGCCAGTCCATGAAGTCCGGCGAGAACATCTGCCGGCGGCCGTAGAAGGTGTTGCCGCGCAGCCAGGTCGACTCGCCGCGGGTGAGCCTCAAGGTGCGGATGTGGTCGAGCTGCTCGCGCAGCTCGCCCTCGTCGACGATCTCGGCAAGCCGCACCCGGGCGGTGCGGTTCTTGATCCCGAAGGTGACCGCCGCGTCGCGATGGCGCCGGAAGATCGTCTGCGCCATGAGGAGCTTGTAGAAGTCGGTGTCGACCAGCGAGCGCACGATCGGGTCGATCTTCCAGGTGTGATTGTAGACCCGGGTCGCGATGTCGACCATCGCCTGCTCCGTGGCGCGAGGGGCGCTCCTCGGGCTTACCTTCGCATCAGGGCGGGCCGCAGTGTCAAGTTGCGGAGGGAACCTCCAAGGCGACCGGCGGCGTTAGCAATGCAGAGGATGTGCTTCAGGAGAAGCGCCATGCAGCGCCAACCCGTCGAGTCGGAAGCTGTCAATTCGATCGGCCACCAAGAGACGGTTCTCGAAGTCGAGTTCAGCGACGGCCGCGTCTACCGGTACTTTCCGGTGCCGGAAAGTACCTATCGCGATCTCATGAACGCGGACTCGATCGGGAACTTCGTCGCCACCAAAATCAAGCCCAACTTCGACGTACAAAGAATCGGCCCGCGCGGGAGCCCGGGAAGGCTCAGCGCAGGCTCACCTTCTTCTGCTCGCCGACATCGGTCGCCGGCTGGCCGGTAAGCGTCGACTTCACGTAGCCGTAGAGCTGGACGAAGGTCGAGGACGGGCTGTCCCAGTACTCGCCGCGGACCGGCTTGACGCGGATGAGGGTGAGGGAGGGATCGTCCTTTCCGTCCGGGAACCAGGCCCGCACGCTCTCGCTCCACTTGTCGCCGATCACCGCCTTGTCGCGCACCACCTCGGCGACCCCCGAGATCGAGACATAGTGCTGCTTGTCGGGGTCGGCAAAGGCGAGGTTGACCTGCCGGTCCTTGCTGATCTCGGCCACCTTCGGGCTCTGCAGCTTGGTGAAGAACCAGAGGCTGCCGCGCTCGTCCGCCTCCATGCTGTACATCGGGCGGCTGTGCAGCGAGCCGTCGCTCTCCTCCGTCGTCATCATGCAGACGCGGATGTCGCGCACGAGATCGAAGAGCTTCTGAGCGTTCGGGTCGTTCTGGTTCACGGCCATCGCGGTCTCGCTCCCTTAGGGAACGGAACAACGAACCACGCCGGGTTTGGTTTCGGCCGCCCTTACCCTCGAAGGCTTGCCGCGATAGATGACGGGCGAGCCGTCGGGGTCCCCTGCCCCGAGGCGCGTCTTGGAGCGACAGAGTGGCGATCACCCGCGAACAGGTCCTGCAGGCGCTCGCGACCGTGACGCTCGGCGAGGGCGGTGCGAGCCTCGCCGCGTCCGGGCGGCTGTCGGAGATTCTGATCGACCCGACCGGCCGGGTCATGTTCTCGATCGCGATCGAGCCGAGCGAAGCGGCGG
>C688J18823_10003100_pt1 | contig 10505 bp, 5 predicted proteins | sample HopSoiMetagenom1_FD_18823 | JGI IMG/M metagenome (IMG submission 18823) | reverse complement strand
ACGTTCCGGTCGGCGGGCTGTACGTCTCGGCGCTGATCGCCGCCATTCCCGTGATCGCGCTGCTGGCCGCGCTCGCGTTCTTTCACGTGAAGGCGCATTGGGCCGCCCTGCTCGGCCTCGGCCTGGCGCAGCTCACCGCCATCTTCGTCTTCGGAATGCCGGTGAAGATGGCGGCGGCAGCGGCGGTCAACGGCGCCGCCTTCGGGCTCTTTCCCATCGGTTGGATCGTGCTCAACGCCATCTTCGTCTACGACATCACCGTGGCGACGGGAAAGTTCACCGTGGTCAAGGACACCATCGCCGGCCTGGCCAGCGACCGCCGCATCCAGGTGCTGCTCATCGGCTTCAGCTTCGGCGCGTTCATCGAGGGCGCGGCGGGCTTCGGGACGCCGGTGGCAATCTCCTCCGCCATGCTCATCGGCCTTGGTTTCCGGCCGCTGCCGGCGGCCTGCCTCGCTCTGATTGGAAACACTGCCCCGGTGGCCTACGGCGCGCTCGGGTCGCCGCTGATCGCGCTCGCCAAGGTGACCAACCTGCCCCTCGAGCAGCTCTCCGCCATGGTGGGCCGGCAGCTGCCCTTCTTCTCGGTGATCGTTCCTTTCTGGCTGGTCTGGGCGATGACGGGATTCGCGGGGATGATCGAGGTGTGGCCGGCCTGCCTGGTGGCCGGCGTCACCTTCGCCGTTCCCCAGTTCCTGGTGAGCAACTTCCACGGGCCCTGGATCGTGGACATCGTCGCCTCGGCCGCGTCGATCGCCGCCACCGTCCTCTTGCTGCGGTTCTGGCAGCCGAGAAAGGTGTGGCTCTTCGAGGACGAACGCGTCGAGGCTGTGTCGGGAGCGCTCGGCCAGGTGTCGGCCGGCTCCATCGGCGCGATGAAAGTGCGCGGAGCGGCTCCACGGCACAGCGCGCGCGAGGCGTGGGTCGCCTGGATGCCTTGGCTCGTCCTCTCAGTGTTCGTCTTCGCCTGGGGCCTGCCGCCGGTGAAGGACTGGCTGAACGGCATCCAAAACCCCACCTGGCAGGTGCCATACCTCCACAATCTGGTGCTGCGCGCGCCCCCGGTGGTCGCGAAGGCCACCGAGGAGGCCGCCACCTTCAGCCTCAACTGGCTGTCGGCCACCGGCACCGGCCTGCTCCTCGCCGGCATCGTCTCCGGCCTGCTTCTCGGCCTCAAGCCCGGCAAGCTGATCGGCATCTACTTCGGCACGCTCAAGCGCGTGCGCTATTCGCTGCTCACCATCGCGGCCATGCTGGCGCTCGGGTTCACCACGCGCTACGCGGGGTCCGATGCGACCATGGGGCTGGCCCTGGCGTCCACCGGAAAGGCCTTCGCCTTCTTCTCCGCGCTGCTGGGCTGGCTGGGCGTGGCGCTGACCGGCAGCGACACTTCGTCCAACGTGCTCTTCGGCAACCTCCAACAAGTAACGGCCCGGCAAGTAGGCATTCCTCCCCTGCTGGCGGCGGCGACCAACAGCTCGGGCGGAGTGATGGGCAAGATGATCGACGCGCAGAGCATCGTGGTGGCTGGCGTGGCCACGGGCCAGGTGGGAAGCGAAGGGCCCATCCTCCGCTACGTCTTCTTCCACAGCCTCGCGCTGGCCGTGCTGGTCGGGCTGCTGGTGTGCCTGCAGGCCTTCGTGCTGCCGGGAATGATTCCGCGTTAGACCCCGACGGGCGCGAGGTGCCTGGCTCCACCTTCGCGGACGGCAGGGAGCCAACAGATCCGTCGCCGCCGCGGATGTCTGTCCCAGGAGTCGGAAGCAGATTGAGGAGATGGAGATGCAGAGAGTCGCATGCGGAGTCCTGGCTGCGGTGGCAGCGTGCGGCCGCGCCGTTGCTCCCCAGGAAATCGCCCCGGATGCGGGATCCGCAAGCGCATCGGCTGCACCGGGCACTCCTCCCCCGGCCGTTGCCTCTGGGTTGCCCCTGCCGCGCGGTGGGTCCGGCAGCCACCGATTCCAGATCGGCGCAGCCCACGGCCTCTATCTCGTCGACCCCGCTGCCGGCGAGGCTCCGGTCCAGGGGCTGGTGGTGGTCACGTTGGGACCCATTGGCGGCGGCAACTTCATCCCGCCCGCCGACGTGGTGGTGACCCTCAACGGCGTCCCGCTCCTGCGCGATCCCAAGCTCAACGGCGCTTTTTTTCGTCTCGATCCCGACGGTCCGCGGCCGGCGATCGGCAGCGGCGGACAGATGGTGATCGTCGCCGCCGGTACGGACCCGGCGGACGGCAGGCGCATCCAGCGCCAACTGGTGCTGGACTGTCCCGCGGACATCCAGGTTGGCTCGACGCCGCCCGCCGGCGCGCCCCTGGGCACGGCTACGTCGCTGCGCATCGTCTCTTCCAGTGATCTCACCGTGAATGCCGGCGTTCCGTTGATGGCGAACATCTTGCCTCAGGTAATGCTCTTCGGATACGACGCTGCGACCCGATCGCTCGCGCCCTCGGGTTCGCCCAGGAACATCAGCCCGGGGCCGCTCTCGGTGGAGGTCGCAGTGACGCCGACGGCGGCGGAAGGATGGCTCCTGGATCTCCGTTGGCCGGGGCCGTTCGTGCTCGACGGCCAGACCGGCGGTTTCTGCGGGCTCGCCAAGCGCTGGACGTACAGGAAGTGAAAGGCGGCCCGAAGGCCGCCTTCCGGCAGCGACAACTCAGTCACCCTCAATCATCGTCGACGCCGCCCTCCGGAAGTCCCAGGCCGATGGCCCTCGCTTTCCCCTGCAGCTCGAGGATGTCGAGGCCCGCGCCGTTGCGGTCGGTGGCGTAGATGAAGCCGCGGTTGTCGATCTCCACGTTGTTGGTCATGTAGCCGTCCGGCGTCGTGTTGGCGTTGGACACGGGCACGTAGAAGCCCACCTCCACCGGCGCCTGCGGCTCACGGATGTCGAAGGCGCGGATGCCGCCGGTGAAGAAGGCGATGGTGGTGAGGCGACCGTAGAACGGGTTGCGGAAGTTNTCCTCGTTGGCGTGCACGCCGAAACGGGCTCCGCGCGTGCAGTAATTNCCGCGGGGGAACTGCTCTCCGCGCCGCGGATCGACNGCCATGGTGGCGAGCACCATGGGCCCCTGCCAGAAGCTCTGCTCCACGCGCGTGCCCGGAGGAGAGGTGCGCGAGTTCTCGATGGTGATGTCCACGGTGAAAGCCCAGTGCGGCGCCTCCTGGCAGAGGTCGGCGGTGGCCTCGGAGGAAAGGATGACGATGTCGCGCGTCTTGAACTCGGTGAAGTTGCCGTAGCTGGCGGGCTTCATGCCGAAGATGGGCATGCTGGTGTGGCCACCCTGATCAGCGGACATGAAGAGCAGGCCAGTCTGCACCGACTCGATGTCCTCCACCGTCGGCCGGTCGGGATCGCCCACCCAGGTACCGCCCAACGACGGCGGCAAGAGCTTCTTCCGGTCGAGGATCTGCAGCGCGCCGTCGTCGCCCACGCCCCACGCGGCGTAGATGCGGTTGCCGACCACGTCGTCAGGACCCGCTCCACGCGCCAGCGCTTGTCCCGCCTGCGGGTGCTCGAACGTGGAGATGGCGCCGTGCAGCGAGTTGGGCACCGCGCCGGTTCCGTCGGGCTGCGCCCCCACCAAGCCGAAGGTGCGGATGTACTTCGGATAGCCGGTGAGAACGGGGATGGGCGATCCAGATAGGGCGGCCGCCGGCGGATGGCTCCAGTCATAGATCAACATCGCCTGGCTGGTGCGCCAGCGGTTGGGCGCAGGCACGTCGCGGCTTCCCGGCATGAAGGCGATGCCGCTCTTGCACTCCCACCAGTCCTTGTGCGTGCTGCGGATGGCCGGGCTGTTGGCGCTCTTCTTCAACGCCGCCACCGGCGCCGGGTTGCTGACGTTGGTCACGTCCCACATCTCATATCCAGCCGCCGCGCTGCCCTGGACGTTGCGTATTAGATACACGTGGCCATTGACGCCGCCGGGCAGATCCGAGCCGAGGCAGAGGCGGACCATCTGCGCCTGACCTCCCGCGAGCGGCACCGGGATGTGCGCTTTCTCCACCGGGCGGGCGGGATCGGAGACGTCGATGATCATCGTCCCGTTCTCCTCCACGGGATTGCCGGCCTTGAGCGTGTTGGGGCGGTTGCCGCCATGGGTGCCGGCAAAGGCGATGGTCCTGCCGTCCGGGTAGACGATGACGTTGGGCTGGTACGAGGGCCTTCCCTGAAGGTCGACATGGCCGACGCGACGCATGTTCCGCTGCTCGCCGCTCTGGCTGATGCGGCCGCGATCGTCGTCGCGGTCGCGCCCCTGCGCGCTCCCCGCTGCCCCCAAGGCAATCACGACGATCACGGCGGATCGCTTCGCTGCTCTCAACATGACTTCCTCCTCCCGCAATGGCCGGGAGCGGCACGCGCCGGTCCGGCCGAACAGAATCGAGAGAGTGCGCGTGGGCCGCCTCACCGCGGCAGCGCGCGAACCGGACGAACCGGCTGCTGCCGCGCGTGATGCGCTCTGCGTGCGTTCCCGTCAAGAGGCCTGGCGTCAACCGTTCGCCGGCAACGACACGGGTCGGAATCTTGCCCATCCGACCTCAGGCCCGATAGTTTGCCGCGGAGGCCCTCCATGATCGCTGCCTGTGTGGCGCTGGCCATCGCCGCGCCACCCCCCCTTCGTCTTGCCGATCTGCTCCGCGAGGCAAGAGAGAAAAATCCCGAGCTGAAGGCCGCCCGGGCGCGAGCGTCGGGGGCAAAGGACGCCGTTTCCCCTGCCGGAACGCTGGACGATCCCATGCTGATGGTCCAGCTCTGGAACGCCCCCGTGGATTTTTCCACGGTGCCGGTGATGATCCAGCTGACGCAGCCCATCCCGCTCGGCGGCAAGCGGAGCGCGCGCGCAGACGTCGCCAGCTCGGCTGCGGCGGTGGCCGCGGCAGAGCTGTCGGCGCGGGAGAGGGAGATCGACGCGCAGGTGGCGGCGGCCTACGCCGATCTCTTCCTCGCCGAGCGCGAGCAGGAGGTCGACGACGAGGTGGAGAACGTGCTCAAGGTGCTGCTCCAGCTCTCGCAGACGCGCGTGGCCACGGCCCGAGGTGAGCTGCTGGAAATGCTGCGCGCGCAGGCGTCGCTGGTGCAGCTGCGCTCGGATCGCGAGGTCGCCATCGACCGTCGCAAGTCGGCCTGGGCTCGCCTCAGCGCCCTGGTCGACCGCGAGCAGGCGCTGCCGGCAGGGTCGACCACCGCGCCCGGCCTGGTTCCTTCGCTGCCCGATGTGGCCACGCTGCAGGCCCGCGCGCTGCGCAAGCGGCCGGAACTGGCCGGGGCCCGCGCCCAGGTCGAAGGGGCGGAGGCGCAGGCTCGCCTGGCGAGGGCCGCGCAGGTTCCAGACCTGAGCGTCTTCGTGGCGGAGATGCACACCTTCAAGAACCCGGCGGGCGTGTCCGATTTCCTCTTCGCCGGCGTACAGGTCAGCCTGCCCATCTTTCGCGGCAGCAAGACCGGACCGATGATCTCCTCCGCGGATTCGCAGGTCGTCGCCGCTCGCGAATCGGAGCACGGGTTGCGCAACCGGGTGGCGGCGGAGGTGGCCGAGGCGCATGCGCATGTCGTCTCCGAGCAGCGGCAGATCGACCTGCACCACCAGCTCATCCCCATCGCGCGCCACGCCGTGGAGACGGCCCAGTCCAGCTACGCCGCGGGCCGCGGCGAGTTCACCATGGTGCTGGACAGCGCGCGCGAGCTGCGCATGCACGATCTCGAGCTGGCCAGCCATCTGGCGATGTACGAGAAGCGCCTGGCCGAGCTGCAGGCCGCGGCCGGCTCGGACCTGGGTCTCGACGAGTCGGCGGAGAGCGGACATGACGAGCGGCACTAGCGCCGTAAACAGCACGGCCCTCGCGGTCGCCGCCTGCGCGCTGCTCTTGCTCGCGGCCTGCGCGAGAAAGAAGGATCTCTCGACCGCGCTGCACGCAGGCGACTTTTCGATGGTGCTGCGTCTGGACCCCGATCCCCCGCTGGCGGGCGAGAACGTCCTGCACCTGGATCTGCGGGATGCGGGCGGCGCGCCGGTGGACGGCGCGCGGCTCGACTTCGGCAGCGTCATGCCGGCGATGGGAGCCATGCCCGAGATGAAAGGAGGGGGGAACGCCAAGGAGCTGGGTGGCGGCCGGTACGACGTCGCGTATGCCCTCTCGATGCTCGGCGACTGGACGCTGAGGCTGGGAATCGAGGCTCCGGGCCACGCGCGCGCCGAGCTGCGGCTCAAGGTCTCGCCGCCGAGGAGAGGATACACCGTCGAGGGCCAGCCGATGCCCGTCGCCGGCGAGACCGCCCCGCGCATCGAGCTCTCGCCGCAGCGGCAGCAGCTCATCGGGGTCGTCTATGCCCGGGCGGAGCGGCGGCCGCTGCGGCTCTTGCTGCGCGCTGCCGGCCGCGTCGAGGTGGACGAGACCCAGGTCAGCGACGTGGTGCTCAAGTACGACGCGTATGTCGATCGGCTGCTGGTCGATCAGAGCGGCCAGCGCGTGCGCAAGGGCGAGCCGCTGCTGACGCTCTACAGCCCGGAGCTGCTGTCGGCCGAGCAGGACTACCTGGTGGCGCTGCGCAGCCGCGGCGTCCCCGGCAGCGAGCAACTGGCGCGCGCCGCCGAGGAGAGGCTGAAGCTGTGGAACCTGGACGACGAACAGATCGCCTCGATGCGGGCGCGCGGGAGCGCCGAGCCGCGCGCCACCGTCCGCAGCCCGGCGGCAGGGACGGTGCTGGAGAAGAACGTGGTGGCGGGCACCAAGGCGATGGCCGGGACGGTGCTCTACCGCATCGGCAACCTCGGCCGCGTCTGGGTGATCGCCAGCCTCTTCGAGTCCGACGCGCCCTGGCTGGAGCCGGGTCTGCACGCCACGCTCGGCCTGCCCTTCGCGGGCGGCGCGACGCTGAAGGGCACCGTGCAGTTCGTCTATCCCACCGTGGACGAGAAGACGCGCTCCGTCCGGGCCCGGCTGGTGTTCCCCAACGCGCAGCTGTCGCTCAAGCCGGGCATGTTCGCCGATGTGAGGATCGAAGTGCCGTTGGGCGCGCGCCTCTCCGTCCCCGACGACGCGCTGCTCGCGTCCGGAGAGCATCGCTATGCCTTCGTCAAGCGCGGCGAAGGAGCGCTGGAGCCGCGGGAGGTGAAGGTCGGGGTGGTCGCCGACTACACAGAGGTCCTCGCCGGCCTCGAGGAGGGCGACCAGGTGGCCACGCAGGCCACCTTCCTGCTCTCCAGCGAGGCGCAGCTGCGCAGCGCGCTGCCCCGCTGGAGCACCCCGTGATCGCCGCGGTGGTCTCGTGGTGCGCCCGCAACCGCCTCGCCACGCTGCTCTTGATCGCGTTCGCCACCGCATGGGGCGCGCTCTCCTTGCGCAGCACCGCGCTCGATGCAGTTCCGGATCTTTCCGACCGGCAGGTGATCGTCTACTCCGAGTGGATGGGGCGCGCTCCGGACCTGATCGAGGACAACATCACCTACCCGGTGGTCTCGTCGCTGCTCGGCTCGCCGCGGGTGACGGCGGTGCGCGGGCAATCGATGTTCGGCATGTCGTTCGTCAACGTCATCTTCGAGGACGGCACCGATCTCTACTGGGCGCGCAGCCGGGTGCTGGAGAAGCTCTCCAGCATCTCCAACCGGCTGCCGCAGGGGGTGACGCCGGTGCTGGGCCCCGACGCCACCGGCGTGGGCTGGGTGTTCGAATACGCGCTCACCGACAAGTCGGGGCGGACCACGCTGCAGCAGCTCCAGTCCATCCAGGACTGGAACCTGCGCTACGCGCTGCAGGCCGTTCCCGGCGTGGCGGAGGTGGCGAGCATCGGCGGCTTCGTCAAGGAGTACCAGATCGATCTGGACCCCGACCGGCTGGCCGCGCTCAACATCCCGCTCGCCACCGTGGTGAACATGGTGCGGATGTCCAACGCCGACGTGGGCGGGCGCGTGTTGGAGGTGAGCGGCGCCGAGCACTACGTGCGGGGCCGCGGCTACGTGAAGTCGCCCGCGGATCTGGAGAAGGTGGTGCTCGCCTCGCCCATGGGCACGCCGGTCCTGCTGCGCGACGTGGGGTCGGTGCGCCTGGGACCCGCGCAGCGGCGCGGGCTCGCCGAGCTGGACGGGGAGGGCGAGACGGTGGGCGGGGTGGTGATCGCGCGCTCGGGCACCAATGCCCTGGAGGTGATCGACGCGGTCAAGGCGCGCATTGCGGAGCTGGAGCCGACGCTGCCGCCAGGGGTCCACGTCGTTCCTACCTACGATCGCTCGCGGCTGATCCGCGCCAGCATCGAGACGCTGCGCGACACGCTGGTCGAGGAGTTGATGGTGGTGGCGCTGGTCATCCTCGCCTTCCTGCTGCACTTCCGATCGACGCTGATCCCGGCGCTGCTCCTGCCGGTCGCCATCCTGCTCGCCTTCATCCCCATGAAGCAGATGGGGCTCACCGCCAACATCATGTCGCTGGGCGGCATCGCCATCGCCATCGGAGCCATGGTGGACGCCGCCATCATCGTGGTGGAGAACGTGCACAAGCGGCTGGAGGCGTGGGAGCGCGAAGGCCGCAAGGAGCCCCGCGCCGACGTCGTGCTCTCGGGCTTGCTGGAGACGGGGCGGCCGATCTTCTTCTCGCTCCTGGTCATCACGGTGGCTTTCCTGCCCGTCTTCACGCTGGAAGGCGTGGAGGGTCGGCTCTTCTCGCCGCTGGCCTGGACCAAGACGTTCTCCATGGCGGCGGCGGCCATCCTCTCCATCACGCTGGTTCCCGCCGTCGCGTCGGCGCTGATCCGCGGGAGCATCCGCCCTGAGGAGCGCAATCCCCTCAGCCGGCTGCTGGGGGCCATCTACGACCCTGTCTGCCGATTCGCGCTGCGCTTCCGCTGGCCCGTGATCGGCGCGGCGCTGGTGCTCATGGCCGTCACCGTGCCGGTGGTGATGCGGCTGGGCAGCGAGTTCATGCCGCCCCTCAACGAGGGCACGCTGCTCTACATGCCGACCAGCGCGCCGGGGATGAGCGATGCGACCGCGCGCGACGTGTTGCAGCGCATGGACCAGGTGCTGCGGCGCTTTCCCGAGGTGACGCGCGTCTTCGGCAAGGCCGGGCGGTTCGACAGCGCCACCGATCCCGCGCCGCTTTCGATGTTCGAGACGGTGGTGGAGCTGAAGCCGCCCGAGCAGTGGCCGGAGGGCGAGGATTGGGACGCGCTGGTGCGCAAGCTGGATGGCGCGATGCAGTTTGCCGGCATGCCCAACACCTGGTGGATGCCCATCCAGACCCGGACCGAGATGCTGGCCACCGGCATCCGCAGCCCGCTGGGCGTCCTGGTCCTGGGGCGCGACACGCGCGTCATCGATCGCATCGGCGGCGAGGTGGAGGCTGCGCTGCGCGAGGTTCCCGGCACGCGCAGCGCCTTCTCCGAGCGCATCGGCGGCGGGTACTTCCTCGACTTCGACGTCGACCGCGATCGCGCCGCGCGCTTCGGGCTCAACGTGGGCGACGTCGAGGAGGCGGTGGAGACCGCGGTCGGCGGCCTCACCGTCGCGACGACCGTCGAGGGACGCGAGCGGTATCCGGTGACGGTGCGCTATGCGCGCGACTTCCGCTCCGACCTCCAGGCCCTGGGGCGCGTGCGCGTGGCCACCCCGGAGGGAGCGCAGATCGCATTGAGCCAGGTGGCGAACCTCCAGCTGCGCACGGGTCCCTCCATGCTGCGCGACGAGAACGGCCAGCTCGCTGGATATGTCTTCGCCGACACCGCACGGCCGATCGACGACTACGTGCGCGACGCGCGCAAGGCGGTGGCGGAGAAGGTGAAGGTTCCTCCGGGATACCGGCTGGAGTGGGCGGGCCAGTATCGCTACCTCGAACGCGCGAAGGCCCGCCTCGCTTTGGTCGTGCCTGTCACGCTGTTCATCATCTTCCTGTTGCTCTACTTCAACTCGCGCAGCACGGTGCAAGCGCTGATGGTCATGCTGGCGGTGCCCTTTTCGCTGGTGGGCGCCTTCTGGCTGCTCTGGCTCCTTGGCTACAACCTCTCCGTCGCGGTCTGGGTGGGGCTCATCGCGCTGGCCGGCCTCGACGCCGAGACGGGCATCGTCATGCTGCTCTATCTCGACCTGGCCTGGAAGGAGCGCAAGCCCGCCTCCGCGGAGGACGCGCGCGAGGCAGTGGTCCAGGGTGCAGTCAAGCGCATCCGACCCAAGATGATGACGGTGGCGACCATCGTGGTGGGGCTGGTGCCCATCCTCTGGTCGCACGGCACGGGAGCGGACGTAATGAAGCGCATCGCCGCGCCGATGGTGGGCGGCGTGGTCACCTCGGCGCTGCTCGAACTGATCGTCTATCCGGCGCTGTATCTGATCTGGAAGGGGCGCCGGCTTCCGGCCTCGGCGTAGAGGTCGGGTATGGGCGCGTTCACCTCAGGGTGATGGAGAACGCCGACCCCGGAGTCGCGACGGTTCCCGCGGGCGCCAGCGCTCCGGTCGATCCGTCGATGTGGAAGATGGAGACGCTGTTGGACCCGCTGTTCGCGCTGTAGAGGAAGCG
>C688J18823_10003099_pt1 | contig 10505 bp, 9 predicted proteins | sample HopSoiMetagenom1_FD_18823 | JGI IMG/M metagenome (IMG submission 18823) | reverse complement strand
GCGAGCACCAGATACTGCGCGTCGTCGTAGAAGACGCCGATCGGCAGCGGCTCGATCGCGTGCATCGCCGCGAGCAACGCGAGGGCCGCGGTGAGCCAAGGCAGCCATCGCTCGAGGTACCGCGCGCCTTCTCGTGTCGCCTGCTGGGCGCGCGGTACGGCGGAAGGAACGGCGGTCGCGACGGACGGTGCGGACACTCTCGTGTGGTCGGCGGTGGCGGGAGCGGACAGTCGAGAGACGAGCCGCCGGCGGACGCGGCAACGATTACCCTCTCTTGACGCCACGTCATGGCCGCACTACACTGCGCCAGACAACCGAAGTGCTCGTGGTCTTTTGCCGCCTATTGCCGCCACGTTAAACAAGGAGCTAAAAAGCGACGCGCCCGGCGGCCCTTTCCGCCCGGGCTTTTTTGTTTTGTATCTCTTCAACCGGCGCGTGCCGCGCGCCCGGAGCACGTCGATGACGATACCTTCACAGACCGCAGGGCCCGGCACACCGAAGAAGGTGACGGTGGCGACGCTCGCGTCCTTCAAGGCGCGCGGCCGCCGCGCGGCATTCGTCACCGCCTATGACTACCCGACGGCGGTCTTCGCCGATCGCGCCGGCGTGGACATGCTGCTCGTCGGCGACTCGGCGGCGATGACGATGCTCGGCTATCCGAACACGCTCGGCGTGTCGATGACCGAGATGCTCGTCTTCGCGGGCGCGGTCTGTCGCGGGGCGAAGCGTGCATTCGTCGTCGGCGACATGCCGTTCCTCTCGTATCAGCCGTCCGACGAAGACGCGGTGCGCAATGCCGGCGCCTTTCTCATCGCGGGATGCGACGCGGTGAAGTGCGAGGGCGGCGCGCGCGTGGCCAGTCGCGTTCGCGCGATCAGCGATGCCGGCATCGCGGTGATGGGTCACCTGGGCCTCACGCCGCAGTCTCAGGCGCAGCTCGGCGGCTATCGGGTGCAGGGGAAGACACTCGCGGCCGTGCAGCGGCTCACGGACGACGCGCTCGCACTGCAGGAGGCCGGCGCGTTCGCGGTGCTCCTCGAGGCTGTACCGGCCGAGGCGGCGGCGTACGTACGCGAGCGCGTGGAGCTGCTCGTCTACGGCATTGGCGCCGGCCCGCACGTGGACGGCCAGCTCGTGATCTCGCACGACATCCTCGGCAGCTTCGTCGGTGACATCCGACCGCGCTTCGTCAGGCGCTATGCGGATCTCGACCTCGAGGTCGAGCGCGCCTTTCACCAGTACGCTGACGACGTTCGCGCCGGTCGCTTCCCCGCGGCCGAGCATCTCTACCCCATCGAGCCGGTACACGAAGCCGAGATCCGCGCGGCGCGATTGCCTGTCATTCCGAGCGAAGCGAGAAATGAGCTCGCTTCGCTCGCACATTCTCTTGTCTGATGCGAGTCGCTCGCGTGTCGCGCTCGCTCTAATCCTCTCCGAAGAGCAGATCCCTCGTCGCTTCGCTCCTCGGGATGACAATCACCTACACACCTAACGACTATGTCAGTGACACTGTACCTCCCGACCGTTCTCGCCAAGCTCGCCGACGGCAAGGTCATCGCTGCCGAAGGAGAGACTGTCGGCGCCCTCGTTAACGACGTCGCGACGCGTTTTCCCGCGCTTGCGCCGCGTCTGCGGGACGATGCCGGCAACCCCTATCCCTTCGTCACGTTTTATTTGAATGATGAAGACATTCGCTTCCACGGCGGCTTCGACGCATCCGTCGCGGATGGTGACGAGCTGACGATCGTACCCGCGATCGCCGGAGGATGAGCTGATGGCGCACGGCAACGGAACGGTCACGCTGAGCAACGAGGAGGTGCTGCGCTACAGCCGGCATCTCATCCTTCCCGACGTCGGCATCGACGGACAGCGCAAGCTCAAGGCAGGACGCATTCTCCTCATCGGCGCGGGCGGGCTCGGCTCGCCGCTGGCGCTGTACCTTGCCGCCGCGGGCGTCGGCACGCTCGGTCTCGTCGACTTCGACGTCGTCGACGTATCGAACCTGCAGCGCCAGGTGCTGCACGGCACGAAAGACATCGGCCGACCAAAGCTCGAGTCGGCGCGCGAGCGAATCCACGACGTCAATCCGCATGTGCACGTCGAGCTCTACGAGACCCGCCTCACGTCGGCGAACGCGCTCGACATCATTCGCGATTACGATGTCGTCATCGACGGCACCGACAACTTCGCGACGCGCTATCTCACCAACGATGCGTGCGTGCTGCTCGGGAAGCCTAACGTGTACGGCTCGATCTTTCGCTTCGAGGGACAGGCATCCGTCTTTGCCCTCGAGGAGGGGCCGTGCTATCGCTGTCTCTTCCCGGAACCGCCACCGCCGGGGCTCGTGCCGAGCTGCGCGGAGGGCGGCGTGCTCGGCGTGCTGCCGGGTCTCGTTGGCACTATTCAGGCGACGGAAGGGATCAAGCTCATTCTCGGCGTTGGCGAGCCACTGGTCGGTCGACTGCTGCTCATAGATGCGTTGACGATGCAGTTCCGTACGGTTCGGCTGCGCAAGGATCCGAACTGCCCGGCGTGCGGGACGCACGAGATTCGCGAGCTGATCGACTACGATCAATTCTGCGGCGTGACACCGGAGTCACACGTGACGAACACGAACGAGATCCCCGAGATCACACCGTCGGAGCTGGCCGAGCGTCTGCGGCGCGGCGACGACATCGATCTGATCGACGTGCGCGAGCCGTACGAGCTCGACATCGCGAGCATCCCGAACGTGCAACTCATTCCGCTCGGCACGCTCGCCGAGGCGTTGCCGACGCTCGATGCGTCGCGGGAGACCATCGTGATCTGCCGAACGGGCGCCCGCAGCGGCCGCGCCGTTAGGCAGCTCCAGGCGGCGGGGTTCCGTCGCGTGTACAATCTTGCGGGTGGAATTCATCGGTGGGCTGACGAGGTGGATCCCTCGCTGCCGAAGTACTGATTGTCGTAAGAATGGCAAGCTAAATTTCCAAAATGACGACGATTGAGCACGAGAGCCTGCGAGTCCTCCCACAGCGATGTCGGGTATGCGGGGCGGAGCAGGAGGGGGCGGCGGTCGCGGTATGCGAGAACTGCCTCGGACCGCTCGACCCCATCTATCCAGCGGAGCGGTCGTTCCCCGATCGCGCGACGATCGCCGGGCGCGCGCCTTCGATGTGGCGGTATCGCGAGTGGCTGCCATTCGAGGGGGAGCCGGCGCTCTCGCTCGACACGGGCTTCACACCACTCGTCGAGGCGCCGCGGCTCGCGCGAGTGATCGGCGTCGCACGGGTCTGGATCAAGAACGACAGCGTCTCCCACCCGAGCCTCTCGTTCAAGGACCGGGTCGTCGCCACCGCGATCAACGCGGCGCACGCGCTCGGCCTAACGACGATCGGCTGCGCGTCGACCGGTAATCTCGCCAATGCCGTTTCCGCGCATGCGGCGCGCGCGGGGCTCGACGCGTGGGTGTTCATCCCCGATGACCTCGAGGCCGGGAAGATCATCGGCACCGCGATTTACGCCCCGCACCTCGTTCGCGTCCGCGGGCACTACGACGACGTGAACCGGCTCTGCGCGCAGGTGGCCGATCGCTTTGGCTGGGGGATCGTCAATGTCAACCTGCGCGGCTACTACGGCGAAGGCTCGAAGACGATGGCGTTCGAGATAGCCGAGCAGCTCGGCTGGCGGTTGCCGACGGCCGTCGTCGCGCCGATGGCGGGTGGCTCGCTCGTCACGAAGCTGCGCAAGGGTTTCGGCGAAGCACTGTCGGCCGAGCTCGTGTCGGGAACGCCGCCGCGGCTCTTCGGCGCGCAGGCGGAGGGGTGCGCGCCAATCGTCAGGCACTTCGATCGCGGCGACGACCGTGTGATTCCCGAAGTTCCGAAGACGATCGCGCGCTCGATCGCGATCGGAAATCCCGCCGACGGCACGTTCGCGGCGAAAGCAATCCGCGACAGTGGCGGCGCCGCGCAGGCCGTGAGCGACGACGCGCTCGTCGCGGGCATCCGACTGCTCGCCGAGACGACAGGCATCTTCACCGAGACCGCGGGCGGCGTCACCGTCGCCGCGGCGCTGGCGCTCGCGAAACGCGGACAGCTGCGCGCCGACGATGAGGTCGTGCTCTGCATAACGGGAAACGGCCTGAAGACCACCGAAGCGGTGCGCGACGTGCTTCCCGAGGCGCCGGTGATCGCGCCGAAGGTGCGCGAAGTCGCGGCGCTCGTCGAGGCAGCATCACGGTGATCCGCGCGTGAGCGACGGGAGACGATCGCGCCGCGTGCGTCGAGGGAATGGCTGGCGGCTTCTCGCTCGCTTCCTTGCTTATCAGATCGCGTCGTGGTCCGTGCTCGGCGTCGTGACACGCGACCTTGGATGGGGCGCGCCACTCGTCGTCGCGCTCATCGGGCTGTACACGACAATTCCGCTGCTTCTCTTCGTGAAGTGGCGAGGCTGGCCATTCTATCCCGGCGCCGCGTTCCGCTTGCTCGTTGTGCGGGCCGTGCTCTACAGCCAGCTCGTTCTTCCCTTCGCGGCCGCCGCCGCCGTCGTGGGAATGCTCATCGGTGTCCCGTTTGGGCATTCGTTACTCTTTGGGCGATTGGCCGCCGGTGCGATTGTCGGGACCGCGGCGCTCGTGCTGCTCGCGGGCTACTTCGGCTCGCGGCGGCTCGTCGTTCGCGAGGTTGACGCGAGCGTGCCTGGCCTGCCCGCCGCCTTCGACGGCGTGCGCATCGCGCAGATCTCGGATCTCCACGTCGGACCGCAGACCTCACGGCGCTTTCTCGCGCGAGTGGCGGCGGCGGTGACGCAGGCGGCGCCGGACGTCATCGCCGTCACCGGTGACGTGGTCGACGACCGGGCCGAGGACGTGCCGTGGTACGCGGCGGCGTTCGCGACGCTCGACGCCCCGCTCGGCGTCTACATCATTCCCGGCAATCACGACATCTACGCCGGTTGGGACGCTGTCGCCCACTCGTTGCGCCAGCGCACGACGGCGACGATCCTCGTGAACGACGCGCGCGTCGTCGAGCGGCGCGGGGCACGGTTGGCGATCGTCGGCACGGGCGATCCCGCCGCCGGCCCGCGCGCGGCGGGAATACCTAACGATGGCGCCGCGCCTGACGTCGACCGTGCGCTCGCGGGCGTGCCTGCGGGAACGACCACCGTCGCCTTCGCGCACAATCCGGCGCTCTGGCCTGGCCTCGCCACGCGCGGCGTGTCGCTGACGCTGAGCGGGCACACGCATTGGGGCCAGTTCGCGCTGCCGCGACTTGGCTGGAGCCTCGCGTCGCCGTTCCTCGAGCACGCGATGGGCGGCCACCGCGAAGGCGACGCCTTGCTCTACATCAATCCGGGCACCGGATACTGGGGAATTCCTTTCCGGCTCGGCGCCTTTCCCGAGATCACGATCGTCCGCCTGAGACAGGCCCACGAAGCAGCGTTGAGCATCGGAGCACCAAAGCTCGCGGCGTAGGTGTACCGCGCATAGAATTCCGCCCATGCGCATACACCAGTCAATCACTGCCGCGGCGTTGCTCGCTTTCAGCGCAGCCCCCGCGTTCGCTCAAGCATCGAAGTCCACGGACCCGTACATGGCGCGCGCGATTCGCGTTCTCACCGCGCAGCCGATCGTCGACGGGCACAACGACCTCCCGTGGCGAATCCGGGAGGACAAGGCGCACCCGATGGACGTGGAGTGGTACGATCTGCGAACGCACAGAGCGGGGATGACTGACCTCGCGCGCCTCAAGGCCGGGCACGTCGGCGGTCAGTTCTGGTCGATCTACATTCCCGGCGAGCGCGCGGACGCCACATACAAGTCCAACGGCGCCGTCTCCAGTCAGCCCGGATACGCGCGGGTCCAGCTCGAGCAGATCGACATCGCGCGTCGCACCATCGCGAAGTATCCGGAGCTGGAGTGGGCGACCACAGCCGATTCGGTGCGCGCCGCGATCAAGCGCGGCCATCTCGGTTCGATGCTCGGACTCGAGGGCGGGCACGCGATTGAGAACTCACTCAATCTCCTGCGCGCGTACTACGCGATGGGTGCGCGCTACATGACGCTCACGCACAACGTCACCCTCGACTGGGCCGACGCCGCCCTCGACAGCGCGAAGCACGGCGGCCTCACGCCCTTCGGCCGCGAGGTCGTGCGCGAGATGAACCGGCTCGGCATGCTCGTCGACCTCTCGCACGTGTCGCCGGGCACGATGAGCGCCGCTCTCGACGTCACCGAAGCGCCGGTGATCTTCTCGCACTCGGCGGCGCGTGCCCTCGTCGATCATCCGCGCAACGTGCCGGACTCGATCCTCGCGCGCGTGCCGAAGAACGGTGGCGTCGTGATGGTGCCGTTCGTGACCAGCTTCGTGTCGAAGGCCGTCTACGCCGACGACAACCAGCTTGCGGCGACCATGGCTGACGCCAGCCGGAGGCATCCCGGTGACGCAGCCGCCGTTCGGGCCGAGGTCGCGACGTGGCGCGCGGCGCATCCGCGTCCGACGGCGTCGATCGGCGAGGTTGCCGACGCCATTGAGCATGTTCGAAAGATCGTCGGGCCCGATCACGTCGGCATCGGCAGCGACTTCGATGGCATCGAGGAGACGGTCGTTGGCCTCGAGGACGTGTCGAAGTATCCAGCGATCATCGCTGAGCTGGCGCGCCGCGGCTGGAGCGACGCGGACCTCGCGAAGCTCGCCGGCGGCAACGTGCTGCGTGTGCTCACGCAGGCGGAGCGCGTGGCGAAGCGCCTGCAGCGGCAGCGGCCACCATCGAACGCCACGATCGAGCAGCTCGACGGCCCCGGCGCGCGCGCTGCGACCCCTTAGCGCGTTCAGGAGAGTTACAGCAGGTGCGCTGTCATGCGCCATTCACGAGCAGTCGATCGGGGGTGCACGGCGGCTTCATGCCAAATTTGGAATGCGCACATCGGAGCGCCGTCCGCGCATCATTGCTGACATTCCAAATTTGGCATGGTGCCGCCTAGCACCCCCGATCGACTGCTCTTCGGTCGAGATGCCTTTAACGCTCGCGCGCGATTTCTTCCAGCGCGCGCCTGACGAACTGCGGGTCGATGCCGGCGGCGGCCGCGGCGGCCAGGAACTCGCGGGCGGCGATGCCGGCCTGGGTGCGCTGCTCACTCGGCGGCTCGGCCGCCGCGCGAAGCGCCGCGATCTGGAGGGCGGCGGCGCGCTCCAACACGCGCGCCGCGTCGCCGGTGGAGAGCGCGGCAACCGCATGCTCGCCCGTGCGGCCGAGCGCGGCTTCGGAAAGACGCAACGCCTTCTCGAGCGCGTCGGCGAGCGATTCGCCTGTGGGGTAGCGCGCGTCGCGCTCCTTGGCGAGACAGCGATCGATCACCGCCGCGATCGGTGCGGGTACACGCGGCGCGACCGAGGAGAGCGGGGGCGCGGGCTGTCGGCGGTGGGCGTCGAGCAGCGACGTGACGCTATTGCCCGTGAAGGGCAGCGTTCCGCTCAACGCGTGGAATCCGACCACGCCTAACGAGTACAGGTCGCTGCGGCCGTCGAGCGGCTCGCCATCGATCTGCTCCGGGCTCATGTAGCTGGCGGTGCCCATGACGAGCGCGTCCTGCGCGAAGACGGGCCCGAATTCCACGCGTGCGATACCGAAGTCGGTGACGATCGAGCGTCCCGAGCCGCGCTCGATCATGATGTTCTCCGGCTTGACGTCGCGGTGCACGACCCCGCGGGCGTGTGCGTAGGCGAGCGCCCACGCGACCTCGCGCAGCGCCCGCACCGCGTCCGCCGGCGGCAGCGGGCCGCGCGCGCTCACCCGCTCGGCGAGGTTCTCGCCCTCGATGAAGGGCATGGCGAAGAACGGATGACCCGCGACCTCGTCGGCGCGGAAGACGGCGACGATGTGCGGGTGCGCCAGCCGCGCCGCCGTGCGCGCTTCACGCAGAAAGAGTTCGCGTAGCTCCCCGTCCGCGGCGAGATGGGGTGGGAGCACCTTGATGGCGACGTGCCGCTCGAGACGCACGTCGCGCGCGAGGAAGACCGCGCCCATACCGCCACGCCCGAGCTCGCGCTCGACGGCGTACTGCGAGGCCAGCGCCGACCAGAGCTCGCCGAACTCCGAGCCGACGAGCGGTGGAGCGTACGTGCCGCGATCCGACGCGGGTGGCGACGTCATACGCCGGAATCTATCGCCGGCGCAGCACCGCACGCGCGGGCGCGCCTTCGTGCCCACCGACCTTCATCGGCAGCACCATCAGGTCGTAATCGCCGCCGTGTACGTTGGTGAGCAGCAAGCCCTCGACAATTGGGATGCCCTTGCCCAGTAGGATCTGGTGCGCGCGCGGAGCGGATGCGCCGAACTGCTCGGCCGAGAGATAATCGATTCCGACGAGCTGCACGTTGGCGTCGGCGAGGAGCTGCGCGGCGTCCGGTGCGATGTAGGCGAAGTCACGATGGAAGAGCGGCGACGTCATCCAGCCGCGGATCGAGCTCCGCGTGCGGAAAAGAATTCGCGGCGCGCCGCGCCAGTCATGCTTCCCGAGCTCCGCGGCGGTGATGGCCTGGATATCGTCGGCGATCTCGATCACGCGCGCGGGGCCGATGAGCCGATCCAGCGGAACCTGGTCGATGGACGCGCCGTTGGCGACGAAGTGCATCGGCGCGTCCACGTGCGTTCCGCTGTGCGCGCCGAGCGAGTAGGCGGAGAGGGTGAGTGGATCGCCGCGGCGCATCTCCTTGAGGAACTCGAATCGCATCGGCGCGTCGCCCTCGTACACGGGCGTGGTGGAGGCGTCGAGCGTCACGGTCACGTCGATGTAGGTGGGCGCGGCGCCTGACGAGCCGCGGTTGGACGCCGAAGCGCACGCCACCGTGGCGGCGCACAGACATAGCACGAGTAATCGCATGATGTCGTCTCCGTCAGACGAGAAGACCGAGCAGCAGCGTGAACACGAGGCCGGCGACGCCGATGATCGTCTCGGCGACCGTCCAGGTCTGGAGGGTCTGGGGCACGGTCATGTTGAAGAACTCCTTCACGAGCCAGAAGCCGGCGTCGTTGACGTGTGAGAGCACGAGCGAGCCGGCGCCAGTCGCGAGTACGAGCAGCTCGGGGGGCGTGCCTAACGCGGCAGCGATCGGTGCGACGAGGCCGGAGGCCGTCGTCATCGCCACCGTTGCCGAGCCGGTGGCGACGCGAATGAGCGCGGCGACGAGCCAGGCGAGAAGGATCGGCGAGGCGTGCGATCCCCGCGCGAGAGCAGCCATGGCACGACCCACGCCGCTCGCGATGAGCACCTGGTTGAAGCCCGCGCCGGCGCCGATGACGAGCAGGATCGTCGCCGTTGGCGCGAGGCAGTCGTTGCAGAACTTGAGCACTTGCTCACGACTGAAGCCGCGCGGCCGAATCAGCGACCAGAAGGAGAAGAGGAGGGCGATGAGCAGGGCAACGATCGGGTTCCCCGCGAAGCGCAGCGTCGCGCGTGTCACGCTGTCGGCGGCGAGCGTCGCGTCCGCGGCCGTGGCGAGCAGCATGAGCAGCACGGGCACCAGCACAGTGAAGAGCGAGATCGCGAAGCCCGGAAGCTGCGCGAGCGCGACATCGCTCTCCGAGAGCTGCGCGGCGAGCGGGTTGTCCGCCGGCAATGGAGTTCGCGCCGAGATCCATGCGCCGTAGATGGGACCCGCGAGCGCCGCCGTCGGGAGGCCGACGATGAGGCCGTAGAGAATGGTGCGCCCGATGTCCGCTCCGAAGGTGGTGACGGCGAGCATCGCCGCCGGATGCGGTGGGAGCATCCCGTGCACCACCGACAGACCGGCGACGAGCGGAATGCCGAGCTTCACGAGTGAGAGACCGGTGCGCCGCGCGATCGTGAACACGAGCGGCACGAGGAGCACGAACCCGACCTGAAAGAAGACCGGGATGCCGAGGATGAAGGCGACGACCATGAGCGCCCAGTGGACGCGCCGCTCGCCGAACCAGGCGATGAGCGTCGTCGCGATGCGTGCCGCCGCGCCCGACTCGGCCATCACCTTCCCGAGCATCGTGCCGACGCCGACGACGATGGCGATGAAGCCGAGCGCGCTCCCGACGCCGTTCTGGAAAGCCGTCGCCGCGTCGGCGAGGGGCATCCCCGCGACGGCGCCCATGCCTAACGAGACAACGATGAGCGCGATGAGCGGGTGGAGCTTGAGTCGCGCGATGAGCACGATGAGGAGTACCACCGCGCCCAGGGCGAAGAGGAGGAGGCGGGTGTCCCCCGTCACGCGCGGCTACCGCAGAACGAACAGGACAGTCGGATCGATCGGATAGCGGCCGAATCCTGATCCGTATATCGCGAGCCCCCCGGGAAGCGCGGTGTCGACCGCGAGCCTAACGATTATCGATCCGGTTCGAGCGGCGTCGGCGAGCGCCGCGGCAGGAATGGGCACACGAACGAGCTGGCCGTACGAGCCGGCTTCATAGAGATGCCCGTCGTGCGGCTGCGCGTGCCAGCTCAGGATCCCGCGTGAATCGGCGGGATCGTCGGCGAGCTCCCAGCGTCCGGCGAGCAA
>C688J18823_10003098_pt1 | contig 10508 bp, 9 predicted proteins | sample HopSoiMetagenom1_FD_18823 | JGI IMG/M metagenome (IMG submission 18823) | reverse complement strand
CCGGCCGCCGACGGGGGGAAGCCCCACCCGAACACGTGCCCGCGCTGCGGCTCGCACTACCGCGACGACGAGCTCGCGGCGTCGCTCAACGTCTGCACGCAATGCGGCCACCACTTCCCCGTCCATGCGCGCGAGCGAATCGCGCAGCTGACCGACGAGGACAGCTTCGTCGAGGACGCCGCCGAGCTCCGCTCCGACGACCCGCTCGAGTTCTTCGACCTGCGGCCGTACACCGAGCGGCTGGCGGAGGCCGAGCTCTCGACCGGCCTCGGCGAGGCGATGGTGATCGGCCGCGCGGCGATCGAAGACGAGCCCTGCCAGCTGGCGGTGATGGAGTTCGGCTTCATGGGCGGCTCGATGGGCCGCGTCGTCGGCGAGAAGTTCGCGCGCGCCTGCGAGGGCGCGGCCGAGCGCGGCGTGCCGCTCGTCTCGGTCACGACCACCGGCGGCGCGCGCATGCAGGAGGGGATCCTCTCGCTGATGCAGCTGCCGAAGACCGTCTGCGCGGTCGAGGACCTGCACGACGCGGGCGGGACGCTGATCAGCGTGATGGCGCACCCGACCACCGCCGGCGTGCTCGCCAGCTTCGCGAGCCTCGGTGACGTGCTCGTGGCCGAGCCGGGGGCGCTGCTCTCGTTCACCGGCCCGCGGGTCGTCCAGCAGACGACGCGCGAGAAGCTGCCCGAGGACTTCGGCCTCGCCGAGGCCAACTACCGCCACGGCCACGTCGACGCAATCGTCCCGCGACCGGAGCTGCGCCCGACCGTCGGCAAGCTCCTGAGGTTGTTCGCCAATGGCCGGTGAGGCCGAGCTGCGCCTGCGGGAGCAGCTCTCGCGGCTGAGGAGCCTGCCGCTGCTGCGCGGCGCCAAGCTGTCGGGCGAACTCGAGCGGCTGCAGAAGCAGCTCGACCGGATCGTCGCCGAGCCGAGCGACGAGGAGATCTGGCATTCCGTCGAGCTCGCGCGCCACCCGGACCGCCCGTACACGCTCGATTACGTGGAGCGCATGCTGGACGACTGGTTCGAGTTGCACGGTGACCACCATCACGGCGACGACGCGGCGCTCGTCGCCGGGCTCGGGCGCTTCCGCGGCCGCACGATCGTGCTGCTCGGCAACCAGAAGGGCCGCGACGTGAAGGAGCGCACGCGCCGCAACTTCGGGATGGCCTACCCGGAGGGCTACGGGAAGGCGATGCGGGCGATGGAGCTCGCCGAGCGCCACGGCTACCCGATCCTCAGCCTGATCGACATCCCCGGCGCCTACCCGGGCGTGATCGCCGAGCAGCATGGGCAGGGCGGCGCGATCGCGCGCTCGCAGGCGCACCTCGCGCGGCTGCACGTGCCGGTCGTCGCCTGCGTGATCGGCGAGGGCGGCTCCGGCGGCGCGATCGCGACGGCACTCGCCGACCGGGTGCTGATGCAGGAGAACGCGATTTACACGGTCATCTCGCCCGAGGGCTGCGCGGCGATCCTCTGGCGCGACGCGGGCGAGGCTCGCAAGGCCGCCGCGGCGTTCAAGCCGGACGCGGCGCACTGCCTCGAGCTGGGTGTGATCGACGCGATCGTGCCCGAGCCGGCCGAGGGCGCGCACACCGACGCCGACGAGTCCGCGCGGCTGCTGGGCGACGCTTTGGCCGATTCGCTCGAGCAACTCGAGGGCCAGTCGGGCGAAGACCTTCGCCGCCAGCGACGTGTGCGGTTCCGCACAATCGGCCAGGTACCCGCAACCCGCTAGAAACCGCGGGCTGAGCGGCCTTTTTCCACATCTTCCACAGGCTTATCCCCTGGCCGTACACATGCCGAGGCCGGCTTGTAGCCGGCCTCGACCCTAACCCCCCGTTAGGTGGAGAAGCTTCGTAAGAAGTACGACCCCGCCTTGAGAACTGTATTTCTCCGAGGCCGAGGGTGCAAACCTCGCGGGCTGGGTAGCACCGGCTCATGGCGCGCTCGCTCTGGTCCGGAACCATCTCCTTCGGCCTCGTCAGCGTCCCCGTCCGCATGGTCGGCGCGACCGAGTCGAAGGAGCTCCGCTTCCACTTCCTCGACAAGCACGACCTGCAGCCGATCGGCTACGACAAGGTGCGCCGCGACACCGGCGAGCACGTCGACGGCGACGACATCGTGCGCGGCTTCGAGGTCGAAAAGGGCCGCTTCGTCCCCCTCGAGGAGGAGGACCTCGACCGGCTCGACGTCGAGCTGACGAAGACGATCGAGATCTGCGACTTCGTCGACCTGGACGAGATCGACCCGATCTACTTCCGCAAGGCCTACTACCTCGAGCCGCAGGACGGCGCCGAGACGCCGTACCGGCTGCTGACGCGCGCGCTCGAGGAGACCGGCAAGGTCGCGATCGCGAAGGTGGTCATCCGCAACAAGCAGCACCTGGCGGCGCTCCGCCCGTGGAACGGGGTGCTCGTGCTCGAGACGATGTACTACCACGACGAGGTGCGGCAGCCCGAGAGCGTGGGCGGGAACGGGAAGCTGCGCAAGGCCGAGGTCGAGATGGCGAAGTCGCTGGTCGAGAACCTGAGCGCCAAATTCGACCCGGCCAAGTACGACGACACCTACCGCCAGGAGCTCCTTGAGCTGCTGCGCGCGAAAGCGGAGGGCGAGCCGCTGCCGCCGGCCGAGGACGAGCCGGAGGGCGAGGTGGTCGACCTGATGGCTGCGCTGCGCGAGTCGGTCGAGCGCACACAGAAGTCGGGTCGCAAGCGCTCGCGCGCTAAAAAGGCTTCGTGAGCCTTCGCGAATACGAGCGCAAGCGCGATCGCAAGAAGACCAGCGAGCCGTTCGGCGGGAAGCACAAGGGCAAAGAGCCGACCTTCGTCGTCCAGCGCCACGACGCGCGGCGCCTCCACTACGACTTCCGCCTCGAGCGCGACGGCGTACTCGCCAGCTGGGCCGTGCCGAAGGGCATCCCGCTCGAGGTGGGCGAGCGGCACCTCGCGGTGCACGTCGAGGACCACCCGCTCGACTACGGCGGCTTCGAGGGCGAGATCCCGAAAGGCCAGTACGGCGCCGGCACGGTCGAGATCTGGGACGCGGGCACGTACGAGCTGGTCGAGGAGAAACGCGACGGCGGACTGACGGTGCGCCTTCACGGCAGGAAGCTCGAGGGTGTCTGGACGCTCGTGCCCGCGCACCTCGACGGCAAGGAGCAGAACTGGCTGCTGCTGCGAAAGCAGGACGACGGCGCCGCGCCAGCCGGGCCGCGCGCGCGCTACCGCCCGATGCTCGCCACGCTGGCCGACACGAAGCAGATGCCGCGCGGAGAGGGCTGGGAGTTCGAGATCAAGTGGGACGGCTACCGGATCCTCGCCCGCGTGGCCGGCGGCGAGGCCGAGCTACGCACGCGCAAGGACCAGGACTACACGGAGCGCTTCGCCAATGTCGCCAAGGAGCTGGCGAAGGCGCTGAAGACGCCCGACTGCGTGGTCGACGGCGAGGTCTGCGCGCTCGACGAGGAGGGTCGCCCGAGCTTCTCGGCGATGCAGCAGGGGAAGGCCGGCACGCCGATCGTCTACTACGTCTTCGACCTGCTCGAGGTGGACGGCGAGCCCGTGGTCGAGCTGCCGCTCTCGGAGCGGCGCAAGCGTCTGCAGAAGCTGCTCGACGGCCGCAACCGCACGATCCAGTTCTCGGAAGGCTTCTCGGACGGCCCCGCGCTGTACGAGGCGGCGCAGCAGCGCAAGCTCGAGGGGATCATGGGCAAGCGGTGCGAGTCGCCCTACCTGCCCGGCAAGCGCTCGCGCGACTGGCTGAAGTTCAAGACGCATGGCGAGCAGGAGTTCGTGATCGCCGGCTACACGCGCGGCAAGGGCCGGCGCGAGTGGTCGTTCGGCTCGCTGGTGCTGGCGGCGAACGGCCCCGACGGCCTGGAGTGGGTCGGGAACGTCGGCACCGGCTTCGACGACGCCGAGCAGGAGCGGCTGCTGAAGAAGCTGCGCCCGCTCGAGCGCAAGACCTCGCCGTTCCCGAAGACGCCGAAGATGCCACGCGTCCGCAAAGACGACGTGGTGTGGGTCGAGCCGAAGCTGGTCGCCGAAGTGTCGTTCGCGGAGTTCACGCACGACGGCCGGCTGCGTGCGCCGGTCTACCTCGGCCTGCGCGAGGACAAGGATGCGACCGAGGTGCGACGCGAGACGGCCGCCGAGCCGATCCCGGACGTGATCCGGAAGGGTAAGCGCGTGCTGCGGCTTTCGAACCTCGACAAGCCGTTCTGGCCGGACGAGGGCATCACCAAGGGCGACCTGCTCGCCTTCTACCGCGACGTGGCGCCGGTGCTGCTCCCGCACCTGCGCGATCGACCGTTCACGATGCGTCGCTACCCCGACGGCGCCTTCGGCAAGTCGTTCTTCCAGAAGGACAAGCCGCAAGGAATGCCCGACTGGATCCCGACGGTGAACATCGAGGTCACGACGCGCGAGCGGCCGCCGAAGCGCCGGCGGATCGACGCGCCGCTCGTGAACGACGAGCTGGCCCTGCTGTGGATGGTGAACATGGGCTGCATCGATCTGAACACCTGGTACTCGCGGGTGGACAAGCTCGACCGGCCCGACTTCGTGCTCTTCGATCTCGACCCGTCGCCGGACGTCGGCTTCCGCGAGACGGTGCAGGTGGCCCTGCTGGTGAAGGAAACGCTCGACGCGCTCGGGCTCGAGTCGTTCCCGAAGACCAGCGGCTCCGACGGGATCCACGTGCTCGTGCCGATCGCGCGGCGGCACACGTACGAGGACACGCGCCAGTTCTCGGAGATCGTCGCCGGCGCCCTGGCCGCGACCCACCGCGGCCTCGTCACCACGGAGTGGACGAAGTCGAAGCGCCAGGGCGTCCTGATCGACTCGAACCAGAACGGCGAGGGCAAGACGATCGCCTCGGTCTACTCGGTGCGCCCGAAGGAGGGCGCGCCGGTCTCGACACCGCTGCGCTGGGAGGAGGTCGACGAGTCCCTCGACCCCGGCGCGTTCACGATGGACGTCGTCCGCGCCCGCGTCGCCAAGCATGGCGACCTCTACGAAGGCGTGCTGTCGACGAAGCAGTCGCTCACCGCTGCTTTACGCCGTCTGCGCTAGCGGCTACCCTGCGCGCGTTCGCTGTTTTCGGCAAAGGAGGTGCGACATGACGACGACTGCACCCTCCGGTCGCAGAGCCTGAGGCTCCCCGGCCCGCCACAGCATTCTCTTGCTAGCGAGCTCCTGAGCCTCGGGCACCGCCCGGAGTTCACCCATCTCGAAAGGAGCTTCGCTTGAACCTGCAAGACCTCGGCTGGGACGACGGCTTCGCGGCCTCGCTCGAGCCACACGAAAACTGCATCGCGGGGCGCGTCGCTGCCCAGCACCGCGGCGAGTACGACGTGCTCACCGAGGCCGGCGAGTCGCGGGCGCACCTGGCCGGCCGTCTGCGGCACGAGGCGTCGTCGGGCGCGGAGTTGCCGGCCGTCGGCGACTGGGTCGCGCTGCGCGACGACGTCATCCACGCCGTGCTCCCGCGCCGCACCGCCTTCGCGCGCAAGGTCACCCTCGGCGCCACCGAAGCGCAGGTGGTGGCCGCGAACGTCGACACGATCTTCGTCGTCACCGCGCTCGATGCGGACTTCAGCCCGCGTCGGCTGGAGCGCTACCTGACCCTCGCCTGGGAGAGCGGCGCGACCCCGGCGGTCGTGCTGACGAAGGCCGACCTCTGCGACGATCCGGACGCCTTCCTGATCGAAGCCGAGCAGGTCGCGGTCGGCGCGCCCGCGCACGTGGTCAGCAACCTCACCGGCGAGGGGATCGACCAGCTCGCGCCCTACCTCGGGCCCGCGAAGACCGTCGCCCTGCTCGGCTCCTCCGGCGTCGGCAAGTCGTCGCTGGCGAACCGGCTGCTCGGTGAGGAGGCGCAGCCGACGAAGGGGCTCGCCGAGGACGGCACGGGCCGCCACACGACGGTTGCGCGGCAGCTGCTGCGCTTGCCGGGCGGCGCGCTGCTGGTCGACACGCCCGGGCTGCGCGAGGTGCAGCTCTGGGACGCCGACGAGGGCATCGAGCAGGCCTTCGCCGACGTGGACGAACTGGCCGGCGACTGCCGCTTCAACGACTGCGCGCACGAGCAGGAACCGGGTTGCGCGGTCCAGGCGGCGATCGCCGAGGGGCGACTGCCGCGCGAACGGCTGGAGAGCTACCGCGCGCTGCAGCGGGAGCTGAAGCGTCTGGCCGCGAAGCAGGACTCGCGGCTGCGGGCGGAGTCCAAGAAGGAGCGAGTCGCCTTCGCGAAGAGCCTCAGGAAGTCGTCGTGGTGAACGTTTGAACGCGCGTGCGGTGGCTATGGGAGAGGGCCATGGATCGCCCACGCACCCCGGCCGTCGTCGTCACGTTGCTCGTCCTCGCCCTCGTCGCGGTGGGCCTCTACATCGGCCTGGCGACGGCGTTCGGTAGCGGCGACGGTCCCGACCAGACGAAGAGCGACAGCCTGCAGACGGTGCTCGACAGGGGCCCGTCGCTGGTCGGCAAGCGGGTCAGCGTGCAGGGCGNGGTGAGCGAGGTCCTGAGCCCGCACGCCCTCACGCTCGGCGGCGACAACCCGAGCGGCGACGACCTGCTCGTGCTCGGGCGCGACGTCAAGTCGTCCCTCTCGCAGCCGTACGACGGAGCGGTGGTGCTCGTAACGGGGACGGTGCAGNCCTTCAAGCCGTCGCGGGCCAAGCAGCAGTACGGCGCCGCGTTCGACTCGGAGCTCTTCCAGCCGTTCCAGGGCAAGCCCGCGATCCGCCTNGGCCGGATCGAGCGCGTCCGCTAGAGGTCGCGCCGCGAGAACCCGTAGGCGGCGACGANCGCCACGAGCGCGAGGTANGCGATCGCCCAGAGCCGCACCGCAGGNCCGCCGGTGTTCGCGCCGCCGAACGGCCCGAGCTGCAGCAGGAAGCCGGTCAGGCCGGTGGTGTTCGCGGTGATCTCGCGCAGCGCGTCCTGGTAAAGCGCCTCGAACGGGACGATCCACGCCGCGACCGTCGCCGCGTGCTCGAGCGTGTGCGAGGAGAGCGCGTGCCCGATCTCGCCGAGAAGGCCGGCGACGAGGCCCGCCCCGAAGACCATGAAGATCGCGATCCCGTTCGCCGTCGAGCTGAGAAAGACCGAGCCGAGCAGCGAGAGCGCCGCCACGAGCGCGACGCCACCGGCGATCTCGAGGGCGGGCACGACGATGTTGTCCGGCCACCAGTGCCCGGTCAGGCCCGTGATCAGCATCGCGCCGAAATAGACGGCGAGCGCGTACGGCGTGCAGACGGCGATCGCGCCGAGCCAGCGCGCCAGCAGCAGCGTCGAGCGGCCGACCGGGCGGACGATCAGCGGCTGCAGGAGGCCGCGCTCGGCGTCGCCGCGCACCGCGCCGAGCGTGAGGAAGACCGCCAGGACGACGCCGAGGAAGAGCGTCGCGAACATCGCCAGGCCGAAGACGAACGCGCCGGCGAACGGCCGCGGCTCGATCCCGCCCGGGGGGCTGATGCCGCTGATGTCGCGGAAGATGTAGTGGTTGGCGAGCCAGTAGAGGATCAGGAAGCCGGCCGTCAGGAAGAGCACGACCGCGAACACCTTGCGCCGCAGTGCCTCGCGCAGGCCGTACGCGACGATCGTCGGGATCGAGCTCATGTGGTCTCCCCGCCGACGGCCTCGAGATACGTGTCCTCGAGCGTCGAGGTCAGCACGCGGACGCCGTAGACCTGGCGGCCGGCGCGCACGAGCTCGTCCACCAGCCGCGGCACGTCCTCGCGGCCGCCCTCGTAGGTGCGCGTGCCCTCGTCGGTCTCGATCTCGATCCCGCGCGGCTTGCTCAGCTCGGCCGGCGAGCCCTCGCTCACGACCTCGCCGCGGAGCAGGATCACGACCCGGTCGCAGACGAGCTCGATCTCGCTCAGCAGGTGCGAGTTGAGCAGCACCGAGGTGCCGCGGCGGCGCAGCTCTTCCAGCAGCAGCCGCACGGTGCGGCGGCCGACCGGGTCGAGCGCGCTCGTCGGCTCGTCGAGTAAGAGCAGCGGCGGCGCACCGATCAGGGCCTGCGCGATCCCGAGGCGCTGCTGCATCCCTTTCGACATCGCCTCGACCCGGCGCTCGCGCGCCTCGATCAGGCCGACGAGCTCGAGCAGCTCCGTGCGCTCCGCCGCGCCGCCGGACGAGCCCGCGAGCCGCTGGTGGAGCGTGAGCAGCTCGTCGGCCGAGTACCAGCCGGGGAAGCGGAACAGCTCCGCGAGGTAGCCGATCCGCCGCCGCGCGTCGAGCGAGCCGGCCTTCGCGCCACAGATCTCGGCGCGGCCGCTGGTGGGGCGGACGAGGCCGCACGCGATCTTGACGAGCGTCGACTTGCCGGCGCCGTTCGGGCCGAGCAGCCCGACGAGCTCGCCCTCGCCGACCTCGAGATCGACACCGGCGAGCGCGGTGGTCGAGCCGTAGCGCTTCGCGAGCGCGCGTGCCGAGAGCGCTGCGGTCACTTCGGCGGCGCGAAGAACTTCGTGTAGTGCCCGACCTCGTCGAAGCCGAGCTGGCCGTAGAGCACCTTCGGCCAGTCGTGGGCGTCGGCGACGAGACAGACGAACTCCGCGCCGGCCTCGCGCGCGGCGGCGATTGCCCCGAGCACGACCGCGGTCGCGTGGCCCTGGTTGCGCCGCTCGGGCAGCGTGCCCACGTCCTCGACCTGCGCGTCGGCGCCGTCCAGGTAGAGGTCGGAGTAGCTGACCACCACGTCGTCGAGCACGGCCGCGAAGAAGCGCGTCCGCACCCGCTCGGCGATCAGCGCCTTGGCGGCGAAGATCTGGTCGAGCACCTCCGGCGTCGCCCACGGCTCGTTCGCCAGCACCTGCCTGCGCGCCTCCCGTAGCTCCGGCTCGACCACCTCGCGGACGAGCGAGAGGTCGGCCTCGCGCTCCGGCTCGCGCAGCTGGACCATCACCACGTGCCGGTCGACGCGCCAGCCCTGCTCCTCGAACCACGGCGCGAGTTCGTCGCCGATCGCCGGGTCGGGGACGAAGATCAGCCGCCGCTCGAGCCGCGCCGCCTCGGCGACGAGCTCCTCCGGCTCGGCCAGCCGGTCGACCCGGAGGTAGTTGCCGTCGAGCCGCCTCGGCAGGGCGTCGGTGTAGACCGCCCGGCCGAACGGCGACTCGGCGGCGCGGGTGCCGCCCATGTCGCCGCGGGCGAGGAAGTCGTACGCGCGGGCGAGCTCGTCACGCATCGAGGCCTTTCGGGTGCCCGAGCATCGAGAGCTCCGCGATGTCGCGCCGGAAGAAGAGCGAGGTCGTCCAGTCGGCCACCACGCGCAGCTTTCGCGAGAAGAGTGGCAGCTGGTAGAGGTGGTACGTCCGCGTGATGAACCAGCCGAGGAAGCCGGTGAAGCGCAGGCCGACCACGTCGGCGATCCCCTTGTGGCGGCCGAGCGTAGCCACCTGGCCGAGCATCCGGTAGCGGTACGGCTTTGGCTCGCCCGCGAGGTTCTTGGCCAGCCGGCGCGCTTGCCGCAGCGCATGCTGCGAGGTCGGCGGGTCGACGGTGCCGGGAGTGGCGAGGTTGGGGACGGCGGCGCAGTCGCCGAGCGCCCAGACGTGCTCGAGGCCCTCGACGCGGAGGTGCTCGTCCACGCGCACGCGGCCGCGCTCGTCGAGCGGCAGCCCGAACCGCGACAGCAGCGGGTTCGCCTTCACGCCGGCCGTCCACACGACGGTGTGCGTGAGGAAGCGCTCCCCGTTCGACAGGTGCGCCGCGTGCGGCTCAACCGACTCGAGCGTCGTCTCGACGCGGATCTCGACGCCGCGCTTGACGAGTTGCTGCGCCGCGTACTCGCCGAGGCGGTGCGGGATCTCGGGCAGGATCTTCGGTGCCGCGTCGACCAGCACCCAGCGCTGGGGCACGTGGCGGAGACTCGGGTAGTAGCGCAGCGCGTCCCGCACGAGGTCGGAGAGCTCGGCGAGCGCCTCGACACCCGCGTAGCCCGCGCCGACGAAGACGAAGGTCAACTCGCGCTCGCGGTGCGTGGCGTTCGGCGCCGCGTCGGCCGCGTCGAGGCGCTGCAGGACATGGTTCCGCAGCTGGATCGCGTCGGCGAGGTCCTTGAACGCCAGCGCGTGCTCGGCCAGGCCCGGGATCGGCAGGGCGCGCGAGATCGAGCCGAGCGCGATCACCAGTTCCTGGTAGCTGACCGTGACCTGGCCTTCGAGCGTCTCGACCTGCACCCGCCGCCGCTCGAAGTCGAGCTCGACCGCGTGGCCGAGCACGAGCTCGGAGTGGGGGCACATGACGCGCAGCGGCACGACCACGTGGCGGGGCTCGAGCGTCCCCGAGGCAGCCTCGGGGAGCAGCGCGGTGAAGAGCATCGAGTTCTCCGGGCCGACGATTGTCGCACCGCGCTTGCCGAGGTTCTTCGCGACGTAGCTGCCGGCGAAGCCGCCGCCGACGATCACCGTCCCACCTCGTGCCTCCCGCTCGCTCACGTCCGCCCTAGCCGCGCAGCAGCGGCCGGGTGAGGCACGTCGGGCCGCCGTCGCCCTT
>C688J18823_10003096_pt1 | contig 10510 bp, 8 predicted proteins | sample HopSoiMetagenom1_FD_18823 | JGI IMG/M metagenome (IMG submission 18823) | reverse complement strand
CTTTGTATGGCGCTACTTTTATTAGTTAAATTTTCGATTAGCTCTTGGATCGCTTTTCTATCAGCTTTACTCGCCAATTGCTTTGCTAACTCCTGGTTAGGGACTTCATCTTTACGATTGAGAGCTGAAGCTAATTTAGATAATACGCTCATGTGTTAATTTTTGATTGGTGACCGTTCTGCGTTTTTTACATCAATTCCTTTTTTAAATAGAGTTCAATCAATTTATTCTTATCAATCTTATGACTGGAGTTGTATATAAAATCATCCATTAGCATACTGTCTCCAGGTATCATATAATAAGGTAATTGTTTTTCCAGAAAAGGAAAAAGCTGTTTTTTAAGTTCGTCCTTGCTCAAGGTTTGGTCGTTCGTAATAATAAATGCAATTATTTTTTTTACTTCATTTCCACGCTTGAGCGGAACAGCTACCGCATCCTTCACCAATTCATGTTTACAAATGATGTTCGCAATTTCATTTAATTCAATTCGAAAGCCATGCATTTTAATCTGATCATCATTTCTTCCCATGTAAAATAAAAGTCCATTTTCATAGTAAGCAATATCCCCGGTTCTGAATGCTTTTTTTTCGTTGTGTTTGAAAAATTTTCGTTGATTTAATTCTTCATTTTTAAAATAACCTGCAGAAACATGTTCCCCGACAATAATAAGTTCTCCGGTTTTTTCATCGGGATTGGTTTTGTCAATCAATAGTTCACTTCCAGGCATGGGGTAACCAATAGGTGTGGAGGTGTAAGCCTTTAAGAGGTCTTCCGTTAGTTCAATAAATGTGGTAACAATGGTTGCTTCGGTTGGGCCGTAAGCATTTAATACCCTCGTATTTTTAAAACTATTTTTTAAAGTGCCAATTGTACGTCCTGGTAATTCTTCACCCATAAATAAAAAAGAATGAAGCGCGGGAAGATGCTGGCTGTTAAATTTTTCGTGACGCAGAAATAAATAAGCAAAGGATGGTGTAGATGTCCAAACACTGCATTTGTAGTTCATCAAACGCTGAATAAAGGCGTCCTGATTTTTTAAAACCTCTGTAGCGTTTAAAACAAGTGTTCCTCCATTTCCAAAGGCATTGAGGACATCACAAAGTGACACGTCAAAAGTGAAGGGAGCCTGATTCATAAATACATCATCACCGCTAAATCCAAAATCTTTTAAGGCCCAATTGATAAATGTCAATACAGAACTTTGATTTATTTGAACGCCTTTGGGTTCACCAGTGGAACCGGAAGTAAACATAATGTATTGCAACGGATCGCTCGCTTCCCCATAAATTTTGTTGGTATAATCCGGAGCTGTATGAACAGTTGCTTGTAAAGATGAGTTGATGCTGATGGGAAATGGAATATCCAATTCACCTTCTGAACAATTGATGATTACCTGGGAACCTGTGGTGGCAATGATTTTTTGTATTCGTTCCTTAGGGTATATTTTATCGATTGGTATGTAAGGAATATTGGTTTGCATACATGCCAACATAGCAACGGGAAATAAATATTCTTTGTGTCCATAAATAATAACAGGATGGCCTTTTGGAATGTCGAGCTTCTTAAATTCATTGCCGAGCTTCGTAACTTTGTGTTTTAATGTTTCCCAATCAATATCTTCATCGCTTCCCGCAATGGCAATTCGGCTTTTGTGAAGCTCTGTCTCAACAAATGTTTTGGAATCAAAATGATATTTCATGCGCAATTAAAGAAATGGGCAACGACCACTAAACATATACAATGCAATCGCAACGAGATTAAGCATTATAAAAATACTGATAATCTTTATAGCAACAGGATTTAAATTGCCAAAAAATACATCCTTTCCTTTTTTCTTGCACTGAACCGTGTAGGTATTGTGAACAGCGGAGTATACGCCAAATAGAAGACCGCTCAATATATAATTCGCCTTGAAACCGTTCCAGCAGCCCATTAATAAAAAAGTAAGAATCAATGCTATATTTTGGCGGGTTAAAGGGTATTTCTTCAACCCTTTCTTTCTACTGAAAAACATGTACATGGGTGAAAAGAAGTACTCTCTTAACCAATCACCTAAGGTAATGTGAAACCTCCTCCAAAAATCCTGAGGGTTCACAGCTACGAAAGGATTGGTAAAGTTGACAGGCACCTTTATGCCCATTAATTGCCCAACACCCAATGCCATAAAAGAGTATCCTGCAAAATCAAAAAATAAATAGGCATAATATGCATACATATTATTCAATACAGGAATGAGTTGTTTGCTGGAAGCATCAAACTGATTTAGCCAATAGCGATCAATGCATTCGGCCACCACATATTTAAATGCAATCCCTTTGATAAGTGCATTCCAGGAAAGGATAAAATTTTCGCTGTTGATGAAGGCGAACCCATTGTCTTGTGATGCCTTGAAACGGGAAAACTTCTCGATAGGCCCGATTAAAAGAGTAGGGGAAAAGGATAAGAAATTAAAATAGGATGGAAAATCAGGCATTTTTTCAGCAGGTGCCTTATCCATGTAATAACCCAGGATGCGAAAGCTGACATAGGATAAGCCTGCGAATGAAAGCAGGTGATTCATTTCAAAAGGATAAAAATTAAAACGAATATCCAGTTTTACCAACAGCATAGGAATTAATAAAATCAAAATGCCCCATATCTTTTTATTGAAACGAAATATATCTGAACACAGATACGTCATCCCATATGCAAATAGAATCAAGAAAATAAGGTGAAGTGGTTTTGGATAAATAAATAGCAGGAAAACCAAATTCAAACTAAACAGAATATTCCTGTAACTTTTTTTCGCAGTCACATACTTGCATAGGTGAATGATGCCAATAAAAATAGCCATCAAGATAAAAAATTCAAAAGAGCTGAATGGAAGCATGTTTAAAATTGCTGATATACAAATGAAATAGCCGAATGTGTTATATTATTTGGATGCCCATTCATCGGTGCATATAAACAATAGATAGCGCATGCGATAAGCAGGTATAAAATAGTGTTTAGCAGGAAACGAAAAAAGTTATTGTTTTTCATCTGATAATTTATAAGTGTCTACAATAAAACGATTCACTTTGTACCAGCCATAATCCGACATGTGCATCACATCATGTAAAATGGCTTTTTCATAACGGTTGGTATCGGTTGTAAATAAATTTAAATAAGGGAAGTTATTTTGTTTTAGTTTGTCTTCAATTAATCGAATGGTCGGCTCTATGTCCTTTAAATTTTTATAATAAAACGGGTTTAAAGGCGAAATGATAAAACTGACGTTCACCTGTTTATCATGTAACAAGTCAATAAGCTGATTACAATCCTTAAGCTCCTGATTAAAGGGAGGGCTGACTGCATCCATGTGTCCTGTTTTACCATGTATGTATTCGGTGTAATAATCATCTGCTATTCCTAAGGAGTTATTCGTTACTTTTTTTAATACTTCTTCCTTGCTTGTTGCATATAATGAATCCCAATTGATGTGCACGTGTTCGGAAACAATTGCAGGATGTTCTACCCACTTATCGGGAGTATAATTAAAGGCTACCAGTTGTTTTTTCTTGTTCAATAGATACGTATCAAAACAAATTAGGGGCGCATACAGCGCCTTATGAACAACACTTTTAGAAGCTTGATGGTTGAAGTTCATTAATTTAAGCTCCAGACTTGGGGAGTTGAATTCGGTATAAAATTGGGCAATCCGTTTATAAGCATAGGAATGGAAATTGGTTTGTGAATCAGCGCTTAAAATTCTGTTTAAAAATTTATCCGAATTAAATTCTAAAAATAAAGATGATGTTGTTCCAAGTGATGGCTTTGATTCAAACCAACCTGGAGAAAGTATAATCACGATACGTGCATTTTTTAGCTTTTGTTCATTTGCGAGTAACTGTGTGTAGATGGAAAAGCACTGATTACCGGCATGTCCAACACCGCGAAGGGGAGTGGTAAAATGGGCAGAAATAAAATTATAAGGAAGTGCATCCGATGTTTCTGTTAATTCTGAAGATCCCAAAATAAAAATGGTTTCCACCGAATCTGGCTTAAGAAAAAAATCTTCAAAGGCTTTATTATCTTTAAAGTTTTCAATAAAAGGAGCGTGACGATTGATCGCTTTGCATTCTTCCTGTTGAAAAAGCAGATTAGTTAGATGCTGGTTTTGAGAAAGATAGTTTAGGGCAAAAGATGCAAGGAGGAAAGGTAGAAAACAGAGCAATACTATTTTTTTCATTCGCTTGATCAAATGGAATTGATGGTGGCAATTATTTTATCAATGCTATCCAGATTTTCTTCATTTATCAAATGCTGGGGTATTTTCTTTCCGGTCTTTTCTTCAATGCTAACAATTAGATCGATAACAGAAATAGAATCCAAAATTTTGGATTGAATAAGCGACTCGTCAAAACTTACCTTTTTAAAGGCGATGTTCATGATTTCTTCTTGTATAAATTCTTTCAAATTGTCCATGTTCTTATATACACCTATTTGGTAAGCTGTTGCAAATATAAGGATTTAATGAAAATTATGGAGATGAAAAGGGAGGGCTTGGAATGCCTAAGCAGAAAGCATTTAGTTGGTATAAATTAAAAACCCGGATTCGGGGATGGCCTCACGAATCAGGGTTTTTGATAATTAGTAAATGAAATGCTAACTCTTCCTACCATAACTCACCGAAAAGAACGGTATCGGTTTTATCAGCGGTTGATTTGTAAATGAATAGCCAGCATTAATATAAATCTGATCGGTTATATAAAAAAACATTTCAACCGTTCCTGTAAAAATGGTTGGGCTTGCGGGTACGCCCCGCCTGTTAGTATAATATTGTCCGTAAACCTCCTGATTAAGAACCTGCATGATGGAGCCTAGAAAACGGAAGGATAAATTCCCAACCATTTTTTCTTTCAGGTTAACAGTTGTTTCTCCTTTTTTCGTCCGGTCTTTATTATTAACTAATGGAATGAGGTAACGAAAATCCAATGTGGATTGTACAATTGGAATTAAAAAGGAATTTCCTTTTCTCCTGTTGGCTACATCTATAGCTTTACCGCCTACACGAAAATCAACTTGCGCACCTTTTATTTCTCTTACAGAAGGATCACCGCCGTAAGCAAAATAACCAACCTTAGATACAGATAAATTTAATATACCACCCAATTGTTTTACCAAATCATTTCTTACATAGCGTTCGCTATCTGCATCAATTGTTGCAAGTGTTGGTACAGAATTAAATAAATAAAAATCCCAATAGCCTTTTCCAATTAATGCAGAGAAACGATAAGAGTTTAATGTGATTTTAGGAGTAGATGAACCACTGCCTACGCCAGCACCTAAGCTGAACTGGCTAAATGCAGCCGGTGCATCTTTGTCGTTACTGGATGTTGGAATAATGGTATCCTTTGTTTGTGCCTGAGTCACAAACGAAATCAAAACCATTATATACGCAATGTAAATTTTTTTCATGTAGATACTATTTATGAAATCTTCAAGATAAATTATTTAACTGATATTTTCTTTATTCCATTTCCATTAAAGGATTGAAATGTTACAAAGAAGTTGCCTTTTTTATCCCTCGCAACATCCCATGGATTCGGTGAAGACATAATATCATTAAAAGTGTAGAATGTACTAACAAAACCCGACGGGGTAATTTTTCTTATAGAACTATTATTAAAATCAGCAACATAAATAGTGTTGTCAGTATCTATAAATAATCCTCGGGGTGAATTAAATGAGGCTTGCGTACCTTGTCCATCCATGAGCAGTGGTGTCCCATTACCCGCAAAAGTTGATACAACACCTGCGGGCGTTATTTTTCTAATCACATTATTGTTTTGATCCGCGACAAAAACATTTCCTGCATTATCTATAACTATATCCTGTGGTGAATTTAACCTAGATGTTGTATCATTTCCATCTTTGAACCCTGAGAGCGCTTTGCTTCCAGCAATTATTTTTTGAGTGAATGTAACGCCACTCCTCGTAATCTTATAAATAGTATGATTTGCTAATGATACGTAAGCAACATTTGTATTCCCAGCTTGAAAAGCAATAGAATTTGCATTCAATAAATCAGCATTACTGTACCATGTACTTACATTTCCACTTGAAGATATGACACGAATTTTAGAGGTGTTTTCTGCAACGAATACATTATTGGTCGCATCTAAATAGATATATTTTGGTTCAGTGAAAGAAGCTTGTGTTCCCAATTTGTCATCACTACCTGATTGAAATGGCATACCAGCAAATAAACAGTATGATTTATAATTTCCACTTGGAGATAGTTTGAAGAGACAGGAAGCACCTTCCTCAGCGAAGAAAACATTTCCTGACGGATCCACAACAATACCTGTTGGTTGAATGTAATTAGTCAATCCGCCACCACTTTGTCCACTTATGCAAGCAGGAGGATTACTACCGCTACCTCCGATAAGAGAATCAATTAAAAAAGTTGGTAGATAGGTGAATGTAGGAGGTGTACCAAAATTTGTTAACTCATCATCTAGGTCAACGGTTACTGGCCCCGTTCCGCAATCAAAGGGTACGGTTACTTTTAAACTGGAACTGTTCCCAGTAAGTATCTGACTTGACGTTAATTGAGCACCATTGATTTTTATAATATTTGCAGTAGGAGTACTTGCAAAATTCTTTCCCGTAATAATTAACGTATCACCGCCTTTTCCGCTTGTCGGTGAAATGCTTTCTACCGCAGGACATGCAGGGCAATCATCCTTATCTTTCTTCCTACACGTTATCGCAGAGCAAATAATCACTAACAAAACTGTAAACCCTATTATTTTTTTCATGACTTTAAATTTTAACAAAATAAATTAAACTAATTTCCGAATATTATTTCTACTCAATTACCACTTTCCGAACAACCTTATTTCCAGCATCCAATACATACAAGATATTGTTGTAGGTCCCATCAAATACCAGGTTATTCGGATGATCAAATAAAGCGTTCCTGTTTACACCATCTGCATAACCAGCAACTCCACCCATCACCGTGCTTACTTTATTATCAGCAGTAATTTTTCTGATAAGATTATTATCCGTATCAGCAATATAGATTTCACGCTTACCATTAGCAATTCTCATGGCTGCTCCCGTAGGTGAGTAAAATGTGGCTGACAATACATCTCCATCCAGGTTACCCATACTACCTGTTCCTGCAAATACCGTAATATCATTTGTGGATAAATCAATTTTCATAAGTTGGTTATTGGAAATATCCAGCCCTACTAAAGTAGCTTTATCTAAAACAAAAACCTCAGATGAAGTGGAAGAACTTTTTAAAGGAACGGTGGTAACATTTCCCTTTGAATCCACTTTTCTTATTTTTTTATTGCCCAGATCACTGATATAGAAAACACTGTCAGGTAGTATATCAATAGAGTAGGGCAGTCCGAATAAAGCAGCAGTTCCTTTTCCATCTGTATCACCCATTTGTGTTCCTTTGCCACAATAGGTTGTTACCAGTGCATTGGCAGCGGTTATTTTTCGTATGCAATAATTACCGGCATCCGGAACATACAGATCACCTATGCTACTCGCGGTTAATTTACTCGGGCTATCAAACAAGGCCGTCGCTCCGTAACCATCTTTATATCCTTTTGTAGTTTGAGTACCGGCCCAAGTGGTTACTTCGCCATTGTTACATCTTCGGATGCAACTTCCATCTGCTATATAAATGCTTCGGCTTCTGTAATCGTATACAAATGCATGCATGTCCTTAAATGTTGCTGTCAGAAAAGGGCCATTTTGTGCGCCTTCTGTTTTTGGTACACCTATATAAGTAGAAACGGTGTACGTATAAATATAAGTAAAATCAATTTTGCTTTTAACAACCAATGCATTCGGTAAGGTAATCGTAACGATACCGGTTCCGCAATTGACAGGAACAATGGCTTTGATAAGCGTATCACTGTCATAAAAGGTGCTGGCTAGTGTACCATTAAATTTTACGATATTCTTTGTAGATAAAAATCGTTCTCCTCTAATGAGTACCGTATCATTTTTACGTCCTTCAGCAGGTGTAAGACTTCTAATACGAGCATATTCATAGTTGAAGACAGGGCCCGGACCTGAATTTAAATTACTACCGGTACTTACACTTACGGGCCCTGTTCCACAATTGAGGGGTACACGGACTTTTAATTGTGTATTGTCTGATGAAATCATTTCGGAGGATGGAACAATCGTCTCATTAAATGTGACGACATTTTGATACAGATCCATGCTGAAATTTTTTCCGATAAGTATAACGGTATCACCGGCAAAACCAACCTCGGTTGATAATGATCTGATAAGCGGACATTCATCACAATCCTTATTTTTCTTCGTACAAGCGGGAAAATAATAAAGGGTAAAAAAAAATAAAACTGCATGTAAAATTTTTTTCATCTAGTTGTTTTTTATTCAATAACCACTTTTCGTATGCAATGATTTCCCTCATCAGTGATGTATAGAATTCTATTGTCAAGTACATCAAATGCCAGCCCGTATGGTCTGTTCAATTGTGCTTTTGTGCCTTCATCATCTTTAAAGCTTGCTGTACCATCACCAATTACTTTCGATACATTACCATTTGCATCGATGAGCCGGATAACATTATTTAACTGATCAGCAATATATATTTCTTTTTTTCCACCAATGGTACGCATGGCAATATCGGTAGGATAATTAAACGTAGCAGAAGAAGAGCGATCGTCAAAAGCACCAACTAATCCGGTACCTGCAAAGTTAGTAGTCGTGCTATTAACAAAATTTAAAACTCTGATTTGTACATTTCCATTGTCTACAATTAAAAGAGAAGAATTATCCAAGAGTGTTAAGCTTAATGGTGCAAAGAATAAGGAGGAGGCAAGTGTACCATTTATATTCCCTTTTGTTCCTGTTCCGGCAAGTGTTACTGTACGGCCACTTGCAGCTACACGTTTTATTTTGTTGTTCAGATAATCTGCAACAAATAAAATACTATCCTCAAAAATAGAAACGTCCGTTGGCCAATTGAATTGAGCAATAGCACCTGCACCATCCACATCCCCCGGTACTGTTCCTACTCCTGCAATGGTACTCACCGCTCCACTTGGCAAAATTTTACGAATGCAATCATTGAATAAATCGGCAACGAACAATTCACCACTTTTGTTGATATCAATTCCGTACGGAAAATTAAACTCAGCTGTTAGTGGATTTGCGGAATTAACAAAACCTCCTGTTGGTCCTTTTTTTCCCGCAAATGTGGTTACTAGTCCCGCTTTTATTTTACGAATGCAATTGTTATTTCTATCGGCAACAAATACATTCCCAAGTTTGTCCGAAACAATCCCTTTTGGGGAATTAAATTTTGCTATTGCTGCTGCGCCATCCACATCGCCTGCAAGGACAGGTGTTCCGGCAAATGTTGTTACCGTGTATTTAGAAATGTAAGTAAATGCAACGCTTCTATTGGATGTTAATTCATCATCAATGTCTACACTTACCGGCCCGCTTCCGCAGTTGGCCGGAACAACTGCACGTACCTGACTACTATTCTCGGATACAATACGAGTAGCGGATACATCATTAAACTTTACGATGTTGCCGCTTGAATTAAACTGGCTACCATTAATTGTAATGGTATCCCCTGCATGCGCTGATACAGGAGAGATTGATTCCACTATAGGGCAAACGGGACATTCGTTTTTATCTTTCTTTCTGCAGGAAGACAAATAAACGATTCCAAGGATGAGTATGAAAATTTTATATGAATTCATTGTTCTGTTTTTTATTCAATAATAACTTTTCTGATTGTATGATTTTTTCTGTCGGAAATGTATAAGATGCTATTGTTCAACTTATCGAATACTAAATCCGCCGGACCATTCAACATCGCCACCGTTCCATCTCCATTTTGTGAACCCGGTTGAAGATTACCAATGATTGTTGAAACATTATTATCTGCATCGATCATTCGTATCATGTTGTTATCGGTATCGGCAATAAAAATCTCTCTTCTGCCATTCATATTTCGAATAGCAATTCCAGAAGGATTATTGAACATCGATTTTGTTAAATCTGCGTTTAAAAAACCTTGTTTCCCATATCCTGCAAAATCAGTTACTTCACCAGACACTAGATTTACTTTTCTGATTTTAGCATTTCCAGCGTCAACAATAAATAATGTTTGAGGATCGAATAATGCCATTCCTTTTGGATTAATAAAACTCGCACTGGCAACATTTCCATTTTGAGAACCAGGATTTCCGGAACCGGCAAATAAAGAAACATCTTCTAGTGCATTTACTTTTCGAATTCTGTAGTTTGCGGAATCAACTACTAAAAGGGTATTGTCTTCCAGCATAAACATTCTTCCCGGGTAATTAAGAGAGGCGGCTTCTCCATTACCGTTTACATACCCGGGTTTTTTAGGGTTGCCGCATGCTTGCGTAACAAAGCCAATTGGCGCATAATTTCGTACACTGTGATTTTTATGATCACTGATATAAACAACATTACTCGCATTAATGGCTAAGCCACAAGGGCC
>C688J18823_10003095_pt1 | contig 10511 bp, 9 predicted proteins | sample HopSoiMetagenom1_FD_18823 | JGI IMG/M metagenome (IMG submission 18823) | reverse complement strand
CTCGCGCTGATTAGTCGAGGCGCTCGCTGACTGCGGGCTCCGTGACGGGAGCGCCGAGCGCAGCCACCCAGCCTGTGATCTGGCGTGCGATGTTGCGATCGGTCAGACCGACATCGGCGAGCACCTCGCCGCGCGACGCCTGCGCGAAGAATTCCTGCGGCAGCCCGACGTCGCGACACGGCACATCGATCTCGGCACGCCGCAGCGCTCCCGATACGGCCGACCCGACGCCGCCCGCGACGCCGTTGTCCTCGACGGTCACCACCAGCTTGTGCGCCCGCGCCAACTCGCCGATCGCCTCGGACACCGGAAGCACCCAGCGCGGGTCCACGACCGTCACGCCGATGCCCTGGTTGCGCAGCAGCTCGGCGACCGCCAACGCCATCGACGCAAACGGTCCGACCGCGACCAGTAGCACGTCCTCTGTCAGGCCGTCGGCGGGCACCGCGAGCACGTCGACGCCGCCGCGCCGCTCGAGCGCCGGAATGTCTTCGCCCACATCACCTTTGGGGAAACGCAGCGCGGTCGGTCCGTCGCTGACGTCGAGCGCTTCGCCGAGTTCTTCGCGCAGCCGGGTGCCGTCGCGCGGAGCGGCGACCCGCATCCCCGGCACGATACCCAGCATCGAGAGGTCCCACATGCCGTTGTGGCTGGCGCCGTCGGGGCCGGTGACGCCGGACCGGTCCAGCACCATGGTCACCGGCAGCTTGTGCAGCGCCACGTCCATGATGACCTGGTCGAACGCCCGGTTCAGGAACGTCGAGTAGATGGCCACCACCGGATGCAGGCCGCCCATCGCCAGCCCGGCCGCCGACGTCATCGCATGTTGCTCGGCGATGCCGACGTCGAAGAAGCGGTCAGGGAACCGCTGACGGAACGCGCTCAGCCCGGTGGGGCCCGGCATCGCCGCGGTGATCGCCACGATGTCGCGGCGCTTGGCGCCGTAGCCGATCAGCGCCTCGGAGAACGTCGACGTCCAGCCGGGACCCGGCACCGACGTGGCCAGCCCGGTCTCGGGGTCGATGACGCCGCAGGAGTGCATCTGGTCGGCTTCGTCGTTCTCGGCGGGCGGGTACCCCATGCCCTTGCGGGTCACGACGTGCACGATCACCGGCGCGTTGAAGCCCCTGGCGTTGCGCAGCGCGCTCTCCACCGCATGCTCGTCGTGGCCGTCGATTGGGCCGACGTACTTCAGCCCCAGGTCGGTGAACATCACCTGCGGCGACAGCGCGTCCTTGATACCGGCCTTGATGCTGTGCATGCACTGGTAGCACAGCTCGCCGATGAGCGGCACGCCGCGGACGGCCTTGCGGCCCTCCTCGAGCACCTTCTCGTAGCCCGGCTGCAGCCGCAGCCCGGCCAGGTGTTCGGCGAACCCGCCGATCGTGGGCGCATAGCTTCGACCGTTGTCGTTGACGACGATGATGACCGGCCGGTGCGCCGCGGCGATGTTGTTCAGCGCTTCCCAGCACATGCCGCCGGTCAGGGCCCCGTCGCCGACGACCGCGACGACGTGCCGGTTGCGGTGCCCGGCGAGCTCGAAGGCCTTGGCCAACCCGTCGGCATACGACAGGGCCGAGCTCGCGTGGCTGGACTCCACCCAGTCGTGCTCGCTCTCGCGGCGCGACGGATAACCCGACAGTCCGCCCCTCTTGCGCAACGTGTCGAACTCGAGCGACCGGCCGGTGAGCATCTTGTGGACGTAGGCCTGATGGCCGGTGTCGAAGATGATCGGATCGTGCGGCGAGTCGAACACGCGGTGCAGCGCCAGTGTGAGCTCCACCACGCCGAGATTGGGACCGAGATGCCCACCGGTTGCAGCGACCTTGTGAATCAGGAATTCCCGGATTTCCTGCGCCAGATCGCAGAGTTGCGATTGCGTCAGGTGCTCCAGATCTGCGGGACCGCGGATCTGTTCAAGCATTCCGTCAGTGTACGCACGGGCCCTCGCGTCAGTCCTGTTGAGACTCGTAGATATCGGGCACTCCGTCGTGGTCGGCATCCGCAGTTTCGAACAGGTGGATTCGCCGGTAGGCGGCGTTGCGGCTCAACAACACGAAAGATGCCAGTACACCTGCGATGACGGAGCCGACGAGCACACCGATCTTGACGTCGTCGCCCGCCGGTGTGCCGTGCCCGAACGCGAGTTCACCGATCAATAACGACACGGTAAAGCCGATGCCGGCCAGCAGGGATACGCCGAGCACGTCGCGCCACGCCAGGTCGTCGTCGAGGCTGGCGTGGGTGAACTTGGCCAGAAGGAACGCAGTCAGCCACACGCCGAGAGGTTTGCCGATCACCAGTCCGGCGATGACGCCATCGGTGACCGGATGGAGCAGCGCGCCGCCAAGACCGGACCAGCCGCCGACCGTCACCCACGCGGCGAAAAATGCGAACACGGGCACCGCGACCGCCGCGGACACCGGTCGCATCGTGTGTTCGAACAGCTCGGCGGTGGGGTGGCCGCGCCGGCCCAGCACCGGGACGGTGAAGCCCAGCACCACCCCGGCGACGGTCGCGTGCACACCGCTGGCATGTACCAGAGCCCAGGCCACCGCGGCNAGCGGCACCAGCAGCCACCANTGATGAATTCCGCGCTGGGCCGCAAGCCCGAACAAGCCGATCGGGATCAGNGCCAGTGCGAGGGGTCCCAGGGACAAATGATCGGTATAGAAAATCGCGATGACGGTGATGGCGAGGAGATCGTCGACCACCGCGAGCGTCAGCAGAAAGGTGCGCAGCGCGGTAGGCAGGTGCGTCGACAACACCGCCAGCACCGCGAGCGCGAACGCGATATCGGTAGCGATCGGAACCGCCCAGCCGTCGAGGTTTTCGGGATGTCCGGTCTTCAGGTTGATCACAATGAAGATCGCCGCCGGCGCGACCATTCCGCCGATGGCCGCCGCGATCGGCAAGGCCGCCCGCCGCGGGTCGCGCAGATCGCCGGCGACGAACTCGCGCTTGAGTTCCAATCCGACGACGAAGAAAAATATCGCCAATAGGCCGTCGGCCGCCCACGCTGAAACCGATAGCCGCAGATGCAGCGATTCCGGGCCAATCGCCAACTCCGACACCGTGCGGTAGGCCGCCGACCACGGCGAATTCGCCCACACCAGCGCGGCACCGGCGGCAGCCAGCAGCAGCATGCCGCCGACGGTTTCCTTGCGAAGGATTTCGGAAAAGCGTTGCGTCTCCGACCACGACCCACGTGTCAGCAATCGAAGAGGAGTGGGCATTGCCGGAAGTCTAGTGATCGCTGGAAAACGAATCCGGTTGCCCAGCGCGACCCTTTGCGGCATGTTTACACGTGGAGCGCCGGGAAGTCTGGTCGGCAGTCGCACCACCGGTGACGACTCACACGACGGCCCCGAGGCGTATCAGATGGCGCAGACCGGATGGATTTGTACGCACATTGGCTGTCGCGTCGTAGCGTTGAAGTGTGCGAGCCGAAAAGATCGCCGAGGAATTTCCCGCCGTCGCGCTGGACAGCAATGCGCTCGACGCGGTGCGGTTGTTGGCCACGCGTCGACTGCCCGGACTCGTCGTGACGGACGCCGCTGGGACGCCGGTGACGATTTTGCCGGCCTCACAAGTCGTTCGCCTGCTCGTGCCGCCATACGTTCAGGACGATCCATCACTCGCCGGCGTGCTGAGCGAGTCGATGGCCGACCGGATCGCCGACAAGCTGGGCGACAAGACCGTCGAGGCGGTACTGCCCAAGCCGCGTCCCGACATGGCGACGGTGAAGTCGGACGACACCATCGTCGAAGTGGCGGCCATCATGGCGCGCAATCGTTCACCGCTGGTGGTCGTGATGAGCGGCGACGGACTTGTCGGCGTCATCACGGCGTCGCGGTTGCTCGAGGTGGCTGTCGCCAAACACTGAGCGCCGATAGCCGGGGGGTGATCGGGTGGCGATCGTCGCACTAGCCGTTTTCATCGTCGCCTACACCCTCATCGCGACCGAGCGCATCCACAAGGTCAAGGTCGCACTCGGCGGCGCGGCGATCGTACTCGCGTTGGGCATCGTCGGCTCCCACGACGTGTTCTATTCACGCGAGACCGGAATCGACTGGGACGTCATCTTTCTGCTTCTGGGCACGATGGTCATCGTCGGCGTGCTGCGCCAGACGGGCGGCTTCGAGTACGCGGCGATCTGGGCGGCCAAGCGGGCCCGCGGCTCGCCGGTGCGGGTCATGATCCTTCTGGTCCTCATCACCGCCACGGCGTCGGCGATCTTGCCCAATGTGACGATCGTGCTGCTGATGGCGCCGGTGACACTGCTGGTGTGCGATCGCCTCGACATCAACCCGATCCCGTTCCTCATCGCGGAGGTGCTCGCCTCCAACATCGGAGGAGTGTCGACGCTGATCGGCGATCCCCCGAACATCATCATCGGCAGCCGGGCGAATCTGTCGTTCAACGACTTTCTGATAAACCTTGCGCCCGTCGCGATAATCGCCATGGTCGCCTTCGTGGCGACACTGCCGCTGCTGTTCCGGGGCACGTTCGGCGTACACGCCGATCGCGTTGCCGAGGTGATGTCCCTCAACGAACGCGAAGCGATCCATGACGTACGGCTATTGGCCAAGTCCGGCGTCGTGCTGGCCGGTGTGCTGGCAGCGCTGGTCGCGAGTTCGACACTGCACATCGAGCCATCCATCGTCGCGCTCATCGGTGCAGGCGTGTTGGTGACGATCTCGGGTGTCGAAAGCGTGCACTACCTGGCCAGCGTCGAATGGGAGACGTTGCTCTTCTTCGCGGGCCTGTTCATATTGGTCGGGTCGCTGGTGAAGACAGGAGTGATCGCGGACCTGGCACGGCTGGCCGGCGACGTCACCGGCGGAGATCCGCTATTGGCGACCATGTTGATACTCGTTGTCTCAGCGGTGCTTTCGGGCCTGATCGACAACATCCCGTATGTCGCCACGATGACCCCGGTGGTGGCCGACCTCGCCACGACCATCCCCGATCCGGGCCACGTGCAGGCGATGTGGTGGGCATTGGCAATCGGAGCCGGCTTCGGCGGCAACATGACTGCTGTCGGCGCGAGCGCCAACGTGGTGATGGTCGGCATCGCCGGACGCGAGGGATATCCGATCGGGTTCTGGCAGTTCACTCGCAAAGGGGCGATAGTGACGGCGTTGACCGTCGCGGTTTCCGCCCCCTATCTGTGGTTGCGGTACTTCGTTTTCGGCTGAAGGGAGCGGCGTTGTCGGTGATGCTGGCGATCCTCTTGATCGCCTTCTGCGTTCAGGGACTGGTGAAGTTCGCGGTCGGGTTCCTCGTGCCATACCCCACTCGAATACGGCGCATCGCGTCGTACTACCAACGTGACGGCCGCATCATCAGCATCTACGACAGCGTCACGCTGGTCATCATCGTCGTCCTCGTCACCCTTCTTTTCCTGAAGGGCATCCAGGAACTCAGCTTCGTTACCGGCCTCGTGGTGGGGATGCTTGTCATCCAGATCTTCTTCCATCGCTTCAGCGAACCGTTGCCCGGGGACAAAGCTCCTGAAACATCGGCTCCGCCAAGGCAAATCATGTCCTATGCGATCCAAGCCGATCCAAGGCTGGCGTGGCGTGAGATCGTCGTGATGACGGTGCTGTTCGGCTGGTCACTCTATGCGCTCATCGCGCACCTCGTTGGCTAGGTGTTCTTGGCGACGATCGCCGTCCCACACTAGCGCCGAGACTGCGGTTATTGTGTTGGCTACTCGCACTTTTCGGCAAAAACTGCAGCTTCGAGGCCGATGCGGCAAGCGCCGCGAGACTGATGACTCACGACACTAGGTGTTCTTGGCGACGAAGCGGCGAAACAGCGGCCATGCGATGGCAGCGTTGTAGACGACTCCGCCCAGGAGATACGGCCACCAAGTGCCATGCTCGCTGGCCACCCAGAACCCCTTGGCCGCCCAATACGGCGGCAGCACGCCGAAGGCCAAGTTCCAGCCCGAGGCGATGAACCACGGCAGACGAGGCAGACCGGCGATGAGCATGCCGATCGAGGCGGTCGACATCTCCGATCCGCAGCAGGTCGCCGAAGAACTGGCGCTAGTGCTCTCCACACATGGCATGCAGCGCATGACGGCGCGCGTGCTGGCCACACTGCTGTTCACTGAGCAGCCCACCATGACGGCGGGTGAACTCGGCGAGCGCCTGAAGGCCAGTTCGGGTGCGATCTCGGGCGCCGTCAAGATGCTCACATCCGCCGGCCTGGTTGAGCGGGTGCCGGCGCCTGCCAGCCGCCGCGACCATTACCGGCTAAGGGATAACGCCTGGGCAATCCAATACACGAGCCAGAACGAGGTGACATTGGCGGTGATCAAGGCCGCCGAAGCCGGAATCGCCGCCACCGAGGACGGCAGCCTGGCCCGCAAGCGTCTCACCCAGATGCGCGACTTTTACAACTTCTTGTTCGAGGAGATTCCGGCGCTGCTTGACCGTTGGTATCAGCGATCGGGGTCAACCGAGAGGTAGACCACCGTCGCTCGATCCTGTCGGATAGCTTGAATCGTCATGATCATCGAACGGCAGAGCGTTGTCGATGCGCCGGCCGAGCGGGTCTGGGCCCGGGTGGTCACACCTGAGGGCATCAACGACGAACTGCGGCCGTGGATGACCATGTCGATGCCTCGCGGGGCCGAATCGCTGACCGTCGACAACGTGCCGATCGGGGAGCCCATCGGCCGGTGCTGGATGCGGTTGTTCGGCGTCATACCGTTCGACTACGACAGGCTCATGATCGCCGAGCTGGAGCCGGGACGCGGTTTCGACGAACAATCGACCATGCTGAGCATGCGGCGGTGGCGGCACGAACGCGATGTGGCCCCCGACGGCGACTCCAAAGCCATTGTGCGCGACCGCATCACATTTCAGCTGCGCGCACCACTACGTCCGGCCACACCGATCGTCGCAGCGGGATTGCGTGCGCTATTCGGCCACCGGCACCGGCGACTGCAGGGGCATTTCGGCGCTGGCTAGCCAGACGAGCAAATCGATATAGGCGCGCACCGGTTGGCTTACGTGCACAATCGAAGCCATGGCTGACATCGGCGTTTCGGCTCCCAAGCCACCGCTGGACGGGATCTCCAAGGCCATCATCGACGCATTGCAGCGAGACGGGCGCCGGTCTTACTCCGCTATCGCCGAGGCAGTCGGCATCTCGGAGGGAGCGGTGCGGCAGCGGGTGCAAAGGCTGATGAGTACCGGGGTGATGCAGATCGTGGCCGTCACCGACCCGACAGAACTCGGTTTCGGCCGCGAAGCGATGATCGGAATCTGCTGCTCGGGCAACAGCATCCGGGTCGCCGAACGGCTCACGCAAATCGAAGCGATCGACTATGTCGTGCTGACGGCAGGCAGGTTCGACATCGTGGTCGAGGTGGTGTGTGAGGACGACGCGCATCTGCTGGACATACTCAACACCAAGATCCGATCACAGCCGGGCGTCTACCTAGCCGAAACCCTCGTTTACCTCAAAACGCTGAAGCAGCAATACAACTGGGGCACACGCTAGGGCCGTCAGGCGGGCACCGGGTCTGTCTCCCGTTCCCACGCGCGATGCTTCGCAAGCGCCGAGGCGAAGGCCTGGGAGAACTCGTCGGTGAGATCATCGGCGGCGGCCGCGGTCGATACAACGCCGTTCGAGACGACAACGTCGGTGTTGTCTGCCAGCTGCTCGGCTATCCCCGCTTTGCGCAACAGGTCAACTCCGGAACCGAAGGCGCCGACGGCCTTGAGATGCTTGTAGGCCTCGACGATGAAATGCGTTGCGTAGCCGTCCTTCGACAGCGTCTCCACCGATTCGGGGCCGCACGGCACGACCACGGCGTCGTACAGCACCGAGGCCATGGTGGTGAAGGCCCGGTCGACACCGATTTCACCGCCTGATCCCCCGGATAGCGTCCCTCCGGCGACCGGCGCCAAGACCTCCACAATGGCGCCCTGTTGTTCCAGCCCGCGTCTGACCCGATCGACGCCCTTGACATCGACGCCGTCAGCGGCCAGTACCGCAATCTTGCGGGTGGCGATGCTGTCGGTCGCGGTGTTCAGCTGCGACAGCGCGGGCGAGGCGGCCATCTTGTCGTCCACCGACTCCTCTGCGGGCACCGGCAGCCCGAGCTTTCCCGCCACCTGGGCCGCCAGGTCGTGGTCGACGAGGTTCAGCTGGTCGACGACACGGGCCCGGATCTCGGGGACCTCGACCTTGCCGAGTTCGAACGCATACGCGGCGACGATGTGTTTGGCCTCCACCGGTGACATGCTCTTCCAGAACATTCGCGCCTGGCTGTAGTGATCCTCGAAGCTCTTGGCGCGCTGGCGAATCTTGTGCCCGTCGACCTGCTCGGTGTAGTGCCGGAACACATCCTCGTCGGCCAGGGCGGGGCAGCCGCCGCCGAGCGTGTTCTTGAAATAGCTCGATCTGCCTTGGGGTATCGCGTGTTGTCCGTAGCCGTCCTGTTGGTTGTTGCGGACGTCGGCCAGCGGCCGGTTGACCGGCAGCTGGGCGAAGTTGGGACCGCCCAGTCTGATGAGCTGGGTGTCCAGGTAGGAGAAGTTGCGGAATTGCAGCAGCGGGTCGTTGGTGAAGTCGATGCCGGGCACGACGTTGGCGGTGTGGAAGGCCACCTGCTCGGTCTCGGCGAAGAAGTTGTCGGGGTTGCGGTTGAGCACCATCTTGCCCACCGGTTGAACCGGAACCTGTTCCTCCGGAATGATTTTCGTCGCGTCGAGCAGATCGAACTGGAAGTTGAACTCGTCGCTCTCCGGGACCAGCTGCACACCGAGCTCCCACTCCGGAAAATCGCCGCCCTCGATCGCGTCCCACAGGTCGCGACGGTTGAAGTCCGGGTCCTTGCCCGCGATCTTCTGGCATTCGTCCCACACCAGCGAATGCACTCCGAGCCGTGGCTTCCAGTGAAACTTGACGAACGTGCCCTCGCCGCGGGCATTGACGAACCGGAAGGTGTGCACACCGAAGCCCTGCATCATCCGGTAGCTGCGCGGTAGCGCCCGGTCCGACATCAGCCACATGATCGTGTGCAACGTCTCCGGCTGCAGCGAAACGAAGTCCCACAGCGTGTCGTGAGCAGAGGCGGCCTGCGGAATCTCGTTGTGCGGCTCGGGTTTCACCGCGTGAACGAAGTCGGGAAACTTGATGCCGTCCTGGATGAAGAACACCGGAAAGTTGTTGCCGACCAGATCGTAGTTGCCCTGCTCGGTGTAGAACTTGGTCGCAAAGCCACGCACATCGCGAACCGTGTCGGCCGATCCACGTGAGCCGGCGACGGTCGAGAACCGCACGAACACCGGCGTCTGTACGCCGGGCGTCGTCAGAAACCTGGCCACCGTGTACTCGGCCAGGGAGTCGTTGTACGGCTCGAAGTAACCGTAGGCGCCTGCACCGCGGGCGTGCACCACCCGTTCCGGGATGCGCTCGTGGTCGAAGTGGGTGATCTTCTCGCGAGCGTGGAAATCTTCCAGTAACGTCGGGCCGCGTTCCCCGACGGTCAGCGCATCGTCGGTGTGGTCGACGCGCACACCCTGCTGAGTGGTCAGGTAGCCGGTTTCTCGGCTCACCCGGGAACCGTCGAGCTGGTCTTGCTTTGTGTTCTGGCCGTTGTCCACCATGGTGGGGCGGGTACCCACGACACGGGACAACAAACGGATCAGCGGGCCAGCACCGCGACGCATTCGACGTGGTGCGTCAGCGGGAAAGAGTCGAACACCCGCAGATCCTCAACGGTGTACCCGTGCCCGAGGTAGAGCCCGACATCGCGGGCGAACGATGCCGCCTCGCAACCGATGTGGACCACCCGTGGCACTCCGGCGGCGGCCAGCAGGTCTATCACCTCGCGGCCGGCCCCAGACCGTGGCGGGTCCAGCACCGCCACGTCGGCCCGCTCGGTCTGCGCGGCGAGCGCGCGGCGCACCGAGTCGGTGACCACCGACACCCAGCCGAGGTCGGCGAGCGCCGCCCGCGCCGATCGCGACGCGCCGCGTGACGTGTCCACGGTGACGACCTTGCCGCGCTCCCCGACCCGTTCGGCCAGCGCCGCGGCGAAAACCCCTGCTCCCCCGTACAGATCCCATGCCGTCATCCCGGGGTCGAGCTGTGCCCAGCCGGCCACCAGCTCGCTGTAGACCCGGGCGGCATCGCGGTGCGCCTGCCAGAACGCGGTCACCGGCACCCGCCAGGTCCGCTCCCCGACCCGCTGCACCGCCTCGTAGCGGCCCTCCACCACCAACGTCGCCGTTTTGCGACCGGTCCGTGGCCCTGACTGGACGACGTGCCGGTCGCCGTCGTCATCTATGGCCACGTGCAGCTGTGCCCCCGGAGGCCACCTCCAATCGTTCAGCCCGTCGAGCATGCCTGCGGGAAGCTGCGCGCAGTCGAGCTCGGTGACAAGCTCGGAGCTGTGATAGCGGTGAAAGCCGGCCCGGCCCTCACCCGATGTGTCGAGCCGCACCCGGGTCCGCCACCCGGTGGCGGCACCGTCTCCGATC
>C688J18823_10003094_pt1 | contig 10518 bp, 12 predicted proteins | sample HopSoiMetagenom1_FD_18823 | JGI IMG/M metagenome (IMG submission 18823) | reverse complement strand
CGGAGGATCGAGGTCCCGAGCTGCGGGGCGTCAGGGTCGGTGTCCCAGTCGTCGGACGTCTCGACGAATCGGGTGAAGTAGCCGGTCACGCAGCGGTCCTGGCCGGTGCTCGTCGAGCCGCAGACCTTCTTGCCGGTGCTGAACTGCCCGCCGAACTCGAAACCGGTGAGCGTGAAGGCCGCGTAGCCGTACACGCGGTACCAGGCATGGCTGCCGGTGTCGCCGGCCTGGTCGAAGATCGGCAGCAGCACGGTCTGGTTGAGCCAGCCCTTGAAGTCCTCGGCGTCGCACCCCTTCGGCGGGGTGTTGCCGGGCGACGAGTTCAGGAGGCGGCCGATGACGCCGGCGACGTCGCAGCCGGTGCCGTCGGTCTCCAGGTAGCCGAAGCCACCGGGGACGACGTTCTTCGACGGCCCCGCGCAGCTGGCCTCGTCGGCGGACTTGGTGAGTTTGATCGTCTGCACCACGCTGGTCGACGGGATGCCGCCGCCGGTCTGCTTCTGGAACGAGCACCAGGAGAAGGTGAGCGGCAGCACCGCGGTCCCGCCGCTGGGTGCACCCCAGCCGACCGTCGCGGTGGCCGAGACGGCGGTGGCGTCGTAGCCGATGACCGGTGCGAACCAGTGCTTCTTCGGCGTCCTCCCGGTGACCGTGACGCTGAGCGGGACCCCGTTCAGCACCGGCTGCAGCGTGCTGGCCNCACCGTCGTTGGCGACGACCAGGGCGCGCGCGGTGGCCAGCATGTCNCCNCANCGGCCGAGGGAACAGTCGTGGGCGACCGCGAACGCCGCGGCGTCCGCCGCGATCTGCAGCCGCGCNTTCTCGGCGTAGAGCGACCCGATGTCCACCGCGATCGCCGCGAAGCCGAANATCGGCACCAGCAGCAGCGACACCATGACAGCGACGGCGCCGCGCTCGCCGGCGAGCCGGTTCCGGAGGCGGGAGGTCAGCCGTAGCACCGCATGACCCCCGTTCCGGTCAGGTCGACGCCCGAGCCGAAGAACTTGGTGAGGAAGGGCATCGGGTACTTGATGGTCACGCGCACGTACGTGCTGCCGATGCCCGTCGACGGGCAGGTCGTGATCGTGATCTGGGTGTCGGTGAGGCCTGGTTTCAGGGACGACGCCGCGTTCTTGACGACGGAGCGCGCCGCCACCGCGTCGTTCTGCAGCGCCATCGCCCGCACGCCCTCGCGGGCGGCGGCCGAGATGGTGCCCTGCACCTGAAACCCTCGCCCGAACTCGGCGATGCCGAGCACGAGCACGATGAGCAGCGGCACGATGAAGGCGAACTCCACCGCACTCGCACCACGCTCGCCGCGCATGCGCTTCTTCATCCCGCATCTCACCGCCTCCCTGGTATGCGCCGGCGCAGCGGCCCCCGCGTACGGGGACCGCTGCGCCGAACAGCCGCGACTGACCGGAGCGGAGGTCAGGGGGTGGTCGCGCCGCCGCCACCGCCGGCACCGGTCAGCGCGGTGGTGATCTTCTTGAACAGCGTGTCGAGCTGGCCGCCGAGGGTGACCACGGTCGCGATGATCACCGCGGCGATGAGGCCCACCATGAGGCCGTACTCGACGGCGGTGGCGCCCTTCTCCTGCTTGAGCTCCTGCAGGCGGTCCTCGGCGTAACCGACGAAGACCATGAGTGCGACGAACGGGTTGATCATGGGTGCTCCCTGAGGGTGTCGGCCGTCCGGTCCGGATCGGGTCGACCCGGCCTTGCGGCTGTGGGAGCAAGGTCGAGCAGATCTTCGGCCGACTTGAGGGCTCGCCCACCGTCCGTGTGACGCGGTACCGCCGTACGGGTGCGCCAGGAGAGCCGTGGTCACATCGAGTGACTGCTGCCGGCTCTGCTCAGCCGAGCAGGAGGTCGCTCCAGCCGATGGCCAGCGCTGCTCCGGCGAGCATCGCGGGCCCGAACGGCAGCTCACCCCGCAGCCCGATCCGCCGCGTGGCGAGCAGGAGGAGTGCGAGAACCGCCTGGACGACGAAGCCCGCGGCCGCGCCGAGCAGCAGCACGTCCCACCCGAGCCAGCCGAGGTAGAGGCCCAGGAGACCGGCGAGCTTGACGTCACCCATCCCCAGGCTGCGCGGCGAGAGGAACGCCAGCGCGAGGAACACCGCGAACAGTGCGGCTGCCCCGGTGACGGACCGCAGCAGGGGGCTCCACGCCTGGTCCGCCGCGGCGGCGAGCGCGAGAAGGAGGGCCCCCGCGGCGGCCGACGGCCCGACGACCCGGTTCGGGCAGGAGCTTGTGCTGCAGGTCGATGACGGTCAGCAGCGCTCCGGCGACCGCCAGGAGGAGGTATGCCGGCAGTTCCCAGGAGGCCCCGAACCGCACGCGGCCAACGCGCAGAGCAGCGCCGTCCCGACCTCGACGACCGGTGGCCGGACGGCGTACGAGCGCGGCCGCTCGACCTGGACGACCGCCGCCTCCTCGCCGCGATCATGAAGCTGCAGTGGCGGCACGCCGTCGGTGTCGGACGTGCCGCCCCACCATGATCGTCGCGCGCGGTCCCACGGGAATGCGCCGGCTGCCCGGTTGACGGCCGCTCCGGCGCCCAGTCCCAGAAGGGCGGCGAGCACGGTCAGGAGGAGCACGCCGCTCAGCCTGACACGGCGATCCCCGCCAACCCGGCAACCAGCCCCAGTCCGGCGCAGACGCCGAGCGTCGGCAGCACCGACCACTTCATCCGGAACAGCAGGACGGCGGCGAGGACGGCGATGCCGAGGGCCGCAGGGCGCAGCGTCGTCACGTCGGGGACGTCGATCGCGAGGATCGACCAGTGCAGGGGCCTCGTCCCGGAGAAGAGAGTGTGGACGGCGAAGTAGACGGCGAGGTTGGCGATGACCCCCACCACGGCCGCGGTGATGCCGGTCAGCGCGGCCGAGAGCGACCGGTTGCCGCGCAACCGCTCCATGTAGGGCGCCCCGAGCAGCACGAACAGGAAGCTCGGCACGAACGTCACCCAGACGACCAGCAGCGAGGCGAGCACGGCCGCCACCCACGGGTCGAGGCTGCCGGGGGCGCGATAAGCGCCCAGGAACGCGACGAACTGCACCACCATGATCAGCGGGCCCGGCGTCGTCTCGGCCAGCCCGAGCCCACGCACCATCTCCCCCGGCGTCAGCCAGCCGTAGACCTGCACCGCCTGCTGCGCCACGTAGGACAGCACCGCGTAGGCGCCACCGAAGGTGACGACCGCGGCGCCGGAGAAGAACAGTCCCTGCTGCGTGAGCACGCTCCCCGCTCCGGTCAGGACCGCCACCGCCGCGACGGGCACGCCCCAGACGAGCAGTCCGGCGACGAGCACCTGCAGCGTCCGGCGGGTGGACGGGCGTTCGGTGTGCAGCGCGTCGTCCGGGATGACCGGCGGCGGCCCGCTGTCGGCCGCCTCCTTCCCCCCGGTGAGCGGCACCGCCGAGGGGCGCCACCGCCCCAGCCCCCACCCGAGCAGGCCGGCCACCAGGACGACGACCGGGAACGGCATGCGGAACAGGGCGAGCGCGAGGAACGAGGCCACCGCGATCGCGACCAGCGCGGGACTGGTCAGCGCCCGCCTCCCCACACGCACGACCGCCTGCGCCACGATCGCGAGCACCGCCGCCGCCACACCGGCGAAGAGCGCGCTGACCGCAAGCGTGGAGCCCAGGCCGACGTAGACCGCCGAGAGCACGAGCAGAGCCACGACGCCGGGCAGCACGAACAGCCCACCGGCGACCAGGCCTCCCCGGGTGCCGTGCAGCAGCCAGCCGACGTAGGTCGCCAGCTGCTGCGCCTCGGGACCCGGCAGCAGCATGCAGTAGTTCATGGCGTGCAGGAACCGGCGCTGGCCGATCCACCGCTTGTCGTCGACGAGCGTGCGTTGCATGACGGCGATCTGCCCGGCCGGGCCGCCGAACGTCTGCAGCGAGATGGCGAACCAGGTGCGCACCGCCGTCCGGAACGGGATGGCCGGGTGCGGGCGCCCGGACTGCAGGCGTTCGGCCTCACTCGACACGGGGCGCTCCTCGTCGGTCGTCAGGGGCGCGACGGACGCCCACATCATCGCGCCGGCGGGGCGCATGCGACGCATGGACGCGGCAGGATCGCTCCCGGAGCCGCCGGCACGACGACAGGAGCAACGGCATGGAGCCCGTCCGGTTCGGACTGGTGGGATACGGCTTCGGCGGCCGCTGGTTCCACGCCCCCCTGTTGTCCTCGGCGCCGGAGTGCGAGCTGATCGGCGTCGTCACCAGCTCACCCGAGCGCCGTGACCTGGTCGCCCGGGAGCATCCCGGCGTCGCGACGTCCGCCTCCCTGGAGGAGCTCGCCGCCGCCGGTGCCGAGGCGGTGTCGATCTCCACGCCTGCCGACACCCACACGGTGCTCAGCGAGCAGGCCCTCCGGCTCGGCCTGGCCGTCGTCTGCGACAAGCCGTTCGCCCTCGACGCCGAGGCCGCCCGTGGCACCGTGGAACTGGCCGAACAGCTGAGGCTGCCGCTCGCGCCCTACCAGAACCGGCGGTGGGACTCCGACTTCCGGACCGTCCGCGCGCTGGCCGCCGACGGGGCCTTGGGACGGCTGATCCGCTTCGAGTCGCGGTTCGAACGCTTCGCCCCCGAGCCGGGTCCCCCGGCCGCCGGAGGGGGATCGCTGCTGGACTTCGGCAGCCACCTCGTCGACCAGTCGCTGGTCCTGCTCGGACCGGTCGCCTCGGTCTACGCGGAGTGGCGACTGAGGACGACGGCCTGGACGACGACGTGTTCGTCGCGCTCACCCACGCCGACGGCGCGCATTCGCACCTGTGGGGCAGCTGGAGCCAGGGCGCTCCCGGCCCCCGGTTCCGGGTCACCGGGACGACGGGCAGCTACGTCGTCAGCGCGCTGATGGACGGGCAGGAGGAGGCGCTACTGGCCGGGCACACGCCCGCGAGCCTCGGCGAGCGGTGGGGAGCCGAGCCGGAGGACCGCTGGGGCCGGATCCACCGTGGAGCTGTCGTGGAGCCGGTGCCGACGCTCCCCGGCGCCTGGAACGCCTTCTATCCCGCCTTCGCCGCCGCCGTCCGCGGGCGGGGCCCCGTCCCCGTGGATCCCTGGGACGCGGTCGCCACGGCGAGCGTGCTGGACGCCGCGCGCCGCAGCGCCGCCACCGGAGAGGTCGTCCACCTCGGCCGGTGACGCTACGGTCGCCGCCAGCGGCCGGCCCACGGCCACGGGAAGGCGGCGCCCATGAGCGTCCAGGTGGACATGCACCAGCGGCTCGAGGCGGACACCATCGAGGTGTTCGACGACGCGGACCTCCCGCCCGGCAGCGGTGGCTCTACTGCTACCACGTGGGATCCGGCGGATCGCTGGTGATCCTGGTCGACGAGCACGGTGAGAGCCGTGTCGAGCGCGTGTTCAGCCCGACGGCCTGGCGTTCGGCCCACGGGGACGTCTGGCGCAAGGGGCTCCTGCTCCATTGAGTCCTCCGTGGAGGTGGCGATGAGAAAAGTCGTGCTGGGCCTGTCGGTTTCCCTCGACGGCTTCTTCGAGGGGCCGGGCCACGACCTCAGCTGGCACCTCGTCGACGACGAGCTGCACACCGACTTCAACCAGCGGCTCGGGGCGATGGGCGCGTTCCTCGACGGACGGGTGACCTACGAGCTGATGGCCGAGTTCTGGCCGACCGCCGACCAGGACCCCGCCAGCACGGCGCCCATGGTGGAGTTCGCCCGCATCTGGCGGGACATGCCCAAGATCGTCTACTCGCGCACCCTGGAGAAGGCGGACTGGAACAGCACGGTGGTGCGGGACGTCGTCCCGGAGGAGGTCCGCGAGCTGAAGGCGCAGCCGGGCGGCGACCTCGCGCTGGGCGGCGCCACCCTTGCCGACACCTTCCGGCGACTGGACCTGATCGACGAGTACCGGATCTACGTCCACCCGGTGCTCATCGGGCGGGGCACGCCGCTGTTCAAGACGTCCGACACATCGATCCCGCTCGAACTCGTGGAGACGAAGGCCTTCGGCAACGGCGTCGTCCTGCTCCGCTACGAACGCACCGAGGCGTAGCGCGCCGTCACCTTCCCCGGGGCGGCGTCACCCGACGCACCGGAAGGCGTTGACAACCGAGGCCACCCCGAGTGGCCTCGACACGTGTCGATGCCCTGGCGGGCAGTATCGGGCCGGACACGCATGACGGCGACCCTGTTGGCGGTCGCCGGCGTGGTCCTGGTCGCGCTGGCGTTCGACTTCACCAACGGCTTCCACGACGCCGCCAATGCCATCGCGACGGCGATCTCGACCCGCGCGCTCACGCCGCGAGCCGCCCTGGTGCTGGCCGCCGCGATGAACCTCGTCGGGGCACTCCTGGGCACCGGGGTGGCCCAGACGGTGGGCTCCGGCATCATCGACACGCCCAGCGGAGCTCACGGGCTCGTGATCGTGACCGCGGCGCTCTTCGGCGCGATCGCGTGGAACCTGCTGACCTGGTTCTACGGCCTGCCCTCGTCGTCCTCGCACGCCCTCATCGGCGGCCTGGTGGGCGCCGCGCTCAGCGCCGGCTCGGGCGTGCAGTGGAGCGGGGTGCTGGACAAGGTCGTCATCCCGATGGTGCTGTCCCCGGTGATCGGCTTCGTCGGCGCCTACCTGCTGATGCTGCTGATCCTGTGGTTCTTCCGGAGCCGGCACGCGCGCAAGGTCAACCGCGGGTTCCTGCGGGCTCAGCTCTTCTCGGCGACCGCGATGGCCCTCGGTCACGGGCTGCAGGACGCCCAGAAGACGATGGGGGTCATCGTGCTGGCCCTGGTGACGGCNGGTTTTCAGAGCAACTTCGACGTACCGCTCTGGGTGATCCTCTCGGTGGCGACGGCCCTCTCGCTCGGCACCTACGCGGGAGGCTGGCGCATCATCCGCACCCTCGGCCGGCGCATCGTCGATCTCGACCCACCCCGCGGCTTCGCGGCCGAGACCACCGCCGCGACGGTGCTCTACGTGACCGCCTTCGTCTACGAGGTGCCGGTGTCGACCACGCACATCATCACCTCGGCCATCCTGGGTGCCGGAGCCACGCGCCGGCTGAAAGCCGTGCGCTGGGGAGTCGGCCTGAACATCGTCGCCGCCTGGGTCTTCACCCTCCCGGGCGCCGCGCTCGTCGCCGCCATCATGTATCAGCTCCTGAATCGGGTGTTGCCGTCATGAACAGCACAGATCGCTCCGCCTTGCCCGCAGGACTCCCCGAGCTGCGCCCCGGTGCCCACTTGCTGCCGGAGGACGGCGCCTGCCTGATGGAGTACGTCTCCGTCCTCGCCGGGACGACGTTCTCCGACCACCCGCGCTGCACGGATCCGACACTGGCCGCGCTGGCCCGGCTCGTGAACGACTCGTGCAGCGACGCCGGCCGACCGCTGCTCGCCGTCCTGGCACCCGACCTGGCCGCGACACCCCGTGCTGATGCCCGCCGGACCGCAGCGGTCGTCCGCGCCGCCGTGGGCGCCGCCTTCACCGCGGCCGGTGAAACGGGCGCGTTGCGCCGGCACCTTCGCGGGGCGCAGCGGAGATACGACAAGGTCACGGGAACGGGACGGCTCGCGGCCCTGGCCCGCCGAACGGATCTCCTGCACCGGCACGGGTCGGCCGTCCGCCACCTCGAGGCCGCCGTGGCCGCCGTGCGCGACCTTCCCCTCGGCCCACAACGCGACGCCGCGCTGCATGCGGTCCTGAGCGCTGCCGTCATGGCCGCATCCGGACGGAGATGCCGCAGCCTGGAGGCCATTGACATGGAACGCAGCTCGCCACGCCCCCATGAGCGCCTTCTGCCGCCGCCGGGAGCGGTCCGGTGACCCCCACCGCGCGGTCCGGGCCGGGCAAGGACCGTCCGCCGGCACCGGCCCCTCCCCCGCCACCGGGCTTGGCGCCGGTACCTCCTGCCGATCGGTTTCGCTCTCACCGCGCTCCTGCTGTTCATCCCGAGGATGGGCAGCGCATCGACGGAGGTCGACTACGGCCGGCTCTCGCAGCAGATCGCCGAGAAGAAGGTCGAGTCGTTGACGCTGACCGCCGACGGGGCGATCAGCGGCAACTACCGCTCGGGCTTCGACAAAGGCGGCGCCTTCACCTCGCACTACCCGAGCGGCGTGCAAGGTGCCGACCCGACGTTCGTGGCGCAGGTGCGCAACCCCACGCTCGTCCCGCACTTCCGGGCGACCGGGGCCAGCGGCTCCCTGCTCGCCACGTTCCTGTCGTTCCTGCCGATCCTGCTGTTCGCCGGCTACTTCATCTACATCGGCCGGGCGGCGCGGCGCGGCGCGCTCGGTGGGCTCGGCGGGGTCGCCGGCGTCGGCAGGTCCCGCGCGAAGGTGGTCGACGCCGATCGGCCCACCACCACGTTCGCCGACGTCGCCGGGTACGAGCAGGTCAAGCAGGACATCAGCGAGGTGGTCGACTTCCTGCGGCATCCGGAGAAGTACGCCGCCGCCGGTGCCATCGCCCCTCGCGGCGTGCTGATGGCCGGCCCTCCGGGTACCGGGAAGACCCTGCTGGCCCGTGCCGTGGCCGGCGAGGCCGCGGTGCCGTTCCTCTCCGTGTCCGGGTCGGGCTTCGTCGAGCTGTTCGTGGGGGTGGGTGCCTCGAGGGTGCGTGACCTGTTCGCCGAGGCGCGCAAGCGGGCGCCGTCCATCGTCTTCATCGACGAGATCGACGCCATCGGCCAGCGTCGCGGCTCCGGCCTGGGCAGCAATGACGAGCGGGAGCAGACGCTCAACCAGCTCCTGGCCGAGATGGACGGCTTCGACCCGTCCACCGGCGTCGTCGTCATGGCCGCCACCAACCGCCCGGAGATCCTGGACCCGGCGCTGCTCCGCCCGGGTCGCTTCGACCGGCAGGTGGTGGTCCCGCTCCCGACGCAGCCGGAGCGCAGCGCCATCCTGGCCGTGCACGCCCGCGGCCGGCACCTCGCCCCGGACGTGGACCTCGACGTCACTGCGCGCGCCACGCCGGGGTTCTCGGGCGCCGACCTGGCCAACCTGCTCAACGAGGCGGCCATCGTCGCGGTGCGGGACGACCGGACCGAGGTCACCGCGGTGGACCTGTCGCAGGCCCGGGACCGCATCCTGCTCGGCCAGCGGCAGGGCTCGAACTTCCTGCTGGAGTCCGAGAAGCGCAACGTCGCCGTGCACGAGTCGGGGCACGCCCTGGTCGCGTCGCTGTCCCCGGCGGCCGATCCGGTCGACCGGGTCACGATCCTGCCCAGCGGCATGGCGCTGGGCGTCACCGAGCAGGTGCCCGAGGACGAGCGACACCTGTACTCGCTGGACCAGATGACGACGAGTCTCGCCGTCCGGCTCGGCGGCCGGGCGGCCGAACTCGTCGTCTTCGACCAGGGCTCCAGCGGCGCGTCCAACGACCTGACCGGCGCCACGGAGCTGGCCACCCGGATGGTCCGCGAGTTCGGGCTCTCCCCCGCCGTGGGCCCGGTCGGTTACTCCGGGGACTCACCGCAGTACCTGGGCGGTGAGGCCCTGACCAGCCGGCCCTACAGCGAGGCGACGCAGCGGGTGATCGACACCGAGGTCGCCCGCCTGCTGCGGGAGGCCGAGGAGCACGCCGTCGACCTCCTGCGCCTGCACAGGTCGGAACTCGACGCGCTCACCAGCGAACTGCTCGAGCACGAGACGATTTCGGGCGACGTCGTCCGCAGGATCGCCGCCGGCCAGCCCTCTCGCGCCGGGCGGCGGGGTCCCCTCGTGACCTGAGCCGTCCGGATACGGCTCCCTGCGGAACCGGCTGTCCCGCTCCTTGCGCCGCAGCGAGCGGTCCGGCGTTGTGCCACGTGTCCTCGGCGCCGGTCAGGGCTGTGGCCGGTAGGGCTCCGTGGCGTACCGACCCATGACGGCGAGGATCTCTGCCGGGTCGAGTCGGCCGTCGGTCCCCTGGGGTCAGCCGGGTCAGCTCCCGGAAGTAGTCGATGTAGCGCTGAGGGGTGAGGGTGCACAGCAGGCTGGCCGGTGCCTGGTCGTCGGCGTTGGCGAAGCTGTGCGGATCGCCGATGGGCGCGGTCACGAGCTGCCCTGAGGATGCGATCAGGGAGTCGGTGCCGCTGGTGAAGCGGACCGCCCCGGTGAGGACGAAGAAGGTCTCGTCGTGCTCCCGGTGGACGTGCTGGGGCGGCCCGGCCCAGCCGGGGACGAGCCGGCACTCGACCACGCCGATGCGTCCCGAGGTGGAGCCGCCGTCATCGAGCACGCGGAAGGTGGCTCCTCCGGCGTCGAAGGTCTCGGGCTGCTCGAGGCTGATGCTGATGGTCATGGTCTCTCCCGGTGATGGCCGCGGCCTCCCCCGTTCGACGTCCACCACTGTGGCCCCTGCCGCGGCGGACGAGACGGAGCCGATGCGCCCGGACACCTGGGCTGTCCCTGGCTAACCTCGCGGCATGGTCTTCTCCTGGGAGGACTCCCGTCGGGCATTCGCCGACGCCGCGCAGTGGTTCGTCCGCACGACCGCGCTCGTCGGTGACCGGTGGAACCGGCCGGGCCTGGGCGAGTGGGACGTCCGCGCCC
>C688J18823_10003093_pt1 | contig 10518 bp, 10 predicted proteins | sample HopSoiMetagenom1_FD_18823 | JGI IMG/M metagenome (IMG submission 18823) | reverse complement strand
TTCCGTTCGCCCTGGTCGGCGGCGTGATCGCCGCGTGGGCCACCGGGGGCATCCTGTCCGTCGGGTCGCTCGTGGGCTTCTTCACCGTGTTCGGGATCGCCGCCCGCAACGGGATCCTGCTCATCAACCACGCGCAGCACCTCGAACGCGAGGAGGGGGAGACCTTCGGGTTCGACCTGGTGGTGCGGGCCGCTCGTGAACGGCTGGCGCCCATCCTCATGACCTCGCTGGCCACCGGGCTCGCCCTCGTGCCCCTGGTCGTGCTGGGTGACCGGCCCGGCCACGAGATCGAGCACCCGCTCGCCATCGTCATCCTGGGCGGCCTGTTCACCTCGACCCTGCTCAACCTGTTCGTGACCCCGCTGCTCTACCTGCGGTTCGGCAAGCCGCACGGATCCGGAGTCGACGGCCACGGCCGGCGAGGGTGGCGCCGTATGCGGCCCGCAGGAGCCTCGGCCTGATGGCAGGACGTGCCGGGAGCCGGGCGCAGAGTCCGCCGAGGAGACCCGTACACCGCATCCGCGCGTACGGGGCCGCACTCCTGGTCGGTGCCGGGCCGGCGCTGGCGGCCTGCCAGGAGGCAGCGTCGGGCACCGCCACTGCGCCCGCCGCACCACCTGCGGTCGTGGAGCGGGTCGCCGAAGGGGAGCCGGCGAGGGTCACGCTGACCGAGCGGGCGGAGCAGGAACTGGGCCTCCGGACCGCGACCGTGAGCGAGGCGGCGGACGGCTCGACGACCATCCCCTACGGAGCCGTGGTCTACGACGCCGACGGTGCGTCGTGGGCCTTCACCCCGGTCGAGCCACACACCTATCAGCGGATCCCGATCGCCATCACCCGCGTCACGGCGGACGCGGCCACGCTGGCCGCCGGCCCGCCCGTGGGCACCGAGGTCGTCACCGTGGGCGCTGCCTTCCTCGTGGGCGCGGAGGCCGAGATCAGCGGGGGTGAGTGATGCGGTCTGCCCGTCGGACGCTCATGGGCGCGACCATCGCCGCGAGCCTGCGGTTCCGCTACCTCGTGGCGGCGCTCGGTGCCCTCGTCGTCGCGCTGGGCGTGCTGGTGCTGCCCGACTCGCGCCTGGACGTCTTNCCGGAGTTCGCGCCGCCCCGGGTCATCATCCAGACAGCATGCCTCGGGCTGTCCACGCAGGACGTCGAGGAGCTGGTNACGGTGCCNCTCGAGCAGGCGNTCAACGGCGTNGAGGGACTCGACGTCCTGCGGTCCAAGTCCGCGCCACAGCTGTCCAACATCGAGCTCATCTTCGACTCGGACGCCGACCTGCTGCGGGCGCGNCAGCTCGTGCAGGAACGGATGACCGCCGTGAGCGCGACGCTGCCCACCTGGGCCGCCCCGCCGGTCATGCTCGCGCCGGTGTCAGCCACCGGNCGGGCCATCAAGATCGGAATGACGGCGGAGAACCACTCGCTCATCGAGATGTCGATGACCGCGTACTGGGCCATCCGCGCCCGGCTCCTCCAGGTGCCCGGCGTGGCGAACGTGACGATGTGGGGCGAGCGCCTGCAGATGATGCAGGTTCAGGTCCTTCCCGACGCGATGCAGCAACGCGACGTCAGTCTCAACCAGGTCATGCAGGCCACCGGCGAAGCGGTGGACTCGGGGCTGCTGCTCTTCGACAACGGGTCCATCATCGGCACCGGCGGCATGGTCGATACGCCGAACCAGCGCATGAGCGTCCGTCACGTACTGCCCATCGTCACCCCGGCCGACCTCGCCGAGGTCCCGGTGGACCCCGATCCGGCGGCCAGCCGAGGGGACCGCGACCGGTGCCACGGCGGCCCCCGGCCAGCCCGCGGGTGCCGACTCCAGCGCCGCGGGTGACCAGACCGGACAGGGCGACCAGGCGGAGCCGCGCGCACCTCCGCGGCCTCCGGTCCGGCTCGGCGACGTCGCCCGGATCGTCGAGGACCACCAGCCGTTGATCGGCGACGCCGTCATCAACGACACCCCGGGCCTGATGCTGATCGTCGAGAAGCTGCCCTGGGCCGACACCGTGGAGATGACCCGCGGGGTCGAGGACGTCATCCGCTCCCTGGAGCCGGGACTGCCCGGTGTCGAGTTCGACACCACGATCTTCCAGCAGGCGAAGTTCATCGACACGGCCATCGACAACCTCGCTGAAGCGATCGCCCTCGGCTTCCTGCTGGTCGTGATCATCCTGGCGCTGTTCCTCTTCGAGTGGCGGGTCGCGCTGGTCAGCCTCCTGACCATCCCGCTGTCGATCACCGCCACCCTGCTCGTCCTGCACTGGCGCGGCGAGACGATCAACACGATGACGCTGGCCGGGCTGGTCATCGCCCTCGGCGCACTGGTGGACGACGCGATCATCGACGTCGAGAACATCGTGCGCCGGCTGCGCCAACACCGCCGGGCCGGAAGCGGTGTGCCCACCGCCCGCGTGATCCTGGACGCGTCCCTCGAGGTGCGGAGCCCGATCGTCTTCGCGACGCTGATCATCGTCGCCGCGGCACTGCCGGTCTTCCTGCTGGAGGGGCTGACCGGGGCGTTCTTCGGTCCGCTGGCCCTCTCCTACACGATGGCGATCGTCGCCTCGCTGGTCGTCGCCCTCACCATCACGCCGGCGCTCACGCTGATCCTGCTGCGCAAGGCACCCATCGAGCGGCACGAGTCGCCGGTGGTGCGCTGGCTGCAGGGTCGCTACACGGCGCTGCTCTCGCGGGTGGTCCGTCGGCCGCGGTGGACCTACGCCGGCACCGCGGCCCTCCTCGTCCTGGGCATCGTGCTCGCGCCCCTGCTGGGGCAGTCGCTCCTCCCGCACTTCAAGGAGCGGGACTTCCTCATGCACTGGGTGGCCCAGCCGGGCACGTCGGCCGCGGAGATGCAGCGCATCTCGGCGGCGGCCAGCGAGGACCTGCGGGCCATCCCGGGGGTGCGGAACTTCGGCGCCCACATCGGCCAGGCGTTCCTGGGCGACGAGGTCTACGGCGTCAACTTCGGCGAGAACTGGATCAGCGTCGACGAGTCAGTCGACTACGACGAGACGCTGGCGGCCATCGATGAGGTGATCGCGCACTACCCCGGCCTGTTCCGCGACCGGAAGACCTACCTGGACGAGCGGGTGAAGGAGGTGGTGTCCGGCGGCAGCGAGCCGATCGTGATCCGGCTGTTCGGCCCCGACCTCGACGTCCTGCGCGCACAGGCCGGCCAGATCAACGAGCTGCTGGGCGAGGTCGACGGCGCCACCAACGAGCACGTCGACATCTCCACCGACGTGCCGCAGCTCGAGGTCGAGGTGGACATGGAGCGGGCCGGGCCCTTCGGCCTGAAGCCCGGCGACGTGCGCCGCGCCGCGGCGACGATGGTGGCCGGCGAGGAGGTGGGGGACATCTTCCGTGGCGGCCGGGCCTACGACGTGGTGGTCTGGAGCGTGCCCGAGGCGCGCAACAGCGTGCACGCCATCGAGAACATGCTCATCGACACCCCGACCGGCCAGCGGGTACGGCTGGCCGACGTGGCCACCGTCGCCCTGGGGTCGAGCCCCAACGCGGTCGAGCGCGAGGACGGGTCCCGTCACCTGGACGTCCTGGCCGACGTGGAGGGCCGCGACCTGGGCTCGGTCGGGCAGGCGGTCAGCGACCTGCTCGCCGACAAGGAGCTGCCGCGGGGCTATCACGCGGAGCTCCTCGGGGAGTTCTCGGAGCGGGAGAGCGCCACGCAACGGCTGCTGATCACGGGGCTGATCGCGTTGGCCCTGATCGTGCTGCTCCTGCAGGCCTCGCTCGGTGGCTGGCGGCCGACGGCACTGGTCTCATCACCCTGCCCATGGCACTCGTCGGCGGCGTCCTGGCGGCCTGGGCGACCGGTGGGATCGTCTCGATCGGGTCGCTGGTCGGGTTCTTCACGGTGTTCGGGATCGCCGCTCGCAACGGGATCCTGCTGATCAACCACGCGCAGCACCTCGAACGCGTGGAGGGGGAGCCTTCGGGCTCGAGCTCGTGCTGCGGGCCGCACGTGAGCGGTTGGCTCCGATCCTGATGACCTCGCTGGCCACCGGGCTCGCCCTGGTGCCGCTCGTGATCCTCGGCGAGCGACCCGGGCAGGAGATCGAGCACCCGCTGGCAGTGGTGATCCTCGGCGGCCTGTTCACCTCCACGCTCGTCAGCTTGTTCGTCGTGCCGGCGCTCTATCTCCGCTTCGGCGTCCCCCCGGCCGGCCGTGCGGCGGCGGGGGAGGACCCCCGGGACGGCGGGATGCCTGCCGCCCCCGAGGCCTCGACGCGGTGAGCGCCGTGTCCCTAGCGCATCCGGCCACCCAGGCGACCGCCTCACGGGCCCCCTCGTGGGTGATGCCGCCCATGTCACGGCGAATCNGTGCGCGGGTCGGGGCANGGGACGCCTACCCTGGATTCAGTGATCACGACGACCGGCCTCGAACTCCGTGCCGGCGCCCGCATCCTCATCAGCGACGCGACCCTGCGCGTGCAACCCGGCGACCGCATCGGCCTGGTGGGGCGCAACGGTGCCGGTAAGACGACGACGCTGACCACGCTGGCCGGAGAGCGGCTCCCGCACTCGGGGAAGGTGGAGGTCACCGGCGAGATCGGCTATCTGCCGCAGGACCCCCGCAGCGGCGACCTCGACATCACCGCGAGCGACCGGGTGCTGTCCGGGCGCGGCCTGGACGTGCTGCGTGCCCGGCTGATCAAGGCACAGGTCGCGATGGCCGAGCCGGCCGACGAGGCCGAGCGGGACAGAGCCGTCCGTCGCTACGGGCAGCTGGAGGACCAGTTCGCCGCGCTCGGCGGGTACGCCGCCGAGAGCGAGGCGGCGCGCATCTGCACGGCGCTCGGCCTGCCCGACCGCGTGCTCGCCCAGCCGCTGCGCACCCTCTCGGGAGGTCAGCGCCGCCGCGTGGAGCTCGCCCGCATCCTCTTCTCCGACGCCGAGACGCTGCTGCTCGACGAGCCCACCAACCACCTCGACGCCGACTCCATCACCTGGCTCAAGGGCTTTCCTCGCCTCGCACAAGGGCGGGCTGATCGTCATCAGCCACGACGTCGGCCTGCTCGACGCCGTCGTCAACAAGGTGTGGCACCTGGACGCCAACCGCGCCACGGTCGACGTCTACAACCTCGGCTGGAAGCCCTACCTCGCGCAGCGGGAGACCGACGAGCGTCGACGCCGGCAGGAGCGGGCCAACACCGAGCGCAAGATCGAGGCCCTGTCGTCCCAGGCGGACAAGATGCGGGCCAAGGCCACCAAGGCCCGCGCCGCGAAGAGCATGGACAAGCGGGTGGAGCGGCTGGCCGCCGGCCTGGAGGACGTGCGCGTCCACGACCGCGTGGCCAAGCTGCGTTTCCCGACCCCCGCGCCGTGCGGGAAGACNCCNCTCACCGCCGCGGGCCTGTCCAAGAACTACGGCTCGCTCGAGGTGTTCACCGACGTCGACCTNGCCGTCGACCGGGGCACGCGGGTCGTCGTCCTNGGGCTCAACGGCGCCGGGAAGACGACGCTGCTGCGGATCCTGGCCGGCACCGAGGTGCCCGACACCGGCGAGGTGCAGGCCGGCCACGGGCTGCGGATCGGCTACTACGCCCAGGAGCACGAGACCCTCGACCTCGACCGCAGCCTGCTGGAGATCATGCGCTCGGCCGCTCCGCAGAGCACCGACACCGAACTGCGGCGGATCCTCGGGGCCTTCCTGTTCTCCGGCGACACCGTCGACCAGCGGGCCGGCACGCTCTCCGGCGGTGAGAAGACCCGGCTGGCGATGGCGACCCTGGTGGTGTCGGGCGCCAACGTGCTGCTGCTGGACGAGCCGACGAACAACCTCGACCCGGCCAGCCGCGAGCAGGTGCTGCAGGCGCTGCGCACCTACACCGGCGCGATCGTGCTGGTGACCCACGACGAGGGCGCGGTGCGAGCCCTCGACCCGGACAAGGTGATCCTGCTGCCCGACGGCACCGAGGACACCTGGAGCGAGGACCTGGCCGACCTCGTCGAGCTCGCCTGACGTCTTCACATGGCCGGAGCGCGGCCGGTGGGTGATCATGTCCGGGGAGGCCGTCGTCACAAGGACGGCGGCACCACAGGGACGGCACATCGTGACTGGCCGGCGTCCACCCGGCTGCACGGGGTGACACGGAGGGGAGCCATGGCCGACTCGAACACCGCGGACCTCGGCAAGGGCAAGCGCATCACGGGAGGTGACCGGAGCTCGCTGGCCGACGAGCTCCGCAAGCGCTACGACGGCGGCGAGAGCATTCGTTCCCTGGCCACCTCGACGAACCGCTCCTACGGCTTCGTCCACCGGCTCCTGTCGGAGTCCGGCGCCTCCCTGCGCAGCCGCGGTGGGGCGAACCGGAATAGTAAGAAGGCGTGAGGGAGCTTCCGACCGAACCGATAGCCACAACACCCCTGGTCACGTGGGGGCCGAGCGCCGGCGAGGTCCCCGCGTGACTCGAAGAGAACGCCAACGGCTGGATCCGGACGGAGCAGGACGGCGCCGTCCTCACCGTGACGCTGGACCGGCCCGACCAGCTCAACGCACAGACCCCGGCCACCTGGGCGGCGCTCTCCGCCGTCGGCGCGTCGCTGGACGACGACGTGCGCGTGGTCGTCGTCCGTGGCGCGGGCCGGGCCTTCTCCGCCGGTCTGGACCGCAGCCTGTTCAGCCCGCAGCCCGGCGTGGCCGGGGGACTCGGTGACCTCGGCCGGCTGCCGGCGGAGGAGGCGCAGGAGCGGATCCGCGGCTACCAGGGCGGCTTCCGGTGGCTGCGGCAGCCCGGGATCGTCTCGGTGGCGGCGGTCCAGGGGCACGCGATCGGTGCCGGCGCCCAGCTGGCGCTCGCCTGCGACCTGCGGGTGTTCACCGACGACGCGCAGCTGCGGCTGCCCGAGGCCACCCTCGGGCTCGTCCCCGACCTCACCGGTACGAGCACCCTGGTCGAGCTGGTCGGCTACTCGCGGGCGCTGGAGATCTGCCTCACCGGGCGTGCGGTGGGGGCGGCGGAGGCACGAGCGATCGGCCTGGCGAACGTCGTCGTCCCGGCCGGGGACCTGGACGCGACGGTGGCCGACCTCACCGCCGCGCTGATCGCCCCGCCGGTCGGAGCCGGCCGAGCCACCGCGGCGCTGGTCCGCTCCGCCGTCCGCAACGACCCCGAGGCCCAGGACGCCGCCGAGCGGGCTGCACAGGTGCGGCAGCTGCACGAACTCGTCAGAGGGCGCTGACACACTCGCTGGAACACTGGCTCCGGAACAGCGCGGCCGGTTGTGGTGTTGGCCGGTCGGAAAGGAGGCGGTGTGGACATGAGCAGTCCCATGACCTCCATGGCCGCGATGCGGTCGTTCCGGCGGGATCCCTCCGTGACGTCCCGCGAGCTGCCCAAGGGCACGGTGCGCAGGATCCTCGGTGTCGCTCGCCCCTATCGGCGCGAGCTCATCCTGTTCCTGCTCCTGGTCGTCGCCTCCTCGGTCATCGGCGTGATCACGCCGCTGCTGGCGGGCGACATCGTCAACCGGATCGCCCGGCTCCAGGGCACCGCGGGCGGCATCGTCCGGATCGCGCTGGTCATCGCCGGCCTGGCGGTGCTCGATGCCGGCATCTCGCTGGTCACCCGGTGGTTCTCGTCCCGCATCGGCGAGGGGGTCATCTACGACCTGCGCAGTCAGGTGTTCGAGCACGTGCAGCGGATGCCGGTCGCGTTCTTCACCCGCGCCCAGACCGGCGCGCTGGTCAGCCGGTTGAACAACGACGTCATCGGCGCCCAGCAGGCGTTCACCTCCACGCTGTCCGGCGTCGTGTCCAACGTGATCGGCCTGGTGCTCACCGCCGGCGTCATGTTCACGCTGTCGTGGCAGATCACGCTGCTGTCACTGATCCTCGTCCCGCTGTTCGTGCTGCCCGCGCGGCGGATCGGGCGGCGGCTGCAGGAGATCACCCGGGAGTCCTACGGGCTCAACGCGTCGATGAACGCGACGATGACCGAGCGGTTCAACGTCGCGGGCGCCCTGCTGGTCAAGCTGTTCGGGCGGCCGTCGGCCGAGGCCGAGTCCTTCCGCGGCCGGGCGGCGCGGGTCCGCGACATCGGGGTCATCTCGGCGATGTACGGGCGCACGTTCTTCACCGCGCTGACGCTCGTCGCGGCGCTGGCGACGGCACTGGTCTACGGCCTCGGCGGCTACCTGGCGTTCTCCGGCTCGCTGAGCCCGGGTGACGTCGTCGCCCTCGCCCTGCTGCTGTCCCGCCTGTATGGCCCGCTGACCGCGCTGTCCAACGTCCGCGTCGACGTGATGAGCGCGATGGTGAGCTTCGACCGGGTCTTCGAGGTGCTCGACCTCCAGCCGATGATCCGGCAGGCGCCCGACGCCGTCCCGATCCCCGACCACGACAGGTCGATCGAGTTCGACGCCGTCTCCTTCAGCTATCCCGCGGCCGCCGACGTCTCGTTGCCGTCACTGGAAGAAGTGTCGCTGCCCGAGCACGGAGGGCCGACGGCCGTCCTCCACGACGTCTCGTTCCGCGTGGACCCGGGCCAGCTCGTGGCGCTGGTCGGTCACTCCGGCGCCGGGAAGTCGACGATCGCCAACCTCGTACCGCGGCTGTACGACGTCACCTCCGGGGCGATCCGGGTGGGCGGCGTCGACGTGCGGCAGGCGACGCTGGACTCGCTCCGCGACGCCATCGGCGTGGTGAGCCAGGACGCCCATCTCTTCCACGACACGATCCGCGCCAACCTTCTCTACGCCCGGCCCGAGGCGACCGAGGAGCAGCTCTGGGCGGCGCTGACCGGTGCCCGGATCGCCTCGCTCATCCACTCGTTGCCCGACGGCCTCGACACCGTCGTCGGCGACCGCGGGTACCGGCTCTCCGGCGGGGAGAAGCAGCGGCTGGCCATCGCCCGCGTCCTGCTGAAGGCACCGGGCATCGTGATCCTGGACGAGGCCACCGCCCACCTCGACAGCGAGTCGGAGGTCGCCGTGCAGCATGCACTCGACACGGCGCTCGCCGGCCGGACGTCACTGGTCATCGCNCACCGGTTGTCCACGATCCGCAGCGCCGACCAGATNCTCGTGGTGGATGACGGNCGTATCGTGGAGTCGGGNACGCACGAACAGTTGCTGGCGCTCGGTGGCCGGTACGGCGACCTCTACCGGACCCAGTTNGCCGACGGCGAGCGTCGAACAGTGGACGCGGCCTGACCACTACCGTCACAGGTGTCCCAGGCAGTGCAGACGAGACGAGTGAGAACGTGACCGCAGCGCACCCGAACGACGCCAAGATCCGCTCGCTCTACGCCTCGTTCATCGACGGCTGGAACCGGCGCAGCGGGGCGTCGGTGGCGGCCGGGTTCGCCGACGACGGGGACATCATCGGCTTCGACGGGACGCACCATCGCGGCCGGTTGTCGATCGCCGCCGACCTGCGCCAGATCTTCGGCAGCCACGAGACACCGGCCTACGTGGCGCTGATCCGGTCGGTGCGGCCGATGGCGCCGGGTGTCGCGGTGCTGCTCGCGCACGCCGGCATGATCCCGGCGGGCGGCAACGACCTCGACCCCGACCTGCACACGGTGCACACCATGGTGGCGGTCGACGAGGGCGGCGGCCGCTGGCGGATCTCGCTGTTCCAGTCCACCCCGGCCGCCTGGCACGACCGTCCTGAGGCCCGCGACGCCCTCACCGACGAGCTGCGCGGGGTGCTCGCCACCTCCTGACCGGTCGGTCAGCGGTAGCTCGGGGAGCGCCCGGATCCGGGCGCGGCCTCGGACCGGAGCAGCGGCAGGGTCCGCCACGGGACGACGCACGACAGCGCCACCACGCTGGTCGACCGGACCACCGACGCGGAACGGTTGAGCTCGACCAGGATCTGCTGCAGCGCCTCGTGCGACCGCGCCGCCACCCGGCAGAGGACGTCACCGCTGCCGGTGGTGGCATGGGCCTCGAGGATCCCGGGGATCGCCTCCAGGTCACGGTGCACGTCGTCGAGGGCGCCTTGGGCGATCTCCAGCGTCACGAACGCCTGCACCCCGAACCCGGCGGCGGCGACGTCGACGTCCGGTCCGAAGCCGGTCACCACGCCGGCCTCCTCCAGCCGCTGCAGGCGGGCCGTGGCCGTCGCCCGGGCGACTCCCACGATGCGCGCGATCTCCTGGACGCCGGTCCGTGGGTGCTCGTGCAGCGCCTGCAACAGCGCCACGTCGAGGGTGTCCAGCGGGCGTGGCTCGGTCATCGGGTCCTCCGGGATGCGCGGCAGTGAGCTGTGCAGCCTGCACAGTCGATGCGCCGTAACACTAACCGTGTTGTGCAGGCGCGCCAGAAGAAGACAGGGGACTTGCGCACCCGGAACGCTTCGGTGTCCCGTGACCCCCAGAACCGCAACGGTGCGTGAGGACGAGGGAGCCGACGTGACGCTCGAGCAGGCACGCAACGACGAGGACCGCCTCGCCGACCTGGACCTCGACCAGCTCAAGCAGCTGGTCGGGCTGGTGGAGTACGACCCGTCGGCCGACCCGTTCCCCGTCACGGGGTGGGA
>C688J18823_10003092_pt1 | contig 10519 bp, 12 predicted proteins | sample HopSoiMetagenom1_FD_18823 | JGI IMG/M metagenome (IMG submission 18823) | reverse complement strand
CTGCGAAAAGTGCGAGGAGTTCGCGGAGGAGACGTGGGCGCTGCGAGGCGCCCAGGGAATGGGCGGCCGCGACATCTGCGCGTGCATGAATTGCGGCCGTGCGCGGAGTTGGCGAGGGCAGGGCGCGGGCCGCACGGTGGAGGAGCCGTTCGATTTGATGGGATTCCTCGGAATTGCGCCTGCGGGTTGAACGATCCGCCGATCCCGACGATCGTCGGGACCGCGCAGGTATCATGCTCGCCCCCTTCCAAAGGTAGCAGAATCCCTCGCGGCGGGTTCACCGAGCCCGCCGCCCAGGGCGCGAGAATCTACGTTCAGCAGGATTTCCTTTGCAAACCGTCCTTCTCAGGACCGCGGCGCGCGCGGACGGTAGACGAGATTCCGAAGCTTCTTCTCCGGGTGCAGAAGCAGGTTGTCGAGGTAGTGCGGATCGGCCCAATCGTCCCACACGCGAAGGCCATGGTATCCATTCAGGAGGGACTCGATATTCCCGCTTCCGATGATGTCCGTACCTACCCAACGCGCCGCTTCGAGCGATGGGAACTTCGACATCAAGCCCAGATGTTTCGGCGGGCTCTGTCCGACTACTTTCCATCTCCCCCGATCGAGCAGGTCCGGGGTGGTGAACTGGATCGCGATCAGCCGATCGGCGACCAAGTCCGCCGCGGAAATGTTGCTCGCGTCGGAAACGCGAATGTCGTAGAAGGCGCAGACGACGCTGTTTAGCGCGTCGGGCGTGCGGCGAAGCACCTGCGCCACGGACGATAGCCCATCGCTTTGTGGAACGAGAAAGATCGAACCGTCGGGCCATCGCTGCTTCTTTGCCATGTCTCCACTCCTAACGGAAAGGTCGGATGAGTTCCATGCTGTCTTCTGGCTCTCCTCGCCCCCTCTTACCCCCTTTTTTCCAACGGTAGCAGAATCCCTCGCGGCAGGCTCACCGAGCCCGCCGCGCAGGGTTGAAGCTCTCTTCGATGGTGGTGATTCCGGCTTTGTGCCCTTCGCGCCAGCCGACCACCGCGTAGGACTTCCCCTTCTTCAGATCGAGCATCAGCGGCGCGGTGCCGATTCCCGCCAACCCGACGAGATCGAACGCTTCTTCCCGGATCTCGCGCGGTACGCCGGCGAGAGATTTGCGAAGGCCCACGATCTCGGGCGTCTCTACCTGTGTGTGGATCGCGGCCCCGAGACAGGCCAACAACTCCTGAAGTTCCACCACTCAGCTGCTCTCTTTGAGAGGCCATCAGGTAAGGCGATGAGACGGACAACCCCCGTTTTCTGACGATTCGCTCCGAGGAGGTGGACGACTCTACAGAACCGGCCGTTGTCTTCCGGTCGCCCGCCGGTACGGACGCCCCTGAAATACGTGCCCAGCCAGCCCGATAGTACCTTGGGAGGAGTATGAAGCTCGATCCTGTACCCCAGCCCATCGCTCTCGCCGGACTGCGGGCCGTCCGGTCGACCTGCGCCGAGGCCGGTGGGGCGCTTTCCGACCTTCAGTCTCGCTTCCTGAACGGGATCCAAAAGCACATCCTGCATACGGAGTTTCCTCCGGACTCCGTGAAGGATATTTCGCCGGGGGAGTTGGCCTCCCTCGTGAAGGAAGCCGAGTTTCGGGAACGAATCATCCGAGCCTGCATCGTTGCAGCCTGCATCGACGGAGAGATGCGTCCCGTCGCGGTCAGGAAGGTCGAGGAGTACGCCCGTGCCTTGAAGGTCGACCCGGCCCCCCTGGGCGCCGCGTGGAGACTCGCCAACAGGAATCTCATCCTAGCCAGGCTGGCGATTGTCCGAAAATCCATGCCTGGCGTGAGGATCAGGCACACGATTCGTCAAGAGGGGCTGCTTGCCATGATCAGGCAATTCTTTCCTCTGATCGGGATCGAGCTTCCGGAGGTGACGGCGCGATACAGGAAGCTCGAGCAGTACCCCGAAGGAACGCTCGGAAAGGAATACTCGAACTACCTCTGCAGAAACGGCTTCCCGCTTCCGGGCGAGAAGAACGCCGGACCGGAAATCATCGTCCTTCACGACTGCCTGCACGTCCTCGGAGAATACGGGACGAGCGCCCCCGAGGAAATCGAGATTGCTTCCTTTCAGGCCGGCTGTCAGTTTCAGGATCCGATCTACGGGTTGCTGTTCGGGCTCGCGCAGTACCATCTGAACATTCAAGTGGCGCCCGTGGCCCCCTCCCAGGCATTGAATGCGGACCCGGAAAAAATGATAGCGGCCTTCGCCAGGGGCTGTCGTGTCACCCGCGACATGTGGGTGGACTTCGATCCTTGGGAGCATTTCGACAAGAAGACCGATCAGCTTCGCGCGAGCCTCGGCGTGCAACCCGTCGCCTGAAGTCAGACAGTTACGGAAAGGTCGGATATGTTCCATTCTGTCTTCTGGCTCCTCCGTGCCCCTTCCTTCCAAAGGTAGCAGAATCCCTCGCGGCGGGCTCACCGAGCCCGCTGCGCAGGGTGAACCTGCGCTGGGCGGTGGAGCGGCTTACGCGCAAGCGCGACGCGCTGCTCGTGCAAGGGGCGTCGCCTGACGCCGTGGCGCAAGCGCTCCTCGACGAGGCGCACCAGGTGCTTGCGGAGGACCTCGCCGCGTGCCGTGCGATCGGCAGGAACGGGGCGCAGCTCATTCCCGACGGACTCGGCATCCTCACGCACTGCAACGCGGGCGGGCTTGCCACCTCGGGTTACGGCACCGCGCTCGGCGTCGTCCGCGCCGCCCTGGAAGCGGGCAAGACGTGCGCCGTCTACGCCGGCGAGACCCGTCCGTGGCTGCAGGGAGCGCGGCTGACGGCCTGGGAGCTGCTCCAGGACGGCATTCCCGTCACGCTCCTGCCCGACGTCGCCGCAGCCTCGCTGCTCGCCTCCGGGAAGGTGGGCTGCGTGGTGGTCGGAGCCGACCGGATCGCGCGCAACGGCGATACCGCCAACAAGGTGGGCACCTACCCGCTGGCCCTCGCGGCGCAGGCGGCGGGTGTGCCGTTCTTCGTCGCCGCGCCGCTCAGCACCGTCGACCTCCGCGCCCCGACCGGCCGCGACATCCCCATCGAGGAGCGAGGCGCCGACGAGGTCACGCACCTGGCCGGGTCGCGCGTCGCGGCCGAGGGCGTCGCCGTCTTCAATCCCGCGTTCGACGTCACCCCTGCCCGCCTGATCTCGGCCATCGTGACGGAGCGGGGCGTCGCCCGCCCCCCTACGAAGTCTCGTTGGGGGCGTTGGCGCGCTGACGCGGTGCGTGGCCGCCGACCGTGCGTGCCGGTCCATGAGGATGCTCGAGGGGGCAAAATGATGAAGGGCGCAATCGCGATCGTCGCGTTCGGTCTGCTCGCGTGCCACGCCACGCCAGCGGTAGTGCAGTCCGGTCTGGTCGGGGCGACTGCCCTCGCCGCAGACGCGACTTCCTTGTACTGGATCGAGAACGGCCGCAATACCTCGCCCACCAGCGACGCGCCGGTCCTCCGGCGGGCGTCCCCTCACGGTGCTCCGCCGCAGACGATCGCGTCGAACATCGCTCCATCCGAAGATCTGCTGCTCGTGGACGGGCAACTGTACTTCTCGCACTTCGTGGATGGGCGCATCTTCACCCTGCCCGCCACCGGCGGTGTACCCCGGCTCGTGGCGGCACCCGCAGCGGGCGAGAGGTTCTCTTCCTGGGCGGTGCAAGGTTCGGATCTCTTTGCCATCGCCGACGACGGGAACAGCTACCATCTGCGGCGCACGCCGCTCGCCGGCGGCGCCCCCCTCGAAATCCACGCTGCCCCGGACTTTCGAGACATCTTCGGGGCGCGCCACCCCGCCCACGGCCTCGCGGTCACGCCGGAGGCGATCTTCCTGGTAGATCACCTCGAGGCCGACGGTCGTCTCGCTTCCCGGATCCTGCGGCGGCCGCGCGGCGACGATCCGGCGCTGCCGCTGGCTACGGTCCACGTCGGGCTGGCCATCGGCGGGCTCGTGGCCGATGCACAAGATCTGTTCTGGGGGGAGGCGCTGAACAGCGTGAGGGCAGTATCGTTCTCGGGGGGCGCCGTGAGGACGCTCCTCGAGCTTCCGGGCGAGGCATTGCTTGCCGGGGTGGGCCCGCCGGACGGCCAAGGGCACGTCTTCACGGTGGACGTCGTCTCGGGCAACGACTTCCACGGCCCGACGTATGCGGTCCGGCGGCTCGACGTCACCGGCGGCGGCCGGGAGCTGCTCGAGCAGGAAGAATGGATCCACGCGCTCGCCATTGCAGAAGGCGGGGCCTGGTACATTTCGGGTTCGTCCGAGATCCGAGCGGTCTTCTAGGGTTTTCTTGACGGCGCACCGGCGCGGGCTAGATCCCGCGCTCTTTTCCGCGCCAGGCGGCGGGATCTCCCTGCCTGCCCGGCTGGTGGACGAGCCGGAAAAGCCAAGGAGCGGTTCGATGTACGCAGTGATCCGCACGGGCGGCAAGCAGTACCGCGTGCAGCAGGGCGACCTGCTCAAGGTGGAGAAGCTGGAGCAACCGCTGGGCGCGACGGTCGCGCTGGAAGTGCTGGCGGTCGGCGAGGGCGAGGGCATCCAGCAACCGTCAGCCTGGAGCCATCAACCGCAGGAGAAACCGCCTCAGCGGAGCTGATGTGTAACCAAGAGCCGGAACTGGTCCCGCGATCCAATAGCGGAAGGTCGCTAGTTCGTTCGTATCGCGCACCATCGTCATGCACCTACAGAACGATGCGACCATCCGAACTCGATTGCCGCCTGGCGAGGCCAGCACCCATTCCGAGACCCTCTGTACCAAGGGCTCTAGCTGTCGATACATCCAGGTCCTAAATACTTCCTGGAACTCACTCGCTGGACCAGAGACCAGATGAACCCTAGATTGCAGGTTGAGAGCCGCAGTAAAATCCAATGCGATGAGGCCATCGTGGCCGGTCGCGGCTATCTGCTTCCGCGCCTTCCTAACATTCTCTTCGAGATTACCGAATGACAGCAGTCGCTTGGCTGCGATAGCGAGCGCTTTGGCGCCGACGACCACAATGATATCGGGCTCGGCGTGTCGAGGTCGCGCACCGGCCGATCCGCAACTAGCCGCGGTAAACAACTCAAATTGCGCCGCGCGAGCAGGATCGTGGACTCGGGTACCCCGGAACCTGCCTGTTAGGGCGAGCTCGAAGCGACGCTTCCACTCATGTGCGGCAATCTCACCGCCGACGAGAAGGTTCCTCGCTATCATCTCGAAGTCTTCAGTTTCAGCAATTGCGGTCATGAGTTCGATTGCTTTGGACCCTCGTAGTTCGCGGAGTGGTCTGCCGCTGGCCAGAAACGATCGGATGGTGGCTACATAAGCGGGAGCCCGACTGCCATCGACCACACGAATACCGTACTCACGCAAACGAACTATCTGGTCTTCGAAACGCTGCAGTCGCTCCGCCGGCTCTCCCGAATGGGATGCTTTTGAACGCTGGATCTTGTCGTGGCGGACGCTGGTCATGTGTAGTCCTGCTGTGCTGAAACCACTGAAACCACCCTGCGTACGCTGCCACGTGGATCGCCATTCCATCGAGAAATGAGATGAAGCTGTGCATGAAGAACCGTCAGCGCTTGAACTCGTCTGCGACTAGGGGCAGTTCAAGTGGCCTAGGTGCGCTTCCGCTGCGTTCGCTGGACTGCAGTTCTCGTTCCTCGCGGTGGATAGCTAGTGAAAGGTAAATCAGCCCTGCGCGCGCAAGCCGCGCGAGATGCAACGTTTTCAACGTCAATTCTGACCGCGTGATCGAATAGGCGATGGTGTCTCGAAGCGGTGTGCCACCTGCCGGGTTCCACGGATCCTCATGTACCTTGAAGTACCTGTGCTCCAGGTTGTTGCGGATCGTGTTGAGCGCCTGCGCTTCTGGTTCCATTGCGTCGAGTGCGTCGTCGTCGTCTTCATAGAGATCTTTGCTGACGGCGTACAGGCCCCGGAGCGACCAGTTCTTGCGCTTGACGATCTCAGGACGAAGTCCGTTCTTGCTCTTGCCGTCGACGTACCAGAGTCGTCGAAACGATACGTCACGGTTCGCAATTCCAAGCTTCAAGTAGCAGTTGAGGAAGAACGCCAGCTTGTCGAACAGCCCGTAGAAGGTGCGGAACGCCCCGCGCAACCGCTCCGCCGCCAGCGAATAGCTCGGGTGGTCGAGCGTGTCCCAAAGCAGTACGTTCCGATCCGAGAAATGGGGGGTGCTGCCGCGAAGGGCTTCGAACAGGTGAAACCTCGCCGAGACGAACTCCTGCTTAAGCTGATTGTAGAACCCTTGAAACGAGGGACCTTCGCCCGCGCGCACCATCATCGATGGCGTGGTTAGCACGTCCTGTGCCGCGATGGAGTGTGGTTCCAGATCGTTTAAAGGGTTCAGGAACAACCTCTCGTTGAGGCACCACGTGCGATAGCCAATCTCCTCGGCGTTGGCTCCCAGAGAGTATTCTTTGAGCCGCAAATGACCCGCGAGCCACTCCGGAGAAGTGCGTGCTTCGATTTCTCGCTGGTGCTCGAGAAACCTGGGGCCTGCGTTACCTTCGAGCGGCAGGCGTTGTGCACCGACGAGATCTCGGTGGGCGAAGGCGACGAAGACATGGCGGTGCCCCTTATCGTAGAGGGCCTTGGAATAGAAGAAGCGCCCGAGCCCCCTGTTACCGAGCGACATCCCGAATGACGTAGCCTCCCCCAGCGCGCGATCCCAATAGCGGACCGCCTCCACGATGCGACCAACATGACTCATCGCGTTTCCCAAGTTGGTCAGAATCTGGCGCCACAGGTCGCTCGAACGAGGCGGGAGGTCTCGAAGCGCGCACCGTAGGTGAAAGACCTGTTGTGCGAAGGCCGGCTGTTCGAACCCCCAGCTACGACTTGGGTCGCCGGCATCGTGAAGAGTAGCCCACGCGTTTGAAATGTAGTAACTCAGAGTCGCTTTCACGATCGGGCTAGTCGGCGGAGCTATTGTTCGGGCAAGATCGATCGCATGCCGCGCCCCGTCGCAGCGGCGGTCGTCCGCAGAGGCGTTGATGAGATTGCCGAGGAAAATGAGCGCCGCCGCAGTGGGCAGGTGTGACAGCGTTTCGGTCTGAAGGCCTTCGTCGACGGTGAGAGACTTCCCAGCCATGAAGCCATCGTAACGCAGATTAACTTGCCAGCACCTCGCGGTCGTCGTGCGCGAAGGCGCTCCAGTGGAGTCGGAGTCCCGACTGTTCACGTCCGCCATTTCCTGCGCAGAAGGGGCGCGGACCACGTTCGCCCGCCCCTCTACGCCGCGACGCTAGGGCGAGTCCGGCTGACCTTGAGGGAACAGCGCCTTCTTCAACAGTACACGCATCTGTGGATCGGCCTTGCGAAGGCCGCACGAGATGCAGAGGCCGAGGCGTGCGCCAGCAAGGACGTTCCCCCAACCCTCGATCTACGGTTTGTCGCTGGCTCCAGTGCTGTTCGGGAGGTTGGGCATCGTCAGATGCGGTGCGGCGAGTAGGGCTGGCTCGTTATGCTTCATCGGTCGCTTACGCGAGATGGGGCTCGTCATGAGAGCGGGTGAAGAAAGAACAGATGCCCCCAGGTCAGGATCCAGCATCGACGACGAGAGCAAGAGCCGCGAAGAGACTGCTGGACTTCTCGCAGACAAGGCGGGCGAGATTTCAGCAACTCTCGGACTTGAAGCGTTCAAGGAAGCCATCACGCCGATTCTTACCTCCGTGGTTGGTGGCGCTGCTGCCGTGGCAGGAGGAGTGGCGTTGCCGCCGCTCGCGGGACTCGTCGTTGGCGTTGCGGTCAGGTCCGGGGTCGCGGCCTGGAATCGTCGTGGAGAGCGGTGGTGGCAGGGGTTCTTGGAGGCATTTGGTCCCGCGTCTCAGGAGGAGCGCGAAAGGTCGTTGCGTGAGGGGCTCAAGTCCGAGAACGCGAGACAGGCCGTCTTCGTGTCGGTGCGGTCGCTGCTTGACGCTCTGGATGATGGTGTGGCTGAACCGCTCGGACGGCTTGCGGCAGAATACTACGCACAGGGCAAAGCTGCCGACTGGTTCTTCCGAGGGTTGACCCGGGTTCTGGCGGATCTCTCCGCGACGGAGTATCACGCCATGCGGATGATGCTCACGCAGTTCATGGAGCATGCGCCACGTGATCGCAAGCTCATAGAGGTTCATCAGACGGATCAAGGGTTCACGATCGAGAAATACCTCGAAGAACCGAACGGCGAAATCCGTCGGGACGATCCGATCGTCCTATCGTCCTCCATCTCGGCCGCGACTAGATTCTTCACGCTCCTGAAGCAGAACGCACTCGGGCGAGACAATGCCGCTGGGTACTGGGGCAGTGTGTCAGGACCGCACGTTCTCGTGATCGAGCGCGATACAATTTTGCGCGTGCTTCAGTTCATGCGGTAGGTGCCGCGGAGATCATCCTCCCGAGACCGGCGTACTCGTCAGGTTCTTGGGCATGCAGGTCTTGCGCACCGACCAGTTCCGCACGGCCGCTTTCGCTTACGACAAGACAATCGCTGACCGTGCGATGGAGAGAATGTCAAGAGTCAGCCCCGCTGGTAGAAATGGGCACTGCAGCTTGCACAGGAGGGACAATGACGACACCGAGGCTAGCGTTGATAATCAGCGGTCACTCGAACTCGGGCAAGTCGTCGTTCACCCGCTGTCTCTCAATGCACGCTAACGTGGACTTCCTGGATTTCGATCGCGAGGTCCTGAAGTCCGAGGCAAACGATGTGAGCGAGGAACGCGCGAAGGATCACGTCGGGCTGTGGTCGGCGTTCGGTGAAATCTACGAGCGAGGTAACGCGATGCCTTTGATCTCGGAGTTGACGAAACGGCAGAAGCCGATCCTCGTAGACTGGCCCTTCAACGCCGATGACAAGGCCGTGCGCATGGTCGAAGCTTGGAAGGCCGTTGGGATTCCGGCCTGGTGGTTTCATGCGGACTCGGACGCAGCAGGACGCTCGTGCGCGCGCCGGCCCAATGCACAGTGGCACCTCGACAACCTCGGCCGACACGTCGCAAGCATCAAGGCTCACGAAAAGCGCCTGCGACGGATCTACGAGAAGCGATGGCTCATGGCGCTCGACGGGAAGGACCAACGGCCATCGCATGGCGACATGCTTCATCAGATCATGCAGATTGATCCGCTCTCTTGGGCGCAGGCGCTCGAGGGAGGAACCTTCTGCACGTGCGTGCATCCCGCCGTCTAGGCGAGCACGTTCGCCCCCAAGGGACCGATGACAGCGTTGCCGAGCCGAGGCGGGAACGGCTGCTCGGTCGGACGTGCAAGAGATGCTAGCGCGCGGCGGACTGTTCGAGCAGGAACCGAAGCCCGTTCAGGCGGCCCTCAAGCGGCGTACCTTCCAAGCGCCCCTCATCGAGCATCCGGAACACATCCGTGAACGGAAAGGTCGGATAAGTTCCATTCTGTCTTCTGGCTCCTCCGTGCCCCCTTCCTTCCAAAGGTAGCAGAATCCCTCGCGGCGGGCTCACCGAGCCCGCTGCGCAGGGGGAATTCAAGGCATGGCGCGACCGGGTCCGTCAGCGCGGGGATTGCTGCAACTCGGGGACGTCGTCTTGCCACCGCGGCGACTCGGAGTGTGGTGTCAGGCGGGCTGGTGCCGTCGGTGGGCCGGCGGTAGGTACCCCGAGACGGCCGAGGATCTGCTCGATCACTGACCTCTCCTTGATGAAGGCGAGGATCTTCCGGCGGCCGCCGCACGGGCAGGCGAGGACGTCTTCGCGGAAGACGCGGAGGAAGAGGTCACGCCACGGGATGCGTGAATCGGATTGACGCCGTGCGGTCGCCGGCTCAGGTCGTGGGTCGGGCTCGCTGCTGCAGTGACTTCGGGGCATGCTGTCGGTTGCGCAGCCTCCGGAAGCATCGGGATGATCTCGCCGCGCCAACTGGAAGCTGGACCGAACACACCGTGATAGCGAACGAGGTGGGCCCGCGGCGGAGGGACCAGCGTGGCGAGGCGGCGCAACAACTCGCATGGCTCCAGCACCAGCACCTCGCGGCCGTCGCCCAGGCTGCGCTTCATGCGGTAACCGAACCTGCCGTCAGGGAGTGAGAAAAGGCGCTCTTGCGTGAGCGGCGGGCGCGCACCGTAGCCGCACAGATGAGTGAGACCCTGCCGGTCATTGGCGTGCAGATGAACGCCGGCATGGAGTGAGAAGCCCTGGTGATATGCCGCCAGCCGCTTTCGCTCGGCTGCGTCGGGCGGCGCGCCGCGCAGTGTGGTCACTGACTCCGCCTGTGAGGCGGCGAGCGCGTCGGGCGGGCGGGCATCGTCGCGCGCGGCCTCGACGCGGGGTTTGAGGAACGCGCGCACCCGGCGCTCGATGCGGCGGAGGACTTCCTGCACGTCCTGGTCGGTCGGGCCCGGCAGCGCCAGGAAGCGGACGGTGCCCTCCTCGCGGATCCATATGCCGTCCTGGGCTCGTAACGAGGACTTGAGCCCGATTTAGCGCAGCGACTTGCGCAGCTCGGCGGCGCGCTTGCGGATGGTGGGGTCGCCGCTGTCGATCTCGACCGAGGAGAG
>C688J18823_10003091_pt1 | contig 10519 bp, 9 predicted proteins | sample HopSoiMetagenom1_FD_18823 | JGI IMG/M metagenome (IMG submission 18823) | reverse complement strand
CGAGATCGGCGTCGGAGGCTCCATCGGCTTCCTCGCGCCGTTCGCCAAGGCGTTCCCGGACGCCGAGGTGCTCATCACCGGGGTCGAGGACCCGGACACCCGAGCGCACGCGGCGGACGAGAGCCTGCACCTCGCAGAGTTCGAGCGTGCGTGCCTCGCAGAGGCGCTCCTGCTGCATCGCCTCGGAGAGCCGCGCTAGCAGACCTCGTTCAGGTACTGCGGCAGCATCCGCCACCACGTCGCCCAGTCGTGCTCGAACTCCGGCCCCCACGAGTCCACGCGGTTCGGGACGCCCTTGCGGCCTAGCGCGTCGGCCATCGCCCAGGACTCACTGATGGCCTCCCACGCGCCCTCGCCCGACGCCATGATCACCTTCCGCTGACGCAGCGTGTCCAACTGCTGACCTTCCAGCCCGGGCAGGAAGTCCAGGGGCGACGCGAAGTACAGGTCCTCGCTGAACTCCTCGTCTAGGAACTGCTGTAACCGGTAGGTCCCGCTCATCCCGACCGCCGCCTCGAACAGGTCCGGGTAGCGGCAGAGGACCGCCACGGCGTTGAACGCGCCGATCGACGCCCCGGCGGTCACGACGCGCGGACGTTGGCCACCGAGGTCGGCATAGATGGCCGGCAGGACTTCATTGACCACCGCCTGGTGGTACTGGTTGAACAGCCACATGCGGTAGGCCGGGGTGCCCGCGAACGTGGCGAGCGCACGTCCGGCGACGCTGTCGCACGAGTAGAGCTTCACCCGCCCGCTGTCGATCAGCTCTTGACAGGCGCCTACCAGATGGTTGCGCTCGATCTCCTCCGCGTCTCCGCCTGCCGTCGGGAAGACCAGCACCGGGGTGCCGAAGTGACCCCACCGCGCCAGGTCGATCGGCTGCTGCACCCGGTCCGACCACCACCGCTCGGTCGCCTTCATGCAACCGCACCTCCGTACTCGCTGCCATTGGTTGTCTCCCGAGCATGGCCCAATCCGGCCACTTCTCATAGATTCGTCCCCGTGACTCACCATTTGATCGGGCTGCTCCTCGGTGCCGAGGAAGACTGGCCGCAGGCGTTCGAGTCGATACTGCGTATGGTCGGGCCGATCGAGCACGGCGGCGACACGCACACGGTCTCCAGCGAGCGGCTGACGATCGAGCCCTTCCGGCTCGACGACCCGGTGCGAACGCCGCTCGTGATCGACCGGCTGGCGCACTGGTACTACCACCCGCGCGAGTGGCTGAAGAAGGCGTCGCTCGTCAATGGCACGTACCTGCTCAACAGCCCGTTCACGTTCCAGGCCATGGAGAAGCACAGTGCGTACTGCGCCATGGTGAGACTCGGGCTCAAAGTGCCGGCGACAACTCTGGTGCCGTACAAGAACCCCATCGACAACGTCCGGTGGGCCTATACCGCCGAGCGCTACAACGAGCCCTTCGACCTCGGTGCGCTCGCGGAAGAGCTCGGCTTCCCGCTGTACATGAAGCCGTTCGACGGAGGTGGCTGGCGGGGCGTATCGCGCATCAACGACCGTAGCGACCTGCAGCGCGCGTACGACGAGTCCGGCGAGATGCTCATGCACCTGCAGGCGACGATCGACTACGAGCACTTCGCGCGGGCGCTGTCCATCGGCCCCGAGACCATGGTGATGGACTTCCGCCCCGACCAGCCGATGCACAACCGCTATGCGGTCTCCCACGGATTCCTGTCCGACTCCGCCGGCGCTCAAACCGTTGCGATCAGCCGCATTGTGAACGCGTTCTTCTCCTGGGAGTTCAATTCTGCGGAGATGCTCGTGCGGGGCGACGAGGTCTACCCGATCGACTACGCGAACGCCTGCCCGGACGTGGCGGTCACTTCTCTGCACTACTACTTCCCGTGGGCCATCACCGCGCTGGTCCGCTGGTCGACGTACTGCGTGGTCACCGGCCGGAAGTCCAATGTGGACCTGCAGACCCGTGGTTATTTCGCGATCGCCGACGACCCCGACATGTCGTACGACGAGAAGTTGACCGCCTATCTCGCGCTGGCCGACGAGTATTTCGAGACCGAGCGTTACTGGGAGTGGTGCGGCAAGCACCTCGCCCACCTCGACGAGCGAGTCCACGAGTGGGTGGCCTCCGACGACTTCGACCGGATCCTGCGGGAGACCGTCGCGGCGACCTACCCGCCTCACGAGTTCGACGAGTTCCACGCGCACTTCCGCGGGCTGATCAAGCTGTGGCTGGACGACAACGCTTGATCGCAGGACAGGTGCCGTGCAACCGGCTGATGCCTTCCCGTGCGAGATAGTTGAGACATGGACGCGACCCGACGCATGCTCGCGAGCCTGCCCGTGCCGCTGCGCTCTGCGGTCAAGGCGGCGGTGGTCCTCGGTCTGCTCGGAGGAGCGATCGGGCTTGTGGTCGGCCTGCGAACGTACGTTCCGACTGCCTGGGCAGCGATGTTCGAGGTAGGCCTTCCAGCGGCACTCGCCGGCGCCACCATCGGCGGAGTTGTCGGTTCGCTCGCGCAGCTCAAGCGCCGGGCTCACGGCAACTGATCCGCTCGACCGCCGTGCCTGACCGATCAGGCGGGTGGTGCTGCCGTCGAGGACCTGACGATCAGCTCAGTGGCGAGCTCGACGTGGTTGGAGTCGATACTCTCGCCGGCGGCGAGGCGGAGCGCGGTGCGCAGGGCGACGGCACCCATGTCCTTCAATGGCTGCCGCACGGTCGTCAGCGGCGGGGACGCGATCCGGGCGAGTTCTGTGTCATCGAAGCCGACAATGCTCACATCCTCGGGCACCGACAGCCTTCTTGCGCGGGCCGCCTCGATCACCCCGCGCGCCAACTCGTCGCTCGCTGCGAAGATCGCGGTCGGCCTCGTGGGCAGGTCGAGCAGCAGCGGACCGCCCGAGATGCCCTCATCGAACATGAAGTCGCCCGTGTTGTGGATGTAACCGTCGGGCAGCCCCACATCGGCTGCCTCGAGAGCGCCCTTGAAGCCTTGGAGCCGGGCCTGGTTGCACTCGGCTGCGACATTGCCGCCCAAGTAGGCGATCCGCCGGTGCCCGAGCGAGAGCAGGTGACGCGCCGCCGCCATACCGCCCCGGAAGTTCGTCGATCCCACGCTGACGATCTCCGGGGACGGGATGTTCATTGGATCGATGACGACGATGGGTAGCCGCATGCGAGCGAGCGCTGCGATCTCCTTCTCACCGAGCTCGTCAGTGACGGCGATGACTGCTCGCCGGCCGTTGGCGGCGAGGTCGCGGGCCCACTGGTTGGCGGTGAGGCGGCTGGGCCGCTGGGACTTCACGCTGATCGTGACGGCAGCGCTCAGGTCTGCGGCGGCGGACGCCACGCCCTGGATGATTTCGGCCGAATAGCCGCCGATCCTGCCACGAAAGGTCAGCTCCACGGTGGGATGGCGCTGGATGGCGATGAGACGGCCGGCGTAGTCATGCGCACGGAGGAGCTCCTGTACCCGCGCCCGGGTGGCCGGCGCGACGTCTTCGCGGCCGTTCAGGACCTTGGACACGGTGGCAACCGAGACACCGGCGGACTCCGCCACGGTTGCCAGCGTCGGCCGTCCCGGCGTCCCAGGCATTGCGGTCCTCCTACATGAGCGGCCGGTCAGCCGCTGTGGACAACGCGTACGGCGGTGTCAAGGCGTCTGTGGGGACCGACGATCCGGGTCGGACCAGTCAGCCGCACCGTAGCGCGGCAGGGCAGGTCCTCGACGGACGTACCCACAAAAAGCTCGACATCCCCCGGCTCCACGATGCGGTCGAGCCCGGAGGCAGTGTATGCCGTGCGGTCAGCGTGGAAGGAGAAGACAACGTCGAGCGGCTGCGCCGGCTCCAAGTGCACCCGAGCGAAGCCGACGAGCTGCCGTTCTGGGCGCGCCACGGAGGCGATCGGGTCGTGCAGGTAGAGCTGCACCACCTCGTCCCCTGCGCGATCGCCGACGTTCTCCACCCGGACCGTCACGTCGACCTCACCATCCGTCGCCATCTCGGCTGCTACGCGCAGGTCGCCAACCTCGAAGGAGGTGTAGGACGCGCCGTGTCCGAAGGGGAACAGAGGTGTCGCGTCGACCGACGTGATGCCAGCACCCGCGGCGCCGCCGAGCGGCGGCTGGAGGTAGGTGCTCGGCTGACCGCCGTGGCGCCGCGGGATCTGGACTGGCAGCTTGCCGCCAGGGCACAGCCGACCCGAGAGGACCCCGGCGATCGCCGCACCGCCCTCCTCCCCGGGGAAGAACGCTTGCACCAGACCGGAGGTGCGGCCGTGCATCTCGCCCAGAGCGTAAGGGCGACCGGACACGACGACGACGACGACCGGCGTGCCCGTGGCCAGAAGTTCGTCCAACAGGTCGGCCTGAACACCAGGCAGCCGCAGGTCTTCCACGTCGCAGCCCTCACCGGACGTGCCCTGCCCGAAGAGTGCGGCCAGGTCACCGACCAACGCGATGCACACGTCCGCGGACCGAGCGGCTTCAGCGGCGGCGGCGAAGCCTGACCGGTCCTCGCCCATGACGGTGCAACCGGCTTCGTACACCAGCTCGGCCTCGGGCAGCTCCTCGCGGAGCGCGTCGAGGGCGGTAGGGATCTCGATGCCCAGGCCACGGCCGGGGTAGCGAGGCAGCACGTGGTTGGGAAACGCGTAGCACCCCATAAAGGTGAGCGGGTCGTCGGCGCAGGGCCCGATCACGGCAACCCGGCGCAGCGGTGGGCCGTCCCCGCGGGTCAGCGGGAGCGCTGTTCCGGCGTCCAGCAGCACGATCGACCGCTCCGCCATTTCCCTCGCAAGAGCGCGGTTGTCGGCCGAGTCCAGGTCGACCCCGTCGGCTCCCGAAGCGGAGGCCTCCGGCGACCAGTCGGCGTCAAGCAGGCCCAGTCGCGCCTTGAACAGCAGCAGCCGGCGGGCGGCCCGGTCCACGAGGTCCTCCGACACGGACCCGCTGCGCACTAGNTCCACGAACCCGTCCCCGTATCCGATGGTGTCGGGTAGCTCGACGTCGATGCCGGCCTCCAGAGCGAGCCCGCCCGCGTGCGGGAAGTCCTTCGCCACATGGTGCATGGATGCCAGGAACGGCACCGCCCAGTAGTCCGAGACGACCGTGCCCTCGAAGCGCCACTCATCACGAAGCACGTCGGTGAGCAGCCAGCCGTTGGCTCCGGCAGGGACACCGTCGACGTCGGCGTAGGAGTTCATCACCGACTCCACGCCACCGACACGAACCGCCGCCTCGAAGGGCGGCAGGATGACGTCGCGCATCTCGCGCGGTCCCATCGACACGGGGCCGTGGTTGCGCGCGGCACGCGAGGCGGAGTAGCCGGCGAAGTGCTTGAGGGTTGCGCCGACTCCAGCACTCTGCAGGCCGCGCACGTAGCCGACCCCGAGCATGGACACGAGGTAGGGATCCTCGCCCATGGTCTCCTCGACGCGGCCCCAGCGGTAGTCACGAACCACGTCGAGCACCGGGGACAGGCCCTGGTGCACGCCGAGGGCGGCCATGTCCCGCCCGATCGCGGCCGCCATCCGCTGGACCAGCCCTGGATCCCAGGTCGCGCCCCACGCGATCGCCGCGGGGTAGACGGTAGCGCCGTACGCCGTGAAGCCGGTGAGGCACTCTTCGTGCACAAGAGCTGGTACGCCGAGTCGTGACGAGTCGAGCACCACCCGGTGCTGGCGAACCAGCTCGGCAACGCCTTCGTCGACGGTCAGAGGCACGCTTCCGTAGACGCGGGTGAGGTGACCAAGCCCGTTGCTGCTGGCCTTTTCCAGCGGCAGGTTGCCCGAAGCGGCAAACACGTCCTGCATGGGTGCAACGTTGTGCTCGGTCTCAGCTGGTACGGCGCTGTCGGCCATGTCGTTGCCGGCCCACCTGCTGCCGAGCTGGGCGACCTTCTCCTCGAGGGTCATGACAGCGAGGAGCGCCTCGACGCGCTGATCCAAGGACAGTGCACCGTCCTGCCAGGGTCGGGCGGCAGGTGCGGCCAACGGTTGTGTCACGAGACCTCCCAGAGGGTGGCGGACTTGCGCAACGGGTTTCGAAAGTTTCGAAAGTTGTCTGATTGAGCACCGTACTCGATTGACGCGCTCCCTGGCAGACCCTGATCGGGGGCGATTCCGAGCGCCACCCAGATCGTGACCAATGCGTGTCTTGACAGTGATCCGCGACACATCTTAGCCTCACTTTTGGACCTAGCGGACCGAAACATCTTTCGAGATGTTGAGCGAGCGCACGTTGAGGTCCGCGTACGAGCGAGTCCGTGATCTGACGAGCCGTGGTCCTCGGGGACGACAACTGGAGGGCGAAACAAGTGGAACCGATGAGCACGTCCCGACGAAACTTCCTGCGCCTAGTGGGCCTCGGCGTCCCGGCCGCTGCCGCGCTCGCTGCGTGCTCGGGCTCGTCGCCGAGCCAGACCGGAGCAGGAGGGGGGTCCGGTGGAAGCGCCAACGGCGCCGCTACCTACTGGTTCCTCACCGGCCAACCCCAACAGGGCATCCGTGAGGACACCGTCAAGCGCTTCAACGCCGCAAACCCGAAGACCAAGATCGCCACGACCGAGTTCCAGAACGACGCCTACAAGCAGAAGATCAAGACGGCCATCGGGGCCGGCAAGGCGCCCACGATCATCTGGGGCTGGGGAGGCGGTGGCCTCAAGAGCTACGTCGACGCCAACCAGGTGGTAGATCTGACCGACTGGTTCGGCGAAAACTCCGAGATCAAGGACCGAATCTTCCCCGCCGCTTTCGGCGCGGCGACGGTCGACGGCAAGATCTACGCGATGCCGGCCGAGACCGTCACTCCGATCGTCATGTACTGGAACAAGAAGGTGTTCGACGACGTCGGGGTAGAGCCGCCGCAGTCGTGGGGTGACATCATGGACCTCACGCCCAAGTTCAACGCGAAGGGCATCGCACCCTTCTCGCTCGGCGGCCAGTCCCGATGGACCAACATGATGTGGCTGGAGTTTCTGTTCGACCGCATCGGCGGCTCCGAGGTGTTCCAGGCCGTCTTCGACGGTGAAAAGGACGCCTGGTCCAACCCGGCCGCCATCAAGGCGCTCACCGAGGCCCAGAAGCTGACCAAGGCGAACGGCTTCGTCAAGGGGTTCTCGTCGATCACGGCGGACTCCAACGCCGACCAGGCGCTTCTCTACACCGGCAAGGCGGCCATGATGCTGCACGGTGCCTGGACCTACGGAAGCATGAAGGCTGACGGCGGTGACTTCGTGAAAGGCGGTAACCTGGGTTACATGAACTTCCCGCCGGTCGACGGCGGCAAGGGCGACCCGTCCGACACGGTGGGCAACCCGGGTCAGTACCTGTCCATCTCTTCGAAGTCCAGCAAGTCGGAGCAGGACATCGCGAAGAAGTTCTTCTCCACCACGGTGCTCGACGACACCGAGATCCAGAAGTGGATCGACTCGGGCAACGTGCCGGTCGTCAAGGGGACGCGTGAGAAGCTCGCGGCCGCCCCGGACAAGCTCGACGCGGCCTGGCTTACCTTCATCTACGACACGTCGAGCAAGGCCAAGAACTTCGCGCAGTCCTGGGATCAGGCTCTCCCGCCGAGCGCTGCCGAAACCCTGCTGGACAACATCGCAAAGCTGTTCCAGCTGTCGATCTCGCCCCAGCAGTTCGCCGGCAACATGAACCAGGTCATCGCCACGTGACTTACGTTGCTCCGCCCCTGGCACCGGCCGATCCGAAGGCCGTGGGCTCGGGGCGAAGCGGACCGGTGGCCTGGATGGCGCTGCCGGCCCTGGTGATGTTCGTCCTGTTCGGGGTCGTCCCGCTCGTGGGCGTGCTACTGCTGAGCTTCACCCAGTGGGATGGCCTCGGCACCATTCATCCGGCCGGATTCTCTAGTTGGCGTTCGGTGCTGAGCGACCCAGGGTTGCTACACGCGCTCTTCGTGACGTTCCTGATCATGTTCCTGTCCTGGGCGGTGCAGACGCCGCTAGCCATGCTGATGGGAGTGTTCCTGGCCGGCCGTCAGCGCTATCGTGCCGTCTTTGCGGTTATCTTCTTCGTTCCCCTGCTGCTCAGCTCGGCGGCGATCGCCATCACCTACAAGGCCCTGCTCGACCCGAACTTCGGGCTCGGCCCCGGGCTGCACCTGGGCATCCTGACCCAGGACTGGCTCGGTAAGCCCTACCTTGCACTGGGCGTTGTCATCTTCGTGGTGTCGTGGCAGTTCATCCCCTTCCACGCACTCATCTACCAAGGCGGGGTGATGCAGATCCCGGCGTCGATATTTGAGGCCGCAGAGATCGACGGGGCGGGCACCATCCGGCAGTTCTTCAGCATCACCTTGCCGCAGCTGAAGTACACGATCATCACGTCCTCCACGCTGATGGTGGTGGGGTCGCTGACGTTCTTCGACCTGATCTTCGTGCTGACCGCCGGCGGTCCGGGCGACGCGACCCGGGTGCTCGCTCTGGACATGTACAAGCGAGGGTTCCAGGCGAACCTGATGGGCCCGGCCAGCGTCATCGCCGTGATCCTCGTCCTGGTCGGTCTCGGTCTCGCCCTGCTGCTGCGCCGGATCGGTGGCAGCACCACGGACAGCCAACTCGAGGGTGTCTGACATGGTGACGACAATCGACCAACCGAGCACCCGGACCACCCGTCATCGCGAGACGAACAACCGACGTCTGCGGCGGCTCATGCACCTCAACTGGTTCGGGGGTGCGGCGGGCTGGATCTGGCTCGCGATCGTTGTCGTGCCCCTGTACTGGATCGTGGTCACCAGCTTCAAGCAGCAGAGCGAGTACTTCACTCACAACCCGTTCGCGCTGCCCTCGGCGCCCACGTTGGACAACTACAAGCTCGTCATCCAGTCCGACTTCCTGCGGTACTTCCTCAACAGCACGGTCGTCGCCTTGGGCACGACCGTTCCGGCGGTCGGCATTTCGTTCATGGCGGCGTACGCGATCATCCGTGGGGCCGGGAGCCGCTTCCTCGCCGGGACCAGCGGCCTGTTCCTCATGGGCCTAGCGATCCCGTTGCAGGCGACGGTGATCCCGGTCTACCTGATCATCATCAAGCTGCAGTTGTACGACAGCCTGATCGCGATCATCTTGCCGTCGATCGCGTTCGCGATCCCGTTGTCGGTACTGGTGCTGTCGAACTTCATCCGCGACGTGCCCAAGGAACTGTTCGAGTCGATGAGGATGGACGGCGCGGACGAGTGGCAGATGCTCTGGCGGCTGGCGTTCCCGTTGACCCGACCGGCCTTGGTAACCGTGGCCATCTTCAACGGCCTCACGGTGTGGAACGGGTTCCTTCTTCCTCTGATCCTCACCCAGAGCCCGGACAAGCGGACCCTGCCCCTGGCGCTGTGGACCTTCCAGGGTCAGTACAGCGTCAACGTCCCGGCGGTGCTCGCGTCGGTGGTCTTGACGACACTGCCGATACTGCTGCTCTACGCGATCGGCCGACGGCAGCTGCTCAGCGGACTTACGGCCGGATTCAGCAAGTAGGACCTGCGCGTGCACCATCCCATCTAGCTCGAGGAGAGTGACGAATGTCCGACGACTTCACCCCGACGCGTGAGGACCGTTTCTCGTTCGGTTTGTGGACGGTGGGCTGGCAGGGGGTGGATGTGTTTGGTGGGGTGATCCGTGCGCCGTTGGATCCGGCCGAGGCGGTGCGCCGGCTCTCCGAGCTGGGCGCCTACGGGATCACCTTCCACGACAACGACGTGTTCCCGTTCGGCGCCGACGCCGCGACCAAGGAGCAGCACCTGGCCCCGATGCGCAAGGCGCTGGAGGAGACCGGGCTGGTGGTGCCGATGATCACCACGAACCTGTTCTCCCACCCGGTGTTCCGCGACGGCGCGTTCACCAACAACGACCGCGACGTGCGCCGGTTCGCGCTGCGCAAGACCCTGGACAACCTCGACCTCGCCGCCAACCTCGGGGCGCGCACGTTCGTGTGCTGGGGAGGCCGGGAGGGCGCCGAGTCCGGTGCGGCCAAGGACGTGCGGGCCGCGCTGGACCGGTACAAGGAGGGCTTCGACCTGCTCGCCCAGTACGTGCTGGACCGGGGTTATGACATCCGGTTCGCCATCGAGCCGAAGCCGAACGAGCCGCGCGGGGACATCTTGCTGCCCTCGATCGGGCACGCGATCGCGTTCATCGACGGCCTCGAGCACCCGGACCTGGTCGGGGTGAACCCCGAGGTCGGGCACGAGGAGATGGCCTCGCTGAACTACGCGCACGGCGACACTTCGACTTCAAGCCGCCGCGCACCGAGGACTACGACGGGGTCTGGGAGTCCGCCCGCGGCTGCATGCGCAACTAACTGATCCTCAAGGCCAAATCGGCGGCGTTCCGCGCCGACCCCGACGTGCAGGAGGCGCTGAAGGCGGCCCGCGTCGACCAACTCGGCCTACCCACCATGGCCCCCGGCGAGTCCCTCGAGGACCTGCGCTCGGAGGCCTTCGACCCCGACCAGGCGGCCACCCGCGGCATGGGCTTCGAACGACTCGACCAACTCGCCCTCGAACACCTCTACGGCGTCCGCGGC
>C688J18823_10003090_pt1 | contig 10522 bp, 10 predicted proteins | sample HopSoiMetagenom1_FD_18823 | JGI IMG/M metagenome (IMG submission 18823) | reverse complement strand
GCTGGAACCATTGCCTTGTGCAATGTAACGGATGCCCTGGTCGGCGGCCTGCTTGAATGCCAGTTGAGCTTCCTGCGGGCTGGTCTTGTGGTCGAACGGAATGATCTCGAGTTTGATGCCTCCCAATACGCCACCACGCGCATTAACGGCTTCCGCGGCGCTTTGGTAATGGCGCAGTCCGATTTCGCCGACATTTGCAAAAGGCCCGCTCAAGCCTTCGATAAACGCGATGCGGATTGTTTCTTCAGCTATGGCGCCAACGCAAAAAGTCGATGGAAGAAGCGCCGCACACAGCAGCAATGCGAAGTTAGCGCATTTCATTGTGATTGCTCCTCGGGCGGATAACTGTCCGGGAACCTTCCGAGCGGATCGGATACTTGCATAGTCGCGGGCGTCATCTGCCTGTTTATTGTAATTAAGATCTATCCGGCTTTACTCCTGACCGCCCGCCGACGGGTCCGAGCGACTTACCGACTGCTATTCTGCGTGCTATACGGCCCGGATTCTATTCGCAAAGCAACGCGGTTGTAAACGAACGGCGAGCTAGAGCACATCCGCGCCAGTTCTTTTGCACTGCAACGCAAAGACGAAATGTATCAATCCGCTCGGCGCGGCGTCTCACAGGTTCAAACTGCTAGAATTCCGCAAAACGAAAGCTTACCGGAGCAAGCCATGCAAGGCCTGATGATGGATGTCCCGCTGCTGATTTCTTCACTGATCGAGCACGCGGCTCGTCACCACGGGGACACAGAAATTGTGTCCCGCCTGGTGGAAGGTGGAATTCACCGCTATACCTATCGTGATTCGCACCGCCGCGCCAGACAACTCGCCGGTGCGCTGAGTGCACTCGGCGTGAAGGCCGGTGATCGCGTCGGCACGCTGGCATGGAACGGATACAGGCACCTCGAGGCGTTTTACGGCATCTCCGGCATGGGTGCAATCATGCATACCATCAATCCGCGCCTGTTTCCCGAACAAATTGCCTACATCGCCAATCATGCCGAAGACAGTTATGTCCTGTTCGATCTTACGTTCGTGCCGTTGATCGAAAAGCTGGCGCCAGCCTGTAAAACCGTGAAGGGCTGGATCGTCATGACTGACCAGGCGCATATGCCCAAGGCTGGCATCCCAAATCTGCTTTGCTATGAAGACCTGATCCAGGCGCAGGCGGGCGATTATGAGTGGCCCCAGTTCGACGAACGCACCGCCTCCTCGCTTTGCTACACCTCTGGCACGACCGGCAACCCCAAAGGGGTGCTGTACTCGCATCGATCCACTGTGCTGCATGCCTATGCCGCCGCGTTACCCGATGCGCTCAACGTTTCGGCACGCGATGTAATGCTGCCGGTAGTGCCGATGTTTCATGCGAATGCGTGGGCCTTGCCCTATAGCTGCGCGCTGGTCGGTGCAAAAATGGTGCTGCCCGGTGCGCAACTCGACGGCAAGAGTCTGTATGAATTATTCGAGACTGAACACGTAACGGTATCGGCCGGAGTACCCACCGTATGGCTCGCGCTTCTGCAGCACATGGGGCAGAACAAGCTAAGGTTCAGCACCATGAACCGCACCGTGATCGGCGGCTCCGCGTGTCCGCCAGCGATGATCAAAAGTTTCCAGGACTACTATGGCGTGCAGGTGCTGCATGCCTGGGGCATGACCGAAATGAGCCCGATCGGCACGGTAAGTATATTGAAGGCAAAACATTTGACTTTGTCCACGGACCACAGATACGCCATCCAGAACAAGCAGGGGCGTGTTGTGTACGGCGTCGACATGAAGATCGTCGGTGACGATGGCAAAGAGCTGCCTTGGGAAGGCAAAGCCTTTGGAAACCTGCTGGTTCGCGGCCCGTGGATCAGCAAGGGATATTTCAAGGGCGAGGGCGGCGATCCGTTGCGTCTCGATAGCAAGGGTGTTGCCTGGTTTCCAACCGGTGACGTCGGCACCATAGACGCAGATGGCTACATGCAGATCACCGACCGCTCCAAAGACGTCATCAAGTCCGGCGGCGAATGGATCAGTTCAATCGACTTGGAAAATACCGCCATGGCGCATCCTGGCGTTGCAGAAGCAGCCGTAATCGGCGTGCTCCATCCCAAATGGGATGAGCGGCCGTTGCTTGTCGTCGTAAAAAAGAAAGATGTAGAGCTTTCCCGCGAACAACTGCTGCAGTTTTTCGAAGGCAAGATTGCAAAATGGTGGATGCCCGACGACGTGGTATTCGTCGATCAGCTGCCTCACACGGCGACCGGCAAACTGCTAAAAACCAAGCTCCGCGAAGATTTCAAAAGCTACAAGCTGCCTACGACGTAGCAAGCGTCAGTACCCCCTCCCGCGATCTACAATTCCGAGCGGCATTTCGCCGCGCTCGAGCCGCCCGATGTTGTCCAGAACTTGCGCCTGGGCTTGCAAGGCAAGTGTTGGCGCAGCGACATGCGGCGTCACAATGATATTCGGGTGCCGCCAGAACGGGTGAACCGGGGGTAACGGTTCTTGTTCGAAGACATCAAGCATCGCGCCGGCCAGTTGTCCGGAATCAAGCGCGGCAAGCAGATCTGCATCAACGACGTGCCCTCCCCGAGCGATGTTCACAACGTAGCTGCCTTTCGGCATCGCTGAAAAAGCGCGGGTGTCCAAAATACCGCGGGTCCGCGGTGTTAGCGGTAACACGTTCACCAGCACTCTGGCGCGCGACAGAAATGCATCAAGGCTGGCAGCACCGGCAAAAACATCTATGCCGTCTAGCATTTTTTGGGTGCGGCACCAGCCTGAAACGGGAAACCCCTGTGCGAGGATTCGACTCGCGACTGTAGCGCCTATGACGCCAAGGCCCATTACACCTACTGGCCACTGCCGGGCCAGCAATTCCTCGCGTGGACGCCAGACGCCCCGGCGCTGCTGTTCAAGATAATCGGACATCCGTCTCTGGAAGTGAAGCACGGCGTATAGCGCATATTCCGCCATCGGGCCCGGCAGTCCGGCATCGATCAGTCGAACAACCGGGACATCGCTGGGTAGCTCAGAATCGCTTAATACCGAATCAACGCCGGCACCGAGAACCAGAACCGCTTGCAGGTTTGGCAAGCCGGCGAGCGACCCGGGCGGCTGCCTCCAGACTAGCGCGTAGCGTATGTCTTCCCTGGGTCCGTAATCGGGCCACACGCGAAAAGGTATGCGCGGAAAACCTCGCACGCAAGCTTGCCGCCACGGTTCAGAAGGTTCGGAAGAGCTGCAGTACAGAATGGTCACGATGGAACGCCGTTTCCACGATGAAGCCGCGCTGCCAAAACGGGCTGTAGTTTGCAGCATGCCATTTCATTGGCGCCTGCCAACTTGATGAACCAAAGCAGCATGCAAAAGCGGGTGGGATGTGTAGCTCAGGGTGCCTGCACTTCGATATTGTCGATTAGCCGGGTTTGCCCAAGCTTCGCCGCACCGAGTACGACCAAGGCCTTGTCGTTGGCGTCGGGCCGCAGTATGGCGCGTTGGTTGCGAACGACCACATAGTCCACTTGCCAGCCATGGCGTGCCAGCAGCGCGCCGGCCGCATATTCCATTGCAACGAAATTGCGGTCTCCGCTGAGTATAGCGTCGCGGACACCGAGGATCGCTTCGCGTAAACGTATGGCTTCCTTCCTCTCCGCAGCCGAGAGATAGCGGTTTCGCGATGACAATGCCAGACCGTCCTCCGCCCGCACCGTTTCGGCGGGAACTATGTTCATCGGCAGGGCGAACTGCTTCACCATCTGCCGCACGATGGCCAGTTGCTGATAATCTTTTTTCCCGAACACGGCGATCTGCGGCTGTACCGTGTTGAACAGCTTTAACACCACGGTTGCCATGCCGCGAAAATGGCCGGGGCGAAAGCGCCCCTCCAGTTTGTTGGCGACTTTTGGCAAGTCGATGTAAAAGGTTTGCGGCTCGGGATATATTTCCTTCTCGTCGGGAGCCCAGACAATGGTATTGCCTTCGGCTTTGAGCTTTGCACAGTCTTCATCGAGCGTGCGCGGATATTTTTCGAAGTCCTCGCCCTGCCCGAATTGCAATCTGTTTACGAATATCGTGGTGACAGTAACCGGCGCCTGCGTTCGCGCTATGCGCACGAGGCTCAGATGTCCGTCATGGATGTTGCCCATGGTTGGCACGACCGCTACCTGAGATTCGCGCCTCAGCCGTTCACGGAGTTGCGCGACTGTTTTGATAACTTCCATCGTTTAGGACCAAGACGGGACGGTGAATCACGAGGACGCGTCCACCTATTTCCTGTTATGCCTCGTCTGCGCCCTGCCTCCCTCTGGTGTCATTCACCGCGGCTGAAAAATTCGCGCGGCCCCCGCATTTCGGAAATGCGGCGCAACAATAAAGCAAAGTCATCTGCAACATCAACAAAATTAAGATGGTCGCTGTTGACAATCAGCAGCGGGGCAGCGGAAAACTGGTAGAAATACGTTCGGTAAGCCTCGGCCAACCGCACCAGATACTGCTCGGAGATATTGCGTTCATACGCCATCCCGCGCCGCTGCACCCGTTCCACCAGCTTCTCGGCGGAAGCTTCCAGGTAAATCACCAGATCGGGCGTCGGCGCTTGCGGCATGAGATGCGCGTAAATTTTTTGGTAGAGCTGAAGTTCGTCGTCGGACAGCGTGAGTCTCGCAAATAGAGGATCCTTGTCGAGGATAAAATCAGCTACGGTCCCGCCGTCAAACAGATCGACCTGTTTAAGGCCCCCAACCTGTTGCACGCGCTGGAACAGAAAAAACAACTGCGTCGCCAGGGCGTGACGGCGCTGGTCTTCGTAAAAGCGTGCCAGAAATGGGTTCGCATTCGGATCCTCAAGCAACAATGCCTTGCCAAGCTGCGTTGACAATCGACGCGCAAGGCTGGTCTTGCCGGCTCCAATCGGCCCTTCCACTACGATATAACGGTATTTTTCAACGGCCATCGAGCTTCACTACACCATTGCGATCGACCTGTGCGAGCAACTGTGACACCGGCGGACGTCCCGGCACAGAAGCGTCCGGAGCAATCTCTGCCAGCGGCAACAGCACAAATGCGCGCTCGTGCATGCGCGGATGCGGCAGAATCAGACCATCTTCATCAAGGACGAGCGTGCCGTACAACAACAGGTCAAGGTCGAGCGTGCGTGGCGCATTGCGCCTCGAGCGACGGCGGCCGTGCCGGTTCTCGATTGCATGCAGGGCATCGAGTAGCTCATGTGGCGTCAATTGCGATTGCAGTTTGACTACAGCATTGATGAAATCAGGCTGATCGGCGTAGCCAACGGGGGCACTGCGATACAGAGAGGAGACCGCCAGCACCTGTGTGCGCTCAATATCGTGGAGTTCGAGGATGGCTTGTCTAACTTGCCGCAAAGGATCTTCGAGATTGGCGCCTAACCCGACCAAAGCCTCCGCCATGCGCAGGATCATTCCGATCCGGTGGGAACCACTTCGGCCTCGGGCTTGGCGCCCGCCGATTTGCGCCGACGCCGACGCCGCCGCGGGCTGCGATCAGGCAACAGCATCTGCTTGCGGATTTCTTCATCTGCTTTCTGGAAATTCTCCCACCACTCCGCGATTTCCGCATCGACTTCGCCGCTGTCACAGCGCAATACCAGAAAATCGTAGGCGGCCCGAAAGCGGGGATGCATGAGCACGCTATACGGCCGCCGCCCGGAGCGACCGAGGAAACGCGGCTGCAGAGCCCAGATATCTTTCATGTCGGCACCGAAGCGTCGTGGAATGGATAGCTTCTCGCCCTGCACATGGATGACATGATCCATGGCTTTGAACAACGCTGGCAACGGATTGAGTCCTTCTTCTTGCGCCTGTTTCCATGCGGCAAGCACCTCGTGCCATAGCAGCGCGGCAAACAGGAAACCAGGTGATACCGGCTTTTGCGCACGCACGCGCTCGTCGGTGCTTTTCAATGCCATCATGACGAAGCGCTCTCCCATCGGTTGCTCGAGAATCACATCCAGCATGGGCAACAGGCCATGGTGCAGTCCTTCCTGTCGCAACTGCAGAAGGCAGGCAGTGGCGTGTCCGGAAAAGAGCAACTTCATCATTTCCTCGAACAGTCGCGAAGACGGAACGTTCGCAAGCAGGGGGGCAAGCTCCTTGATCGGAGCACGGGTCTCGGATTCTATTTTCAGGCCCAGTTTTGCCGAAAGGCGTACCGCGCGCAGCATGCGCACCGGATCTTCGCGATAGCGCTGATCCGGGTCTCCGATCATGCGCAAGCGGCGCGCTTTCAGATCGGCAAGCCCGCCACAGAAATCGAGGATCTGCTCGGTAGTCGGATCGTAGAACAGGGCGTTTATCGTAAAGTCCCTGCGTGTGGCATCCTCTTCCTGAGTGCCAAATACGTTATCGCGTACGATCCGTCCATGCTCGTCCGCTCGCTGATCCTCCTGTTCGTCGCCCTGGCGTGCACGGAAGGTTGAAACTTCCACGGTCTCGTCACCGAAAATCACATGAACCAGACGNAACCGCCGCCCAATGATGCGAGAGCGCCGGAAAACACTGCGAACCTGTTCCGGCGTGGCATCGGTTGCCATGTCGAAATCCTTCGGTTCCAGTCCAAGCAAAAGGTCACGGACCGCTCCGCCAACGACATAAGCGGCGAAACCTTTCTGCTGCAAGCCCGTGGCAATGCGGCGCGCGCTGGAACTGATCTTGTCCTTTGCCAGCCCGTGCTTGGTGCGCGGGACGACTTGTAGACTGGCGGATGACGACGGCCCGCGGGCAAATACCCGGCGAAGAAGTTTCCGAATCATCGAATACCGCGGAATTCCGCTGGGACGCAAAAGAATCGATTATACATGTCGCACTTCCGGCCCTTCCCGTGCTGGCACGAACAGTCGCTCACCGGCAAGATTTATCTCCGTTAGAGGAAAGCCATACAGCTGACCAAGCAGATCAGCCTTCATTATTTGTTCCGGACCACCCAAACTGTAATGCCCGTTCCCATGAAGCAGCAGGAAATGGCTGCAATAGCGCGCGGCAAAGATCAGGTCGTGCAAGGCCATGATGACAATTGCACCACGCTCCCTCGCTTGTTTCGACAGCCGTTCCAGCAATGCGACCTGGTGTGTAAGGTCGAGATGCTGCAGAGGCTCGTCAAGCACAAAAATGGCCGGCTGTTGTGCGAACAATGCGGCTGCACGCACGCGCTGGCGTTCACCGCCCGAGAGAGACGCGTATGCCCGCTGGCGCAATCCGCCAAGGTGAACCGCATCAAGTTCGGCCTGTGCAATGCGCTCGTCCTGCTCGGCAAATCCAAAAGGACCGGAGGCATGTGGATAACGGCCGAGCAGCGCGTAATCCTGAACGCTACCCCAAAACTCAGTACTTTCTTCCTGCAACAGTACCCCGATGTGGCGGGCCAACTTTCGCCTTGGGAGAGCGCCGACCATGGTGTCACCGAGCATTACGCGGCCAGCCAGGGGTTGCAACAATGCCGCAAGCGCATGCAGAAGCGTTGTCTTTCCACTGCCATTGCGTCCAAGTACGGCCCACAACTCGCCNGGGNAAATTTCTGCGGNCAGATTTTCGACCAGCGTGCGGCCCGGATAGCCCAGCCNCAAACCCTCAATGCGCAGCATCTCTGCTTTTTCCCGCAAGCAGCAAGAGCAGAACGGGCACGCCCAACAGCGCTGTNAGAACGCCGACCGGAAACTGCAAGGGTGCCCANGCACTGCGAGCCACGGTGTCCGCCAANGTCAGGAAAGCGCCACCGGCCAGNACGGCTGCTGGAAGCAGCGAGCGATGATCCGACAGGCCGAGCAGACGTACCAAATGAGGAACGATAAGGCCGATAAACCCTACGGTCCCCCCGATCAGTACGGCAGTCACAGCAGCCACGGACGCCACGCCGAACAGGATTGTTTCGATGGCCCCTACCGCGACTCCGAGAGAGCGTGCCTTCAGCCGCCCGATTGCCAACACATTCATGGCGTGCGCAAAAGGCAGGGTGACCGCGAGCAATATCGCCAGGATCAAAAGAGCCGGCAAAGGATTGCCGGCGTATCCCAGATCTCCCATCAGCCAGTACAGCATACCTTTGATCGCAGTCTGGGGCGCGAGCACCAGAATCAGGCTCAGCAACGCATTCAATCCTGCCGCGATGACCACACCGGTGAGCAGCAGCCGATAGGGATTAAAACTGCCAGCCCGCAAACTCAGGCCAAATACGAGAATCAATGCCAGCAATGCCCCAACTAATCCCAGTCCCGTCTGCATGACTGTTCCAACGCCAATCAACATGCCGAACATGACACCCAGCGCGGCGCCGCCCGAAATGCCAAAAACATAGGGATCCGCGATCGGATTGCGCAGCAGGACCTGCATAATTGTGCCGGCCAAGGCAAGTAGCGCTCCGCAACTGAAGGACGCCAAGGCACGCGGCAAGCGCAATTGCCACACGATTTCGGAAACCGCATCTTGCCCTGGATGAACTAGAGTCAACACGATTTGCTTAAAAGGGATGGGAACGCTGCCGACCATCACGCCAGCCAACAACGCTAACGCTGCAACTAATGCAAGCAGCAAAACGGCCAGTGCGCGCGACATTATGGTTTGTAGCGGGCGCTGGCAATCGACCCCTTAACGCAGACTGATAAGGCGCCAGTCGTGCATTATCGCGTGCTCCTTGAGCGTCTCATCCGGATCTACCGCGACGGGATGGCTGACAAGCGACAGCAGCGGCAGGTCGTTCAGTGAATCGCTATAGAACCAAATTTGCTCGACGCTATTCCATTCTATTCCATGCTCCGCCATCCACATCTTGAGCCGCTCCACTTTGCCTTCCCGAAATGAAGGCACGCCTTTAACGCGGCCGGTAAATTCGGCGCCGAGTTCCTCCGGCTCGGTAGCAATCAGGTTCTCAATCCCAAACTCGCGCGCGATTGGCGCAGTGACGAAGCGGTTCGTTGCGGTAATTACCACTCGCGCATCATCGCGATGGCTGTCAACCAGATCGCGTGCCTTGCGCGTGATGATGGGCAATATTTTTTGTTGCATGAATTCGCTATGCCACAACTCGAGCTGCTTGCGCGGGTGGCGTGCCAGTGGCTTCAGCTGAAAATCCAGGAATTCATGGATATCGAGCGTGCCCGCCTTGTACGCTTCGTAGAAATCACGGTTGCGTGCTTCGTAAACCTCGCGGTCGAGCACTTGCTTCTCTATCAGGAATTGGGCCCACTCGAAATCACTGTCCCCGGCGAGCAAGGTATTGTCCAGGTCAAATAATGCAAGACGCATATTTTTTTCTAACGACGCGGAATTTTAGTTTTTATGTGCCTTGGGACACGGTCCTGCCGAACATCAGACTTGTCTTGTGAACTTAACCATGCACACAGCATAACTGATGGGTTGAAGCAAGTATCGACGGGCGGCGTTGGAACAGAGAGCGGCAGTATAACGTAAAGGCTGCAGAAAACCGTTCCACCCCTCAGGGCCTTAGGGCCGTCAACCACTTTCAGGGCGCAGTAGTAATTCCCTGAGCAGGGGTAGCGTGATAGGCCGCTTGTTTTCGAGCGAGTGCCGGTCCAGCGCGTCAAGCAAACTCATCAAGGAAGGCAAATCGCGGCTCATATGGCGCAATAAATAATCGATCACACCATCAGGCAGGTCAAATGAGCGCGAGGTAGCGTGGCGCTTGAGCGCTTGCGCTTTTTCTTCGTCGGTGAGTGCCTGAACCTGGTAGATCAGTCCCCAGCCCAGTCGCGTCATGAGTTCTGGACGCAACTTCAGCTGTGCCGGGGGAGCGTTGCCTGCAGCCAGCACGATGCCAGAACGTTCGCGCAGTTGGTTGTACAAATTGAAGAACGCGCGTTGATTACCAGCATTCAGGTTTTCGACATCGTCCACTGCAAGCGCGCGCAATTGTGCCGATGCAGGGACGGGATTGCCGCTGGCCACGTACATGCATGCCAGTCCGGCCGCGTTCAAGGCATCAATAGTAGCCTGCAACAGATGCGAACGCCCGCTACCCGGATCGCCCCACAAATAAATCGATCGCTCGACATCCCGCCCTGCCACAAGATTGCCGAGCAAGGTCAGCAATTCAACATTGCGCCCCGGATAAAAATTGTTTAGCGCTGGTGCGGGAGCCGGCGTAAGCGTCAACGCCATTTGTTTCATCAAAACAAGCTGCCCCAAGGCAACGACAACTGCGGTGTGAATCCGGCAAAAGGCATCGAGCGTTTCCATACCGTGCATGCTGGCGCGGTCGGCTCTGCCCTATGGAACCATGCTTTCGCCGCGTCCAGAAACGAAGCAGGAGGCTCAGGAAATTGGATACACATTGGAGTAAAATTCGCCGCGCAACAACCATACGACCGGGTCTGAAATCCCGGACCTCACTGTATCCCGAAGAACACGGCAACTCAACTTGAAGACCCCTGCTTTCAGTTCGCTATCGTATCGTGACGCCGGCGTGGATATCGATGCCGGAGATGAACTGGTCGAAAATATAAAGCCTTTCGCCAAACACACACATCGTCAGGGCGTTCTGGCAG
>C688J18823_10003089_pt1 | contig 10523 bp, 9 predicted proteins | sample HopSoiMetagenom1_FD_18823 | JGI IMG/M metagenome (IMG submission 18823) | reverse complement strand
GGGTCGTCGCCGCCCATTTCCACCAGGAGCCACGCTCGCCCCGCAGTAAGTCCCGACTCGATCGCGGCGGCCCGAACCTCGCCAGGCAGCCGCTCGACGAGGTCGACGTTGATCGATTCGATCGTCAACGGGTCGTGTCGCAGCAGCACCGGCACGCAGTCCGCCGACGCGATGGAGTCGTCAAAACCGAGCACGCACAGCACCTTTGCCGCCGGCAGCGCGGTCAGCGCCACGGTGGCCTGCAGGGTCGCCGCGAAACCTCCCTCGCTGCCGCACAATAACCCGACGACGTTGTAGGAGTTCTCGGGCAGGAGCCGGTGCAGCGCATACCCCGAGATCTGCCGGCTGAATTGCCCGAATCGTCGCCGGATCACCAGCGCGTTGCGGTCCACGAACGACTGAAGCCGGCGGTGCAGTTCGCCCTCGCGGCCCGGCCGGCCCGCGTACTCGGCGCGATTCGCGGCGGCATCCACCGTGCAGCGCACGCCGTCGGCGAGGACCACGTCGAGCGATCGGACGTTGTCCGCGGTCGTGCCCCAGGCCACGGAGTGCGCGCCGCACGCGTTGTTCGCGATCATCCCGCCGAGCGTCGCCCGGCTGCCCGAGGACGGGTCGACGCCGAACGTGAGCCCGTGCGGCCGGGCCGCGGCCAGTAGATCGGTGAGCACCACGCCCGGCTCGACGACTGCTGTGCGGGCATCGGCGTCGATGCCGACGATCCCGTTGACGTAACGGGAGGTGTCGATGACGACGCCGCCGATCGCGTTTCCGGCCATCGATGTGCCGCCACCGCGAAGCGTGACCGGCGCGCCCGTCGCCGCGGTCAGCGTCACCGCCGTGGCCAGATCCTCCCTGTCGGCTGGTACCACCACGAGGTCCGGCACGTCGCGGTAGTTCGACCCGTCGGCGGCGTAGAGGGCGCGACTGCCCGCGTCATCGGCGACCCGCCCGCGAAGCTCCGCACGCAACTCCCGCGCCAGGCGCGGCACGTCGTACGACACACGCGTTAGCATTGTCAACAATCTACATAGTCGGGTTGCGATCAGCCAGGGAGACAGCGTGGTCACAGTTGGGCTTCTTTACCCAGGTCACAGCGCCGAGGATGACTACCCCGCCTTGGAGGCGCGGCTCGACGGCGCCGTCCGGCTGCCGGTGGTCATCACCTCGGTCGGTGAGGACGCCCACCGGGTGGACGCCCTGCTTGACCTGGGCCGCGCCGAGCGGCTCGCAGAGGGCGCCGTCCAACTGGCCGACGCGAATCCAGACGCGGTGATGTGGGCCTGCACGTCCGGCAGCTTCGTCTTCGGGCCCGAGGGCGCCAGAGACCAGGCGTCCGGCGTCGCGGCCGCTGCCGGCGTCCCAGCCTCGTCAACCTCGATCGCGTTCGTCGACGCGCTGCGGCATCTCGGGGTCAAAAGGGTCGCCGTGGCCGCGTCGTACCCGCAGGACGTCGCCCGCCACTTCGTCGACTTTCTCACCGCGGACGGCATCGAGGTGGTGGCGATGGGCAGCCACGGCATCGTCACCGCGGCCGAGGTCGGAACGCTGGAATCCGACCAGGTGATCGCGATGGTCACAGCGGCCGACCACCCCGACGCTCAGGCCGTGCTGGTGCCCGACACCGCCATGCACACCCTGTCGGTCATCGACCGGCTCGAAGCAGCCGTGGGCAAGCCGGTCCTCACCGCGAATCAGGTGACCGTCTGGAAGGGGCTGCATCTCCTCGGCCCGGTGCCTGCGCTGCCGGGCTTGGGCAGCCTCTTCGGGAGCCGGCCGTGACGGGCTTCATCGAGCCGCTGGCACAGGAATCGACACCGAGCATCATCGCGCACAAGCTGCGCCAGGCCATTGGGCACGGCGAACTCAAGCCCGGCGCCCAACTGTCAGAGGCCGACCTCGCCCGCAAGCTCGGGGTCAGTCGCGGCCCGCTGCGGGAGGGCATGCAGAGGCTGACCCAGGAAGGCCTGCTCGTCTCGATTCGCCACCGCGGCCTGTTCGTCATCGAGATGACGCACGAGGACATTCGCGACATGTACCTGGCCCGTGAAGCGATCGAACGCGCCGCTGCCCACAAGATCCTTGAAAACGACCACACCGCGGCCGGCGACACGCTGATGGCCGTCGTCGACGAGATGGCCGCGGCGACCACGCCTGCCGAAGTTGGCGAGTTGGACATCCGGTTCCATGAGCTTCTGGTCCAGCTCGCCCACAGCCCGCGCCTGACCCGAATGCACCCGACGTTCATCACCGAGACCCGGATGTGCATCCATGCGCTGGAGGAAAGTTACTCCCGCGCGGACGTCCGAGCCGACGAGCACCGGGCTCTCGCCAAAGCAATCAGGTCGGGCGACCGCGAGTTGACGGACCGCCTCCTGTGCGGCCACATGGACGACGCGATCCACAGGCTGATTCCCAACTGAACCGGAGCCTAGTCCGACTAGACTAAGTCCAGTAGTCTCTTTTGCATGACGACCGTAAACATCCATGACGCGAAGACCCACCTGTCACAACTGCTCGCTCGCGTCGAGAACGGCGAGACGATCACGATCGCCCGCGCCGGGAAGGCGGTCGCCGACCTCGTGCCACACGTGCGCGCCGACATCGTCTTTGGCGGCCTCGCCGGCCGACTCGACTACGACGCCGATCACTTCGATGATGCGGACAGCGATCTCAACGCCTTGTTCGGCATCGAATGAACGGCCTCTTGCTGGACACCCATGTCCTGCTATGGCTGCTCGACGACAGTCCGCGGCTGGGCAGCGACGCGCGGCATCGGATCACGAGCAGCGCAGCCGTCTATGTCTCGGCCGCAAGCACGTGGGAGCTCGCCATCAAGTCCGCTATCGGCAAGCTGACCCTGCCTGACGACCTCGACGACGCCATCGACCGATCCGCCCTACTCGACCTGCCCGTCACTCGTCGCCACACTCTTGCGTCTGACCTCACGGCACTACCCCACAAGGATCCGTGCGACGCACTTCTGGTCGCCCAGGCGAAGACGGAGCGGCTCCTACTGCTCACGGCTGACACGAAGCTGCTGACGGCGCTGCCCGACGTCCTCGACGCCAGGCTGTGACCGAGCCTCAGTTCATCGCGATGCCGATGTACTTCGTCTCCAGGAACTCGTCGATGCCGACCGATCCACCCTCACGCCCGAGACCCGATTGCTTGATGCCGCCGAACGGGGCGGCGGGATTGGACACCACGCCCTGGTTCAGCCCCACCATGCCGGTCTCCAGCGCTTCGGCGACGCGTAGCGCGCGGCGCAGGTCGTTGGTGAAAACATATGAGACGAGGCCGTATTCGGTGTCGTTGGCGGCGGTGAGTACTTCGGCTTCGGTGTCGAACGGGGTCAGCGGGGCGACGGGGCCGAAGATCTCCTCGTCGGCCATCTTCGCGCCGCGCGGTACCCCGGTCAGAACCGTTGGCGCATAGAAGTATCCGTCGCCGGCAATCGTCGAACCGCCTGTCAGCACGGTCGCACCGCGATCGACCGCATCCGCGACCAGGGCCTGGACCTTGCGCAGCGCCGTGTCGTCGATCAGGGGCCCCACCTGGACACCGTCGTCGGTGCCCCGGCCGACCGACAGCGCCGCCATGCGCTCGGCCAGGCGAGCGCCGAATTCGTCGATCACTGACGAATGCACGTATAGCCGATTGGCCGCGGTGCAGGCCTCACCCATGTTCCGCATCTTCGCCGCGATCGCACCTGTGACCGCCTCCTCGATGTCCGCGTCCTCGAACACGATGAACGGCGCGTTCCCGCCGAGTTCCAGCGAGGTCCGCAGAATCTTCTCCGCGCACTGTTCGAGGAGAATGCGGCCGACCCGCGTCGAGCCGGTGAAGGAGAGCTTGCGCGCCAGCCCGGACCGGATCAGCGGTTCCATCACCCCGCCCGCATCCATCGCCGTCACGCAGTTGACCGCGCCGGCCGGCACGCCGGCTTCGGTCAGGATGTTCATCAGCGCGAGCATCGACAACGGCGTCTGGTGGGCCGGCTTGACCACGCTGGTGCAACCGGCCGCGATCGCGGGACCGATTTTGCGGGTTCCCATCGCCATCGGAAAGTTCCACGGCGTGATCAAGAGGCATGGACCGACCGGTTGCCGGGCGACCAGGAAACGGGCGCCGCCCGCCGGCGCGGTCTGGTAGCCGCCGTCGATTCGTTCGGCCTCGCCCGCGAAATGGTGGAAAAACTCTGCCGCGTAAGCGATTTCGCCGCGAGCCTCGGCGAGAGGCTTGCCCATCTCCAGCGTCATCAGCAACGCAAGGTCCTCGATGCGCTCGTGGATCAACTCGAACGCCCCAGCGAGCATGTCCGCCCGCTGACGTGGCGAGGTGGCGGCGAAGGCCTGTTGCGCCGCGACCGCGGCCTCCAATGCGGCCATCCCGTCCGCGGGTGTGGCATCGGCCACGGCGCACAGGACGCCGCCGGTGGAGGGGTCGACGACGTCGAGGGTGCCGCCATCGGCCGCGTCAACCCACTCGCCACCGATGAACAACCGCTTCTCGACGGATTCGACGACCTTGACCTCGTCCCGTTCGCCCATTGCAACCCCCTTCATCGGTGTGGGTGCCTCAGATACTCTGATTGTTGACAATCTACCCGTTGACAGGCAGGGGACGAACGTGGCCCAGCTCTCGCAGATCCTGAAACAGGCGACCGGCGTCGTCGCGGCGCGCGGTGAAGGCGTATTGCTCTACGACGAGGACGATCGCAGGTACCTCGACTTCACCGCCGGGATCGGTGTGACGAGTACCGGTCACTGCCACCCCCGGGTGGTCGAAGCGGCGCAGCACCAGGTCGGCACGCTGATCCACGGCCAGTACACAACCGTTCTGCACCGCCCTCTGCTCACCCTGGTCGACCGGCTGGGCGAAGTGTTGCCGGCGGGCCTGGACCGGGTGTTCTTCGCCAATTCCGGCAGCGAGGCGATCGAGGCTGCGTTGCGCCTCAGCCGTCAGGCAACGGGGCGCCCGAACGTCATTGTGTTCCACGGCGGCTTTCACGGTAGGACTGTCGCGGCGGGCTCGATGACCACGTCGGGCACCAAGTTCCGCTCCGGCTTTTCTCCGCTGATGGCCGGCGTGCACGTCTCACCGTTCCCCGACCCCGGCCACTTCGGCTGGCCGGTTGAGCAGGCGACCGATTTCGCGCTCTCCCAACTCGACTACGTATTGCAGACATTGAGCGCGCCGGCCGACACGGCGGCGTTCTTCGTGGAGCCGGTGCTGGGTGAGGGCGGCTACGTGCCTGCCAACGAGCGCTTCCTGGCGGGCCTGCGGGAACGCGCCGATGCGTACGGGATCCTGCTGGTGCTCGACGAGGTGCAGACCGGCTTCGGCCGAACCGGAAAGTTCTGGGGCCATGAACATTTTCAGGACCAATCCGACGTCCGACCGGACATCCTGGTGACCGCAAAGGGTTTGGCGTCCGGATTCCCGCTTTCCGGCATCGCCGCGTCGTCGGATCTCATGGCCAAAGGCTGGCCGGGATCACAGGGCGGCACCTACGGCGCCAACGCGGTGTCCTGCGCGGCCGCGGTTGCCACCCTGGATGTGATCCGCGAAGAGCATCTGGTCGAGAACTCCGCCGAACGCGGCGCCCAGCTCAAGGAAGCCCTGCAAATGGTCGCGGACAAGCACGACCAGATCACCGACGTGCGCGGCCTCGGCCTGATGATCGGCAACGAATTCCGTTCCGCCGACGGCAAACCCGACGGTCTCACGGCGGCCGCCGTCCAACAGGAAGCCGCCAAGCGCGGGCTGTTGTTGCTGACCTGCGGAGCGTGGACCCAGGTGGTCCGCTTCATCCCGGCACTGGTCGTCACCGCAGACCAGATCGACGAGGCCGCCGGTATCTGGGCCGACGCGGTCAGCGCCGTCCTGTCCCGCTGACCACGTCAGGCGGGTGCGGGTTGCGGTGCGTAGGCGACCTGCGGCGGCGCCTTCTCGGTGCCAGGGGTTTCCGTGCCGTTGATCGGGCACCTCGTGGTCTCGGGAACCTTGATCAAGGCGAGGGCGCCGACGAGGCACGCGGCCATCATGTAGTAGGCGGGCACGAGCCCGTCGCCGGTCCGGCCGATCAGCCACTCGTTGACCGCGGGCGCGGTGCCACCAAAGAGCGAGGTGGACACGTTGTAGGCGATCGCCATGCCCGCGTACCGCACGTGCGTCGGGAACATGGCAGGGAAGGTCGCCGAGATCGTCGCCAGCTGGGGCACATACAGCACGCCGAGCACGGCGAAGCCGATCACAGCCCCGGCGAGGTTGACGCCCATCAGTAAGAACATCGGCACGCCAGCGACGAACAGCCCCGCCAGCGAGAACCACCACATCGGTTTGCGTCCGATCCGGTCGGAGATTCTTCCCGCGAAGGGGAGGAAGATCATCATCGTCAGCATGCCGATGATCGGCACCACCAATGACATGTTGGACGACAGGCCGATCTCGTTCTCCAGGTAGGTCGGCATGTAGCTGAGCAGCGTGTAGTTCACCACGTTGAGCGCGATGACCAGGCCACCGAGCATCAGGATCGGCCGCCAGTAACCGGCGATGAGATCCCGGAACGCGGTGGTGGCCCGCTCCTCCTTTTCGCCCTTCGCCTCCAGCTCACGGAAGATCGGGGTGTCCTCCAGCCGGGTGCGCAAGTAGATACCCACCAGGCCGAGTGGGGCGGCGACCAGGAAAGGCAGCCGCCAGCCCCACGCGTGCATCTGGTCGTCGCCGAGAAGCAGCGAGAAGCCGAGCATCAGCAGGGCGCCGAGCGAGAAGCCCGACAGCGTGCCGAACTCGAGGAAGCTGCCGAGGAAACCGCGCCTGCGGCACGGCGCGTATTCCGCCATGAACGTCGCGGCGCCGCCGTACTCCCCGCCGGTGGAAAAGCCCTGGATCATCCGCAGCACCACGAGCAAAACCGGTGCCCAGAAGCCGATCGTGGCGTAGCTCGGGACGAGCCCGACGCACAGCGTCGCGCCGGCCATCATCAGGATGGTGAGCGCCAGGACGCGCTTGCGGCCGACCCGGTCACCCAGGGGACCCCAGACAAGTCCACCGAGTGGCCGGACCAGGAACGAGACGGCGAACGTCATCAGCGCGAGCAGGGTCGCGGTCCCGGTGTCGCCAGGGAAGATCGCCGCGGATATGTAGGTCACGCCGTAGGCGTAGATGCCGTAGTCGAACCATTCCGTCGCGTTGCCGATCGCGGATGCGGCGATCGCTTTTCTCACCACTGCCGGAGGCGAGTCGACCGGCGCGACGCTGGAACGCGGAGACTGTTCGGAGACCATTGGGGTCCTCCCGTACCAATCGACACTGTCCCGGCCGGTTGCTGACCTATTGGCACCGCACGCCGTGATCGAGACGGCGGGATCAGGTCGTAGTTTTGTTGACAATCTGAAGGTTTCCACGTTGGCGCGCGAACGGCAAGAGATTGAGCATTACCTTGGCGTAAAATTCCGGTCCGCTTCGGCCGGACGTCCATGTCGGCTTAGAAGCGGTACTCCCCCAGCCACAGCGCGCTGACGCCGGTCAATGATCGCTCGGCCTGGCTGAGCACCCCGGCCACCGAGCGGCCAAGAAGCGCGCCGACCGCCTCCGGCAACGACGCCGCGGCAGGCTGCGACGACGGCTTGGGCCGCAACAAATCCATCAGCGACGAGCCGGGATAGCCCACCACGCGCACATCGGCGTCGGGCTCCAGACCGGCGAGCACCTTGGCGCGGTTGATCGCGGTGCGCAGGCCTCCGAGCTCGTCAACGAGTCCGCGTTCCAAGGCGTCGGCACCAGTCCACACCCGGCCCCGGGCCACCGCGTCCACGGCTTCCACGGTCATCTTGCGGCCCTCGGCGACCCGCTCGATGAAGTCGGTGTAGAACAGGTCCGCCTCGGCCTCGACGTGCGCGCGTTGGTCATCGGTGAACGGCTGGTTGATGGACGAGGCGTCGGCATTGGGGTTGGTCCGCACCGAATCGGAGCCGACGCCAAGGCGGTTCTTGAGCTCCCGGGCCACCAGCTTGCCTGTCGCCACCCCGATAGAGCCGGTGATCGTTCCCGGGTTGGCCACGATCGCATCGGCGGACATCGACACGTAGTACCCGCCGGACGCCGCGACGGCACCCATCGATGCGACCACCGGCTTGCCGCCCTCACGAACTCGATTGACTTCGCGCCAAACGGTTTCCGACCCGGTGATCAAACCGCCGGGGCTGTCGACCCGCAGCACTACCGCCGCCACCGAGACGTCGGCGGCGGCCTCGCGCAGCGCCGCGGCGATGGTGTCGGCGCCTGCGCTCGAGTTGCCGAGCGGCAGCAGTTGCGGACCACCCCTGCCGCTGACGATCGGGCCGTGCACCGTGACGACCGCAATGGCCGGCTTGCCTTTGCGGCCGGGAATCGAGGGCGCCTGCGGTGTCGACCACTGCGCGCCGGCCCGGGCGTACCGCGACAAATACAGTCGCTTCGGCGCATCGTCGGAGTCGGCATCTCCCGTTTCGGGTGAAATACCCGGTGCGCCAACGAGTTCAGCGATGCGTGCGTAGGCTGCGTCGCGGAAGCCGATGCGGTCGACGAGGCGGCCGGTGACGGCGTCGTCGCGCAGAAGAGGCGCCTTGTCGGCGAGCGCATCCACCTCCGCGGGTTCGAGATGGCGCGATTCGGCAACCGCCTGCCAGACCTGGGCTTGCAGGCTTTCGATCAGCCGACTGTCGGCCTCCCGATGGGCGTCGGTATAACGGTCCTGCGTGAAAAGGTTTGGCGCGGACTTGTACTCGCCGCGAGCGATGAACTGAGCCTCGATACCGGCCTTGTCCAGCGCGTCGCGCAGGAACAGCTTGTTGGTGGCGAAACCGACAAGCCCGACGGTTCCCGTCGACTGCATCCACACCTCACGGAACGCCGACGCCAGGTAGTAGGAAAGCGTGCCGGGATACGTCTCGGCCCACGCCAGCGACGGTTTGACGTCGCTGAATGCGGTGACGGCCTCGCGAAGCTCCTGCACCGGACCGGCCGCAGCGGCGGGAATCTGAATCCGGGCGATGAGCCCGGCCACTCGCGGCTCCTCGGCGGCACGGTGGATGGCTGCGACGGTTTCGCGCAACAACAGTGGCCGACCGCCGCTGGTGATCATCGCGAACGGATCGAAGCCACCGGTCTCGTGCGGCACCGCCTGTAGATCCATTTCGAGCACGCACCCGTTCGGGACGCCGTGGTGCCGGGCGGTATCGACCCGCCGGGCCAGGTCGCGCAGGTCATCGACGCTGGGGACGCCGGGGATGCCCGACAGGAACGCAAACATGATTTGAGCGTACCGACGCCAACGAGCTAGCCCGCCGGCGTCTGGATGTAGATCTCGACGCGTGCGATGCGGCCGTCGCCGGTCAGCTCGAAGACGAGCGCTTCCGGGGTGACCCTGGGCTTGCCGTCGAGCTCCACGGTTTCACTGAGCTCGGCGAACGCGAGGGCGTCACTCGCATAGGTCACTCTGTCGAGCTTCATCACATATCCCTTGAGCCTCGGCATCAGCTCGGCGATGAAGGCGAGATATTCGTCGCGACCGGCATAGCGGTCCCCATACGGTCCGACCCGCACGATGTCGTCGGCAATGCATTCGTCGACCACGTCCCAGTCGCGCGATGCGACGGCGTGAAGGTAACGCTCGACGACGTCGACCATCGCCACATCACATCACGCCTCGCGCGCGCCTACGGTGGATGCGTGAAGTTCTCGATCTCGATTCCCCAGCGCGCGGACAACGGCTTCGACGCGGAGGGCACGAGCAGCTATCTCGCGCGGGCAGAAGAGCTCGGGTTCGAAGGCGGCTGGACGCTGGAGCAAATCGTCGCGCCCGCACCGTCTCTCGCGCCGCTGGAGTTGTTGTCGTGGGCGGCGGCGCACACCACCCGGTTGCGGCTGGGGGTGGCGGTGCTCATCACCTCGCTGCACGATCCGCTACAACTCGCATCCGCCATCACTGCCGTCGACCAACTCAGCCACGGTCGGTTGGACATCGGCATCGGCCATGGAGGCAACTTCAGGCCGTTTTCTGCGTTCGGCGTTGAGAAGGCGACTTTCGTCAGGTACTTCGCCGAAGGCCTCGAGCTGATGAAGGCGGCCTGGTCCGAAGAGCCGACGGTGACATTCCATGGCAGCTTTCGCGATGTCGTCGGATTGCCGATCCAGCCCAAGCCGGTTCAGCGGCCGCATCCGCCAATCTGGTTCGGCGGCACCGCCCCCAAAGCCGTGGCCCGCGGGGTTCGCCTCGGTGACGCCTTCATGGGCGCGGGCTCGTCCACCACCGCGAGCTTTGGAGAGGCCGTCAAGATCGTCCGCCGCGAACTCGACGAGCTGGGCAAAGACCCAACCCAGTTCAGAATCGCCAAGCGCGTCTACCTGACGGTCGACGACGACGCGGCCCGCGCGCGGGACCGGGTGCTCGCCGGGTTGCACCGCATCTACGGAGATCTGCCCGGCCTCGACCTCCCGGCGGTCCCGGTGTCCGGTACCCCCAACGACGTGGTGCGCGG
>C688J18823_10003087_pt1 | contig 10527 bp, 10 predicted proteins | sample HopSoiMetagenom1_FD_18823 | JGI IMG/M metagenome (IMG submission 18823) | reverse complement strand
GCTGGGCGACCCGCTCGACTCCGAGATCGACCGGCGGATCGCCGCACTCGTCCCGCAGAACCGCCCGGGCCGCGGCCTGGTGGCGAACAAGCTGCACTTCCTCACCGCGCTGCCCCGCATCGACGGCGACGCGCGCCCCGAGAGCCTGGGCGACGGCGTCGACGACCTGGTCCGCAAGGTGAGCGAGGCCTGGACCGGCCCGGCCGGCCCGAAGCTCCGGCTGCTGCCGGAGCGGATCACCCTCGACGACGTGCGGGCCCAGGCCGGCGTACCCGCCACGCTGCCCGAGGCCGAACGGGGCGCGCACCCGCTGCTGGTCGGGATCGACGAGAAGGAGCTCGCCCCGGTCTCGCTCAACCCGGAGACCGAGCCCCACCTGCTGATCCTCGGCGACGGACAGTCCGGCAAGAGCTCGATCCTGCGCGGCCTGGTCCGCGAGATCATGCGGACCCGCACGCCGCAGCAGGCCCAGCTGGTCGTGGTCGACTACCGCCGGGCAATGCTGGGCGAGGTGCCGGACGAGTACCTGCTCAACTACCTCACCTCTGCCAACCAGGCCCAGCCGGCGCTGCGGGACCTCGCGACCTACCTCGAGAACCGGATCCCCGGCCCCGAGGTCACCCCCGAGCAGCTGCGCGGCCGGTCGTGGTGGACCGGCGCCGAGGTGTTCGTGCTGGTCGACGACTACGACCTGGTCGCCACCCAGCAGAGCTCACCGGTCGCGGCGCTGCAGCCGCTGCTGCCCCAGGCCCGCGACGTGGGGCTGCACGTGACGGTGGCGCGCCGGTCGGGTGGCGCCTCGCGAGCGCTGTACGAGCCGGTGATCCAGTCGATGCGAGACCTGGCCATGCCCGGCCTGATGCTCTCCGGCAACCCCGACGAGGGCCCCCTGCTCGGCAACCTCCGCCCGGCCCCCGCTCCCCCCGGCCGCGGCCGGCTGATCACCCGCGACCGCGGCGTGGAGGTCGTCCAGATGGCCTGGTGCGAGCCGACCCTGTAGGCCGACCCGCCCGTTCTGTACCGGCGGGTCAGCGTCGATCCAACTACTTGTGCGTGTGCACGCCCGGGCCGCTGAGCTTGAAGCCGGGCAGGTCGCCGAGGTTGTACGTCGCCTCGAAGGTGCGGCGGTAGCCGGTGTGCACGACCCGCCAGCCGTCCGGCGTACGCACGTAGCGGTCGGTGTAGAAGGCGCCACCTTCGAGCATGAAGGAGAAGGCCTCGACGATGACGCGGTCGTAGAGGTACCAGCGGCCGGTGGCCGCGTCGCCGTCCACCTCGATCTCGGGGTGGTGAGCCTGGTGCAGGGTCACCAGCCCGTCGCCGAGGTTCTCGCGCATGTAGGAGACCAGTGCGGCGCGGTCGTCGAAGACCAGCCCGTTGTAGTCGCCGGTCGCCTCGGGCACGAAGCACTGCTCGAAGCCGTCCCAGTCCTTGGAGTCGAGAGTGCGCAGGTAGCGGTACTTGAGCTCGCAGATCGCGCGGACGTCGCGCTCCTCCCGCACGAAGGCGGCGAGGTCCGGCAGGTCGTCGGTCACGGACGCAAGGTAGTGCACAGCCTGTGGGCTCGATGGAACCTGCGCGTAACCCGGAGTCAACCTGGTGGCGACCTTCGTCGGCCACGCTGCGTTCATCCCGTCAACCGCTGGACCAGCTCGGGTCTGTCCGGCCAGAAACCACAGGAGGCCGCAGTGGCAGATCCCACGCCGACCGACCGTGACCGCAGCACGCTCGACCCCGAGCTCGAGCGGATCCGCGAGCAGCGCGCGGAGCTCAAGAGCCGGCACAGCCGGGAGCTGGCCAGCCTGCTCACCAGGCGCCAGGACCTCGAGGGCGTGCACGCGCTCGCCGACCTCGTGAGCGAGTCGCTGCGCTGGTCGGCCTGACCTCTCGACGCCGGGACAGTCCGTGACGTTTCCGTCGTACGAACGCCGTTCTCCACAACGGGATCGTCACGGACTATCGCGCCGCTGACGCTTCCACGGCGATGGAAGTGTCGCCGGGGCAGACTGGACGCATGGTGAGCACCGAGCCGTACGTCGAGGTGGGTGGCGACGTGGACATCGCCGCGGTGGCGACGCTGTTCGCGGACCGGACCCGCGCGTCGATCCTGGGGGCGCTGGCCGACGGGCGAGCCCTGGCGGCCAGCGTCCTCGCGGACGAGGCCGGCGTGAGCGCCCCGGCAGCGAGCGCCCAGCTCGGCAAGCTCACCAGGGCAGGCCTGATCGAGGTCGAGGTCTCGGGCCGGCACCGCTACTACAGCCTGGCCTCGGACCACGTGGCGACGGTGATCGAGGCAATGTCCGCGCTCGCCCCGAGACGGCCGGTCCGGTCGCTGCGCCAGGGCACTCGCGCTGCCGCCGTCCGCCGCGCGCGGACCTGCTACGACCACCTGGCCGGCCGCTACGGCTGCGCGGTGACCCAGGGGCTGCTCGACCGAGGCGTGCTGGTGGCCCGCGACGGGATCAGCGACACCCGGCGGCGCACCGCGGACCCGCTCTCCTCACAGCTGCACGAGCACCCCTACGCGCTCGGACCCGCCGCCGGGCCGGTGCTCGCGGACCTGGGCATCGACCTCGAGGCGGTACGCCGAGGCGGAGGCCAGCGCCCGCTGATGCGGTTCTGCCTGGACTGGAGCGAGCAGCGCCACCACCTCGCGGGCCGCCTGGGATCGGCGGTGCTCGACGCCTTCCTCGACCAGGAGTGGGTGCTCCGGCGCTCGGGCCACCGCGCGGTCACGGTGACCGACGCGGGTGAAGCCGTCCTGGCCAGGCTGTCCGGCATCCCGCTGGCGGGGTAGTCACGGACCTTCTTGTCGGGTCTGCGGTCGAAAAGCGACAAGAACGTCCGTGACTATCCCCGCGTCAGCGGCTCCGCCGACCCGTCCCGAACATCCCGCGGGCGATCTCGGAGGCCGCCGTGCGCATGAACTGCCGGAAGGCGCCGGACTTCACCACCTGGGTCACGACGCCCTCCTCCTCCTTCTTGCTGCGCGACGAGGTGGGCGACCCGGTGCCGGACTTCTTGGCGGCCTTGGTCTTCTCCGCGGCCGCCTGGTCGGCGGCGGCCTGCTGGGCGCCGGCCTCGAGCTTCTTCGCCAGGAGCTCGCGCGCCGACTCGCGGTCCACGACGGTGGCGTACTTCGCGTTGCGCGGGCTGGCCGCGACCGTGGCCTGCATCGCGGCCGGCTCGGTCGGAGCCATCAGCGACTCGGGAGCGCGCAGCCGGGTCCAGGCGACCGGGGTCGGGGCGCCGCGCTCGTTCATCACCGTGACCACCGCCTCGCCGATGCCCAGGCCGGTGATGACCTGGCCGAGGTCGGCGTACGCCGAGGTCGGGTAGGTGTTCACGGTCGCCTTGAGCGCCTTGGCGTCGTTCGGGGTGTGGGCGCGCAGCTGGTGCTGGACGCGTGAGCCGAGCTGGGCCAGCACGTCGTCCGGTACGTCGGTCGGGCTCTGGGTCACGAAGAAGACGCCGACGCCCTTGGACCGGATCAGCCGGACGGTCTGGGCGATCTGGTCGAGGAACGCCTTGGACGCGTCGTTGAACAGCAGGTGGGCCTCGTCGAAGAAGAAGACGAGCTTCGGCTGGTCCAGGTCGCCGACCTCGGGCAGGTCGTGGAACAGGTCCGCGAGCAGCCACATGAGGAAGGTCGAGAACACCGCCGGGCGGTCCTGCAGGTTGGGCAGCTCGACCAACGAGATCAGCCCCTTGCCGTCCGCGGTCGTCTGCAGGAAGTCACTGGCGTCGAACTCGGGCTCCCCGAAGAACGCGTCCGCGCCCTGGTCGGAGAAGCCGATCAGCTCGCGCAGGATCACACCCGCGGTGGCCGACGACAGGCCGCCGAGGTTCTTGAGGTCGGCCTTGCCCTCGTCGCTGGTGAGGTACTTGACCACCTCGCGCAGGTCGGACAGGTCGAGCAGGGGCAGCCCGGCCTGGTCGGCGTAGTGGAAGACCAGCCCGAGGCTGGACTCCTGGGTGTCGTTGAGCCCGAGCACCTTGCTCAGCAGCGTGGGGCCGAACGCCGACATGGTGACGCGCAGCGGGATGCCGGTGCCCTGGCCGCCGAGGGCGTAGTACTCGACCGGGAAGGCGGTCGGCTTCCAGTCCTGGCCCACTGACGCGGTGCGCTCGGTGAGCTTGTCGCTCGGTGCGCCCGCCGTGCCCAGGCCCGAGAGGTCGCCCTTGATGTCGGCGGCGAAGACGGGTACGCCGGCCGCGCTGAGCTGCTCGGCCATCAGCTGGAGGGTCTTGGTCTTGCCGGTGCCGGTCGCGCCGGCCACCAGCCCGTGCCGGTTGAGCATCCCCAGCGGGATCCGGATGCGGGTGCTGGTCAACGTGGTCGCGTCGAGCATGAGCCCGCCCAGCTCAAGCGCTGGACCCGCGAACTGGTAGCCGGGCGCCACCGCCTGCACGATCGGGCTGTCGGCGTGCGGCTCGGGCGGCGTCGCGGTCATGCTTCTGCCGGGTCCCCGCGGCGCTGTTCGCCGGAGGAGCGAAGCGGGGGAGGCGAAGAACGTCGTGGGCTGCTCATGGCGTCACCCTAGGAGCACGGGGTCGTCCTAGGAGCACGGGGTCGTCGCGAGAAACGGGCTCCGCAGCAAGGTCTAGTTATCATCGCCGCGTGATCTTCAAGCGCGTCGGTGAGGGGAGGCCGTATCCCGACCACGGCCTGTCCTCCAAGGCCTGGGCGGCCGTCCCGCCGCGCCAGGTCCGGCTCGACGAGCTGGTCACGACCAAGGACACCCTCCAGCTCGCGGCGCTCCTCGACGAGGACTCGACGTTCTACGGCGACCTGTTCGCCCACGTCGTGGAGTGGCAGGGCGAGTACTACCTGGAGGACGGGCTGCACCGGGCCCTGCGCGCCGCGCTGCAGCAGCGCAACGTCCTGCACGCGCGCGTGCACACGATGGCGGGCTGAATGTTCGAGTGGCAGCTGACCGCGCGGCTTCGTACGGCGGTCACCCTGGCGGCCCTGGCCGTGCTCACGGTCCTGGGGGTCACGTGGGGCTGGGCCCAGGTGCTCAAGCCGTTCCCGGGCAAGGTCGATGCGCCCATCTGCGTCGACACGTCGTACAAGGCGGGCGACGAGCTGTTCGTCCAGGACGTCACCGTGAGCGTGCTCAACGCCAGTGGCCGGGAGGGGTTGGCCGCCCGCACGCTGCAGCAGCTCGAGGACGCCGGGTTCGCCGGCGGCCAGACCGCCAACGCGCCGAAGGGCACCTCGCTCACCACGCCCGCCGAGATCTGGGTCAACGACGCCGGGGACGCGGCTGCCAAGCTGCTCCGTGCGCGGGTCGGCAAGGTGCCCGTCGTCGAGCACCCGGAGAACACCGCGGCCGGGATCACGCTGGTCGTCGGCGACCAGTTCGCCGACCTGCGCAAGGGACCGGAGTCGATCATCCTCAGCGACGACGCCGTGGTGTGCAGCCCGCCGGTGGAGTAACCGGTCGAGCAGCTAGCGCAGCCACTGCGCCAGGCGTCCGCGGGCGCTGACCTGGCGGAGCCGCTCCTCGGTCCTGACCCGCTGCCTGCGCGGGGCGACCACGAGGAGGTCGTCGCCGTGCTTGAGGACGGTCCGGCGTTCCGGCACCAGGGTCTCGCCGTTCCTGATGATCATCGACACCGACGACCCGGGCGGCAGGCGGAGCTCGCCGACCTCGACCCCGTGCATCTGCGACGTGGGCGCGATCGTGATCTGGAGCAGGTCCGCGGCGATGCGTTCCAGGGGGGCCGCCTCGATGTCGAGACCCCGCGGCTCCGAGCGGCGGGCGACCCGGAGCACCTTGGCCGCCAGCGGGAGCGTCGGTCCGGTGAGCAGCGTGTAGACGACCACCAGCACGAAGACGAGGTCGAACAGATCCTCGGCGTCGGCGGTCCCCTCGGCGAGCGGGATGGTCGCGAGCACGATCGGTACGGCGCCGCGGAGCCCGGCCCACGACACGAACGCCAGCTCCCGCATGGGCAGGGGCTGGACCAGTGCGCTGATCGCGACCGACACCGGCCGCGCGACGAACGTCAGCACCAGGCCGGCGACCACGGCGTACCCGATCGTCCGGGGGTCGATCCGGCCCGGCGAGAGCAGCAGCCCCAGCATCACGAACAGCCCGATCTGGGCCAGCCAGGCCAGGCCCTCCGCGAAGGACCGGGTGGCGGCCCGGTGAGGCAGCTCGGAGTTCCCGAGCACCAGGGCCACGACGTAGACGGCGGCGAACCCGGACGCGTGCGCGACCGACGCCGCGCCGTAGGACAGGAAGCAGAGCGCCATCACGGCCAGCGGGTAGAGGCCGGAGGACGGCAGCGCCGCCCGGCGCATCACCCACGCGCCGGCGAAGCCGACGACCAGCCCCAGCACCAGCCCGGCCAGCAGCTCGTAGAGCACCACGCCCGCGTTCCACACGAGGCTGTGCTCGGACAGCGCGCCGGTCGAGATGAGCGTGACGAGCACGACCGTCGGCGCGTCGTTGAGGCCGGACTCGGCCTCGAGCGCACCGGTGAGCCGCTTCGGGAGCGGGACGACGCGGAGCACCGAGAACACCGCCGCCGCGTCGGTCGGCGAGGTGACCGCACCCAGCAGGACCGCGGTCTCCCACTGCAGCCCGAGCAGGTAGTGGGTGCCGGCCGCGACCACGAGCACGCTGACCCCGACACCGACGGTGGCCAGGGACAGCCCGAGCCGGATCGACGGGCGGAGGTCGGGCCACGAGGTGGTCAGACCACCTTCGGCCAGGATCACCACCAGCGCCGCGAAGCCCAGCGCATGGGCCAGCTCGGCGTCCTCGAAGCGGATCCCGTACCCGGCCTCGCCGATCGCGACACCCATGAGCAGGTAGAGCAGCAGGGACGGCAGCCGGGTGCGCGAGGAGACGCGCACGGCCAGGATGGCCAGGAAGGTGACCGCCGACCCCCACAGCACGAACACATCGAGCTGGTGGACGTCGAAGTTCATTTGTCGAGGTTCCCGCGGAAGCGTGACCCCTCGGCGCGAAGCGCCCCGATCTCACGGTTCCGTGGGGTGGCCTTCACTGTCACCTCGCTCGATCGGGGTGGCGGAAAGCCACCCTATCGGTGCCGCGGGGTGCGGGCCGCCGGGGATCAGGAGGAGCCGGACGACGCCCAGACCGGGGCGACCTCCTTGCGGTACTTCCTCCCGAAGATCGCGCCGATGACGGCCAGCACCGGGCCGGGCACGCTCTGGCGCAGCGCCGCCTTCTCCTCCGCGGTGGCGCCGTCGTCCATCCACGCGAAGAACGTCCCCGCGGTGGGCGGCCCGGAGCGGCGGCTGAACTGCTTGGCCATCTGCTTGTAGGCCGGATGGTCCTGGTTGGCGTCGAGGACCGGCTCGGTCTCCTGCTCCTCGTGGTCGAGGTGGGTCACCGTGGTCGTCTCGAGCTTGGCCATCGCGGCGGCGGCGGTGTCGGCGTCGGCCCGGCTCGCGCTGCGCCCGAGCTGGTCCATCGCGGCCCGGGCGGTCGCCAGGTCGGCCGCCATGGCCTCGTGCTCCTCGTCGAAGGTCGAGATCGACGCGTCCGCGATCCCCATTGCCTTCAGCGCCGGCCACGCGATCTCGTGCTCGCCTTCATGGTGCTCGGACAGCTGCGCGTCGAAGTTCTGCCACGCGCGGTGCAGGGCCGCCGCGCGGTCGCGGTCGCCGTCGGGGAACGCGTCGAGCGCGGCCCGGAACCGCTTCAGGTCCCGACGGACCGCGCAGTGGATCACCTTGTTCATGCTCATGCTGGCCATGCCACCACGCTATTCACTCAGCCGGTCGGTGTGTAGCCCGGGCGTCCGGCGGCGTCCCATTCTTCCCAGAACGACACGAACTCATCGCCCAGGAACGGGTCACCGCCGGTCATCGCGATCCCGCCGCGGCGCACGGTCCAGTCCCAGGGCGCCAGCTCCTGCGCCGCCGCGAGGTGACGGCCGGCGGCCGCGGTGTCGCCCGCACGCTGGAGGTGGGCCGCGACGCGGCGCTCGGCCAGGGCCCGCTGCTCGGCGTCGGTGCGCTCGGGGGGTTCGACGGACTCGGGCAGCACGCCGTCGCGCACCCAGCGGCGCAGCGCCTCGTGGTGCCGCTCGCTCTCGATCTTCGTGAACTCGACGAACTGATCGTCGCCCGGCGCGATCGTCGGAGGCTTCACGACCATGTCGTTCTCGTCGACCCACACCACCGACGGGACATTCGTGATGCCGTAGCGCTCGGCCGTCACGTGGGCGGTGTCCACCGCGACGGGGTAGGACGGCCCGACCGCCTCGATCCAGGGCCGCGAGTCCTCCGGGTCGTGGTCGAGCGCGACCGAGAAGAGCCGGAGCCCGGAGCCGGCCAGCTCGTCCTGCAGCTGCTGCCAGCCGGCCAGCTCGTGCCGGCAGCCGCACCAGCTCGCCCAGGTGACCAGCACCCGTTTGTGGCCGGAGAGGGCGTCGAACGAGATCGGGTTGCCATCCACGTCGGGCAGGTCCAGCCGCGGCGCCCTTCCGCCGGCCACCGCGCGGTGATGGGTCTCGGCGGACGGCGCCACGGCCGCGACGCCCGCATCCTGGTCGTGCACCACGAGCAGCCCCAGGGCGTCTGTGACCGAGCGGCCCAGCAGGGGCACGCAGCTCTCGTCGCGGCACAGCCCCTCGGGCGCGAGCGTCCAGCCCAGGGCCGCCGCGAAGGCCGCCTCGTCCGCGAACCCTCCGGGCAACGAGTGCTCACGCCCCTCGACGTCGATCAGGATCACCGGGACAGGATTCCACGGAACTAGAACTTGTTCTAGTCTTCGGAGGTGGCCGGCACCGATCTCCCCGAGGTCCGCTCCGAGGCGGACGTGCCCGCCGATGCGGCGGCGTACGACGTGGTGGTGGTGGGCTTCGGCATCGCCGGCGGCTGCGCGGCGCTGGAGGCGGCCCGGGCGGGTGCGCGCGTGCTGCTGCTCGAACGGGCGGCGGTGCACGGCGGGACGTCGTCGCTGTCCGGCGGCCACTTCTACCTCGGCGGCGGCACCGCGGTGCAGCAGGCGACCGGCCACGAGGACCCGGTCGAGGAGATGGTGAAGTACCTGACCGCCACCTCGAAGGAGCCCGAGCCGGACAAGATCCGCGCCTACTGCGAGGGGTCGGTCGAGCACTTCGACTGGCTGGAGTCGCTGGGCTTCCGGTTCGAGCGCTCCTACTACCCGGAGAAGGCGGTGATCCAGCCCGGGACGCAGGGGCTGATGTTCACCGGCAACGAGAAGGTGTGGCCGTTCATCGACCAGGCCAGGCCGGCGCCCCGCGGACACAAGGTCCCGGTGCCCGGCGACACCGACGGCACCAAGCTGGTCATGGACCTGCTGCGCGCCCGGGTGGAGGAGGCCGGGGTCGAGGTGCGCTACGAGACCGGCGCCAGCCACCTCGTGACGTCGGCCGACGGCCGGGTCGTCGGGGTGGAGTGGAAGTCGTTCGACGAGTCCGGCGTGGTCCGGGCCGCCGCCGTCGTGCTGGCCGCCGGCGGCTTCGTGATGAACCCCGACATGGTCAGCGCCTACACACCGGCCCTGGGCTCGAAGCTGTTCACGCTCGGCTCGACGTACGACGACGGGCTGGGCATCCGGCTGGGCGCCTCGGTCGGCGGCGAGCTCAAGCACATGGAGGAGCCGTTCATCACCGCGCCGTTCTACCCGCCGTCGGTGCTGGTGACCGGCATCGTCGTGAACAGCCGCGGACAACGGTTCGTGGCCGAGGACAGCTACCACGCGCGCACCTCGTACCACGTCATGCACCAGCCGGACCAGGTCGCCTACCTCGTGGTCGACAGCGCCCACATCGAGCACCCGAAGATGCCGCTGGCGCCGTTCATCGACGGCTGGGAGACCGTCGAGGAGATGGAGCAGGGGCTCGGCCTGCCCACCGGCTCGCTGGCCGCGACACTGGAGCGCTACAACGCGTACGCCGTCCGCGGCGAGGACCCGGACTTCCACAAGCACCCCGACTGGCTGGCCCCGCAGGACCAGGGCCCGTGGGGCGCGTACGACCTGACGCTGGGCAAGGCGCTCTACGCCGGCTTCACCCTCGGCGGGCTGCGCACCACCGTCGACGCGCAGGTGCAGCGGGAGGACGGCTCGGTCGTCGGGGGGTTGTACGCCGCCGGCGCCTGCGCCTCCAACCTCGCCCAGGACGGCGCCGGCTACTGCTCGGGCACCCAGCTGGGCGAGGGGTCGTTCTTCGGCCGGCGAGCGGGGCGGCACGCCGCAGCACCAGTGGCGCATAGCACGTAGGGGCCATGCCGTCACTGGCACGTCCGGTCGATTACGTCCACCGGGGCCCGGACGTAGCGTGCAGTGAGTCGTCCGCCGGGTCGGCCCTTGCCCAGCCCTGGGAGCGGTAGACACATGAGCGCACGGCGTCGAGGCGTCACCAGTAGGAACAAGAAGATCGCCGGCGGCCTGCTCGCCGCGGTGGTCGCCGCGGGCATGGCGTACGCCGCCCCGTACGCCGCCGGCGCCGCGACCGAGGCCGCGGCGGCCCCGTCGGGAGCCGCGTCCCACCACCTGTCGACGCGGCTCGCAG
>C688J18823_10003086_pt1 | contig 10531 bp, 10 predicted proteins | sample HopSoiMetagenom1_FD_18823 | JGI IMG/M metagenome (IMG submission 18823) | reverse complement strand
TCCGTGTTCGGACCGGCGAGGTGCGGGCGAATGGGCTGGGGCTCGATCTGGCCTACCGCGTCGGCGGGGCCGGCGAGCCCGGAGAGCTCGGCCGCCACGAGCTCGGTATCTTCGAGTCGGCGGGACTCAAGAGCGTCCGGATCCTGCGTGGCCCAGCCGAATGGCACTCGGCCAAGCCGGTCGGTGACATCCGGGCCGATCTCCTGATCGCCCACGGCTTCACGGTGCAAGGGAAGCCCCAGCTCGTCTACACGCCGGCGGCGAGCTTCGAGACGGCGCCGCCGGCGCCCCTCGCCTAGAGGCCGGGCGGACGCTCGGGGGCGTCGGCGCCGGTCCTGCGGGCGAGCCAGTCGGAGACGCTTTCGTACGGCTCGGTGGTGATCCGTTCCCCTTCGGCGCGTACCGAGTACACGTGGCCTTCGGGGCAACGGAAGAGCTGCTCCTCGAACGCCCGCCGCCGCCAGAGCGTCCGTCTGGCTCCGCTGTAGACCGGCCCGACGGTGTTCGCCGGCGCCTCACCGCACAGCGGGCAGGCCTCTTGCCTCAACCGAGGATCTCCGTGAGCTTCCTCGCCCGAAAGTCGAAGATGTCGTCGAGCCACCGGCGCACGAGCACCTTCTCGACGAGCGGACCGAGAGGCCCGCCCGGGACGCGGTAGCGAACGTGGTCATAGATCTCGGTGCCTCCGTCCACCGGCGTGAACCGGTGCGTGTGCTCCCAGAGCGGATACGGACCGACGAGCTGTTCGTCCTCGAAGCTCCGTGGCGGTTGCCACGTCGCGATGCGTGTCAGCCAGTGGATCGGCACGCGGAAGAGCTCGAGGCGATAGTGGATCAGCGCCTCGTGGCGAAGCGCGCCGGGTGCCTGCAGGACTTGGAAGCGAAGCCAGGGCGGCGTGATCTCTTCGAGGTTCTTCGCTTCGGCGAAAAACTCGAACGCCTCTTCGATGGGGACGGGAAGCTGCTGAGTGCGCTCGAGGATGTAGTCCATTTGCAGGAGTCATCTGGCCCCGGACGGGGAATGACGCGTACGATACGGCGAGCATGGCGATCACCACGGCCTCCAGCGGACTCGAAGGTCACGGGCTCGAGCCTGAGGGCCGCGTCTACTGGAATCCGAGCACGTCGCTCCTCTACACGCGTGCCCTTCGGCGCGGTGAAGCCACCCTCGCGGAGGGCGGTCCGCTCGTGGTCGACACCGGCAAGCACACCGGCCGCTCGGCCAAGGACAAGTTCTTCGTCAAGGAGGCGGAGTCCGAGGGCCGGATCGCCTGGGGCGAGGTGAACCAGCCGATCACGGAAGAGCACTTCGAGGGCCTGCGCGACAAGGTCGTCGACCATCTGAACAGCGGAGACCTGTATGTCGTGAACGCCTACGCCGGCGCCGACCCGGCTCATCGCTTGCGCGTTCGCGTCGTCACGGGCTCGCCCTGGCACGCCCTCTTCGCGAAGACCCTCTTCATCGATCCCGAGGACTCCGAGCTGGCCGACTTCGAGCCCGACGCCGTCGTCCTGCACGCGCCGGAGGTCGAGGCCGACCCGGACGAGGACGCGACGCGGAGCGAGACCTTCGTCGTCCTCCATCCCACACGCGGCGAGGTCCTCATCGGCGGCACGGAGTACGCGGGCGAGATCAAGAAGTCGATCTTCACGGTCATGAACGACCGCCTGCCGCTCGAAGGCGTCTTCCCCATGCACTGCTCGGCGAACGTCGACGACCAGGGCCGCGTGGCGATTTTCTTCGGCCTCTCCGGCACTGGCAAGACGACGCTCTCGGCGGATCCCGACCGCAGGCTCATCGGCGACGACGAGCACGGCTGGGGCGACTCGGGCGTGTTCAACTTCGAGGGCGGCTGCTACGCGAAGGTCATCCGCCTCTCTCGCGACGCCGAGCCGGATATCTTCAAGGCGACGCACCATTTCGGCACCGTGCTCGAGAACGTCGTGGTCGACGACCGCGGCGTCCTCGACCTGAACGACGACTCGAAGACCGAAAACACGCGCGCCGCTTACAAGCTCGAGCAAATTGCGAACGCGCTCCCCGAGAAGCAGGCGGGTCATCCGAGCGCTGTGGTCTTCCTCACCGCCGACGCGTTCGGCGTTCTGCCGCCGATCGCGCGCCTGACGCGCGACCAGGCACTCTTCTACTTCCTCACGGGCTTCACGGCGAAGCTCGCCGGCACCGAGATCGGTGTGACGGAGCCGCAACCCACGTTCTCCTGCGCTTTCGGCGCGCCCTTCCTCCCGCAGCAGCCGACCGTCTATGCACGGATGCTCGGGCAGAAGCTCGACGAGCACGGGGCCTCGGTCTGGCTCGTCAACACCGGCTGGACGGGCGGCCCCTACGGGGAGGGCGAGCGCATGCCGATCGCGGCCACCCGCGCGCTCCTGCGGGCGGCCCTGAACGGCGAGCTCGACCACGTCGAGTACCGCGAGGATCCGATCTTCGGCTTCGAGGTACCCGTCGAGGTACCCGGCGTCGACGCGAAGCTCCTCGACCCGCGTTCGACCTGGGACGACCCGGCGGTCTACGACGAAAAGGCCACCTATCTGGCGAAGCGGTTCAAGGAGAACTTCGAGAAGTTCGGCGCCGACGAGAACATCGTTTCCGCCGGCCCGCGCGTCTGACGCCTCGCCGAAGTCCAATCCGATAGCGTCCTCCTAAGGTGGAAGCGAAGCACGACGTCCTCATCGTCGGTGCCGGCTGCGCAGGCATGCGCGCCGCTATGGAGGCCCACGACCAGGGCGCGGACGTCGCGCTCATCTCGAAGATCCACCCCGTTCGCAGCCACTCGGGCGCGGCCGAGGGCGGGATCAACGCGGCACTCGGCAACGCCTCCGAGGACGACCCCGAGAAGCACGCGTTCGACACGGTCAAGGGCTCGGACTATCTGGGCGACCAGGACGCGATCCAGGTCCTCTGCGACGAGGCGCCGGGCGACGTCTACCAGCTCGAGCACTGGGGTGCCGTCTTCTCGCGCACCGAAGACGGGCGGATCGCGCAGCGGCCCTTCGGCGCGGCCGGCGAGCCGCGGACCGCGTATGCGGCTGACATCACGGGACACGTCCTCGTCCACGTCCTCTACGAGCAGGTGATGAAGCGCGACCTCAACGTCTACGAGGAGTACTTCGCCTGGCAGCTGGTCGAGCACGAAGGACGCTGTCAGGGCGTCATCTGCTGGGACCTCCTGAACGGCGGCCTGCACACGATCGGCGCGAAGACCGTGATCCTAGCCACGGGCGGCGCCGGGCGACTCTACTCCGGCACCACGAACGCCTACGCCTGCACCGGCGACGGCATGGCCATGGCGCTCCGGATCGGCGTGCCGCTGAAGGACATGGAGATGATGCAGTTCCATCCGACGACGCTCTCGCCGACCGGCGTGCTCATCACCGAGGGCTGCCGCGGGGAAGGGGCCTACCTCCTCAACTCCGAGGGCGACCGCTTTCTCAAGACCTACGCGCCGAACGCGATGGAGCTCGCGAGCCGCGACGTCATCTCGCGCGCCGAGCAGACCGAGATCGACGAGGGGCGCGGGGTGGACGGAAACGTCCTCCTCGACCTGCGGCACCTCGGCGCCGAGAAGATCATCGAGCGCCTGCACGGGACGCGGGAGCTCTCGATGGTCTTCGCGGGAGTCGACCCGATCCACGACCCGATTCCGGTCAGGCCGGGAGCTCACTACCACATGGGCGGGGTCGAGACCGACCTCGACGGGAAGACGACCCTCGAGGGCCTCTATGCGGCCGGGGAGTGCGCCTGCGTCTCCGTCCACGGGGCGAACCGCCTGGGCGGCAACGCGCTCATGGAGACGATCACGTTCGGCAAGCGCGCCGGGCGCGCCGCTGCGGAGTGGGCGCTCTCGCATACGACGGTGACCGTCCCGGAGTCGGCCGAGTCCGACGCCGTTCGCGAGCTGGGCGCCCTGCTCGATCGAACCGACGGGGAGCGCCCGCATGCCATCCGCGACGAGATGGCGCGGACGATGCACGAGAACTTCGGCGTCTTTCGGCGAGAGGAACAGATGCGCCGCGAGGGGGAGATCATCGCCGGACTCACCGAGCGCTTCGACCGGGTCGTGGTCGAGGACAAGGGCGATGTGTTCAACAACGACCTCACGCAGGCTCTGGAGCTGGGGTTCCTGCTGCAGCTCGCGGCTTGCATGATCGAGGCCGGCATCGCGAGGAGGGAGAGCCGCGGAGCACACGCGCGCCCGTACGACTTCCCGGACCGCGACGACGACAACTTCCTACGACATACGCTGGTGACATGGAGGAACGACAGGCCCGAGCTCTCCTGGGAGCCCGTGCGGATGACGAAGTGGCAGCCGCAGGAAAGAACGTACTGATGCGCTCCGTCTTCCCCCTCCTCGCCCTCGCCCTCGGTCTCGCGGCGTCTGCCTGCGGCGGGGCCTCGAGCAGCGGGACCGCGAGCGGCACGACCTCTTCGGGCTCGTCGCAGTCGCTCATCTCGGCCGCGGGGACGAAGACCGCCGATGCAGGCAGCGCCCGCATGGCGTTCAAGGCAACGTTCGACGGCCCGACGAGCGGCTCGATGACCGGCGAGGGAGCCTTCGCGAAGCGCCAGGGGCATCTCACGCTCGATATGAGCGGTCTCAGCGGAACCGGTGCCGTTCTCCCCGGGGGCAAGGCCGAGCTGGTCTTCGACCAACTCGTCTATTACGTGAAGCTGCCCGGAACCAGTGCGTTGCCCCTTCCTCCCGGAAAGGAGTGGTTCAAGATCGACCTCGGGCAGCTCAGCCAGACGCAGGGCTTGAATCTCGGCCAGCTGACGCAGCTGAACCAGAGCGACCCGAGCCAGGCGCTCGACTTCCTCCGCGGCGCGAGCGACGACTTCGAAAGGGTCGGCACCGAGGAAGTTCGAGGCGTCTCGACGACCCGCTACAAGGGGACGATCGACCTGGCCAAGGTCGCCGAGGACGCGCCGGCCGACATCGCCGAGGAATACCGCAAGCTGGCCCAACTCGCCCCGTCGACCAAAGTTCCCATGGAGGTCTGGGTCGACGGCGACGGCCTCGTCCGCCGGATCCGCTTCGAGCAGACGCTGGACGAAAACTCGACCATGACCATGGAGGAGGAGTTCTACGACTTCGGCGCGGACGTCGACGTGACGCCACCGCCCGATGACGACGTCGTCGACCTGACCGCCCTCCTCGGCATGAGCTAGGAGGAACGTGGACGTCGCTCTCAAGATCTGGAGGTACGACCCCGAATCGGGCGAGCGTGCGCTCAAGACCTACGAGGTCGAAGCGCCCGAATGGGCCTGTCTCCTCGACGTGCTCGACATCGTCAAGGACCAGGTCGACGGCTCGCTCGGGTACCGCAAGAGCTGCCGGATGATGATCTGTGGCTCGTGCGGCATGCGCATGGACGGCCGAGCTGTGCTTGCGTGCAAAGAGCGCATGAAGCCGATCGTCGAGCGCGGCCACGTTCCCGTGATCTCCGCGATGGGGAACATGCCCGTCCTCAAGGATCTCGTGGTCGACATGTCGCCGTTCTGGTCGAAGATCCGCAACATGAAGCCGTGGCTCGAGACCGGCTACCAGGAGATCCCGGATGCGGAGTTCAGGCACTCCCAGGACGAGATGAATCCCATCCACAAAGAGGCGCTCTGCATCATGTGCGGTTGCTGCGTCTCCGAGTGCAACTCGATGGAGTCCGACCCGGAGTTCTTCGGACCGGCCGCGCTGGCGAAGGGCTTTCGGTTCGTCGGCGACCCGCGCGATCAGCAGAAAGTCGAGCGCCTCGAGCACTACAACGACGAGCACGGGATCTGGGACTGCACACGCTGTTATTTCTGTAACGAGCGCTGCCCGAAGGGAGTCGATCCCCGCGACGCGATCGCCAAACTCGGCGCCGAGTCGATTGCCGAGGGCATCGACCGAGACATGGGCGCCAAGCACGCGAACTGGTTCGTGCGCTCGGCGCGCACGACCGGATGGCTCCGTGAGACGGAGCTCGTGCCGAAGACCCAGGGCGTCGTCTCCGCGGTCAAGCAGACGAAGTTCGCGCTCTCGCTCGCCAAGCGCGGCAAGGTGCCACCGCCGTTCCCGCCCCACGTGGCCGAGAACGTGCAGGAGGCCCGCGCGCTCTACGACATCGTCAAGTCGAAGGGCGTGCGCGGCGCCGCCGGGATCGTCCAGGGCGAGCGCGCCCTCGCGCAGGAGGAAGTTCGGCACGCCGACGCGGAGCACGCCGCTGCGAGCCGGATCGCACCCGAGGAGACGCGCCAATGAGGGTCGCCTATTACAAGGGCTGTCTCGCATCCCTTTCCGCCAAGGAGCTCGACAGCTCGACGAAGGCGCTCGCGCCGAAGCTCGGGATCGAGCTCGAAGAGCTCGAGTCGGTGACCTGTTGCGGAGCGGGCGACATTCACGAGGCCGAGCCGGACTACTACCTGCACCTGAACGCGCGGATCCTCGCCTACGCCGAGGCGACCGGCGCGGACACTCTGATGACGATCTGCAACGTCTGCACCCTCAACCTGCGGCAGGCAAACGTCCAGCTGCGAAACGACGACGCTCTGCGCGAGCGCGTGAGCGACAACCTGGAGACCGTCGGCGCTCCGCGCTACTCGGGAGGAGTGGACGTCAAGCATCTGCTCTGGCTCATCGCCGAAGGAGACGGCTACCAGAAGCTCAAGGAGGTCGCGCACAAGGGCCTCAAGGGGCTCAAGGTCGCGCCGTTCTACGGCTGCCAGATCCTCCGGCCCTCGAAGCTCATGGGGTTCGAGGATCCTGATCGGCCGTGGTCGCTCGAGGCGATCATCGAGGCCTGCGGCGGCGAGCCGGTCGACTATCCGGCCAAGATCAAGTGCTGCGGCTTCCCGATCATCCAGGCCCGTGAGGAGCTTGCCCTCGGTGAGCTCATCCAGCCGATCGAACAGTCGATCGAGGCCGGGGCCGACGCGATGGTGACGCCGTGCCCTCTCTGCCATCTCTCCCTCGACGCATGGCAGCAAAAGCTCGAGGCGTCGACAGGAAAGACTTACCAGATGCCGATCCTGCACCTATCCCAGCTCATCGGTGTCGCGGCCGGGCTGGACGACTCGGAGCTCAAGTTCAAGCGGCACGTCGTTCCGGTGGACGGCGTGCTCGAGAAACTCGAAGCGCCGTAGAGCGTCCGCAAGTTTTCGACCCCCGACCGACTCTTTCTTAGCGGAGGGGCATTTCCGGCCTGGTTCTCTTCACCCGCTCGAGGACCAGGCCGGAGCTCTCTCCGGGACTAGAATCGCTCGATGGCTCGTAGGCCTCTCGTTCTCGTCGCGGCCCTCGGCGCCGGCATCGCCGCCGCCGTCGGCCTTGCGCGCCGACGTGGGCAGCAAGGCGGTCCGGCGGCCGGCGGAAGCCCGGAGCGCACCGAGGAGCTTCGCCGTGAGATCGAAGCCGCGAGGGCCCGGCTCCGCGAGAGCATCCGGTCGAGGGACGGCTAGCGTGGTGGGGCGTCTCGCCGCGGCTGCGGGGACGGCAGCCGCGGCGGTCGCAGGCTGGTCGCTCTACGAGGCGCAGTGGGTGGAATTCCGTGAGGAAGAGGTCACCGTTCGGAGGCTCCCCGGGCAGCTGGACGGCTTCACCGTCCTCCATCTCTCGGACTTTCATCTCGGTACGGTTTCTTTCAATGCGCGGGCGCTCGAGCGCGCCGTGCGGTGGGCGAACGAGGCGCGCTACGACATCGTCGCCCTGACTGGGGATCTCCTCTCCAGACAGCGGGGGGAGCGCGCGCTCCGGAAGGCGATCGGTGCCTTGAAACCGCGCTACGGCGTCTTTGCGGTGCTGGGAAACCACGACATCGCCGTCACGCGCGACCCGTTCTCGACCCCGACTGACGCGAGCGCGGTCGAGGCCGAGGGAGCGGTCCTCCTCGAGGACGAGTCCATCCACCTCGAGGTCGAAGGCTGCTCCGTGCAAGTCGCAGGCGGTGATCCGCGCTACGGCTGGCTCGAGCGTCGGCCCGGAAGGCTTTCGGATCCGAAAGCGGACCTGCGGCTTCTCCTTTTCCACTTCCCCGATGTCGTCCAGCATCTGCAGCCTGGCGACTTCGATCTCGTTCTCGCGGGTCATCTCCACGGAGGACAGATCTGCCTGCCGTCGCCGCGCGGGAAGATACGCCTCGAGCATCTGCGAGCGCCGTACTGGGAGGGAGTGCACGAAACGCCGCAGGGCGTGCTCCACGTCTCGCGGGGGCTCGGTACGAGCTTCGTCCCATTTCGTTTGTTCGCCCGGCCCGATGCGACGCGCGTCGTGCTAAGAAGTCAGCGCTGATGCCGACCCGTCTGCACCCGGTGACCGCAGCGTCGATTACGCGCGCCCCGCCTCCGTGCGTCGGTTGCGTCTTCTGGCAGTCGCGCGGTCAGCGCACTGCTGAGAAGGGGAAGTGGGCCGACCGGATCGAGGAGGACTGGGGTGCGTGGGGCACGCTTTACTACGACGACGGCGAACGGCTGCTCGGGTTCATCCAGTATGGACCGGCCGGGCATTTCCCCCGGGCGGAGGAGCTTCCGGCGGGGCCCCCCTCCGACGACGCGGTTCTGATCACTTGCGCCTACCTCGTCGATCCTTCGGCGCCCTGGGCGATCCAGAGCCTCTTCCTCTCGGTCATCGGTGAAGCGCGCGACCGCAAGGCGAAGGCGATCGAGACGTTCGCGTATCGGTATCCCGAGGGTGAGAGCGCCTACGAGCGCTTCCTCGTCCACAAGACGATCTTCCCGTCGGATTTCCTCGCCGATCTCGGCTTCTACCCGGTGCGCTGGGACGGGGAGGTCGCGCTCGCCCGTCTCGAGCTCGGCGGCCTGCGGCCGGTGGAGGAGCGGCCGAGTGCGCTCGTCTGGCGCAAGGTCAAGGAAGTGTTGACGCCTGCGCCGGTTCCGGAGCGCCCGGTCTAGGTCGACACGCTTTCGGCGCACTCCGCGCGCCACAGGAGCGTCGGGGAGGGGTACGCTCGAGCGGGTGGTGGCTCGGGGTGGCCCCGGGAGAACTAGGCCCGAATCAGGCGGCGCTCGAGCAGCGCCTCGGCGATCTGGACTGCGTTCAGAGCAGCACCCTTGCGGAGGTTGTCGTTCACGGTCCACAGGGCGAGTCCGGTGCCGCCGCCGTTCGTCGTATCCGCACGTATCCGCCCGACGAGCACCTCGTCCCTCCCTGCGGCCTCCTTCGGCGTGGCGAAATCGGCCAGCGCCAGATGCGGCGCGGCCTCGAGGATCTCGCGCGCCTGCTCCGGCGAGACCGGCTCCGCGGTCTCGACCCAGATCGCCTGCGCGTGCCCCACGAGCACGGGGACGCGGACGCAGTTGGCCTGCAGGGGCAGCTCGGGGAGGCCGAGGATCTTGCGCGTCTCTGCCCGGAGCTTCGACTCCTCGCTGAAATCCTCTCCTTCGAGGTCCCAGTCCATCGCCAGATCGCCTTCCGCCGGTTCGGTCGCACGGAGCCTCTCGATGCCCGCGTCGCCGGCACCGGACATGGACTGGTAGGTCGAGAGGCGGACGCCGGCCAGGCCCACCGCCTCCGCGAGGGGCTTAAGAACACAGGCGAGCTGGATCGCGGAGCAGTTCGGGTTGGCCACGATCTGATCGTGATCGAGCTCGACGTCGTTCACGCCCGCGACGACGAGCGGAACTCCGTCGGCCAGGCGGTACGCGTCGGACTTGTCGATACACACGGTGCCGCCCGCGGCGGTGGGCGGAACCAGCTCGCGGCTGGCCTCGGTACCGACCGAGAAGAAGCAAAGGTCGAGCTCACCCTCCCCGAGCGAATCGGGTGTCGCTTCCTCGACGACGAGCTCCCCCTCGCCGAAGCCAACCGTCTTCCCGGCCGAGCGCGCCGAGGCGAAGGTGCGGATGTTTTCGAAGCCGCGCTCCGCGAGCAGCGCCAGCGTGACGGTGCCGACGGCTCCGGTCGCCCCGACGACGCCGATCCTGGTCAATGTGCCCGCTCCGCATCGACTGCTGAGAGCTCGAACGCCTCGTGCAGCGCCACGACCGTGCGCTCGACATCGCCTTGCGGAACGTAGAACGCGATCTTGATCGGCGAGGTGGCAATGAGATCAGGCTCCACTCCGAGGCCGCGCAGCGTCTCGAACGTACGTGCCGCGATCCCCGGGTGGCTCTTCATCCCCGCGCCGACGACGCTCACCTTGCCGAGATCGTCGCGCTCGTCCCACGAGGCTCCCAGCCGCTCGAGCGCGGCTCCGGTGCCAGGACGGTCCTCGGTCGGCGCCGAGAAGATGATTTCCTCTCCGGTCTGGATGATCGTGTCGACGCTGACGGAAGCCTCGGCGAGTGCCGCGAAGAGATCGGCCCGGTTCGCGCCGGTGACGCGGTAGACCGCCTCCTCGAGGGTATGGGTGACTCCGGAGATCATCGCCTTCTCGAGCATGCGGTCGTCCTCCTCGGTGATCCACGTGCCCACATCACCCGTGAAGGTGGAGCGCACGTGCAGCTTGACGCCGTGGTTCCGGGCGAACTCGACCGAGCGTAGCGCAAGCACCTTCGCGCCCGAGGCCGCCATCTCGAGCAT